>ENA-OQES01000236-OQES01000236.1-human-gut-metagenome-genome-assembly--contig:-NODE-236-length-24414-cov-9.063573_pt1 | contig 24414 bp, 29 predicted proteins | sample MGYA00242798_ERZ504641 | MGnify/ENA primary metagenome ERZ504641 (study PRJEB26092, sample SAMD00036327) | human gut metagenome | host: Homo sapiens | study: EMG produced TPA metagenomics assembly of...
TCCACAGATGCTACTGTGGCAATTTTCCCATAACCGCCTGTTGTCTGACGGTCAGCCAGCAGAATGATAGGTTTACCATGGGAAGGTACCTGTATAGCCCCAAATGCGATTCCGTCGGAAATAATATCCGAAGTCTCCTTAGGTGCGATAAACGGTCCCTCCAGCCTGCAGCCCATACGGTCAAATTCATTTGTCACCGTATACTCACTGCCCAGGAAAGTCTGGATGCCCTGTTTGCTGAACATACCATCCTGCGGTCCCATTACTACCCGCAGTGTTGCTTCTGTCTGATCAAACTCATCCATATCAAGCTTTCGGGAAAGGAAAAACGGCAGATAACGTCTCTTAATACGAAATCCGATATAATCGTCCGCTTCCAGTTTTCTTCCCTTAAATCCGCCCAGACCACTCTTTAAATTGGTGCATCGGCTTCCCATCACTACCGGAATATCCAGATAACTGGAAAAAGCAATATAACCTCTGCTTCCTGTTCTTGCACTTCCAAATTTCAGTACATCTCCCTTATTCATATACAGGGCTGTATACATGGGAGCCGGCTCTCCATTAATGGTTGGCTGGAAATCTCCGCCTGTGATCGCGATGATAGTAGCTGATGTAAATTCGAGGGTCGGACCTATCAGCGTTATCTCCAATACTGCCTCATTCTCCGGATTATCCAGAAGAAGATTGGCTATTTTGAATGAACGGACATCCATGACTCCTGCTACACTGAATCCCTGACTCTGATATCCATAACGTCCCAGATCCTGAACCGTTGTCATCATTCCGCCTTTTAATATACGAATTCCCATTTTATGCCTCCTCATGAACGGTGCACTGGTATTCGCCACGTTCTACTAATTCTCTGATCCGTTTGTACTCATCTTCATCGATCGGTACAAAACGGATATAATCTCCTGCCTCTACCAGAATCGGGATTTCACGGTCCGGATCATAGGTTTTTACAGGTGTCATTCCCATCAGCTGCCATCCTCCCGGAGAATCCAGAGGATAAATCCCTGTCTGGGAACCACCGATTCCCACACTTCCTGCATTGATCTTGATTCTGGGATTTGCAAGACGGGGTGTATGGATCCTTTCATCCAGCCCGCCCAGATAACAAAAGCCCGGAAGAAAACCAAGCATATAGATCAGGTAATCTCTGGAAGAATGAATCTTTATTACTTCCTCTACGGAAAGTCCGGCATGTTCTGCAATATTCTCAATATCCGGACCATATTCTCCTCCATAGCATACAGGGATCTCATAAACTTTTCTGCATCCTTCACCTGCTGTAACTTCCATCTTTAACAGAATTTCCAATCTTTTTTTCAGGTCATCGTAGGAAATCACACGCGGGTCATAATTAACCAGCAAAGAACAGAACGCAGGGATCATATCTACAACTCCCTCTATATGCTGTTCTTTCATAAGCTGTACAGTGGCAGTGATCTTCCGGTTGATCTCCGGACTGATCTCTTTGCCAAATTCAACCAGAACAGAAGAATCACCTTCTGTTAAAATTCTAATGTCCGGCATAATCTGCTCCTCTTTTCTTAATCTTTTCGCCATGTCTTTTTATCTGCTTCTTTCTGCATCACATGGCTGTTAATGAACCAAAAAGGTGTAACCTGGACGATCACACCTTTTTGATATACTCTCCAGTCTGAAAACCGGATACATTTTCCTCAATTATAACAATGTACCGATCTTAGATACAAATGTAGTCACACCGAGGTATGCTGTAAGAATTACCACGATCACTCCAAGAATGGTAAGTACTACCGGATGATGATAATTCTCTCCCATAATAGGTTTCTTATGTGCAGCGATCAGACAGATTGCCAGGGTGATCGGAAGGATCAGACCATTCACAGCACCTGCAAGTACAAGAAGTACTGCCGGATTTCCAAGGATAAACATAATGGCTGTAGAAATAATAATAAATCCGATGATCACTTTATTTTCATTTTCCTCGATAGACTTGCTGAAAGTCTTCAGGAAGGAAACTGAAGTATAAGCTGCACCGATAATGGATGTGATTGCTGCGCATAGAAGAACCAGACCTGCAAAACGGTATCCGATTTCACCAGCCCCCTGCTTGAAGGCGTCTGCTGCAGGATTTGCAGCATCCAGTGTTACGCCCTTGACAACAACACCCAGAACAGCCAGAAACAGGAAAATACGAACAATCGTAGCAATGATCATACCCATAACAGAACTCTTGTTGATCTCTTTCAGGTTCTTCTCGCCTGTAATTCCTGCATCAATCAGACGATGTGCGCCGGAGAAAGTGATATATCCTCCAACAGTACCTCCCAAAAGTGTAAGGATTGCAGGAATCAGATTTGTGGCACCGGCTTCCGGTACAAATGTATTCTTCAATGCACTTCCTACCGGTGGTTTTACCACAATGATCACAACAAAGATTACGATAATCATAATGGCACCCAGTACCTTGGTAATAGTATCCATGGCACTTTTGGCATTTTTCAGCACAAATACCAAGATTGCCAAAAGACCTGCCAGTATGTAACCAACTTTGGTAGGTATTCCAAGCAATGTGTTAAAACCAAGTGCTCCGCCACCTACGTTTCCGATATTAAATACCAGACCACCGAATACGATCAGTATCGATACCAGATATCCCAGTCCCGGAAGTACCTTATTGGAAACATCCTGACCACGAAGTCCGGTCACACAAAGCACACGCCAGATATTCAGCTGTGCAATGGCTGCAAGGATTACGGAAACCAGGATAACAAATCCAAAACTTTCCTGATACTGTCCGGTAAAGGTTGCTGTCTGTGTCAGGAATCCTGGTCCGATTGCAGATGTGGCCATCAGAAACGCTGCGCCAAGTAAGGCTCCGCCACTCTTTTTCTTTTCGCTCATTTTTATTGCCTCCTTTTCATGTTATTATCGCACATTATACTAAAAAATTGAATATTTACACAAGCAAAAATTTATTTTGATAACTTTTTGATGTCGAATTTTTGTTACTGTTCACTGGTAATATCCCGCGAGGTGTTTTTTGTGAGCGAAGGTCACAGAAAACCCGAGACATACTGCGCGAATTTATGCGATTAGCATAAATTCTGTGCATCGCGAAGCGTGTTGCTGAGAACGGAGTGAACAGTAACGAATTTTTATAATCTGTATTTTGTAATAAAAAACAGCAAAAGAGTACCCGGATTCCCATCCGATACAGCTCCTTTGCTGTTTTTTCAGTTAAAATGTAAATTTATCCGCAAAATATGCATCCAGTTCATCAATCTTCACACGAACCTGCTCCATAGTATCACGGTCGCGGATTGTAACTGCTCCGTCATTTTCGGACTCAAAGTCATAAGTTACACAGAACGGAGTACCGATCTCATCCTGTCTTCTGTAACGTTTACCAATGTTTCCACGATCATCATATTCACAGTTATATTTCTTGCTTAACTGCTGATAGATCTTCTCTGCGCCCTCATTAAGCTTCTTGGAAAGAGGAAGCACACCGATTTTAACAGGTGCAAGTGCCGGATGGAAATGAAGAACTGTACGAACATCATTCTTCTCTGCATCCAGAACTTCTTCGTCATATGCGCTGCACAGGAATGCAAGTACCACACGGTCAGCTCCAAGTGACGGCTCGATTACATATGGAATGTATTTCTGTTTCTTCTCATCGTCAAAGTATGTCAGATCCTGTCCTGATACGTTCTGATGCTGTGTCAGGTCATAGTCTGTTCTGTCAGCGATTCCCCAAAGCTCGCCCCATCCGAATGGGAACAGGAACTCTACGTCAGTAGTAGCTTTGCTGTAGAAGCTTAACTCTTCTGCATCATGGTCACGATAACGAACTTCTTCATCCTTCAATCCAAGAGAATGTAACCAGTTCAGGCAGAAGTTCTTCCAGTATGCAAACCACTCAAGGTCTGTATCCGGCTCACAAAAGAATTCAAGTTCCATCTGCTCGAACTCACGTGTACGGAATGTGAAGTTACCCGGTGTGATCTCGTTACGGAAAGATTTACCGATCTGACCGATACCAAATGGGATTTTCTTACGTGATGTTCTCTGAACATTCTTGAAGTTTACAAAAATACCCTGTGCTGTTTCAGGTCTTAAGTATACTGTATTCTTGGCATCCTCTGTAACACCCTGGAATGTCTTGAACATCAGGTTGAACTGACGGATATCTGTAAAGTTATGTTTGCCACATGTAGGGCATGGTACATTGTGATCTTTGATGAAGTTCATCATCTCTTCCTGAGACCATCCGTCTACAGAGCTCTCAAGTTCAATGCCATTCTCCTGGCTGAAGTCTTCGATGATCTTATCTGCGCGGAAACGCTCATGACATTCCTTACAGTCCATCAGCGGGTCAGAGAAGCTTCCCAGATGTCCGGATGCAACCCATGTCTGCGGGTTCATCAGGATTGCACAGTCAACACCTACATTGTATGGGGATTCCTGAATAAATTTCTGCCACCATGCACGTTTTACGTTATTCTTTAATTCTACACCAAGATTACCGTAATCCCATGTGTTTGCAAGACCACCATAGATTTCGGAACCCGGGTAAACAAATCCTCTTGCCTTTGCCAGCGCAATGATTTTGTCCATTGTTTTTTCCATGACTATTCTCCTCGTTCTTTTTATAAAATGCGTGTAACTGTTCATATCCGTCAGGCAATTTGGTTCACAATCCATTCCGCTATTTGATTAACGTAATAAACAGCTACAATTAACGTTATTATAACTGTATCTGATTTCTTTTTCAAGGTATCTCAGCTCATTATTTCCAGAATTTCCAGACTTTTGAACCGTTTTTCAGTGTTCGCAGCAATATAGGTATGGATATGACGTTCCAGTTCATGGAGTACTTCTTCTGTAACAGTAAATGTATAAAGCTTCCCAAGAGAAGCAGTTACTATGTACTGCATGGCATATAATGCAGGTGCTGAGATTCTCTTTGCATCATTTACATGTCCCAGACAGGCTTTATCCAGAATACCATGATTCTGCTGAGAAAAGAAAAGCTCTTCTCCCTCCACAGGCTGTCTTTCGCAGCACACACAATGAAACAGTGAAGGACACAATCCCTGTGCAGCCATCATACGAAGTTCAAAAATACACCTCACCAGCCTGTCATCAATATTCGGGTTCAGAAGTGCCTTCACTGTCACATACAGAAGGTTCATAGATTCTTTCTCGTCAATCCCCTCCTGTCCGAAATAATCTGCCAGTTCCAGAAAATAATATCCATAGTAGATTCCAGGCTGTTCGCCTGCCAGTTCCACAAAATGATGACTGATGGATACCTGATTCAGATTATAACTGGAACGCCCCTCATAAAGGGCAAAGGTTCCAAACACAAAAGGATTGGCAGCCGCCAGAAACTGGCTGTTTGGGCGGCGGGCTCCTTTTGCAAACGCGGAAATCTTGCCTCTTTCTCTGGTGAGAAGGACGATCCGCTTGTCATATTCTCCCACAGGCATGGCAGAGAGCACTACTCCCTGCACAGTTATCAAATCACTCATTCTCTCTGTTTCCTGACTGTCTTTTTATTTAGATTTCCTTCTTATCGTAACCAAAGTTCTTGATAAGGAAATCACTGTCTCTCCAGTCTTTCTTTACTTTTACCCAAAGCTTCAGATTCACTTTTGATTCCAGCATACGCTCAATCTCATATCTTGCATTACTTCCGATTTTCTTTAACATCGCACCCTGTTTGCCGATGATAATTCCTTTGTGAGACTCTCTTTCACAGATAATTGTCGCATCAATATCCACGATTGGATTTTTTCCCGGACGCGTTTTCATCCGGTCAATGGCAACTGCGATTCCATGAGGAATTTCCGCATCCAGTGCATGAAGTGCTTTCTCGCGGATGATCTCAGCCACGATCTGACGCTGAGGCTGATCAGTAACTGTATCCTCGTCATAAAACATAGGACCGTAAGGCAGATATTTCAGGATACAACCGATAATATCCTGTGTATTCTGTCCACGCAGTGCGGAGCATGGGATAATCTCTGCGAAATCGCATACTTTTCGGTAGGTGTCAATGGCAGGAAGGATTTCTTCCTTTGATACAGTATCAACTTTTGTTGATGATCAGGATTACCGGCACTCCGATTCCCTGAAGCTGTTCTGCAATATGACGCTCTCCTGCCCCGATAAAGGTACTTGGCTCTACCAGCCACATAATGGCATCTACCTCTTTTAAAGTTCGCTCTGCCACCTGGACCATATATTCTCCCAGCTTATTCTTTGCCTTGTGGATACCGGGAGTATCGAGAAATACGATCTGACCTTCGTCACAGGTATAAACGGTCTGGATACGGTTTCTGGTTGTCTGTGGTTTCTTGGATGTGATAGCGATCTTCTGTCCGATGAGATGATTCATCAGAGTGGATTTACCTACGTTTGGACGTCCAATAATCGCTACAAATCCGGATTTAAAATTTTCGTTCATTCTGTTCTTTCCTTTTTTTAACAATTGATCAGTGGTTTCACTTCCATCAGTACATCAGAGGCCTCAGCCACCTTGCTCTCGCTTCCCACCACACATATCTGATCTGCTGCCAGAACTGCCTCTATGATCTCGGCCAGTGCATGGATATCTTCTGCAGACGCATTCAGAATCTGATCACGTTCTTTCTGGAGCATCTCCTCTGTCACACCGCAAAAATATGCTGTCTTGGAAACAGAACCTTTCATCTGAGGTGTCCTGGGAACATCCTTTCCGCTGATGGTACCAATGATATATTTTGTCATCTCGCGCTCATCTGCCTGAAAATTGCGGATATAATCCGGAATCCCCTTATATACATCCAGTGTACGTTTCAGATGAGGATCGCGATAAGATACCAGATAGCTCTCACCATTCCTCTTAAATCCGCTCATACATCCATATGCACCGCCTTTTACGCGCAGATTCATCCACAGATAATCATAACTTAAGATAACCTTCAGAATTTCCAGTGCTCCTGTATATTCCAGGCCTTTTTTACTTAAAATTACCGGTCTGAGCCACATACTGGACCTGTCCGGAAGTCTTAAATCCCTCATTTTTCTTTGTGCAGGTCAGCTTCTCTTCCGATTTCTCCACTGGTTCTGTGCCAAGTCCTGCCTTTACAGCTCCCGCCAGTTTCTGAACTGTCTCCATGGACTCTCTCTCACCTGTATAACTGATCATAAAGTTCTCCGGACGGAGAATTTTTTTCCATCAGTTTGCAAAGCTCTTCTACAGTTTCCTCTTTTCGCTGTTCAAAATCTTTTTCCAGTTTCTCGATAAACTGATAATATCCGATTCCCGCCATCTCATCCTGGAATGCAGCCATCGGAGAAGAATATGCAGCTGCTCTGAGCACAGCAGTGGAATGTCCGGCACCTGTCAGGTTTACCTGTGCCCTGGACTTCACAGATGCAACAATCTCATAGAGACGCTTGGTATCCTCCAGTTTCGAGCTGTTCAGGATCTCCCCGATCATTTTGAAAAGGAAATCCAGTTTCGTATAAAGTGCCTTACCTCTTACAGAGAACATAGCCTGAAACTCTTCTGTAGAATCAGCTCTGTCAAAAAACCTCTACCCCACAGTTGATACCGCCTGTATTGGCATTGATCTCATTAAACAGTTCTCCGTATGTGTAATTCTCTGTATCCACATAACCCAGTACGGATTTCAAAAGTCCCAGATAAGGAATCTGCTCAGGCGCAATACTGTCAGTCTTAAACATCAGGTCTACGTAACCGATGCCATTTGTGCATACGTCATGGTAAAGGAACAGACTGTCATCTACCGTTAATTCTTCATTTATGATCTTTGCAGCTTCTCTTTTAATATCACTTCTCTTTAACATCGGAATGCATTCCAATGCTTTTGGATCTTCGCCGGCTTCCTGATATGCTTCCAGTGCTTTCGTCTTCTCAACCATTGCATCCAGCTGTTCTTCAGAAAGACTGCTTCTGTATGCTTCCAGCTTCTCCTCCAGCTCTTTCTCACGCTGGGCTGCCAGACCTTTCTTCGGCACAAGAGTCATGATGCATCCATGTGGATTCTCAAGAAGATATTTACGGATCAGTTCTTCAAAATATCCTTCGTTTACTGCCTTTTTCAGTTTTTCAAAAACTGTAAGCTGCTGTACCTGTGCAAAGGGATTTCCTTTTTCATACAGCCAGTCTCCCAGAATATCCAGACTGTACATCAGTCCTTTCGGATAAGAGGAAAAATCAGCTTCACGATAGCGGAATTCAAAGTAATTGATTCCTGCCTCTACAGCTTTCTTATCTATTCCATTCTTAACAATATCTCCAAGTACCTGTCTGATCACAGATACAAATTCTTCTTTTCTGTCCGGATTGGAACCTTTTGCAATTACTGTAAAATATGGCTGGAGAATACCATCATCATAAGATCCATAGACATCCTTGCCTGCTTTTACATCCAGAAGTGCCTGCTTTAACGGTGCTCCCGGTGCGCTTAACAGTGCGTAATCCAATACCTCAAATGCCATCGCCATCTGACTGTCCGCAGCATTTCCCACAACCATGTTATAAGAAAGATAGGTATTGTCCTCTTCTCCCTCATTCTCAGCAACCGGATACTCAAGAGTCACATCCCGGCATGCTCCGAATGCTTTCTGTTCCTGAATAACAGAATCCACATCCAGATAATCAAAATGCGACAGATAATGCTCATCCAGGAATGCCAGTTTCTCTTCCATATCCATATTTCCATACAGATAAATATAGCTATTGGATGGATGGTAATAAGTTCTGTGGAAATTCAGGAAATTCTCATAGGTAAGATCCGGAATATTTTTCGGATCACCGCCTGATTCACATCCATAAGTGGTATCAGGGAAAAGGTGATTCATAATCTCCCGTTCCAGAACTTCATCCGGTGAGGAGAAAGCACCTTTCATCTCATTATATACAACACCGTTATATTTCAGCGGTCCTTCCTTCTGTTCCAGATGATAGTTCCAGCCTTCCTGACGGAAAATCTCTTCTCTTTTATAGATATTCGGATAAAATACCGCATCCAGATAAACATGCATCAGATTCTGAAAATCCTTATCATTGCAACTGGCTACAGGATAGCAGGTTTTATCCGGATAAGTCATAGCATTCAGGAAAGTATTCAGAGAACCTTTTACCAGTTCTACGAAAGGATCCTTTAATGGAAATTCTCTGGAACCGCAGAGTACACTGTGCTCCAGGATATGTGCCACACCTGTGCTGTCCTTAGGCGGTGTGCGGAATGCGATATTAAATACTTTATTCTCATCATCATTCTCGATCAGCATAACTCTTGCACCTGTTTTCTTATGGCGCAGAAGCCAGCCTGTGGAATGGATATCTGTCAGGTTTTCTTCTGTTACAACTTCATAAGCTGTTAAATTTGCTTTGTTCATGTATGCCTCCAGTAAATTTTTTTGGCTTTTCTTTATAATCCGCCTTCTCCCGGAAAATGAGCTTCGTAAGCTTCCCTTGCTGCCTTTGTTATCATTTCCAGTTCTTCCTGCATATTGATTTCTTCCGGAAACACAATGGCAGTGGTATAGACATCTTTCTGAAGCTTACTCTTCGCACTTTTCTCACTGATAGGAACAATTCCGCACAGGGTAGTATTATATGTCTTGTCCTTCTCACAAAGTTCCATATAAGTCTTAACCATATGGCAGCATTCTCTGTAAAGCAGTTCCCTGTGAAGTTCGCTTTTTTTCCTGCATTTCCCTGAATTTCAGTCTGGCAAGGTTTTTCTCGATTTCTTTTCTGGCCCTCTTTAAACCAAACAGCTTTCCCGCTGTATCCTTGCTGTATTCCATTGCCATCCAAAGCGCCAGATACCCATCAGCACGTGTACCGGAAACTGCCTCTGAAGGTTCTCCGTAACGCAGTTCCCACAGTTCCTTACGGACAGCATTTGCCTCCTCATCTTCGCCTGCAGCAATAGACTGGTCAAGAAACATCTTTCTTTTCATCGGATCATGCTCTCTGTAATAAAGAGCAATTATTGGTGTGTCTGTCATATATTTATCCTTTCCGGTTACTTTATCTGTAACTGTTTGCTACCTTTATCTTACAATCCAAAAATTTACTTTCATGGCTCTTCATAGGTAAGCTCTGTTTCTGCCAGAGACAGTGCCTCTTCAATAACCTGATCCATATCCATATAGCGATACATGCCAAGTCTTCCGCCAAAGATCACATTCTTCTCTTCCAGTGCGCGACGTTCATATTTGTCAAACAGTTCACTGTTCTTCGGGTCATTGACCGGATAGTACGGCTCTTTGCCTTTCTCCCATGCTGCCGGATATTCTCTGGTGATCACAGTCTTTGGCTGTGTACCAAATTCAAAATGTTTATGCTCGATGATCCTTGTATACGGAACTTCATAATCTGTATAATTGACAACCGCATTGCCCTGATAATTTCCCATATCCAGCACTTCTGTCTCAAATTTCAGTGATCTGTATTCCAGTTCTCCGTAACAATAGTCATAAAATTCATCGATCATACCTGTAAAGAGTACTTTATCTGCCTGTGCAGTCAGTTCTTCTCTGTTTGCAAAGAAATCTGTATTCAGACATACCTGTACACCCTCCAGAAGTTTCTTCACAATACGTGTATATCCACCTTTGGGGATTCCCTGATAAGGATCTTTGAAATAGTTATTATCATAAGTATAACGCAAAGGCAGTCTTTTTATGATAAATGCCGGCAGATCTTTACACTCCCTGCCCCACTGCTTCCTTGTATATCCCTCTACCAGTTTCTCATATACGTCCTGTCCAACCAGTGCAAGCGCCTGTTCCTCCAGGTTCTTCGGATGGGTAATGTGCATTCTTGCGATCTGTTCCTGTATCTTCGCTTTTGCCTCTGCCGGAGTACGTACTCCCCAGAGCTGATGGAAGGTATTCATATTAAACGGCAGATTATATAACTCATCCTTATAGACTGCGATCGGTGAATTTACAAAATGATTAAATTCTGCAAACTGATTGATATAATCCCACACCTGTTTTCTGGAAGTATGGAAGATATGTGCACCGTATCTGTGTACCTGGATCCCCTCTACTTCTTCTGTGTAAATATTACCGCCGATATGACCTCTCTTATCGATCACAAGGCATGTTTTCCCCCGTCTTGTGGCCTCATGTGCAAATACTGCACCAAAAAGGCCGGCTCCTACTATCAGATAATCATATTTCTTCATGTGCGACACCTTCTTCTTGTAATAATCAAGCGGATAAAATCATCCGCTTCGCTACGCAACTCTACACCGAATAACTGCTCCGCAGTTTATCAGGTTAAAAAAGCAGTAACGCTTTTTTGCGCTACTGCCATTATAACAAATTCATCCGAAAATGGATAGTCTTTCTATTCTATTATTTTCCTGCCACTTTATCAAACACATCTGTGATTTCTTTGGATGGTGCTTTTGTAGCCAGACTGAAGATAATGATCATCACAAGGCTGACAGCAAAACCTACAGCCAGAGAATAAAGTCCTGTATAAGAACCAAGAGTCTGTCCTGCCGCAAGCGGTATATAGTCCCAGACGATTACTGTCAGACCACCGGAAACAATACCTGCAACTGCACCTGTAAGGTTTGTTCTTCTCCAGAACAGTGACATTACCACAGTCGGACCAAACGCTGCACCAAGACCGGCCCATGCATTGGATACCAGTCCCATGATACTGCTGTTCGGATTCCACGCGATCACAAATGCCAGAACAGACACCACGATAACCGTAAGTCTTGCAACTGCAAGGATTTCCTTTGAGTCTGCATCCTTCTTAATGAACTGATGATATAAATCCTCAGATGCTGCGGACGCTGTTACCAGAAGCTGTGAATCCGCTGTGGACATAATTGCCGCAAGAATACCGCAGAGGAAGATTCCTCCGATAAACGGAAGTCCCAGATGACTGGAAAACAGTTTATTGATCATCTCGATAAATACACTCTCTGAGGAAGATGCACCATTTTCACCAAGTACAGTCGGAAGCAGATATGCACGACCTATAATACCGATAAAGCACGCTGCTGTCAGAGAAAGGATATCCCACACGATTGCGATCGCACTGGATTTTTTTTAATTCTTTCTCACTCTTTACAGCCATGAAACGGGTAAGGATGTGAGGCATGCCACAGTATCCAAGTCCCCATGCAAGCTGGGAAAAGATTTCAACAAATGTATATGGGCGCTCTCCGTTCTCAAAAGGATTCAGGAAAGCTGCTGCTCCACCCGGTACTCCGCTCTGTGTCAGAAGATCACTCAGACTTCCGCTCAGTGTCAGATATGCAACCAGCGGAACGATCAGAAGACCGATCAGCATCAGTGTTCCCTGTACAAAGTCAGTTACGCATACAGCCATAAATCCCCCCATAAATGTATAACAGAGGATAACTGCTGCACCAATTGCCAGAGCTATATGATAATCAATTCCAAATACTGTGTTAAAAAGTTTACCGCCTGCTGCCAGTGCAGAAGCTGTATAAACCAGGAAAAAGATTACGATCACGATGGATGAAAGCAATAACAGGATTCTCTTCTTATCCTGAAATCTGTTCTCAAAAAATTGCCGGGATTGTAAGGGAATTGTTTGCTGCGATCGTATATTTACGAAGTCTGTGTGAAATACACACCCAGTTTAATACAGTTCCGATGAACAGACCTACAGCAATCCAGATCTGTCCTGTTCCCAGTGAATAAATTGCTCCCGGAAGTCCCATTAAGAGCCATCCGCTCATATCTGATGCCTGTGCTGAAAGAGCAGCTACCCATGCATTCAGTCCACGTCCGCCCAGAAAATAATCTTCCGAGCTGCTTGTTTTTTTCCATATAAACCACACCAATGACTATCATAAGTAACAGATAGGCAACAAATGCGGACAATATGATCATTGTTGTACCACTCAAATTTACTCCTCCTTTTTTTGCTTCTTTTTTTCATACACCTGGATTTGTCAAAGTATGTTCTGTTTCCTTCACATATTTATCCAAAAACAGAATACAGTCATTTTATATACTGCAAAAAGTAACCGGGTACCACTTCTGTACCCGGCTACTTTACCACATTACCTTAGCATCACGCAAGTGTATTTCTTGTTTTTCGACATTTTTCCGCCATTTTATGGAATTATTACTGTTACCGTCCGGCAAAGACCTTCACAGTAACTGTTTTATATTTTTACACCCAAACAGGTACTCTGTCAATCAGAAATTTATCTGTTCCTGTCTGCCGGCCTGTTTACATTCTCTTTTTGCTGTATGTTTTCTGCCTGTCAGGGTTTTATCTTTTTTCAGATAAACATTCTTAATATAGGAAATCAGTACCTCTTCCCCATGATCATTAAGTATCCGCAGCAGTCCCTCCAGATCTCTCTTTGTCTTCGGATGGATAAACCACAGCTTTTCCTTACCTTTCAGATAATAGTCCAGCGGCTGATGCTGATCATACTTATCCCCCAGATAATTTCTGGAAGCACTGATCCTGTCCATCACCATTTCCGCAATATAATTACGGGGCATGGGCACACCATTGATGATATGCTCATCTCCCGGTGCATAATCTACCCAGTACTCAAAATGATGTTTGTTGCGCCCTTTATGATGAAGCCAGGATTTTGATATTCCTGTATCTTCTCTTTCTGCATTGTTGGGACTTCTGTCTCCCTGATAGTATTTACATCCAACCAGAAATTCCACAGGTGCATATTTGGACAGGTCATGAAGCAGTCCCTGTTTATACATACCAGCCCGGAAACAGTAATGCATAACCAACAGCTTATGTCTGGTTATTGTTTTAAAGTGCAGCCACGGATGCATCCTTCTTCTCCTCCTCTACAGCCATCAGCACCACGATCGTACGCGGTGTGACCTTCAGCTTTTTACTATAAGTTTCCTGTTCCTGCTCCAGGAAACCATTCTCTTTCACAGCACTGGTATCAATCACTTTCTTCCATTTTCTGTATCCTGCCAGATTAGGAAGCGCAAAAATACGATCTTCCCAGTGAAAGTTATATGCAACGTATATGGAAGCATCCTCGCTGCCGTCTGCCCGGTGCGCATAGGCGCCACAATACATAATTCCAAGCAGTCTGGATGTGTTCTCAGAATTCATATACCATGCGCGTTCTCCATGAAGGGAAACATCCGGCAGTCCCCTGGTCTGATAATCCACTCCGTACATTTCTCCCGCAACATGAAGAATCGGATGTTCTTTCCGGAAAGCAATGGCATTCTTTACAAACTGAAACAGGGATTCATTTTTCTTCAGTGCTTTCCAGTCAATCCATCCAACCTGATTATCCTGACAATAGGCATTATTATTTCCGTTCTGTGAATTTCCAAACTCATCCCCGCCATAGATCATAGGAACACCCTGACTGAGCAGCACCATAAGAAAAGCATTTCTGATCTGACGTTCTCTCATCTGTCTGATCTGCAGCCTTCTGCTTGGCCCTTCCACGCCACAGTTCCAGGAATAATTATAACTGCTGCCATCGTGATTATTCTCCTGATTTGCTTCATTATGTCTGTAATTATAGGTCACCATATCATTCATGGTAAAGCCATCCTGACAGGCCATATAATTAATGACTGCATAGGTATTTGGATTCCTTCTGATATGGTAAGCAGCCGCTGAGACCATATCCTCGTCACTTTTCAGAAAACGGCGCATATCCTGCAAAAATCCCGGATTATACTGTGCAATACATTTGTCTTCCGGTTTCTTCTTTTTCCGGATCTGGCTCTCATCAAAATCGTGAAACATCAGCCGGGTATCACTTAAAACCCCGTCATGCATCAGTAATTTGGCAGAAACTCCCTCACCCAATACATGAAATCCGTCTACATGATAGTAAAGTTTCCAAAACTGCAATGCCCTGAGTGCTGTCACAGGATTACATTCTCGTGGAAAATACATTTCCATGATACAGGCAATTCCAGCCTGATGCAGTTTTTTAATGAATGTTTTAAACTCTTTCTCCGGATCATCTGTTGCACAGTAAGATCTCTTGGGTGCAAAATAATAGCCATACATATATCCCCAGAAATTAACACGTCCCTGTGTATGCTTCTCAGATACCATTTTCTCAGATTCAGAATTCTTACAGGTACCGCTTTCCATAAATTCATATGCAGGCATCAGTTCAATTGTATTGATACCAAGCTCTTTCCAGTACGGGATCATTTCCTCCAGTGCCTGAAAAGTTCCCTTTGTACCGGTTATCGTCCGATTCGCTTTTGTATATCCGCGCACATGCAGTTTATAAAGGATCATTTCGTGATATGGAATAGCCGGATTTTTGTCGTTCTCCCAGTCAAAAACTTCTTTTTTAAGAAATCCTCCCCTGACTTTGTGCGGATTCGTACTCACCTCTGCACCAAAGCGTTCCCGTCCCAGAATCCTGTACGCACAGGGATCAGTATACACCTTTCCATTTATCAGAAAATTGTACTCGTACTCTTTCAGATCAAAATCCGGAATATACATTGCATATACATTTCCGGTTCTGTTTTCTTCTGTAAAAGGAATCTCCACATAAGGTTTTGCTGATCTCTTTTTGTAGAGAATCAGAGATGCTCTGCTGTCTTCCGGTACCTCAACTGCTAAATTACAGCCATCTGCCAACGGATTTGCACCAGGCACAAGAGCCAGCCCCTTTTCTGTTTTCATCTTTCTGCTCTCAGCCATCTCTTTCTCTCCTTCATATTTTTTCTTGTTGCTCATTATACTTTTCAGAAACACTATACAACGCTATAATGTAATCTGAAGTTCTACCGGACAATGATCGGAACCCATAATTTCAGAATGGATTTCTGCACTCTCAAGCTTATCCTTCAACTGTGGAGATGTAATAAAATAGTCAATTCTCCACCCTGCATTCTTCTCTCTTGCTTTAAATCTGTAAGACCACCAGGAATATCTGCCCTCTGCATCCGGATAAAAATAACGGAATGTATCGATAAATCCACTTTCCAGCACCTTACCAAAGCATGCTCTCTCTTCATCTGTAAATCCGGCATTTTTCCGGTTGGTCTTAGGATTCTTCAGGTCGATCTCCTGATGTGCCACATTGAAATCCCCGCAGCAGATCACAGGCTTACTTTCCTGCAATTTCAACAAGTATGCCAGAAAATCCTCTTCCCAGTGCATACGGTATTCCAGTCTGCGCAGTTCACTCTGGGAATTTGGTGTATATACAGTCACCAGATAAAATTTTTCCATATTCCAGGGTGATCACACGTCCTTCTTTGTCATGTTCCTCAATTCCAATTCCATACGCCACAGACAGTGGCTCTTTCTTTGTAAAAACAGCAGTGAATATCCCGTCTGTTGGCATAATTCCAGTACTGATAATATCCCGGAAGTTCCAGCTCAATCTGTCCTTCCTGCAGTTTACTCTCCTGAATACAGAAAATGTCCGCATCCAATTCCTGAAATCGTTCCTTGAATCCTTTCGTCACACAGGCCCGCAGCCCATTTACATTCCATGATATCAGTTTCAAACATCTGTCCTCCTGTTTTGTCAAGTCTGGTTTTATTATAACACACAAAAGCTGTCCAGTGAAGCATCCGATGGTCCGTGAAAATGAAGTCCTTTTTTTGCTGTATTCTTCCATATATTCCCAGATTTCCTCCGTCACCAGTTCTCCCGGATTGACCAGTGGTATTCCCGGCGGATACGGAATCAATGCTTCTGCCGCAATCTTTCCTTTTGCTTCCCGCCAGGGAATCCGTTTCTTTTCTTTAAAAAAAGGCCTGTCGCGGGTATCGATCATCGGTGGAATCGGTGGAATCAGACGTGTCTCCACATTCGCGGCATCCCCACTGGTGTTTCCTGTCATTTTCCTGCTGATGTCTTCCAGTGCCTCCACCAGCTGCCTCATATCACTCTCTTCATTGGCATATGTTACAACAGCAACCACATATCGATCATCTGCCAGTTCCATACCGATCTTGTATTTCTCATAAAGGCGGTCTGCCAGCTGATAACCGGAAAGTCCAAGATCCGAAGCAGAGATCACCAGACGCACCAGATCCAGGTCATAGATAGCTTTTCCGCGAGATGCTTCTCCCACACAGGTAATTCCCGGAATCTTTTTCATTGCTTCTCTTGCCATCTGTGCCAGTGCCAGACCTCGTTGCAGCATCTCTTCCCCGTGAAGAGCCAGCTCATACCGGGCCGCATCCAGGGATGTCATCAGAAGATAGGACGGACTGGTACTCTGCACCATATGCAGACAGGTTTCCAGTCTTCCAAGATCCACCCGGTCACTTCCCACATGCAACAGGGAACTCTGGGTCAGAGATCCCGTCACCTTATGCATGCTCTGTGCGCACATATCAGCATCCTGAAGAATCGCTCCCCGGGGAAGTGTCTCCGTAGCTGTCCCTTCTTTCTGAAAATACAGATGACCTCCATGTGCCTCATCCACCAAAAGCAACGCCCCGTGTCTGTGGCAGATATCGGCAATAGCACGGATATTGCTGCACACACCATAATAGGTTGGACTTACCAGAAAAACAGCCTTACAGTCCGGATATTGTCGGAATCCCTCTTCCACAGTCTCCGGATCCAAACTTCCCCAAAGGCCGGTGACCGGATCCTGCTTCGGCATCAGATAAACCGGAACCGCCCCACTAAGCGTCAGCCCCATCAGTACGGATTTGTGGGCATTTCTTGCTACCATGATCTTCTCGCCCTCTTTTACTGAGGCAAGCACCATCGCTTCATTTCCACAGGTTGTTCCATTGACCAGAAAATACGTTTTTTTTAGCCTGAAATACTTTCGCTGCCAGCTCCTGGGCCTCCCGGATCACGCCTTCCGGTTCATGCAGATCATCCAGTCCCTCTGCCTCTGTCAGATCAAACCGGAAGATGCCATCTCCTGTCCACTGTCGCCAGCGGGGACTGATTCCCTTTTCGTATCGATGCCCTGGAATCTTAAAATATACCGGTCTGTTTGTTGTATAATCAACAATCGCATCCAGTAATGGTGTTTTTTCTTTGTTCCATATTGTTCTCCTGCTCTTTTCTCACTGACTTTCTGTCCTATATCAACAGTCGTCCCTTTTTTCTCATGCAATCATAACCTTTAACTCTTTGATAACATAATCAAAATTGGTCCACCGAACCAATTATTAATATGCAACGCAATAAAGAAAGAGCTCTCGCATCATTATCTTCTGCGACAGCCCTTTCTTATATTCCTTATGCATATCAGCACAATTATTCTTTATTATTTTACCAGTCTTGTCCAGCCGTATTTGTCTTCTTCTTTACCCCACTGGATGCCTGTCAGATAATCATACAGTTTCTGAGTCAGTTCACCAATCTTGAAGTTATTAATTGTGATTTCTTCTCCTTTGTAAACCAGTGCGCCTACAGGGGAGATAACTGCTGCTGTACCGGTTCCGTATACTTCTTCCAGTCTTCCGTCTCTTCCGGCCTGCATAAGATCATCTACAGACAGATGCGTTTCATTTACTTTGTATCCCCAGTCTTTCAGAATATGAATGATGGAATCTCTGGTTACACCAGGAAGTACTGTTCCTTCGATCGGAGCTGTGTAGATTTCGCCGTCGATCTTGAACATAATGTTCATTGCACCAACTTCTTCTACATATTTTCTTTCACGGCCATCCAGCCACAGTACCTGAGAGCAACCATATTTTTCAGCTTTTACCTGACCGATAATAGATCCTGCATAGTTACCGCCACATTTTGTAAATCCGGTACCACCCTGTACGGCACGAACATATTCATCTTCAACCATGATCTTAACCGGAGCCAGACCTTCTGCATAGTAAGCACCTACAGGAGAAAGGATGATTACGAACTTATATGCTTTTGATTTGTGTACGCCCAGAGAAGACTCACATGCAAATGCAAACGGACGGATGTACAGAGAAGTTTCCGGTTCAGACGGAACCCAGTCTTCTTCTGCTTTTACCAGTGCGTTTACGGCTTCGATAAACATATCTTCCGGAATAGTTGCCATACACAGACGTTCATTGGAATTGATCATACGACGTGCATTCATCTCGGGACGGAATAACTGGATCTGGCCATCTGCTCTTCTGTATGCTTTCAGTCCCTCAAATGTTTCCTGTGCATAATGTAAAACTACAGTAGCCGGATTCATCTCAATTGGTCCGTACGGACGAATGGTTGCGTCATGCCAGCCAATTCCTTCATCATAGTCCATAGTGAACATGTAATCAGCGAAATATTTGCCGAAACCAAGTTTCTTCTGATCCGGTTTTTCCTGCAGTTCTTCTCTTTTAATAAATTTGATATCCATAATATCTCTCCTCCTGCTTTTCTCGAATGTATTTTTACATTCTTACATTCTGCCGGAGCCAGTCTGCTTCGACAACATATGTTAAGTATAAAACTACATTTTTCTCCCGTCAATAGAAAATCCGTTGCTTTTTATGATTTCTTCTGTTAAAGTATACATAGATATATCTGTTCTTTCTGCAATCTTTATGCTGATACAGAACAGCTACCATATTAAGAAAGAGTGAGGTTTTATTATTATGAGTGATCTGGAAAATCAGCGCATGCACCGGTTCCTGCGATACCTGCGGATCCGACTGCAACCTTGATTTATCCAACCCGAATGCAACCGTAACCCTGACCCTGGACGATGACAGTGAACTGGTCTGTGCCGTCCTGACCATCTTCCCTGCCGGCGAGCATAAATATATTGCTCTGCTGCCATTAGATGAGAACGGCGAAAACCAGGACGGTGAAGTATTCTTATACCGTTTCTTCCAGGAAGAAGGTCAGCAGCCAACTCTCGAGAACATCGAAGACGATGACGAATATGAAATCGCTGCCGATGCTTTCGACGAACTGTTAGACAGTGCTGAATATGACGAAGTGGTTGACGGTAAAGAACTGTAAGAAACACCACCGGTCACAGACTTTGGTTTGTGACCGCATAAAATCCCGTACATGACAGAATCGTTTATCGATTTTTTGTCATGTACGGGAATTTTTCTTTTGTTCCGTTCGTCTCAGATAACTGTCAGTCTTTACCTTCTACTTTTTCACCGTAGACATAATAGTGTACCCACTCTCCAAGATTCACGGCATGATCGCCAATACGTTCCATATATTTTGCAATCATCAGTACGTCCAGTTCACTGCCGGAACTATTTGGATTTTTTGCAATTTCTTCCATCAGTTCCATTTTAATCTCTTCAAAAGCCGATCCACCTGATCGTCCGTGGCAATCACTTCTGCTGCCAGCTTGTCATCCTTGCGTACAAACGCATTAACACTGTCATTGACCATCTTGGATGCAATTTTACCCATATGAAAAATCTTCGGGTGCACTTCCAGCTGAAAATCTGTCAGATGCCTGGATACATCTGCGATATCTGCTGTCTGATCTCCGATCCGTTCCATATCCGCGATCATGCGAAGTGCGGAAGAGATACTTCTCAGATCCCCGGATACCGGCTGCTGGCGAAGCAGCAGTGTCATACACATGGCTTCGATATCCCTTTCTTTTTGATCGATCTTCTGTTCAATCTTATGTACACTGACCGCAATCTCCTCGTCTTTTTCCCGGAGTGCTTTCATCACCAGTGACATGGCCTCCTCACAGAGGTCACCCATCTCAATCAATTCTCCATTCAGCTTAAGCAGCTGCTCCTGATATGCCTGTCTTGCCATCAGCCAAACCTCCCTGTGATATAATCATCTGTCCGTTTATCTTGCGGTTTTGAAAATATGGTTTCTGTATCATTCATCTCCACCATCTCTCCCAGAAGGAAAAATGCGGTTTTGTCTGAGATTCTGGCTGCCTGCTGCATATTATGAGTAACCATAACAATAGTATACTGGTTTTTCAGTTCCAGTGCCAGATCCTCGATTTTCGTAGTAGAAATCGGATCAAGCGCACTGGTCGGCTCATCCATCAGAAGGACTTCCGGCTGTACCGCCAGCGCTCTGGCGATACACAGTCTCTGCTGCTGTCCACCGGACATACCAAGTGCACTCTTTTTCAGCCGGTCTTTTGTCTCATCCCAGATTGCCGCCTTTTTCAGAGAATCTTCCACAATCGCATCCAGTTCGCATTTTTTACGGATTCCGTGGGTTCTCGGTCCATAGGCAACATTATCATAGATACTCATAGGAAACGGATTCGGCTTCTGGAATACCATGCCTACCCGTTTTCTCAGCAGATTGACATTTTTCATCTGGTTGATCGGTTCACCGTCCAGAAGCAGTGTTCCGGTGATCTTACATCCTTCTACCAGATCATTCATTCGGTTTAAGGACTTTAACAATGTGGATTTTCCGCATCCGGAAGGTCCGATAAATGCAGTAATCTCATTTTTTCCGGGATATGCATGGAAATCTTTTTCAGTGCCTGAAAATCCCCGTAAAACAAATCCAGATCTTTTATCGTAAATTTATCTTTCTCCATTTTCTTACCTCTTTGTCAGTTTTTTTCGCGATCCAGCCGGAACCGGCATTGATCAGAAGTACTACTACCAGGAGTACCACTGCCGTTGCATATGCCTGTTTCATATACAGTCCCTCGGACAACAATGCGTACATATGAACAGCCAGCGTTCTTCCCGAACTCATCAGTCCAGGTACTTTTGCGATAGTACCTGCTGTATACATCAGTGCTGCCGTCTCTCCTACCACACGGCCGATACCCAGAATCACACCTGATACGATACCCGGTACCGCAGAAGGAAGAATGATGCGGAAGATTGTCCGCAGTCTTCCCGCTCCCAGACCAAAACTTCCCTCACGAAAGGAATCCGGTACTGCTTTCAGTGCTTCTTCTGTAGTTCGAAGAATCAAAGGCAGGATCATAATCGCCAGAGTAAGCGCACCTCCCAGGAAGGTATAACCCCATCTGAATGTTGTTGCAAATAACAGATAACCGAACAGACCATAGACGATCGATGGAATTCCGGAAAGCGTTTCCGCTGTGATCCTTACGAGTTTTACCAGTTTGCTTCCTCTTTTTGCGTATTCCACCAGATAAATAGCTGCGCCGATACCCACCGGAACTGCGATCAGTAATACCAGAAGTACCATCAGAACGGTGTTGATGATTGCCGGCATCATGGATACATTCTCTGTATTATATTCCCAGGCAAACATCTCCGGTGAAAGGTTCGGTATTCCACGAATGAGGATATAACCTACGATACAGACTGTGATTCCCACGGTAAGAAATGTGGCAATCCACATCAGAAACCGCAGCACCAGAGAAAATGGCTGTTCTTTGTAACTTTCCAGCTGACCTTTTATCTTTTCCATCACTGTCCGCTCCTCCTTTGCAGTGCACTGCAGCACAGATTAATGATCAGGATCAGTACAAATAACACTACTGCCGTTGCAATCAGTGCTTCTCTGTGAAGATCCGTCGCATATCCCATCTCCATAACGATGTTGGAAGTAAGGGTTCGAACACCCATAGCCAGGTTTCCCGGTATCACCGGCTGATTTCCTGCTACCATGATCACCGCCATCGTCTCGCCGATGGCACGACCGATACCAAGAACCACACCGGCAAGAATTCCTGACTTTGCTCCCGGAAGTACTGCAAAGAACACACTTCGTTCCCGTGTGGCGCCAAGAGCTAGGGCTCCTTCATAATAGGAGTCCGGAACCGCACGGATACTGCTTTCTGCCACACCGATCACGGTGGGCAGAATCATAATTCCCAGCAGTATCGATGCTGTCAGAACACTTTTTCCGCTTCCTCCCATGAGTTTTTGCATGATCGGAACAATTACTACCAGACCAAAGAATCCGTAGACGATCGATGGGATTCCTGCCATCAGTTCCACTGCCGGTTTGAGAATTTTATATAATTTCTCGTTACAGAACTTTGCCAGATATACCGATGCGAAAAAAGCAATCGGAACACCGATAATAATTGCTCCTGCGGTTACATAGATACTACCCACAATCATCGGCAGGATGCCGAAAATATTGTTCATGGGTTTCCATTTTTCTCCCAACAGAAAATTCAATGGTCCAATCTTTGCGATTGCAGGAATTCCGTTTGCAAACATAAAGATGCAGATCAATACAACTGCCGCGATTGACACACATGCTGTCAGGATGAAAACACATTTCATAATGAATTCTCTTGCTTCCTTCATGTTACTCCTTCTTTCAGAGAAAAACTGTTCCGTCTTTCACTTTTCTATGGAATACGGAACAGTTTCTTTTCTGTTTCTGATCATTTACTGTACGTCTGCCCAGTCCTGCGTTTCTCCTGTGAAGATAGACATTACCTGATCACTGGTCAGCTCATCTACCGGGTTCTGTTTGTTCACGATAACTGCGATTCCATCCAGAGCGATCGGTGTTGCGGTTACACCCTGAGAAGTCTCTGTATCCTTCAGTTCTCTGGATGCCATTCCGATATCGCAGATTCCGTCGATGGCAGAAGTAACACCTGTGGTAGAATCGTTCTGCTGTACTTCGATTTCCACATCTGCATTCAGTTTTTTCATAGCTCTCAGCCAGTTTTTCCCATAACAGGTGTGACAGAAGAAGATCCTGCAACAGTTACTTTACCGGAAAGACCTGCTGCTTCATATGCACCTTCATTGCCCTGGCTGATATATCCGTTATCTTCAACTACTTTCTGTCCGTCTTCGCTCATGATATATTTTACAAAATCAGCTGCCACCTCACTCAAATCATCTTTTGTTACAATATTAAACGGACGGGAAATTTTGTAAGAACCATCTTTTACAGTATCTACAGAAGCTTTTGCACCGTCGAATTTTTAATGCTTTTACGCTGTCATCCAGAGATCCCAGAGATACATAACCGATTGCATATTCATTACCTGCAACTGTCGTCATCATAACAGAAGTACTGTTGGTGATTTCTGCTGTATCTGTGGTGTTATCAATTTTATTTCCATCGGTATCTTTTGTCTCGATACCGAACAGTTCGATGAAAGCTCCTCTTGTTCCGGATCCTTCCTCTCTGGATATCGGACTGATCAGTCCCGAGAAATCTCCTCCCTTACTGTCTTCAGCTGCCGGAGTGTCTGTTGCTGCTGTATCTGTGTTTTCAGACTCCTGTGTTGTATCTGTACCGGTTGTAGTATTGCTGCTTCCACATCCTGTAAAGATCATTGCGGATACTGCAACTGCTGTTCCCATTACTGCCCATGTTTTTTTCCATAATAAAATTTCCTCCTAGTCATAACCATTCTTTTTTCCGTAACTGTTCAGTACCTTCACAGTTACGAGCCATAATGCATAAAAAACTCACCTTCGGTGATGGCATTTTGGCTTGTATGTCTCGGGATTTTGACATATTCATGTCAAAATCACCTCGCGGGACAGTGGCTACTGAATAGTTACCTTTTTTGCTTTATTTA
>ENA-OQES01000237-OQES01000237.1-human-gut-metagenome-genome-assembly--contig:-NODE-237-length-24377-cov-11.246103_pt1 | contig 24377 bp, 25 predicted proteins | sample MGYA00242798_ERZ504641 | MGnify/ENA primary metagenome ERZ504641 (study PRJEB26092, sample SAMD00036327) | human gut metagenome | host: Homo sapiens | study: EMG produced TPA metagenomics assembly of...
ATTATTTTTCATATCTAATATTTTCCTGGCGATTTCCTCAGGATATTTAGCAACAATTTCTGATTCGTTTAAAGCTTTCATGCTTACTGATAATGATAAAAAATTTTGAGGTATTATTTTAGTCATATCAATCTGGTGAAATGCCATCATTTTTTCCGTTGAAATTTAACACACATGCCTGAAATAGAGGAACATAAACCATTTCGTAATCTTCGGTAATAAAATGCGTACTAGTATTGCGTAATTCCACGATTTTTTCCAGATTCAGGCGAAGAGGATCTTTGTTATTAGTAAATACTTTTTGAATACAATTTTCTAAACTTAGTGTGCGATTTGGGTTATCTTTATAATATATACTCTTTTCACCATAAACCTTAAGTATATGAGCTTTTAACATTAATTCCCAGGCGTTACAGATAAACATAGCAAAGCCTTCAACTCGATAATGAATGGTTGGTTTGTTGTACAGTTCAATTGCCATAGTAAACGCCTCTTTTGATTTATCAAGTAATTGGTTGGACAAGTCTGTAGATTGCATAGCTACCTCCTTTTTCAATTTTTTTCTTTAAAACGCCGAAGCGAATTAATTCGGAATACGTAATTCAATTAGTTTCTGATGATACCCCGTCATCCGAGATATCTGTTCAATAGTAAAATCCTTATATTCTTCCAATAGCGAATCTGGTAATAGCAGCTCCGTTCTTTAATCTGCTGATGAAATCATATGTATCACCGCAAATGGTTCGAAATAAATGACATAATTATCAACAACAGCGTATACACCGTATTTAGCATGGTAACACTGCATAGCCCTCACATACATGGACATGTACTGGTTCTAAAGGGTCATTTTCATTTACCCAGAAATATATGATATAAGAACCAATCTTAAAAACTCGAGGCATTATCCATACCTCCTTCAAATCCTCCTTCGCGGGCTAACTGCATAATAATGTGCGCAACAGATGCCAGATAATCCTGAAAATATTTAATTTCTTCATCAGAGAATCCATCAATATTTTCCCACTTATAATCAGGCAACCAACATGAAGCGGAATGGAATCCGCCGTAAATAGGCTTTTCGATGCGAACTTCAACCTGCTCTTTACCATCCTTCTGAAGCGATTTAGAATGAACAATCTCTGTATTATCGTTTAGCGTCATAAATGGATAAAGCATAATAACATCTCCCTTCTATTACCATTTACTATCATCATTCATAATATCCAGATCATGCTGAACACCCTCAGGAGTCTGTTCTACATCCGTCCGGGCATGAGCTGCAAGAAGATCTTCTTCCATCTGCTGGGTGGAGAGAAGGTTCCTAGAGTAGGCGAGAACCTTTCTCTGGTTGTGAGGAGACAACTGATTGCATACTTCTATGATCTCCTTACACTGAGCAGAGACGGAAGAACTCTGAACAGATTCTGTTTTATTAGGAACTCTTTCCATAGGAACATCAAAACCCATAAGCCATGCTTCACTTACGTTCAATGCATTTCCTAGAATAAAAAGCTTTTCTTGGTTAGGCTCTGTTTTTCCAGAACAGTATTGACTTATATCTGACTTATTCATTTTTACACTATACTTTTGACAATATGGAACAGTCAGATTAAGAATATCAACCTGCCGAAGTCCGCGCATATTCATTATTGTTTTTAAACGAATTGCAGTGTTTTCTTTCTTCATAATGTTCTCCTTTTCGTAATTGAAATATAACACATATTATGCAAAAGTTCAATAATAAAACCTAAAAGTTAAAAAAATTGAATTTTATGTTGACAGAAAATGGACGACGTGATATTACACAGATAATTCAAAAGCTTGAACCGGAAAGGAGGTATCAAGTTGGCATTCGATTATAACAAGCTACGAGGAAGAATCGTGGAGATTTTTAACACTCAGTCGAACTTCGCAAGTGCAATGGGATGGTCGGAGAGCATATTGTCACTAAAGATGAATGGAATGTGTTCATGGAAGCAGATAGATATTTGTAAAGCAATACAGTTGTTGAAACTTACTATTGAGGACATTCCGATCGTATGTACTCGGGTAGGTCACTACTCTGTACTTACAGGATAAGAGCATATGAGAGGAGAGTCAACGAAAGTCGTTCGACAAACTGCTTAAATTTGTATAAACAGTAACTCATACATATCATTTCCCATACCATAAAGAAGAGGTGAGGAAGATGTCAGAATTAAAACTGGTAACAAGAAATATCCGTATTAATGGAATTCAGCATAAAGCCAGTGATATGTCAGAAGAAGAAATCAAATGCCTGCTCATCCAGAGACAGGATATAATTCTTCTGAATATGAATTACGAAAGAAAAGCCGCCGGTTAAGGCGGAGAAAGGAGGAACATATTAAGGTTGCGAATCATAGAATAGAAGACCTGGAAAGAAAAGGAGAATGATTATGGAACAGATCACAAACTATGTAAAACCGGAACTCATCGTAGTAGCTATTGCCTTATATTTCGTAGGAATGGCACTTAAACAGGCACAGGCAGTAAAGGATAAGTACATCCCGCTTATCCTTGGCGGAATCAGCATTGCAATCTGCGCGATCTATGTGTTTGCCACCTGCACCTGCGGTACCGGACAGGATATTGCAATGGCAATTTTTACAGCGATTACACAGGGAATACTGATTGCCGGTCTTTCTACATACGTGAACCAGATTGTAAAACAGGCAAATAAAGACGAATAAGGGATGAGAAACCATCCCTTTTCGCTCTATGAAAGGAGACGGACATGGAAATAAGAGGAATTGATGTATCTGCCTGGCAAGGGAAAATTGACTGGAAAACAGTTGCTGATTACGGCATGGGGTTCGCAATCCTGCGGATTACAGAAGCGGGAAACGTGATAGATAGCTACTTTGAGCAGAACTTCTCTGAATGCCGGAAATACAATATCCCGGTTGGGGCATATAAGTATTCCTATGCCATGACAGTTGCGGAGATACAGAGCGAAGCCAGAAAAGTAGTGGAAGTTTTGAACGGGCGAAAACTGCAGTATCCGGTCTGGCTGGATCTGGAATGGAATAATCAGAGAAGCCTCGGAGCTGAACAGATCCATAAATTGGCAGAAGCATTCGAAAAGATTATCACGGCAGCGGGATATAAATTTGGTATTTATTGCAATGTGGATTGGTACCTGAATGTAATTTGCAGCCATCTGAAAAAATACGATTTCTGGATTGCACGTTATCCGGCATCAGATAACGGTACTTTACAGGAACGACTCCGGCCGGACTTTGGTGTGGGCTGGCAGTATTCCAGTAAAGCAAAGATACCTGGCATCAGCGGAACTGTAGATAGAAATATATTTTACAAAGATTATAACGAAGCAAAAGATATAAAAAAGGAAAACACAGTCATGACAAAGAGTGAAGCTATCAACGTAGTTCTGGGAATTGCAGAAGAAGAGATCGGGTACCTGGAAAAGAAAAATAACAGTAAGCTTGACAGCAAGACTGGAAATGCCGGATCAGCAAACTATACAAAATATTGGAGAGATATAAAACCATCCTATCAGGGGCAGCCCTGGTGCGCAGCGTTTATCTCCTGGTGTTTCATGAAAGCTTTTGGTCTGGATAATGCAAAGAAACTCTTAAAACACTGGCCGTATGTATACTGCCCAACCTTAGGCGTCTTATTTGTAAAAAATGCCAATCCAAAAGTTGGAGATATTGTTATATTTAAACACGGCGATACATTTACCCACACCGGCTTTGTAACAAAAGTAGCCGGAGACAGGTTCTGGACGATTGAGGGAAATACTTCCGGAGCATCCGGTATCGTGGCAAATGGTGGCGGGGTGTGCCAGAAGAGCTATTACAACAGTAATCTTCCGGGGACAAAATTTTGTACACCGGACTATTTAATTGTTTTATCTGCAGATAAAGATGAAACAGACAAGACAACAAACCCAGAAGGAGGCAGCTACATGTTTAACCCAGAGACAGTAAAAGCAGGAGACAAAAATACATCTGTGCTTCTCTTACAGGAAATATTAAGAGCCAGAGGCTTTAAAGGCAAAAACGGCAAAGCCCTGAAACTTACATGGACAGCAGATGCAAACACGATTTACGCTCTGAAAGCTTATCAGGAATCCAGAAAAGAAGTTCTGGAAGTGGATGGTATTTGCGGATCTGCTACTTGGAAAGATTTAATTGCGATTTAAAGTAAATATAAATGAAAAAAAGAGTAAGGGTACAATGAGTACCCTTACCCATAAGATATTGTATCAGCTTCATTGCTTCTTATATATTATAGGGTATTACACTATGGGCCACCGTACTGGCTCATGATATACTGTGCAATTTTGGCATTGGGTTGTGTGATATTGATCGGATATTGAAGCCTTTTTTCATAATTCCACATAAATTATCTGCACGCTCCTTCCTTTTCCCATGGGAATGGCTGTTCCATCCATTTCCAGATGGATTCTCCGGTCTGATCTGTAATGTCAATAATCAGGGGACCATATGCTTCGGCGTATTCTTTTAATAGCATTTTTTCGTTCCTGCACAAGTTCGTGACAGTAAGTCAGAGCCTTTTCATCACAGGGATGTGTGTCAAGGTACAGAGTCATATCATTGACTGCGAAACTGACCTGATCGATACGGTTTAATAACTGTTTTTGGGAGCAATCTGTTTTCATCTTCGAATACCTCTCTTTCCACAAAATGGTTTGCATAACTGTGGGAAAATGGTTCCTGCATTTAATGCATACTGCAGTGGGAAATTCTCTGTAAACTTCTGGCAGGGAACATATGCCATTGCAGGTTCCAGATACTGAAGATGCGAAAACATTTCATGGTTTTTTTTCTTTGACACCCGGTATAGTACAGCTACAGCCTGTCGTGTTTCTGACAAAGCATTCGGAACTGTTCATATTTCTATTTGAAGGCTGAGGCATATTCATACCGCAGGTACGGTTATAAGGGCGGTTGCCGGAACATCCCATCCGATAATTTTCCATATATAATTCCTTTCTCTGAAAACTGTTTACATTATATTTTATGTCATGCTCATAAAACCGTGCTCATACAAGTCGAAATTTCATTGCCATAGTGAAGATTCGTTACTGTTCACATACCACTATCCCGCGAGGTGTTTTGGCATGAATATGCCAAAATCCCGAGACATACAAGTCAAAATTCCATTGCCGCAGGCAATCTGGAATGAATTTTGGCTAAGTTACTGTGAACGGAGTGAACAGTAACGAAGATTCATATCGTCTGACAGACAGATTTCTTTTTGTTTTCGAATATGTTATTATATATATAGGAAATATTTGCTGCCTTCTAAGTGTCAGCATCCAAAGAAAGTCGGGAGGTACATAAAGATGAAACTTACAATATTGGGAACCGGAAATGCAAAGGTGACGAAATGCTATAACACCTGTTTTGTGCTAAATAAAGATAAAGAATATTTTATGATAGACGGAGGTGGCGGAAATACAATTCTGAAGCAGCTGGAGGACGCAGGAATCAGCTGGAAAGAAATCAGCACTATATTTGTGACACATAAACACATCGATCATCTGCTTGGAATCATCTGGATGCTTCGTATGTATTGTCAGGGAATGGCAAGAGGACAGTTTGGCGGTGAAGTGACTATCTATGGACATGATGAAGTGATCAGCCTGCTGAAACAGATGGCAGAGATGCTTCTCACACCAAAGGAAACGAAATTTATCGGAGACAAAGTCCATCTGGAAGAAGTAAAGGACGGAGAAGATAGAACGATTCTGGGACACAGGGTGACATTTTTTGATATTCTGTCTACAAAGGCAAAACAGTTTGGGTTCTGCATGGAGTACGCAGAGGGAAAGAAGCTGACCTGTTGTGGAGATGAGCCATATAATGAATGTGAACAGAAATATGCCAAAAACAGCACATGGCTTCTTCATGAAGCATTCTGTCTGTTCTCTCAGGCAGATAAATTCAAACCATATGAGAAACATCATTCTACTGTAAAGGATGCCTGTGAGCTGGCACAGAAACTGGAAGCAGAGAATCTGATTCTGTATCATACAGAGGATAAAAATATTTCCAGACGAAAGGAGCTCTACACAGAAGAAGGCAGACAGTACTATAAAGGAAATCTCTGGATTCCTGATGATCTGGAAACCTACAAATTATAAAAAGACAAACCTCCGGAGTGTGTCTGAAAAAGGCTTTCTGCAAGATGTGCGTCACAATTTGTGGGATATTTTGCCCGGATGAGGGCGCCGTAGCGGGCTACGGCAACTGAATTCGGGTGAAATATCCCGCAAAGTGGGGCGTGCAGATTGCGGGAATGATTTTTCAGACACGCTCTAGGATAACACATCTCATTCTTTGTCTGTAATATTTATGTAACCTTTTGTCATGGTATTATAACAAAAATACGGTTTTATGAAAAGACTTATTTCTTGACGATTCTGTGAATTCTCTATATACTTTGAATATATCCTATAGCAATTACGATTTATTTTTTGTTAATTCTGATCATCTGTTCAGATATTTTAACTGCCCGGTCTCTTTAATATTTTTTTAATACTATATCTCTAATCTATTATAAACGAAAGCGAGAACTATACATATGAGCCTACAATCCAACAAGCGAAGCCAGACGAAATCTTCTTCTGCACGCAGGAAAGACATCTACAAAAAATCAAAATACTATCAGGAAAAAAGGCAAAAATTGCTGATTGCAACAGGTATCGGTATCTTTGTTCTGGTTTTTATACTTATTCTGGCAGGTATCCGCGGATGCAGCAACTATATAAGTTCCAGACAGGCAGCAGCCAAAAAAATCTGTTTCCATGAACGCTTCTAAGGACAACAGCCAGAAAGCATCCTCAGATTCTCAGAACACGGATTTCTCCAATGCTACAGTATCTTCTCCTGTTTCTCTGACACTCAGTGTTGTCGGTGACTGCACTCTTGGCACAGATGAAACTTTTGATTATGATACCAGCTTAAATGCTTATTATGAAAATTACGGTGCAGATTATTTCCTGCAGAATGTAAAAGATATTTTCTCCACAGATGATCTGACTATTGCGAATTTTGAGGGAACACTCACCGATTCTGATGAACGGGAGGACAAAACATTTGCGTTTAAAGCACCCGCATCCTATGCCTCTATTCTGACAGGCGGATCTGTAGAAGCCGTAAATACCGCTAACAATCACAGTCATGATTACGGTGATCAGAGTTTCGATGATACTCTGGCAGCACTGGATGATGCAGGAATCGTTCATTTCGGATATGATGAAACTGCTGTTATGGATGTAAAGGGAATCAAAGTAGGATTAGTCGGTATCTATGAACTGTATGACCATCTTGAGCGCGAGCAGCAGTTAAAAGACAATATTGCAAAAGTAAAGGCAGACGGGGCACAGCTGATCGTAGTGATCTTCCACTGGGGTAATGAAACGGAAACCGTTCCGGACAGTAACCAGACAACACTTGGACGCATCGCGATCGATGAAGGCGCTGATCTTGTATGCGGACATCATCCGCATGTACTTCAGGGTATTGAAACTTATAAAGGCAGGAATATTGTATACAGCCTCGGAAACTTCTGCTTCGGCGGCAACAGTTCTCCAAGTGATATGGATACCATGATCTACCAGCAGACCTTTACTATTGATGCCGATGGGGTAAAAAAAAGACAACGTGACCAATATCATTCCCTGCTCCATTTCTTCTGCTGCCTATGATGGATATAATAATTATCAGCCAACTCCGGCAGAAGGTTATGAGGCAACAAGAATCCTTGGAAAAATCAATGAGCGGAGTTCCTGGATTTCTACTGCAGAAGGCAGTACTTTTACTGCAAAATATAACAATAATAACGACTCCCAGAGCAGTTCTTCAGATAGCGATATCGTCGATATGAACAGTTCAGCTTCAGATGACACAGACGCAGAGACATACGACGAATCCTATGATACCGATAATTCGGACGCCGAATAAATGGAGCCTTCATTCATCCAAAATCACATCAATACTTCAAAAGAGCTGAAAAATCCAGTTAAGGACTTCTCAGCTCTTTTTTATATTTTTACTATGCTTTTATCAGGCAGATAAAAGCATCCTCTTCGCTACTTGCTCATAACCAGATAATTGATTGATATAATTATTTGGGTGACATTATATGATAATCATAGCATCTCCAAAAGAGAAAAATCTGTACTTTTCCTGCACTGCAGTCTCATAGGCATGCATGATATTCTCCTTACCTGCCAGCGCAGACACCAACATCACAAGTGTGGATTCCGGCAGGTGGAAGTTTGTGATCAGGGCATCGATCATTTTGAAATGATAGCCCGGATAGATAAAGATTTCTGTCCATCCGCTTCCGGATTTCAGAATTCCATCTTCTCCTGTTGCAGATTCCAGTGTTCTGCAGCTTGTGGTTCCTACTGCTATTACACGTTTACCTGCCTTCTTTGTGTCATTGATCAGCTTTGCCTGATCCTCCTCTACTATGTAGAATTCGGAATGCATATGGTGGCTTTCCACGTCATCTACTTTGACAGGGCGGAAAGTTCCGAGACCTACATGAAGAGTCACATGAGCGATATTGACACCTTTTTCCTTTACTTTTTCAAGAAGCTCTTTAGTAAAGTGCAATCCTGCTGTCGGTGCTGCTGCGGAGCCTTCGTTCTTTGCATAAACTGTCTGATAACGGTTCTTATCTTTCAGTTTATGTGTAATATAAGGCGGCAGAGGCATTTCGCCAAGCTGATCCAGGATTTCTTCAAAGATTCCTTCATAATGGAACTGGATCAGACGGTTTCCCTCGTCCACCACATCAATGATCTCACCTTTTAAAATACCATTTCCAAATGTGATCTTAGCACCCGGGCGCGCCTTCTTTCCGGGTTTTACCAGACACTCCCAGATATCATTCTCTCTTCGCTTCAGAAGCAGGATCTCGATCAGTGCTCCTGTCTCTTCTTTATGTCCGTATAACCGGGCAGGGATTACCTTTGTATCGTTGATGACCAGGCAGTCTCCCTCTTCCAGATAATCCAGAACATCTGTGAAATGGCGATGCTCAATGCTGCCATCTTTTAAAGACAGATGCATCAGTCTGGATGAACTTCTGTCCTCCAGAGGATCCTGAGCGATCAGTTCCTGAGGAAGGTCATAATAAAAATCTGATGTTTTCATTTTATCTGCTCCTCTTCTTCCTTCCACTGTTTCCTTAACTGGCGCACATAGTTCCATTCTTTGTTTGTCAGATCAGCTTTCTTAAGAAGATCCGGGCGTCTTTTTGCCGTGCGGTAAATTGACTGCTCTCTGCGCCACTTTTCTATGTTTGCGTGATGACCGGACATAAGAACCTCCGGTACCTTTTTGCCATGCCACTCTTCCGGACGGCTGTACTGCGGATACTCCAGAAGGTTTCCTGCAAAGGATTCTGTCTCACCGGACTCCTGATTGTTCAGTACACCCGGAACCATTCTTGAAATGGAATCCATCATGACCATTGCAGGAAGTTCGCCGCCTGTAAGCACGTAATCTCCGATAGATACGTAATCTGTGACGATTTCCTCCAGAACACGCTCATCAATTCCCTCATAGTGTCCACAAAGGAATACCAGATCCTCTTCCTGCGCCATTTCTCTGGCCATAGCCTGGTTAAATACCTGCCCCTGAGGAGTCAGATATACAACTCTTGGCTTTTTTGCCGTACGGTTTGCAATCGCCTCATAAGCAAGGTAAACCGGTTCTGCCTGCATCAGCATTCCGGCACCGCCACCATAGGTATAATCATCCACTTTCTGGTGCTTATTGAATGCATAATCACGAATGTTCACTGCCTCCAGTGTGAGGAGACCTTTTGTGATCGCACGTCCGGTAATGCTGGTATTCATGCCATTTTCAATCATCTCCGGAAACAGGGTTAAAACATGAAAATTCATTTATATTAATCCTTTCATCAGATGAATGGTCATTACATTCTTCTCCACATCCACATCAAGGATACATTCCCTGATAGCAGGGAGCAGAATTTCTTCGCCTTTGGCATCCTCTACTACATAGACATCATTAGCGCCTGTTTCCATTACATCTTTCAGAGTTCCAAATTTGCTTCCGTCTTCGAGAACTACATCCATACCGATCAGGTCTGCAATGTAATATTCATCTTCTTCCAGCTCCTGCGCTTCTTCTCTCGGGATCCAGAGTTCTCTTTTTTTATACATCTCTATATCATTAATATTATCAATTCCCCTGAATTTCAGGATTACAAGGTTCTTGAAATACTTAACATTCTCTATTTCAAGCTTTCTTTTCTCTCTGCCTGTGTCAAGCAGAACATATTCCAGATCCAGAAATCTGTCTGCATCTGTGGTAGGATATACTTTTACTTCCCCGCGTATTCCGTGTGTCGTAGTGATCACACCAACTTTTAATAAATCTTCCATCTGCTGACTCCTATAATTTTCATATCATACGTCATTTGCATTCTGCTTTTATGCCTGCTCACAGCGAATGCTGATCCATATTCCAAATCCGCTTAAACCCAAATCAGGAGCCATGGGATGTTCCACAGCTCCTGACCCTTATTTTCATTGCAGAATATCTACAATCACTTTTTTGCTGCTTTTTGAAGAAGCTGCTTTTACCACAGTTCGGATCGCTTTCGCAATTCTTCCCTGCCGTCCGATAACCTTGCCCATGTCAGCAGGTCCGACTTTCAGTTCAACGATGATCGCGTCTTCCTTTTCTGTCTCAGTAACAACTACTTCATCCGGATTTTCAACAAGAGATTTTGCAATTACTTCCACTAATTCTTTCATTACATACCTCCCTGACCCGTCCCCTACGGACGCTGCAGAAATACCTTATCCTGGTATATCTGAATTATTTTTCAATTCCGGCATCTTTGAGGATTTTTGCTACAACATCTGTAGGCTGAGCTCCTGCTGCAAGCCATTTTTTAGCTGCTTCTTCATCAACTGTTACAGCGCTTGGCTCAAGGTTTGGATCGTATGTTCCGATTTCTTCGATACATCTTCCATCACGTTTGCAACGAGAATCTGCAACTACGATTCTATAAAAAGGTGCTTTCTTCTGTCCCATTCTTCTTAATCTGATTTTAACTGCCATTGTTTCTTTTCCTCCATTAAATAAAATATATTGTTTTCTTATGTTATATTACTGTTCAGCTATGAAACAGTAACTTTTATGTCAAAGCGTTATCCGCTTCGCTAACTTCTCAATTACAGTCCGAACGGAAGTTTAAATCCACCACTGCGCTTACCGGCTTTTCCGCCCATAAGACCAGGCATCTGTTTCATCATCTTCTTGCTCTGCTCAAACTGTTTCACCAGACGGTTTACTTCAGAGACATCTACTCCTGCACCTCTGGCAATACGGTTCTTTCTGGAAATGTTCAGGATTGACGGATTGCTTCTCTCCTGAGGTGTCATGGAAAGGATAATTGACTTGGTTCTGTCCATGGCTTTCTCATCGATCATTCCCTCAATATCCTTCATCTTACCGCCCATACCTGGAAGCATATTCAGGATACTGCCGATACCGCCCATCTTGTTCATCTGTTCCATACTGGTAAGGTAATCGTTGAAGTCAAAGTCCATTTTCTTTAACTTCTTCTGCATGTCCTGCGCCTGTTCTTTATCGATGGAAGCTTCTGCTTTCTCGATCAGGCTCATGACATCACCCATACCAAGGATTCTGGAAGCCATACGTTCCGGATAGAACTGCTCCAGATCAGAAAGTTTCTCGCCCATACCTACATACAGAATAGGCTTACCGGTTACTGCCTTGATAGAAAGGGCTGCACCGCCTCGGGTATCACCATCCATCTTGGTAAGAATGACACCGTCGATTCCTACTTTATCAGCAAATGTGCTTGCCACATTTACCGCATCCTGTCCGGTCATCGCATCTACAATGAGGATGGTTGCATCTACCTGAATGTTCGCCTTGATATCTGCAAGTTCCTGCATCATATCTTCATCAACATGAAGACGACCGGCTGTATCGATAAGTACGACATTCTGCTGATTTGCCTTCGCATGCTCTATGGCTGCTTTCGCAATATCCACAGGCTTCTGCTTATCTCCCATGGAAAATACTTCCACGCCCTGTTTCTCGCCGTTGACCTGCAACTGTGTGATAGCCGCCGGACGGTAAACATCGCAGGCTACTAAAAGAGGTTTCTTACCTTTGGATTTCAGCTTACCTGCAAGCTTCGCAACTGTGGTGGTCTTACCTGCACCCTGCAGACCTGCCATCATGAACACTGTGATTTCATTTCCCGGGCGAAGAGGCAGATCTGTTGTCTCACTTCCCATTAATTTCACAAGTTCATCATTAACAATCTTGATCACCATCTGACCCGGATTCAGACCGCTCATAACGTCCTGTCCGATTGCCTGCTCCTGTACAGATTTAGTAAACTGCTTCACAACCTTAAAGTTTACGTCTGCCTCTAACAGAGCCATCTTTACTTCCTTAAGGGCAAGCTTAACGTCCTCCTCTGTCAGGCGGCCCTTGCTTCGCAACTTCTTAAATACATTCTGCAGTTTATCTGTCAAGCTTTCAAATGCCATATGTTATAACTCCTCTAAAATCTCATTGGAAATATTTACAATTTCATCGGAATGATATTCCCGGGCAAGTACACGGATCTGCTTTACCTGTGCCCGTATATTCAGGAATTTCTCTACAAGATGAAGCTTCTGTTCATACTCTTCAAGGGTCTTGTTGCATCTCTTGATCATATCATGCACACCCTGTCTGCTGATGCCCAGATCCTCTGCGACTTCACTCAGCGAGTAATCCTCCAGCACCACGCTCTCATAAACCTGCTGCTGTCTCTCTGTCAGAAGTTCTCCATAAAAATCATATAAATAACCTTGCTCTACAAACTTCTCCATCTGTAATCACCTTGACTATATTAACCTATTTCCAATGTGCTGTCAAGCATTTTCTCTTGACAGCACAAATTTATTTTTTCCGATACACTTCTTAAAATCTCATCAAAAAGCCCCGGCATCCATATACTGAACACCAGGGCTCCCATTTCATTTATTTACATGGCAGATGCTACTCTGAGACAATCACAGACTTGGGCGGATCACCTTTGGTCTGCATCCTGCATCTTCGAGAGCTTTAACAATCTCATTCTTATGATCTGTGCCAAAAGCCTCCAATGTGATCTTAAGTTCCACTGCCGCATTTCTGTTCGTGCTTACAAACTGGTTATGATCCAGCTTGATAACATTGCCCTGAGCCCTGGCGATCACACTTGCCACGCGTACCAGTTCGCCCGGCTTATCCGGAATGAGCACAGATACTGTGAAGATTCTGTCTCTCTGGATCAGACCATGCTGAACAACAGAAGACATGGTAATAACATCCATGTTTCCACCGCTTAAGATAGAAACAATCTTCTTTCCCTTCACATCCAGATGACGAAGCGCTGCCACTGTCAGAAGACCGGAATTCTCTACGATCATCTTATGGTTCTCAACCATGTCAAGGAAAGCAACAATCAGTTCATCATCCTCGATAGTGATGATATCGTCCAGATTCTTCTGGATATACGGGAAGATTTTCTTTCCGGGTGTCTGTACGGCAGTACCGTCAGCAATCGTATTTACGTGCGGAAGAGTCACAACCTCACCCTTCTTCAGAGAAGCCTTCATGCAGGCAGCCCCTGCCGGTTCCACACCAATGACTTTGATATGTGGATTTAACAGCTTCGCAAGTGTGGAAACACCTGTTGCAAGTCCGCCTCCACCGATTGGAACCAGAATATAATCAACAAGCGGAAGCTCCTGAACGATCTCCATTGCAATGGTACCCTGTCCTGTGGCAACTGCCGGATCATCGAAAGGATGGATAAAAGTATATCCCTCTTTCTCAGCAAGTTCCAGTGCATGTGCACATGCCTCATCATATACATCACCATGCAGGATAACCTCTGCACCGTAACTCTTTGTTCTCTCAACCTTGATCAGCGGAGTTGTGGTAGGCATAACAATCACTGCCTTCACACCATATTTATGCGCAGCATAGGCAACACCCTGTGCATGATTTCCGGCGGATGCTGTGATCAGACCTTTATTTCTCTCTTCATCGGAAAGAGTGCTGATCTTATAATAGGCACCACGAACCTTATATGCACCTGTACGCTGCATATTCTCCGGTTTTAAATAAACCTTATTTCCTGTAAGTTCACTGAAATAGCTGCTCTTGATCAGCTTTGTTTCCTGTGTGACCTGTTTTACGATCTCTGATGCCTGTTCAAAACTCTCTAAAGTAAGCATTGTTTTTTCCTCCATTTTGTCCTGAATGTACTCCCGGAATCTTTTTGTACTTAATTTGACTCCGAAAGTACATCCTAATCTTAAGCGTCCGGGTTTTCTTTATGGTCTACATCAAACAACGCATTTACAAATGCATCTGCATCGAATTTCTGAAGATCGTCAATACTTTCTCCTACGCCAATGTACTTCACCGGAATATCCAGTTCAGACTGGATGGCAACTGCAATACCTCCCTTGGCAGTTCCGTCCAGCTTGGTAAGGATAATACCGCTGACATTTGCGACCTCCGCAAATTGTCTCGCCTGTGCAAGGGCATTCTGTCCGGTGGTACCATCCAGCACTACCAATGTCTCCAGATATGCATCCGGATACTCCCTCTCCAGGATCCTGTAAATCTTGCGGAGTTCTTCCATAAGGTTCTTTTTATTATGAAGACGTCCTGCTGTATCGCAGAGAAGTACGTCTGCATTTCTTGCTTTGGCTGCTGCCACCGCATCATAGATAACAGATGCAGGATCTGCTCCCGCCTGTCCGCCGATGATCTCCACACCTGCACGGTTCGCCCACTCAGTAAGCTGCTCTCCTGCTGCTGCGCGGAAAGTATCGGCTGCTGCAAGGATAACCTTCTTGCCCTGGTCTTTTAATTTTCCTGCAAGCTTTCCTACTGAAGTGGTTTTTCCGACACCATTGACACCGATCACCAAAACTACGGATCTGCGGTTCTCAAATTCATACTCTGTGCTGTCCACACGCATCTGATCCTTGATCTCATTGATCAGAAGCTGTTTACATTCCATCGGTTCCTTAATATGACGTTCGGAAACTTCTTTCTTTAAATTCTCAATAATAGAAGTGGTCGCATTGATCCCGATATCACCCATGATCAGAATCTCTTCCAGCTCTTCATAAAAATCTTCATCAATACTGGAAAAACCACTGAAAATATTGTCAAATCCGGCTACGATATTGTCTCTGGTCTTTGCCAGTCCACTGACTAATCGTTTAAAAAAACCTTTCTTTTCTTCTGCCATGTGAAACTCCTCCTGTTACTGGGTAAGCTGATTCTCCACCAGATCGACGGAAACCAGTGTGGATACCCCTTTTTCCTGCATGGTAATACCATAAAGCCGGTCTGCGGCGTTCATAGTTCCACGTCTATGGGTTATTATAATAAATTGTGTATTTTTCGTCAACTTCTGTAAATATCCGGCAAATCGCCCAACATTGGAATCGTCCAGCGCTGCCTCGATCTCATCCAGCAGACAAAACGGTGACGGCTTCAGATTCTGGATCGCGAAAAGAAGTGCGATAGCTGTCAGAGCTTTTTCCCCGCCGGAAAGCTGCATCATATTCTGCAGTTTCTTTCCCGGCGGCTGGGAAATGATCTTAATTCCTGCCTCCAGGATATCTGCCTCTTCATCCAGCTCCAGAGTTCCTTTTCCGCCTCCGAACAATTCCTTAAATGCCTTGTCAAATTCCTTCTGGATCTCGCCGAATTTCTCAGAAAACTGTTTCCGCATTCCCTCATCCAGCTCCTGAATGATCTGTTCCAGAGTTTTCTCCGCTGTGACCAGATCCTCATACTGGCCGGACAGAAAGGTGTGTCTTTCCAGAAGTTCCTTATAATCCTCAATAGCATTTACATTTACAGGTCCCAGCTTTCTGATATCATCTTTAATCTGAGCTGCCTGTCGCTTCATCTGCGAAAGATCAGTAAGTTCCTCTTTTCTGTAGGAAACAGCATTATTGGGAGTGATCTCATACTCGGACCACATATAGGCAATCCGCTCTTCCCTGTTCTCCTCCAGCTTGTCCATCTGTCCCTGCAGACGGTAACATTCCTTATCCAGAAGTCCGATCTGACCGGACAGATAATCTCTTTTCTCAAAAAAATCTTTATGCTGAGAAGTTCTGCTCTCTTTCTCCTTCTGCAGATTTTTCAGCTGCATCTGTGCCTGTTCTTCATGAAGGACAGACTCTTCCGACTCTTTTTTCAGCTGGGTGATCATCTCCTGCTTCTTTTCCATCTCTTCACTGCTGTGAGCAAGAGACTGATAAATATCCTCTTTCTCAGTCATAAAAGCTGTGATTTCTGCTTTCAGACGGCTCAGGTTTTCCTGGCCAAATTTCTCTTTCTGTTCAAGAGCGGATGACTGAAGACGGATTTCTTCTAACTCCCGGGTGATTTTCTTCTCTTCTTCTTTCCATTCATCCAGTTCTGACTGCTTTGCCTCAATAAAACTCTCCAGTTCTTTCTCATCCTGCTTTGAATTCTCCAGTTCCCTGGCAATCCGGTCATGATCCTGCCGGATTTCCATGACCTGGCGTTTGATCTCTGCCTGATCTCTGTTGATCTGCGCATATCCGCTTCGGATCTCCTCAGCTTTCTTTTCCTGCTGTTTGATATCCATTCTGGCAGTATTCTGTTCTATATATTTCTGACGGAGTTTTTCCTGAAATCCTGCAATGGCATCACGAAGCCTGTTTCTCTGATTTTTATTTTCTTCAACAGCATTCTGCATTTCGGTCAGATTCTGCTTCAGCTGATTTACTTTTGTTTCCAGTTCCTCTATTTCACGCCGTCTTCCAAGCAGATTGCTGTTGTTTCTGAAGGCACCGCCGGTCATGGAACCTCCCGGGTTTAAGGATTCACCCTCTGTTGTGACCATTCTCAGACTGTGTCTGTATTTTTTTTCCTATTGCAATGGCATGATCAATGTTATCAACTACCAGCACTCTTCCAAGAAGGAATTTCGTGATCTGCTGATACTGAGAAGCTACGGACACCAGTTCGCTGGCAATCCCCACAACGCCCGGCTCTTTCAGTGCTTCTTTCGGTGTAAACTCACCTCTGGGACTTATGCTGCTCATGGGAAGAAAGGTCGCACGTCCATAACGATTCTTTTTCAGAAATTCGATCATGGTTTTGGCAGTCTGCTCATTATCTGTAACAATATTCTGAATGCTCCCACCAAGAGCTGTCTCGATAGCGATCTCATAATCTTTGTTTACCTGGATCAGATCTGCGACAACACCCTGGATTCCCGGAACACGTTCTTTTTGTTCCATAACTCTCCGGATACTGTTTCCGTATCCATCATAACGCTCCGCGATATTTCTGAGAGAATCCAGCCGGGATGCCTCTCTGTGATAGGCTGTCTGTTCTGCTTCCAGCTTTGTGCTCTGTTCCTTCAGCTTTTCCTGAATCTTCATCACACTCAGATTCAGATGTTCACATTCCTCATTGGCATTTTCAATCTGGGATGTAATCTCATCATACTGTTTCCGGGCTGTAGTCAGAATGGTCTGCTGCTCTTCCTCTTCACTCTTCAGTCTGAGAATACGCTGGCTGATCTCTGCCTTACGGATTTCTGCCTGTTCCATCATTGCATCAAATCTCTGGGCTTTACCCTTGACATTGGCGCGGCTGTTCAGAATTTCAATGATCTCATTTTTGCCATTCTCCACTTCGAGAGTACAGGCTTCCATATTCTCCTGCGCTGTCCTTAATTTCTCTTCTTCCTCAGAAAGTTTCTTACGGACAGCCTTTAACTGTGCATAAATATCCGTTTTTTCTTCTTCAAGTTTCTTCTTTGAATCTGTTCTTACTGAAAGTTCAGCCTCAATAGTCTGGATACGTCCCTTATAATGCTCTTCATTCTGTGCCCCTGCCAGTATCTGCTCATTTAATACATTGATCTGGCCTTCCAGCTGTTGTTTACGGATTGCCTGCTCCTGACCGGAAATGCGAAGTGCATCCATTTTGGAATTTAAATCTTCCAGTTCCTGTTCCAGACGTTCATATTCCACCTTGGTCCGGTCATAGGAACTCTGGGTATCCTTCAGCTGATTCTGCGCAATTATGTTCTTCTCTTCCAGTTCCTTGAGTTCTTTGGCTGCAGCAGCATACTCCATCAGGAACATATTCACATCCAGTTCCTTAAGCGTCTCTCTTTTGGAAAGATAAACTCTTGCTGTCTCTGACTGTTTCTCCAGTGGTTCCAGCTGTCTGGTAAGCTCCGAGAGGATATCTGTCACTCTGACCAGGTTCTGGCGTTCTTCCTCCAGTTTTTTGATCGTGGTATTCTTTCTTCTTTTAAATTTAACAATACCTGCTGCCTCATCAAAAAGCTCTCTTCTCTCTTCCGGTTTACCGCTTAGGATCCTGTCGATCTGTCCCTGTCCGATAATGGAATATCCTTCTTTACCGATACCTGTATCATAAAACATCTCATTGATATCTTTCAGTCTGCAGGCACTTCCGTTGATCTTATATTCACTCTCTCCTGAACGGTAAAGCCTTCTGGTAACTGTAACCTCGTTAAAATCAACCGGAAGCTTATGGTCTGAATTATCCAGTGTGATCGCCACCGATGCATAACCCAGGGGTTTTCTTGTTTCTGTACCGGAGAAAATAACATCCTGCATATTTCCTCCTCGCAGAGACCTGGCACTCTGTTCACCCAGCACCCATCTCACCGCATCACCGACATTACTCTTTCCACTTCCGTTCGGACCTACAATACCGGTGATCCCGTTATGAAATTCAAAATTGATCTTCTGGGCAAAAGACTTAAATCCCTGTACCTCTATATTCTTTAAATACATAATTCTCCTGTTTATTTTCTGAGTACACGAATCGCCTGGTATGCTGCGGCCTGTTCTGCTGCTTTCTTTGTATGACCGCTTCCCTGTCCCATCACTTTTCCGTTTACTCTTGCCTCCACAGTAAAGTTTTTGTTATGATCCGGGCCTTCTTCTTTTGTCAGAATATATTCCACCGGCTGTGTTCCGTTTTCCTGCACGATTTCCTGCAGGATGGTCTTGCTATCATAAAAGAGCTGTTTGTGTTCAATATCATTCAGGATAAAATTCAGCACAAACTCCTTTGCATTAGCAAAACCACCATCCAGATAGATAGCTCCCAGTAAAGCCTCTGTTGCATCAGAGACGATAGAATCCCTGTTTCTTCCGCCTGTCATATCCTCGCCCTTTCCAAGCAACAGAAACTGCGGCAGTCCGAATTCTCTTGCACAATAGGCAAGGCTTGGCTCACACACCAGGCTGGCTCTCTTCTTTGTCAGCTCTCCCTCCGGTATCTGGGTAAATCTTGCATACAGATAATCACTGCTGATCAGCTCCAGCACAGCATCTCCCAGAAACTCCAGTCTCTCATTGCTGCCCAGCTTCCCCAACTTCTTCTCATTTGCATAGGAACTGTGAGTCAGTGCCTGTGTAAGATAATGTTTATTTTTAAAATGATATCCTATGATTTCTTCTAATTCTTCTGTCTTTCTATTCATTCCTCTAACCCTCTCCATATGCGCAGGGCTGTCATCTGACAACCCTGCGACATCATTTTTTGCAACTGCTCAGTGCGCCTGTATTATGCTCCTGTCAAATTTCAAACTGCCGGACAGTTACATTTTTATTTAATTGTCCGAATTGCTTCAACAGCATCACCAACTGTCTGAATCTGTTCGACAGATTCATTATCCAGCTCAATGTCATACTCCTCTTCAATCCCCATAATAATCTGAAAAATATCAAGAGAATCTGCACCAAGATCATCTACAAATGTAGTGTCTTCTGTAATAGAATCTGCATCAATATTCAGAACCTCTGCTATGATAGCTTTTATTTTCTCCAGTTCCATCTTCAATCCTCCTTCCTGTTTTTGTTTCTGTTCCTGTTCTACTCTATTCTGCTCCGGACTTCAGTACTTCCTGATCCTCCAGGATACGCTCTGCGATCTTCTCGTTGATCTTCTCCTGTTTAAACTGTACACACTGGAAAATACCATGTTTGATCTCAATGGCTTTGGCACTTCCATGCGTCTTTACCACAAGTCCTTTAAGCCCCAGAAGCGGTGCTCCGCCATATTCCGTTGCATCAAAGGATTTCAGAGTTTCTTTCAGTGCAGGCTTTACCAGAAGTGCACCGATCTTACTTCTTGTGCTGGTCATCATTCCTTCTTTGATCTTCTGGACCAGGGCAGAACCAACTCCCTCATATAATTTAAGGATCACATTTCCCACAAATGCTTCGCATACGACCACATCCGCATATCCTGCCGGGATATCTCTGGCTTCTATACTTCCGATGAAATTAATGCTTTTGCATTCTTTCAGAAGGGGGAAAGTTTCTTTTACAAGTGCATTTCCCTTCTCCTCTTCCGCCCCGTTATTTACAATGGCAACTTTTGGATTTTTAATACCGACTACGTTCTCCATATAAATAGAGCCCATCTTCGCAAACTGCACCAGATGCGATGGACGTGCATCCACATTGGCACCACAGTCGATCAGAAGGGAAACACCCTTCGTGGTAGGGATCAACGGTGCAAGAGGCGGCCTCTCCACACCTTTACTTCTGCCTACCAGTACCTGTCCGCCAACAAGAACAGCTCCTGTACTTCCTGATGAAACAAAGGCATCTGCCTCCTGTTTCTTAACCATATTCAAACCTACTACGATTGATGAATCTTTTTTGCTTACGGATCGCAAAAATCAGGGGGTTCTGCTGTCTCGATCACCTGGGATGCATTGACAACCTGGATCTGGTTCTTCGGATATCCGGAATATTTCGCCAGTTCCTTATCTATCACTTCCTGTTTTCCTGTAAGAATTACTTTTATGTCCTGTCTCTCTGTTACAGCTTCCACTGCAGCTCTGACAGGTTCTGCCGGGGCATTATCCCCGCCCATTGCGTCCACTACAACTCTGACCTGTTCTGCCATATTTTTATATCTCCTGTTCACTTACTGTTCACTTACAGATGTCAGAATCAAAAGATATTTTCTGTTACTGACCCGGCATCCGCAAATTGCCCCGCTGCAAAGCAGCTCCTGCAATCTTCCATAATCTGTATCATACTAAAGAACCCTCTGCAAAGTCAATAGCATCTGAAAAAAATTCACTTTTCACTTTTTTCGTGCCTCGATTCGCTCCGCCAGATCATTCAGATAAACCCACCTGTCCATCTTCTCATCCAGATCTGCCTGTGCCTTCTCCTTCTGCTCCATGATCTCACGAAGCTTCACAGAATTGGTGGCATTGGCCTCCATATCCTTATCCAGCTTCTCCAGCAGTTCCTCCAGCGCTGCAATATCATCATCGATAGTTTCAAATTCCCTCTGCTCTTTATAGGTAAATTTCAGCTTCTGGGGACGATTCTGTTTCCAGTCTGCCTGAGCCGACTTCTTCTTTTCCGCACCAACTGCAGTGCTCTGTCCTTCAGATACTGCCCCGCCTTTTCTCGCCAGCGCCTCTGTATAATCCGTATATCCGCCCTCATACTGGGTCAGATGTCCATTCCCCTCAAAAGCAAAAAATCCTGTCCACAATATTATCCAGAAAATACCTGTCATGAGACACTGCGATCACAATCCCTGCAAAAGAATCCAGATAATCCTCCAGAATGGTCAGTGTAGGAATATCCAGATCATTACTTGGCTCATCCAGAAGAAGCACATTCGGCGCCTCCATCAGAACCTTCAGCAGATACAGACGCCTCTTCTCACCACCTGACAATTTGGCAATGGGTGCATACTGCATGGCAGAATCAAAGAGAAACCTCTCCAGCATCATTGTTGCGGAAATCTTCCCGTCTCTGGTCGGAATATACTCTGCCACGTCGCGGATATAATCGATCACACGCTGATTGGTATCCATATCCGGCACTTCCTGTGCAAAATACCCTATGCGGATGGTTTCTCCAATTTCCACTTCTCCTGCATCCGGCTGTACCATCCCATCAATAATCTTGATGAGTGTTGACTTTCCGCACCCATTAGGACCAATAATCCCAAGACGCTGATTGCGCAGCACAATATAATTAAAATCATCCAGGATCTTCTTCTCACCAAAACTCTTGCTGATATGGTGAAGTTCGATCGTCTTCTTTCCCATACGTGTCTCAACAGAATCCAGCTCCACATTCGCATCCCGCACCGGAGCCTTTCCGTTCTTCAGTGCCTCCAGGCGTTCCAGACGTGCCCGCTGCTTGGTACTTCTGGCTCTGCATCCACGCTTTGCCCACTCCAGTTCCATGCGGAGTACGCTCTGTCTCTTCCTCTCACTGGCAAGCTCCATCTCCTCACGCTCTGCCTTCAGTTCCAGAAACTTCGAGTAATTAGCCTCATAAGCATAAAGGCCGCCATGGGAAATCTCCAGAATCTTATTAGTAACCCTGTCGAGAAAATATCTGTCATGAGTAACCATAATCACAACGCCCTTAAAACTTCTCAGAAAGTCCTCCAGCCAGGTCACCATCTCATTATCCAGATGGTTGGTGGGCTCATCCAGAAGCAGCACATCACAGGGATTCACCAGAGTCCTTGCCAGTGCCACCCTTTTCTTCTGTCCCCCGGATAAATGATCAATCTTCTCCTCATGGTCTGTAATTCCCAGCTTATTCAGAACATTCCTTGCCTCGCTCTCAGTACTCCAGTCCTTCTGCCACTTTCCTTCTGCCACATAATCCAGGACAGAAGCTCCCTGCGGAAACTCCGGCATCTGCGGAAGATACGTGATTCTCAGGCCATTTTGAGTGATCACCTGCCCCTCATCCGGCTCCTCCAGACCGCCGATGATCTTCAGAATCGTAGACTTCCCAGTCCCATTAATCCCGATGATCCCAATCTTATCTCCCTGATGCACCCCGTAGGAAACATCATCCAGCACCACCTTCTCACCAAACACCTTGGAAACATGCTCTATATTCAGAATATTCATAAATTCAAACCTCTCTCGTAATTTTCGCTTCCTGTCTGTTTCTGCTCATCTGTAACACTTCCACAAAAACTATAGAATTCGCTCCTCATTATACCATCTTCCCAGCCATTCTAAAACCCCCGGCACAGAAAAAACACTCCCCTCCGAATAAATCTATCCGAAGAGGAGTATCCTCAAAATCACATATTTTTGTTCCTGAAAAAGAATTGCTTAGTTCATCTCAGTTCCATTCTCAACTGCATACTTCAGTCCCTGCACAGCAACCGCCAGCGTAGCTTCCTCTACAGTAGCGCTTCCAAGATCACCCATATCCAGTGTCAGTGTATCATCATCATTCACTGCCACGCCAAAAGTAAGTGCCATCTCAGAAACTTCATCAGTAATCGTCACAGTACCGTTCTCTTCATCAAAAGTACCTTCGCCAACAAAGCTTACATAGTTATCATCCTGATCGATCACAAGTACTGAGCAGAAAGTTCCATCCTCATTAGCTGCATAAATAAAAGTCTCACCTGCTTCTGTCTCACCGGAATAACACTCTGTCAGGATATCACCCATATCCTGATAAGTCTGATTATAATCCGCCTCATCTCCGTCTGCCTGGTAAGGCTCCAGAGTTGCAGTCAGTTCCAGATTCTCCTCATCATAAAGCTCCAGAAGATTCTCTTCCTCATTTACCTGTACCAGATAAGCTACCATATTTTCATCATCATACGTGCCGTCATCATTTGCAAACTGCATTGCCAGAGCTGTATACTCTCCATCTGAGCTCAGAGCATATACGCCTAAAACATCCTGTTCTTCATCCTTCCACTGACCAAAAAATGAATTATCTTTGTAGAATCCGTAGATATCTCCTGCGCTGTCCTTCCAGAGTCCCAACATCGCCTCAGACACATCTGCAACATCTCCGTCTGCATCTTCTTCCGCTGCTGCATCATCTGTTGCCCATACCGGAACAACCATAGAACTCACCATAGCTGCTACACAGAAACCTGCCATTAATTTTTTCCAGTTCTTCATATTTTTTACCACCCTTCTTTAAAATGTAAGTCTTTTACTGGATTTCCATGATCTTACTATAAAAAATTTTGACATCATTTTCAAGATACATGGGATTAAATGACATTTTCCATGAAATATGGTGTTACTGTTCACTGGTAATATCCCGCAAGGTGTAAACAGTAACCAACACATCGTTACTGTTCACTCCGTTCACAGTAACGTAGCCAAAATTCATTCCAGATTGCCTGCGGCAATGGAATTTTGGCTTGTATGTCTCGGGATTTTGGCATATTCATGCCAAAACACCTCGCGGGATA
>ENA-OQES01000238-OQES01000238.1-human-gut-metagenome-genome-assembly--contig:-NODE-238-length-24253-cov-7.092390_pt1 | contig 24253 bp, 22 predicted proteins | sample MGYA00242798_ERZ504641 | MGnify/ENA primary metagenome ERZ504641 (study PRJEB26092, sample SAMD00036327) | human gut metagenome | host: Homo sapiens | study: EMG produced TPA metagenomics assembly of...
TGCCCCCACAACCCAACCATTCTCTATTCCCAAATAACCTGTGGAAGCGCCCTGCCGGGGAACCGGTGGGGCGCTTCTGCATAGGGGCGGGAGCCGAAACCGCCGCTTTTTCCGCTCTAGCGCCGTGGATTTTTATTGACAAGCTCCCGGCTTGCTATTATAATAGAACAGTCATAATAGCATTCGTGCGCGGCTTTGCGGCTGCGTCAATCCAATAGACAAGGAGAAGATCCAAAATGGCACAAGAAATCAAGATGTCTGCTTCCGGCCTGAAGGCGATGCAGGACGAACTGGAATACCTCAAGACGGTCCGCCGCAAGGAGCTGGCCGAGGAGATCAAGGAAGCCCGCAGCCACGGCGACCTTTCTGAGAACAGCGAGTACGATGAAGCCAAGAACACCCAGGGTCTGGTGGAGAACCGCATCACCGAGCTGGAGCAGATGGTCAAGAACGCTGTGATCATCGACGAGAGCGAGCTGAGCGTGGACAGCGTTTCTGTTGGCACCCATGTCTCCATCAAGATGATCGGCGATGATGAGGCCGAGGAGTACGATATCGTTGGCCGCACCGAGGCTGACCCTATCAACGGCAAGATCAGCGACGAGAGCCCCGTGGGCCACGCTCTGCTGGGCAAGGCCGTGGGCGAGAAGGCTGAGGTCCTGCTGCCCTCCGGCCAGACCGTCGAGTACGAAGTGCTGGCCATTACCCACGCCGCAAACTGAGCCTGAACGGGAGGAAACCATGGAAGAGCAAAAGAGAAACCCCGCTCAGGGCCTGTCTGAGAGCGAGCAGGTGCAGGTGCGCCGCCAGAAGCTGGCCGACCTGCAGGCTGCCGGAAACGACCCCTTCACCCTGACCAAGTTCCCGCAGGACGCATACTCTGCCGACCTGAAGGAAGAGTTCAAGGACCTGCCCAACGAGACCGACAGCGGCAAGCAGGTCGCGCTGGCTGGCCGTATGATGTCCAAGCGCGTGATGGGCAAGGCAAGCTTTGCCCACCTGCGCGATGACAAGGGCGATATCCAGCTGTATGTCCGCCGCGACGAGCTGGGCGAGGAGGCCTACGCCGCCTTCAAGAAGCTGGACGTGGGCGATATCATCGGCGTGAAGGGCGAGGTGTTCCGCACCAAGACCGGCGAGCTGAGCGTTCGCGCCACCGAGCTGACCCTGCTGGCCAAGAGCCTGCGCCCCCTGCCCGAGAAGTTCCACGGCCTGACCGATACCGAGATGCGTTACCGTCAGCGCTATGTGGACCTGATCGCCAACCCCGAGGTGAAGGAGACCTTCGTCAAGCGCAGCCAGATCCTGAAGGAGATCCGCGCCTATCTGGACGAGAAGGGCTTCCTGGAGGTGGATACCCCCCATCCTGACCCCCCTTTGAGATCGGTGCCTCTGCCCGCCCCTTCTACACCCACCACAACAGCCTGAACATGGACATGGTGCTCCGCATCGAGACCGAGCTGTACCTCAAGCGGCTCATCGTGGGCGGCATGGACCGCGTGTACGAGGTGGGCCGCATCTTCCGCAACGAGGGCATGGACCCCAAGCACAACCCCGAGTTCACCAGCATCGAGCTGTATCAGGCCTTTACCGATTTCCACGGTATGATGGATCTGGTGGAGGAGCTGTACAAGCGCCTGGCCCTCAAGATCTGCGGCAGCATGGTCATTCCCTATCAGGGCAAGCAGATCGATATGGGTCACTGGGAGCGCCTGACTATGGTGGAGGCTGTCAAGAAGTATTCCGGCGTGGACTTCAACGACTGGAAGTCCGACGAGGATGCAATTGCCTCTGCCAAGGAGCATCATGTGGAGCTGCCCGAGGTTCCCACCAAGGGTGCCATTCTGGCCGAGTTCTTTGATGCCTTTGTTGAGGACAAGCTGATCCAGCCCACCTTCATTTATGATTACCCTGTCGAGATCAGCCCGCTGGCCAAGCGCAAGCCGGACGATCCTGCTTTCACCGAGCGCTTTGAGTACTTCATCGACTGCACCGAGTACGGCAACGCCTTCAGCGAGCTGAACGACCCCATCGACCAGAAGGGCCGCTTTGAACGTCAGGTCGCCGAGCGCAAGGCCATTGAGCCCGACTGCAAGGCTCAGGTGGATTACGATTACGTCAACGCTCTGGAGTACGGCCTGCCCCCCACGGGCGGCCTGGGCTTCGGCGTGGACCGCCTGGTCATGCTGCTCACCGACAGCGCCTCCATCCGCGATGTTCTGCTGTTCCCCACGATGAAGCCGATTGAGCAGTAAAACGCAAAATTAAAACGCAGATGCGATGAAATTAAGAACGGATTTCAAGCAACATCTGCGGTACTACACCACAGCTACACCAATTTTGGGACGTTTTTCCCGAAAAGGAGCCTTACAAAGCGGTGTGGTGTAACAAGTGAATAGGTGGATTGGTGTAGTAGGTACACCGAACTCCCAAAACGAAGATACGGCAGCTATGTTGCGAAAAACAACGTAGCTGCCGCCTTTTTGTTTCATATAAAGATTTTATGCTACCAATCGGCGTTCCCTGCGGTTAAATCAGCTTGTCGCTGGTGATTATAAAATGCACCTTGATTCAGCATACGCCAAAATTTACGCTAATGATTCATAGCACACGTTCCACCCAACGCAGTGCAGCGTTAAGACGCTCACTTTGCCGGTCATGATGGCCGTAGTCATCCAGCACAGTTTTGGCTCCACATGTCGCTTGCAGGGCAGTGTGGACTCGTTGGGCATAGCTATAGGCATCACACAGGCGGTTGTTGTGGCCTTCGCCCTCCCGGATACCATTTTGCAGATAAACCTGTGTGGAGTGGTTTTTGGGGACATGTTCCTCTATGAAATCGGCAACACCCGGATACCAGAACGACCCACAGAGGGAAAATACTGCAGCAAAGGCATCTGTTTCCCAGAGACTCATGGTTGCAGCCAGACCGCCCAGCGAATAGCCGCCATACGCCAGCTTTTCCGTGTCAAGGGCGTATTCGTCGATAAGCGCCGGGAGAATTTCGTTGTTCAGTTCTCGATGATATTGTCCTAGCTGCCCACCAAAATCCGGTGTGCCCGGTCGAATAGCCGGTTCCGGCCACGGGGTATACTCTGAAAGTCTGTTATTGGGGTATACCCCCACCAACACTGCTCGTTCCGTGCGCAGATTCAACTGCTCAATCAGTTCCCCATCGTTGAGTAGGATTGCAGGATTTTTGCCTTTGCGCAGTCCCTTTTCCGGGAACCGGACTCCAATTCGATGTGAACCGAGATTTAGAATTTCCATCCATAACCGCCCTTTTTTAGTTAATTATTACGCAGTGTGGGATGCTCCCCACATAGACAAACGGTAGCATTTTGTGCTATATTAGCATTAACTAACCACTTTTGGCACAAAGGAGCTCCCAATGAATCAAATATCCGCGCTTCCTAATCCGCTGGAAATTTTGATTTCAGGAATACAATCAGGGCCGAATCGAGTCTGTCGGCTTCCGCAGCTTTACCCTGCACGCTGGTGAGAGTAATAGCTACCGCACCCTGAAAAGTGCACTGATTGTTCCGGTGTCGGGTCGGGCCATCTTCTCATTTGAGCACGAACCTTTCATTGCCAAGCGAGGACTATTCCTGCACGGATGTCCCGACAAGACCCTGACCATTTCGGCTTTGGGCGAGCAGGATTTCCACTACATCAATATGTACTACGAAAACGACCGGCCTTTGCTGTTCTCCCACAAGCTCAAAAATCCGGAACAGACCTTTTCCATTTTGGAGCAGATCCTAAAGCTCCACCCGGACACTGACATCCGCAGCCAGTACCAGCAAGAAAAGCTGACGGAAGAATTCTTCGCCCAGATTTTCGCAGATTTTCAGCCAGAGGAAACTTACAATGAAAGCCAAATCATGAGCATCCTGCTGGATTTTATTGCCCAGCATTACGCCGAGCCACTGACGCTGGACACATTGGCCGAGCAGGTCAATGAGAAAGCTGGACATGTCAGCTATCTCTTTTATAAGTACAAAAAACATCCGCCCCATCGATTACCTCATCAATTATCGTGTCCGAATAGCCACTGAGCTTTTTCGTTCCGGCGACTACACTGTGACACAGGCCGCTCATGAGGTCGGCTACCGAGATGCCTGTTATTTCAGCCGCATTTACAAAAAAACGGATGGGCTTTCCGCCCACCCGTATTCTGCCATAACCGAAATTCTTGATTTCAGGTTCCGTTAAGATGCACTGTACATGAAGTTGTACAGGGTCTCAGCAGAATCGATGACCCGTGCACCGTAGTCCATTACGTCATCATAATCCATCTCGATGACCTTCTGGTTGGCGATGGCGGGAACCTCCTGCACGACGGCGTTGGAGGTCAGCTGCTCCACCGCGTCGGCATCGGTGGCACCAAAGCGGTCTGCGCGGACGTAGACGATGATATCCGGGTTCATGGAGACCAGATTCTCCAGAGTCAGGCCGTTGCCGCCCTTATCCAGAACATTTTCAGCGTTCAGGGCATTCAGCATACAACTGCTCATCTTGGAATTGAAGGCCACGAAGGTGCCATCGGCGTAGCCAGCCATGAACAGAACCTTCAGGGGTTCGCCACTCTGGCTGCTGACCTTGTCCATCAGCGCGTCGATTCTCTCCTGCAGCTCGTCAGCGTAAGCGTTTGCAGTCTCCTGCACGTTGAAGATCTCGCCGATATTCCGCACATCCTCTACAATGTTATCCAGCGACTGATCAATGGAAGCGCTAGCCAGCTCAGTGTAGACGGGAATGCCCAGCTCCTGATAGGACTGGACAGTGCCAATGCTGCTTTCGGTGAACATCAGGGGACCCTTGCCAAGGATCAGATCCGGCTCCGTGGCAAGGATAGTCTCCTTGGAAACAGACTTCTTATCGCCAAGGCTGTTTAGAGATGCAATTTCATCAGCAATGTCACCCTTCAGGGCATTGTCATTATCGAACACGCCGACGATTTTATCCTTGAGCCCCAGCTTGATGAGCAACTCAGTCATGGACAGCTGTGTGGACAGCACCTTTTCGGGAGCATGATCGTAGGTCATATCCACAGCATTGCCGTCAGCGTCATAAATCTGCAGGGTCAGGGGGTAAGAGGTCTCTTCGGCGGAGACGGTGCTCTCGGCCACCGATGAAGCCACCTCAGAGGAGGCGGCAGCAGACGATGCCACAGAAGGTGCGGTCTGACCACAGCCAGTGGTCAGCATGACGGCTGCCAGTGCCGCGGCAGCAACACTCAGGGTTTTCTTTTTCATAAAGGTTCCTCTTTCTGCGGGGTACTCCCGCGTTTTTGTTATAGATATTGAATCATCAGTTTTCCGTTGATCGGGCTGGGGTAGACACAGGCTTCGACATCAAAGATTCGGCGCAGATTTTCGGGGGTCATCACCGCTTGAGGCTGGCCCTGCGTTACAATTTCGCCTTGTTTCATCAGATAGAGGTGGTCGCAGAATTGTGCTGCAAGGCTCAGATCGTGCAGCGCTGCCAGGACCGTGATCTGCAAATCTTTGATGATTGAAAGGATTTCTAACCGATAACGGATATCCAGATGATTTGTCGGCTCGTCGAGGATCAGGATCTTGGGTGACTGGGTCAGCGCGCGGGCCAGAACCACCCGCTGTTTTTCACCGCCCGAAAGGGACTGGAAGTTCCGGTCGCGGTAGCTTTTCATGCCTACCTTGTCCAGTGCCTCCAAGGCCATCTCATAATCCCGCTCTTTTTCCTGCTCCAGCAGGGAGTGAAACGGATACCGTCCCATCAGGGCGATGTCCAGCACGGTATAGTCAAAATTGATCTGGTTGAATTGTCCCATCACCGCCATGTTCCGCGCCAGCTTTTTTGCCGGAAAAGTGTGTGATGTCCTCGTCATCCAGACGAACGATGCCGCTGTCCATCTTTTGTGTGCGGTAGATGGAGCGGAGTAGAGTGGTCTTGCCGCTGCCGTTGGCACCCAGCAAGGCCGAGAATTTCCGGTCCGGCACCTCAATGGAGAGATTCCGAACGATGGGTTTTCCAGCAATCGAACGCTGACGTTTTTCGCATCCAGTTTCATTCAATTGCCTCCAAATCCATACTTTTTTACGCACCATCACATAGACGAAGAACGGCGCACCCACCAAGGCAGTGAAGATGCCCACAGGCAGCTCGGTGTTGGGAATCAGACTGCGGGCGATGGCATCTACCCAAAGCATGAACAGTCCGCCGGATAATGCCGCAATCGGCAGTAGTTTTCGGTGGGCTGTGCCGGCAATGGCGCGGGAAACATGCGGGATGATGAGCCCCACAAATCCGATCGTGCCGCAGACCGATACAAGTGCACCGGTCAGCACCGAGAGCACCAGCAGGTAAACCAACCGACACCGGAAGGTGTTGATGCCGATGGTGGAAGCTGCTTCCTCGCCCAACATCAGGCCATCCAGCGTCTGCGCCTGCGTCCGGCAAAAAAGACTGCTGCTGCCAGCACAATCAGTGCAATGAGGCCGATGTTCTTCCATCCGGCACGGGTCAGTGAACCCATCGTCCAGAACTTGATGGACATCATACCGTCCGAATCACCGGCTACTGCAATGATAAAGTTGGAAAATGCGGTCAGCAGCGCATTGACGATCATGCCAGAGAGAATCAGCTTGACTGAGGTGGTCTTGCCATCCGCCGATGAGAGAGCCAATACGAGGAAGCAGGCACCGCCTGCTCCTACAAAGGCCCAAAAGCCGGAGATTACGCCCAGCCCTAAAAAGAGTGAACCAGTGGCTCCCAGCGTTGCGCCTGCCGACACGCCAAGAATATATGGGTCTGCCATTGGGTTTTGGACAACTGCCTGCATTACGCAGCCACAGAGCGCCAGCCCGCTTCCTGCCAGAAAGCCCAGAATAATTCGGGGCATTCGGATCTGCCAGACGATCTGTTCAAATGCCACAGATACCGAGGCGCCTGTGTCTGTCCCGAACAGGTGCCGAAGCAGGATCGATAGTGTATCTTGTACCGGAATGCGGACTGCTCCCATGCAAAGCGTAATGATTGCAGAAACAAGCGTTAGAATCATCAATAGAATGATCGTCAGTCGAGTCTTTTTCATATAGATATCACCCTCTCAAGTGGTCCAAGGTTAGCTTTGACTACCTGCGAAGTATTTTACAGGCTGCTTGCAGATTTGTCTATGGACAATTCTTTAAAGAATGGACGATTCTAAAAAATCCGGATAGCCAAATTACTTTTTGTCAAGAGGGCTGGCACCGTCCAACCCTCTCTCTTTTTGCCAAAGTTTCCCTTGATTTTTCTTGCACACTGCCGAAAGTGACGTGTTTTCAAAAGTTCGCGTTTGCGAAGTGAAGCGGAGCAATGAAAGCCCCAGTGGGGCTTTTAAGCGACGGAACGGTCTTGCGCAGCAAGATGGAGGGTTCAAGTCCAGACAAGTTCCGATCTGGGAGAAAAGCAATCTGACGCTGGAAGAAGCCGCAGCCTATTCCGGCATTGGCATCAATAAGCTGCGCGAAATGAGCGATTCCAAAGACTGCACCTTTGTTCTCTGGAATGGTACGAAGCGGCTGCTGAAACGCCGTAGGCTGGATGAATACCTTGACTGATTATTTTCGATTTGACAATAAAAATGAAGTCGGCAGTTGAAAGCACCTCGGCGGTATGGTATGATTAAGCTGTAGGTTGCTTTCTGCCAACAATGGAGGACATAACGATGGCAGAAAGAAGAAAAGACTCAAAGAAGCGTGTTCTAAAGGAAGGTGAATATCAGCGCAGTAACGGAACGTATGAGTACCGCTGGCGCAGTGAAAACGGCAAGCGCAACAATGTGTACGCCAAAAGTCTGGAAGAACTTCGTGAGAAAGAAGCAGAGATTCAGCGCGACCGCAGTGATGGCATCCGTGCAGAAGCGCGGAATGCGACCATCAATGACATTCACGAGCAGTGGCTGCAACTGAAAAAGGGGCTGAAAGCCAATACGTTGGTCAATTACGAGTATATGTACAAGATGTATGTATTTCCGGAGTTTGGAAAGCGGAAGGTCGGAAGCCTGAAAAAGTCGGATGTGCGGCGGTTTTACAACGGCCTTGTGGATTCGCAGCGTCTGAAAGTGGCAACGGTGGAGAACATCCATACAGTGCTGCATCAGGTGCTGGATTTTGCGGTTGAGGACGAGTATCTCCGCATCAATCCATCCGATAATGCGTTGAAAGAGTTGAAGCAGACGCACAACCTGGACAGCGAACACCGCAAGGCTCTGACCGCAGGCCAGCAGAAGCTGCTGATGGACTTCTTGAAAAACAGTGAGAAGTACAATCACTGGCTTCCTATCATTACCGTGATGGTGGAATGTGGTCTCCGTGCTGGTGAGGCAACGGGTTTGCGCTGGGAGGACATCAACCTTGATACGGGTGAAATCAGTGTAAATCACACGTTGATTTATTACAGCCACCGGGAGAAAGGTTGTCTGTACGGAATTAATACACCCAAAACGGAAGCTGGAAATCGAATTGTGCCTATGACTCCGGCAGTCAAGGCTGCTTTTGTACAAGAGCGAGAGTATCAGAAGAAAACTGGAATTTCCTGCAAGGTGACGATTGATGGCTATACGGATTTTATTTTTGTAAACCGTTTTGGAGAGTGCCAGCATCACAGCACCATCAATAAAGGCATTGACCGTATCATCCGCGACTGCAATGAGGAACAGCTGGCAAAATGCGAAAGCGGTACAATCAAGCCGAAAAACCTTGTTCTGCTTCCAAAGTTTAGTTGCCATTCCTTGCGGCACACCTGCGCTACCCGGCTTTGCGAGGCAGGAATCAACATGAAGGTCATTCAAGACGTACTGGGCCACGCCGATATTACCACTACCATGAACATCTACACTGAGGCCACAAAAAATCTCAAGAAAAAGGAAATCGACAAGTTTGCAGAGTTCTTATCTGCAACCACGACATTTGAAGGAAAGGAGGAAAATGACTGATGAAAAATAAATCTGCAGCCCCAGTAGCACAGGTTCTTGTTCCGGCAGTGAGCGAGATTCGTTCTCTGCTGGAAGCTTCCCGTAAAAATGTAGCACAGCAGGTCAATCAGGAACTGCTGTCAGCTTATTGGAAGATTGGTGAGGTCGTTGTTCGTTGTGAACAAAATGACAGCATCCGTGCTGCATATGGTGAAAAGACCTTATCGCAGCTTTCCAGGGCGTTGACAAAGGAGCTTGGCAAGGGCTTTTCGCGCTCGAATGTTTACAATATGCGGCAGTTCTATCTCAGCTATCCAATTTTCCAGACAGTGTCTGGAAAATTGAGTTGGTCGCACTACTGTGAGCTGTTATCCGTTTCCGATAAGGAGAAGCGCAGCTTCTACGAAAAGGAAGCAGTCAATTCTGGATGGTCTGTCCGTGAATTAAGACGCCAGATGGAAAGTTCCCTGTTTGAACGGCTGCTCCTGTCCCGTGGGGATGCAAACAAGGAACAAGTTTTAGCATTGGCTGAAAAAGGTGTGGACTACACTAAGCCGGAGGACATTATCAAGGACCCGTATGTGTTCGAGTTTTTGGGACTGCCGGAAGAAAAGCCGTTTCTCGAAAGCGATTTGGAAGCAGCACTGGTGCGGCAGATTGAGGATTTCTTGCTGGAACTTGGCCGGGGCTTTATGTTTGTCGGCACACAGCAGCGTGTCACAGTGAACAACACCCACTACTATGTGGATATGGTGTTCTACAATAAGATTTTACACGCCTATGTGCTGATCGAGTTGAAAACTACTAAGCTTACGCCCGAAGCTGCCGGACAGATCAATATGTATCTGAACTACTACGCCGCAGAGGTCAACGACCCGGAAGATAATCCTCCTATCGGCATCATCCTCTGCACCGACAAGGACAGCGTAGCAGCCGAGTATGCGCTGGGCGGTTTGTCGAATCAGATTTTTGCATCCCGGTATGTCTTGTATATGCCGAACAAGGAGCAGCTTATTGGACAGGTGGAAGAAGTCTTGAAGCGTTGGCATTCTCACGAGGACGAATGATTTTACCACCAGCTTTACCACTGACTTACCACCAATTTGAGAACAGCTGTAAACAGTTGCGTAGAATTACGAAAAACAAGACTTTTTTATCTTGCACAAATAAAGGCTTATGAACACTTGTAAACAGCTATAAATCACCACCAGTCAAGCTCCCCACGATGAAGCCCATCGACCAGTAAAAGAAGGCTGCCGGGGCTCCGCCGGCGCAAAGCTGTGCGAAGCTGCCGGAATTGTCCCCGGAGCGTCCGGAACCTAGAATCAATATAAAAGAGCCGCTGCACCTGTGTGAACTGCCCCCCATTTGTTAGACAGTATGGTATACTGTTTAGGAAATGGGGTGTTTTTGTATGCCAAAGGGACAACGAAAGTACAACGGAACGCAGAAGGTAGAAATCATTAAACGAATCCACAGGAAAAAACCTGAGCTTTAAGGGAGCGTCCAGAGAATATGGCATTTCGGACCGTACACTCAGGGACTGGGAGCGGATTTATTGGGAGGAAGGAGAAGAAGCACTTCTGTTAGAGCGTCGAGGACGAGCCTGTGCCGCCGGTGGGACACAGAAAGGTCGGAAGCCAAAGCTGGATAAGCAAGCAGAAGAAGATCTGATTGCAGAGAATCAGCGACTTCGGATGGAAATCGACTACTTAAAAAAATTGAATGCCTTGGTGCTGGAAGAGGAACGCCAAAACAGAAAGCACAAGTAGTTCAGGAACTAAGGCAGAAATACCCTCTGAAAGCACTGCTGCAGCTTGCCGGGCTTCCTCGCAGCACGTTCTACTACTATTTGCGTCAGTCTCATAAGCCAGCGAAGTACCAAATGGTGAAAGCGGAGATCATTACAATCTTCAACAAGAACAAAAAGCGTTACGGCTACCGTAGAATCACACAAGAATTGCATAACAACGATATTTGTGTCAATCACAAGACGGTACAGAAGCTCATGAAACAGTTAGGCTTGGTCTGCCATGTTCGTGAAAGAAGAAAGTACAATTCTTACAAAGGTGAGATTGGCGAAGTGGCTCCAAATCTGCTGGAACGGCACTTCAAAACAAATGAACCAAATCGTAAATGGGTTACGGATGTTAAGGAGTTCAAGGTAAACGACCAGAAGCTCTACCTGTCACCGATTATTGACCTGTTCAACGGAGAAGTGGTCAGCTATAACCTTAGCCTCCATCCTAATTTCAAGCAAGTCACGGACATGCTGGAAGATGCTTTTCAGAAGCTGCCCGACAAAGTAGACAATCTTATTCTACACTCAGACCAAGGCTGGCAATACCAGATGAAGCCTTACCAGAACCTGTTGAGAGCGAAAGGCATTACGCAAAGTATGTCCCGGAAAGCCACTTGTCTGGATAATGCGGTTGCTGAAAACTTCTTTGGCTTGCTCAAGACGGAACTGTTCTATTTGGCAAAAAATTTGATTCCATTGACCAGCTCGAAAAGGCTATTGTCGATTACATCGACTATTACAACAACCGCCGAATTAAATTAAAACTAAACGGCCTGAGCCCTGTGCAGTACAGGATTCAGACCGTTGGAGCTGCTTAATTCAATTTTTGTCTAACTTTTGGGGTTCATTTCACATAAGGCAGAAGATACCTATCTGCTGACCACCAAGCTGTACTGCGGCAAGTGCGGTGCGCTGATGTTCGGAGAAAGCGGTGTCAGCCATACCGGGAAGATGTACACCTATTACAAGTGTGCTGCCGCCAAGAAGAAAAAGACCTGCGACAAAAAGGCAGTGCGGAAACAGTGGCTGGAAGATCTGGTGGTCAACGAAACCATGAAGCTGGTGGAAGATGATGCTTCCATGAATGCCATCATTGCCAAGGTCATGGAGCTGCAAAATCAGGAAAGCACTGACCTGCCTATCTACGAAAAGCAGTTGAAGGAAACGGAAACCGGCATCACCAATATGCTGAACGCTATCCAGTTGGGCATCCTGACCAGTTCCACGAAAGAGCGGTTGGAGGCTCTGGAAGAACAGCGGAAAGAACTGCAAGCCCGCATTGCAGAGGAACGGCTGGCTAAGCCGAAGATGAAAGAAGAGTTTGTCCGGTTCTGGCTGCTCCGCTTCCGCAAGCTGGATATGACCCAGCCGGAGCAGCGGCAGGCACTGGTGGATACCTTCATCAATGCCATCTATCTCTACGATGATAAGGTACTTATTACCTTTAACTATAAGGAAGGTACAGAAACGGTCGCTTTCGGGGAAGCCGTGAAAGCGGAGAAAAGTTCGGATATGAGTGCGCGAGGTGCACCAGAAAATGCCGTGAAATCGAAAGATTTCATGGCTTTTTTGTTATGTAACCCCGAAAAATCTGGGCTTGTACGGTCAATGCACGGATTTTTGCACGATTGGCTTTTCGTGGGAATCCTCTGCATGGGCTGGAATTGCTTTGAAATGCGTGGTAAATTTTGCATCAGGTCAGCAGTGCCAGACGGAGCTGAGCCTTTACTTCGGGGTCTGCATTCTTCAGCAGTTCCAGCAGAGCAGTCATAGAAATGGTCGGTTCGCCTGCGGCGGGTACAGCCTGCGGGCTGGGGCTTTCCTGTTTGGCGTAGAACCCCTCCTCAAATTTCCTGCCCAGTTCTACACGGGAGGACTGCTGGATATGGGCGTAGGTGTTCACCAGCATATCCGCCGTAGCGTGACCTGTGGTTCCCTGAACAGCCTTCACATCGCCGCCGGAGATCATCAGCTGATAAGTCGCACTGGAATGCCGCAGACCGTGGAACACAATACGGGGGAACTCTGGGTGTGCATCCTGCCATTTGAGGAACTTCTTGCGAATCAACACAGGCTCTACCGCCAGACCGTTGGGCAAACGGAACAGCATTCCACTGTCATGGTAACGTGCCGGGTCTTTCCTCTCGTCTGCCACCAACTGATTCAGCCACTTCTTCAATTCCTCTTTCAGTGCAGAAGTCATGAAGATGGTGCGGCAGGAAGCCTCGGTCTTGGTGTCTTTCAGGATGAGGGAGGTCTTGCTGCCCTCCAGCTTGTCCGGGAATAGCCAGTGTTTCGGGCATGGAGGGAGCTACACCGGAAGCACTGGAACAGCTGCGGAGCGGTCTGCTGGGAATCTTGCAGTCTGCCACAGAGCAGGAAAACGCCCATGAAGCAGACGAATGAACAGCTTTGTGTGCTGGCGCAGAAAGGCGATGCAACCGCGTTGGACAACCTGATCGACAACAAGTCCTTTATTAGCAAGGTGGCAAATGACCTTTTCCGCAGCATGAATTTGGCACAGTCTGGCCTGAACCTTGACACGGACGATTTGAAACAAGCGGGCAATCTGGGCTTATGGAAAGCCGTGCCGAAATTCGATGCAGCGCGATGAATGAAGTTCATGACCTATGCGGCTCCTGCTATCCGCAACGCCATGATGGACATGGTGTGGGATGCCTTTGCCGCTTTTGAACAGCGGATGTAGACGGAGGATAAGGATGGTATCTGTTACCAGCATGTTTCGCTGGACGATGTTCTGCCGGGAGAAGAGCAGCTGCGGCGTATCGAAGCCACGGCCGACCCCTACGCCATGCAGCCGCAGACCATTATGGAAGAACAGGAATCGCGCCGGGAACTGTACGATGGCCTGAAACGGCTGACCCAGCGGGAGCAGACTTATCTGCTGTATTGCTAAAATGGCTCTTTGTAACGGCATCAAAATAAGATCCGAACCTTTTTCCGGTAGGAGAAGGGTTCGGATTTTTCGCTTTGCCGTTCAAGAGCTAGGGTGCATATCAGAAATCTCGTGCTTTCTAATGGGCCATAAAGGATTCGCCCCTACCGGAACGGTTATGGGCCGCCAGCAATTTCGAAAGTCCGTTTTTCGCTAATCTACCTGCAGATTGCGTTAGCGGGAAAAAGCAAAGAAGGGGTATACTAGTGTCAGAAAACGCAGAAGCGAGCGTCGATGAGGAAATGGGCCGCTCCTGCAAAATGTCTTATTTCCCACGCTCGGAAGGGGGTGGGAAGATACATGAGAAGGAGAACAATCATGAAGAAATGGATCTCTCGCCGGAATTTTCTGAAGGCAACGGGTATCTCTGCTGTGGCAGCGGGTCTGACTGCCTGCGGTGGTTCGTCCAGCTCCACCAGCAGTTCGACGGCATCCGGTTCGGCAGCTGCCAGCGGCGAAATGCCCAAGGTCGTTATGTACTACCCTCTGTCCTCAGTCCAACCTGATCAGGAAAAGGTAGCTAAGGCCATTCACGATTACGTGGCCGATAAAAAGGGTATCGACTTACAGTTGGAAGTGGTTCCCAGCAGTTCTTATAACAACCAGCTCAATCTAGTGATGGCAGGTAGTGAGCAGGTGGACATTGCTCTGGTTTGGGGCACCATGGTATCCAGTTGTGTGGCAAAGGGAGCACTCCTTCCGTTGGATGACCTGCTGGATGAATACGGTACGGATATTCAGGAATGTCTGGGAGACTATCTGCAGGCTGGCAAGGTGTCCGGTGTAGCCTATCAGGTGCCGGTCAACCGCTCGCTGTTCTATCAGGGCGGTATTGTGGTGCGCACTGATATTCTGGAAAAGTACGGGATCGATCCTGCTACGATCAAAACTACCGATGATTTGGATGAGATGTTCGAGACCATTCATGCGGGCGAGCCGGATATGGCCATGATGCGCCTAGAGGGTAGTGGTACGTTTGTCTACGCAGACTATGATCCGCTGGGCGATAGCTTTGGTGTTCTGCTGAACTATGGTCAGGACGACGAGATCTCTGACTTGTTCTCCAGCGATAAATTCCGGGCTGAGTGCGAAAAGCACCGGGAGTGGTTCAAGAAGGGCTGGATTGCATCGGATATTCTTACCACCACCGACGGTGCAGCGGAACAGATCAAGGCCGGAAAGCTTCTTGGCTTCTATGGTACTGTTGGCCCTGGCACTGCACAGGATAAAACTAATCAGTGCGGCCGGGATATGACGGTGATTCCGCTGAACACTGTATTCTCGTACACTACAAAGGTGAATTCTTTTGGCTGGTCGCTTCTGAATAATAGCAAAAATCCCGAAGCTGCTATGCAGGTTCTGGATATGATGTACTCGGATCCCACCTTCCTGAATATGCTGGACTGGGGTCTGGAAGGTGTCCACTATAAGCTGAAGGAGGGCTCTGACCGTATCATCACCTTTGCTGATGGAGTGGACGCTTCTACCAGTGGCTATTTCCACAACTGGAGCTTTGCATTTGGTGACCAGCTGATCGCTTATTTCTGGGACGGCACGGAAGAGGACTTCCCGGAGCAGGTGCGCGCCATGAATGAGAGTGCCATGCTGAGTAAGGCCATGGGCTTTGCTTACGACGTGACACCGGTAAAGACCGAGTACACGGCAGTAACGAATGTCTGTGATCAGTATCTTAGCGCACTGGCTTATGGCTGCATCGACATCGACGACAATCTGCCCAAGTTCCTCAAGGAACTGGAGAGCGCCGGGCTGCAGAAGATCATCGATGAAAAGGCTGCCCAGTTCGCTGACTGGAAAAAAGAGAATGGCGTTTCCTAACCGTAAAATACAGGGAACCAGCACATGAAACATGATCCCCTGCCCTGATCCGGCAGGGGATTTTTGAGAACAGGTGGTATTTATGGAAAAGACCGTTACCGTCCCGAAGAAAAAGGGAAAGATCAGGCAGTTTATCCCTCTGTATCTGATGGCACTGCCCGGATTGCTTTATCTGCTCATCAACAATTATCTGCCCATGGCAGGTTTGACCATCGCGTTCCGCAATGTCAACTACGCCAAGGGCATCTGGAAGAGCGATTGGTGTGGCCTGGCAAATTTCAAGTATCTGTTTGCCACCAAGGATGCCTGGGTCATCACCCGCAATACCATCGGCTATAATCTACTCTTTATCGTACTGCAAACCGTGATGGCCATTGCCATTGCACTGTTTCTGAATGAGGTGAAGTCCAAGTTCTGGAACCGCTTTTTTTCAGACCTCCGTGTTGCTGCCTTACCTGTTCTCCTACGTCATCGCCAGCTACCTTGTATATGCATTCCTGAGCCCCACTACGGGTATGTTCAATCATATTCTCACAGTAATGGGAGAAGACCCGGTTTCCTGGTACATGGAAAGCAAATTCTGGCCCTTTATCCTGACCTTTGTGGAATTATGGAAGCGTTCGGGCTACACTGCCATTGTCTACTATGCCACTATGGTGGGTATCGATTCCTCTCTCTATGAAGCGGCCGAGCTGGACGGTGCCGGAAAGCTAAAGCAAATATTCTCAATCACCATCCCTCTGATCTCTCCTACCATCGTTATGATGTCGCTGCTGAGCGTAGGACGTATCTTCCATTCGGACTTTGGTCTGTTCTATCAGATTCCGATGCAGTCTGGTATCATCAGCAGCGTGACTTCTACCATTGATACCTACGTTTACAACGGCCTGATGAAATTGGGTGACGTGGGCATGTCTTCGGCTGCAAGCTTCTATCAGTCTATTGTTGGTTTTATTTTGGTGATGTTCTCCAACTGGCTGGTGAAAAAGAGAAATATGGAAGGGAGTCTGTTCTGAGTATGGATACCACAACAAAAAATGAAAAAAACATGTCTCCGGTGTGACGGTCGTCTCCTACATTGTGCTGGCGCTGTTGTCACTTTCGGCCATTCTACCCTTTGTGCTGATGTTCACTTCGTCCATTTCCAGCGAGGAATCTATTACCCGGAACGGCTATTCTTTCATTCCTTCGGAGTTCAGCCTGGCCGCTTATGAATATCTGTGGGGAAACCGTGCCATTATCGGACGGGCCTATCTGACGACCATTGTCATCGCAGTAATGGGAACGGCTATCAGCTTGGCGATCACCCTGATGCTGGCCTATACCCTCTCCCGCGAGAATCTGCCGGGACGGAAGGTGCTGAACTTTCTGGTGTTGTTCACCATGCTGTTCAACGGCGGCCTAGTGGCTACCTATCTGGTCTACACCGAGGTGTTCCACATCAAGAATACCTATTGGGCCCTCCTGATTCCCGGCCTGTTGATGAATGCCTTCAACGTCATGCTGGCACGGAACTTCTTCAGCAACAGCATCCCCAAACCACTGATCGAGGCGGCCCTCATTGATGGTGCTACGGAGTTTCAGGTTTTTTCGGCGGATCGTAATTCCAATCTCACTGCCCATCATCGCAACGCTGGGCATGTTCATCTTCATGGCATACTGGAACGACTGGAACAATGGTCTGTACTATCTGACTGATCCGCGGTATTATAATATTCAGAATGTCCTGAACGATATGCTTGCAAACATCCAGTTCCTGAAAAACAACAGTGAGATCTCTGGCGAGATGATGGCTGCGGTCAGCAATCTGCCCACATCGGGTGTCCGCATGGCCATTGCATCGGCAGTTGCCATCCCGGTTTTGGCGGTGTTCCCCTGCTTTGAGCGCTACTTTGTCAAGGGAATCGTGATCGGCGGCGTGAAAGAATAATCAATGTGGCACCGCAAAGGTCTGGCAAACAAGATTGCCGGGCCTTTGTGGTGCTTTCAGAGGAAGTTGTGCCTATGAAAAGACCATCCGTTCATCAAAAGCTTTTCTGGTTTTACAGTATCCCGGTTCTGGTGCTGATGTTCCTGATGCTCATCTGCTGTGGACTGAGTATATACAATCTGAATCGCCAGGTGACCCAGCTGGATCAGGCAGCGCTGCAGAACTATGCGGATCAGTTGGAAGCAAATCTGAACGCTATTGAAATGAATGTACAGACCTTTACGACAGTGGACAACGACACCATTTATATGCAGTATCTGACATCCGAGGCAGAGCGTGTGTTTGCCACAACAAGGGTCTTTCGGCGGATGGCAGTGGACGTGATCGAGTATCCTGGCATGAGTGCAGAATTTCTATGTCCTCTTGCATATGGGTCGATTCTAATGGTTCGAGGAGAGGGCCAAAGTCTTGCGGAACGTCAGCAGGTGAATCATGCCATTGAGACGATCTGCCAAGATCTGGACGAATACCCCACCGGCACATGGCAGTATTACACGGATGAGGCCGCTCAGTATCTTCTGTACAGCTATCAGATGAACGATGCCTACTTCGGCTTTTTGCTGGATCCAGTGAAACTGATGACGGTTCCTTTTGCAGAGGATAGCAGCCAGTATGCGGAGACCAGCCTCTACCTGAACAACAAACGGATTGCAGGAGTGGAGGCCGGCCCGGAAAACTGCTTTTCGGCTAAAATCGGGCGCACCGGCTTTGAACTCCGGGTCAGGCTGGTGCGCACCGGTCTCACAAATGGCATCGTCTGGCTCAGCTTGTTGATGATGGTGATTCCGCTCTTGCTGCTGGCTGCACTCTTTCTGCTGTACCGTTTTGCCCGATTGCAAATTGTGGAACCCATTGATCGGATTTCACAGATCATGCACCAAGCCGGACAGGGAGATTTGAGCGTCCGGGTGGATACAAGCGGAATGCTGCAAGAGTTTTCCACCATTGGCACGACCTTCAACCTCACGCTGGAGGAGATCTCTGAGCTGCAGGAGCGTCAGACACAGATCTTACGGGAAAAGCAGATGAGCCAGCTGCGAAATCTACAGATGCAGATCAACCCGCATTTTCTGGGCAACTGCTTTAATGCGGTTTACAATGCCTCCCTTACTGGCGATTTTGAGCAGGTGTTGGCTCTGACCACTTACCTGAACCGATATTTCCGGTTTATGGCACAGGTAGAAAATGATTTTGTTCTGCTGGAAGAGGAGCTTCGCTTCACAGATGACTTTCTCTCCATCCAAAAACTCCGATTCGGCGATGCCTTTTCCTACACTATCTCCGTCCCGGCCTTTCTGCGGCAGGCACGCATCCCTCCTTCGGTCATCAAGTCCTTTGCAGAGAATGCGGTGAAATATGCGCGCAATATGAGCAGGAAAGCCAAAATCGACATCCGCGCCTCGATGCAGAACCGGGAGGGGGAAACCTACTTATGGCTGGAAGTGCTGGACAATGGCCCTGGCTTTTCGGATGAGGTGCTGCAGGTTCTGCAGCAAAAGGCACAACCGTTTTTTGATGGGCGGGTCCACATCGGAATCGCTAATGTCCGACAGCGGCTGGAACTGCTATATGCAGGCAAAGCGGAAGTTCACTTGGAAAATCGGCCTGACGGCGGCACACATGTGAGCGTGATTCTGCCGCTGAACTACGGCACAGAACAGCCGGAAAAGGAGGAAACACTGTGACGACCGTTCTGATTGTAGATGATGAGGCGCTTGCAATCCAAGCCATCCGACGCTCGATCAACTGGAAAAATCTTGATGTGGACCGGGTGCTGGATGCCGCAAACGGCGTGGAAGCGCAGAAGATCCTTCGCCAGGAACCGGTACAGGTTCTGGTCTGTGATCTGGAAATGCCTCGGATGTCCGGCATTGAGCTGCTGGAATGGATGAAGACCTCCTGTCCCGATACCGAGGCCGTGATCCTGACCTGCCACGAATCCTTTCCCATGGCGCAGAAAGCGATGGAGCTGGGGTGTGTGGAGTATGTGCTCAAGCCAATTGCACCGGCAGAGCTTACAGCATCCATCCGACATGCGATCAACCTTTGGAAGACGCAGGAAAGCATGCGCGGGACCCGCCGCGCCTATGAAAACGGGCGCAGTCTGCGCCGAGACCAGTATTTGCAGGACGTTTTAGAAAAAAACATCCTATCCACGGCGGAATCTCTTTTCAACTGTGCACAGAAGTATGATCTGGAGCTGGATGTCAGTGCGCCGCTGCAGGTGGTACGGGTATTGGTGCAGATGCCTGCTGAATTGCCGCAGAGCGAGCAGGAGCTGCTCGGATACGGCGTGTGCAATATTGCTAAGGAGCTTTGGGATAAAACCGGTACCGGCTGGACCTCTTTGCAGCGCCGAAGTGGACAGAGTTTTCTGCTCATCAGCGCTGGAATGGGACCTGCTGCGGCTGCGCATTTCGGGGAAGAATTGGGTCTGGCCTGCAAGACGATGCTGAAGCAGTCAGTAAAGGTCTCGCCTGCCGTGTCCAGCAGCATTCTGGGACTTTGTTCCACTGCGGATGCGCTGGAACAGTGGGAAGCGAGCCTTCACAAGGAGTCACAGAGCCCGGAGGAGGCCCGGATCCGACATTGGAAGACCCTGCTTTTGCAGGAAGATGCTCAGACTGTGCAGGCAGAGATTACCACCGAACTCAACCGGCTGTCCCTCAAGGCAGCACAGGAACGGATGCAGTGGATTGCACAGACCTTGACACAGGCGCTCCACTGCACGCTACAAGAGCGAGGCTGCCCGGAGGCAACAGAACTTGTGGAAGCGAAACCGGTGTTTGAATCGCTGCCGCAGTTTCTTTCGTGGGTGCAGGGCAACCTTGCTCGGACCGAAAGACTGCTGCGGCACTCGCCCGGCGAGGAACAGGTAATCCGCCGAATCAAGGAATACATCGAACTGAATATTCATCAAGAATTGACGCGAGAAAATATTGCAGCGGCCGTCTACCTGAATCCGGACTACACAGCCCGGCTATTCAAGCGCAAGACCGGCCAGAGTTTGAACGACTATATCCAGAATAAACGCATCGATCTAGCAAGACAGTTGTTGGCGGGCACCGATATGCCCGTGGGCGATCTGGCTGTCGCACTGGGATATTCCAGCTTTTCGCATTTCACCAAATTGTTCAAATCCATTGAAGGAGTCACACCCAGCGATTACCGTAAGCAACATGCCCGAATGCCGGGATGAAATGGCCCCGGAAGGCCCTACAGGAAGGAGAACTACTATGGATGTCTGGACGCACGCAGTCGGAAGAATGCCCTATCGGTTTGACCGATTTCCGCGAACGAAAGAACACTGTCTGGATGGAGTCTGGGATTTTGCGCTGATTTCCCGTGCTGAAGCCGATACACAGACTCCGGAACAGCTTGGGGCGTTGCCAAAGCCCAAAGCAATCTCCGTGCCCGGATGCTGGCAGCTGCAGGGTTTCGATAAGCCCAAATACATCAACACTCGCTATGCCTTCGGGGCAGATGCGAACAAGCTGGAGCCGCCTTTTATTCCGGAAGGACAGGGGATGGTTGGCATCTACCGGAAAGATTTGACTCTGGAAGTTCCTACCGTGCACCACCGGATGATTCTATCCATCGGCGGTTTTTCCTCTGCTGTAACTGCTTTTTTTGAATGGGCAGATTCTTTGCTATGCGGAAAACGGGCGCACTGCCTGTGAGGTAGACCTGACCGATGCTGTACGGCCGGGGCAGAACCTACTGCTGCTTCGGGTGGATGAGTTCAGCCCAGGTTCCTATCTCGAATGTCAGGATATGTGGAGGCTGTCTGGAATCTTTCGCAGCGTTAAATTGTATGAAATCCACGAGCTGCACCTTCTGGACAGCTATCTCTGGGCAGAGGTAACGCCGGAAAAGGCAGTTCTGCATACCGAAAGCAAAATTTTGAATTTGAGCCATCGCTGTGCTCCACGCATCCGGGTAGAGATGGAGTTGCTGGATGCCGACGCGTGTCCAGTGGGCAGTTGCAATGGGAAGACTGGCAACGATAGTGATCGCTTTGAGGAGGTCAGCCTGGAAGCGGTATTTAAAGAGCGTGGTTTTGATCCGGCCTGGTTGGATGGCGCATTGCAGATTCCGGCGGGCATCACCGCAACAGCGTATGGGCATTTGGAGCTGGAAACGCCGCACCTCTGGTCGGCGGAGACACCCTATTTGTATCAGGTGCGACTGTCTACTTTTCTGGGAGAAGAAAAGCTGGAGGAAACCACCGTGCCCTTCGGCTTCCGCCATTATGAGATCGATGGAGAAGGCGTATTCCGAGTCAACGGTGCACCCGTCAAGCTGCGAGGCGTAAACCGACACGAGTTCGACCCCGTCACCGGCTATGCCATCACCGAAGAGAGCATGCGCCAAGATATTGAGTTGATGAAGCGATGCAATATCAATGCGGTTCGCTGTGCGCATTATCCAGATACTCCACGCTGGTATGATCTCTGTGATGAATACGGCCTTTATATAATGGATGAGGCAAATCTGGAAAGTCATGGCATTTCTTACCGCAAGAATCTTTTGCCCGGCAACGATATGCGGTGGCTCCCCCGTGTGCTGGACCGACAGGCTGCCATGGTTCAAACCAATAAAAACCATGCATCAATCTTCTGCTGGTCCCTCGGCAATGAGATTGGTTATGGAGAGACTGTGGCACTGGCGGCATCCTACTGCCGCACTGCGGACCCCACCCGTCTGATCCACAAGCGCCAGATGAACAAGATTGCAGATATGGACAGCGAGACCTATCCTTCTCCTCAGAACATGAGGGAACGGGCAGAAGCAAATCCCAATCGGGCCTTTCTGACCAATGAGTACCTTCACGCTATGGGAAACGCATGCGGAAGCATGGGGGATTACTGGAAAGAAATCTATGAACACCAGAATCTGATGGGCGGCTTTATCTGGGAGTGGTGCGACCACGGTCTGCTCCAGACGAACCCGGATGGAACGACCTGGTATGCCTATGGCGGCGATTTTGGCGAGGAATTCCATGACAGCAATTTCTGCATCGATGGACTGACAACACCCGATCGTCGATTTACGCCTAAGCTACAGGAAGTTCAGACGGTGTACCAGCCCATCGACCTTCGGGTGAAGGACCTCCGGAATGGAATCTTTGTTCTGGAAAACCGTTGTGAGCAGCTGAACCTGAGAGATTTTGCAGCTCAACTGCGCCTGCTGGAAAACGGTGTCTGTCAAGAAACCAGAGAACTCTCCCTGCCGGATTGCGCTGCGGGACAGTCGGTGGTATGGAAGGCCGACCTGCAGGATATTCCTCAGGTTTCGGGAGAACAGATTCTAGAGTTCTTGTTCATGGAGAAATCTCCGGCCCATGCAGGATGCGGCCTCAGCGGATGGAAGCAGTTCCTTTGGAAAAAGGGATGTCACCCGGCTCTTGTGACAGAAAATGTCACAGCTCATTTCTCAAAACAGGGAACTCTTCTGGTGGGTGAGATGGGTGACTTGACTCTTCGGCTGGATACAGAAACCGGAGCACTTCAGGTCGACAACGTATCCGGTGTGCTACTGCACGATCTGTTCTTCACCCCTTTTCGTGCCCCCACAGACAACGATGCTCACAGCCCACTGGTACTGGGTAAACAGAACTGGTTTACAAAGCAGTATGATCATCCAAAACGTACTTGTTTGGAAGTCCGGCAGGGGAACGGGGTAGAAGAGCCGTCTTTGACCTACACCACCGCATACCAGACGGAGAAGGACAGTTTCTATGTTACCGTTGGTTTATGGCAGGCAAGACAAAATCGTATATTTATTGACTGCAACGTGCAATCTCCGGCAGATATGCTGTCTCCGGGGCGAATCGGGATGACGGCAATTCTTCCCGTGCGGTTTACGGCTATGAAATGGTATGGGAAGGGACCGTTAGAAACCTATCCTGATCGCCAGTGCGGCGGGCGCATGGGAGTTTACAGCGAAGATGTGAGAAATCAGCCGTTTTATCTACGGCCTCAGGAATACGGACTTCATACGGAATCTCGTAGTATGCGATTAACAGACCCGGACCGTGCGGATTTTGTACGGTTTGAGGCCGCCTGCCCCATGGCCATGAGCGCAGTGCCCTACAGTGATCTGCAGCTGTGGAATGCCCGGCATCCCCCTGAGCTTCCTGCACCGGAGGCCCTGTATGTACATCTGGACTACGCCCACCGGGGTCTGGGCAACAGCAGCTGCGGCCCAGATGCTCTGCCGACATATCGCATCGACGATCGGCCTTGTCGCTTCGGCTTTGCCCTGGAGGCTGGATTGGGAGAACGGGAAGATAACCCCTTCGGCCCCATTCCGGAGGAGATCCCAGCTTACCACCCATGGAAAGCAGTAGGAGAGCAGGACAGGACACCAAGCTACCGAGACCCCTCGGACCCTGATCAGCGCAGCAACGCCGGTATGGTGTGACACTTAAAAAATGCATAAGTAAACAAAAAGAAGGGTTGTTGCACAAGTTCCAACAAAAAGACCAGAGTTGTTTAGCCAAAGTCGGAAGGGTCTGCTTTTGCTGACTGAGTTTTCAACATTTTGTCTTGTTTGACACTGGTTTTCCACATCTTTGCGCCGTGAAAGCAAGAAAAAAAACGCTGCTGTACTGGCTTATATCCTTATGCAACAGCCCCTAGCCACATATGGATAAAGGTACCTCATTCGGTGCGCTTTCTGCCCAGATACGCTGCCTTGACCTGCTCGTTTGCCAGCAGCTCGGCG
>ENA-OQES01000239-OQES01000239.1-human-gut-metagenome-genome-assembly--contig:-NODE-239-length-24245-cov-3.841612_pt1 | contig 24245 bp, 27 predicted proteins | sample MGYA00242798_ERZ504641 | MGnify/ENA primary metagenome ERZ504641 (study PRJEB26092, sample SAMD00036327) | human gut metagenome | host: Homo sapiens | study: EMG produced TPA metagenomics assembly of...
AAAGCTGCCTGCTGGCCGTTACTGCCCGCTTTTGGGCGCAGCAGGCTCGTCCTTTTTAATGAGGGCGCTGACCTTTTCCACCAGTTCGGGGATCATGGTCAGGGCGCGGTCCACAGTGTTGTTGCCGTCAGAGAGCTGGATGGTGCGGACGCAGCCATCCTTGACCACCAGGAATGCCACGGGCTGGATGTTGACACCCGCGCCGGAGCCGCCGCCGAACAGGTCCTTGTTGGCGGCATTCTTGCCGTCGAAATCGGTGCCGGCAGAGGCAAAGCCGAAGCTCACCTTGGACACCGGCAGGATGGTGGTGCCGTCATCGGTGGTGATGGGCTTGCCGACGATGGTGTTGGAATCCACCATCTGACGGATCTTGTCCATCGTAACGTTCATCAGGTTTTGAATGGGATGCTCAGCCATAAATTCGGCCTCCTTACTTCTATATCGGGGAGCGGAACGCCGCCCCCACGGAACCACTTCCCTGCCCTGTACGGGCCGGGACGCGGACGCACCATACAAAATATTATACCCGAGCTAGATAAAAACGTCCAGTACCTTTTCGCGCCAGAACGCGTACAGAACGCGCAGAAGTGTGAAAACGATGGCGTAGGCCCGGGCCGTGACCCGGAAGGAGACGTGATCCTTTACGGTGGGCTCGGCGCTGCCGAAAATCCGGCAGGAGCCGGGCTGCTCAAAGTCCAGATAGAGGAACCGGTCCAGGAAACCCAGCGTCGGGTAGAGCCAGGCGTTCAGCCTGCCATAGCTGCGGGCAGCCTCGGCAGGGTCTTCGCCCCGGACACCGAGGACAACATCGATCCGGGTGAAGCGCAGGGAGCCGATGATGGCCCGGGTAAGCTTTCCCGCCCCTTTTAAGATGGTGCAGACGATCTGCAGGGTCAGCTTTGCCTTCTGGCGGGGCGGGGCTTCCCTTTTTTGGGCTTCTGTGCGCCGGACGCTTTCTTCATTTTTTTCGTTTTTTCTTTTTCTCCGGCATTTTCCGGCGCGGGATACCGGAACACCGGGAAGGTGATGCCCAGTGCACCGGCCTTTACCTGAAAGATGCCCTCCGCCCACTGCACATCGGCACAGAAGGGGCAGAACATGAGCAGCAGACCCAGCACCAGCACCACCAGCAGCAGGATGCCCACTCCTTTTAAGAGGAACAGCAGCACCGTACCGATACCAGCGAGAACACTCCACAGGACGCTCATTGGGCCGCCTCACTTTCCGTGCCCCCGCACCCGGGGGCAGATCCTCCAGACTGGACAGGCCGAAGCACCGCAGGAACACATCCGTGGTGCGGAAAGCCACCGGTCTGCCGGGCAGATCGAGACGGCCCGCTTCTTCAATGAGTCCCTTTTGCCAAGCAGGCCCGACACACTGGAGGAGGAATCCACGCCGCGCACCTGCTCGATGAAGGCGCGGGAGACGGGCTGGTTGTAGGCAATGACAGTCAGGGTCTCCATGGCCGCAGGGCCCAGCGGGATGGAGCGGCGGGTGTCCAGCACACGGCGGACGCACTCCGCAAATTCCGTTTTGGTGGCCAGCTGCCAATGGGTGTTCAGGTGGAGCAGGCACAGGCCGCTGTCCTCTTTCTGGCAGCGCTCGTGCAGCGCTTCCAGCGCAGATTCCACGCTGGCGGTGGGCAGCTGCAGCGCCTGGGCCAGCTTGTCAGCCCGATGGGCTCCGCGTAGGCAAAGAGCATTGCTTCCACTGCGGCACGAATTGTTTCTGATTCATTGCTCCTCCTTTGTGCGGTCAATGCGGTCCCCGGTGCATCTTCAGCTCGCCCTCCGGGCCAAGCGTCACACGGCCGCCGCGCACCAGCTCCAGCAGCGCCAGAAAGGTGGCCACGTTGGTCCCCCGGGTCTGGCGGCGGGAAACAGCTGGTCCATCATTTTTGCACCGCCTGCAATGAGCTGGCGCAGGATGTAGACCACCCGGCTGCTCACCGAGACCTGCGGGGCCGACACCAGCGGCTCGAACTGCTGCTGGGTGGGCATTTTGCGGACGGTGGTGCGCCCCATCAGGGCCTGCCAGCAGTCTGCCAGCACCTGCGGCGCATGGAAGAGATCATAGGTGTTGTCCCATTCCAGCCGGGCCGGGGTGCGCACGAACACGTTATATTCCTCTCCCCGCTCCCGCAGACGGGCGGCCATCCGGCGGCACTGGTCATATTCAATGAGCTGGCCAGCGAGCTCCTGCTTCATCCGCTCGCCCTCTTCACTGCGGGGCAGCAGCAGGTAACTCTTCATCTCCACCAGGTGGGCGGCCATCTCGATAAAGGCGCTGGAAATTTCAGGGTCGGTGCTCTCGGCCGATTCCACCGCGCGGGTGTACTGGTCGATGAGCTCCAGAATGGGGATGTTGTGCAGGTCCATCTTGTGCTTCTGCACCAGCGTGAGCAGCAGCTCCAGCGGGCCCTCAAAATCCTCCAGACGGAAGGTCAGTTCTTCTGCCACTCAGATCACCGTCCCGATGGCTGCATAATAAGCAGAATAGGCGATCTGGTCGATGTAGCCGGTGCCGAGATCCAGCAGATCCCAGACCACATCATTGAAGGTGCCCAGCACACCATCCAGCACACCGGCCCAGACAGCCGCCAGCAGGATGACGAAGATGACGCGCTCGTACCGCATGATCTGGAAGTAGATGCGCTGGGGCAGCACCACCAGCAGGATGCGGCTGCCGTCCAACGGCGGGATGGGGATGAGGTTGAACACCGCAAGGCCCACATCCATCATCACGAAGTATTGGAGGAAGCGGGCTGCGAAAATCGTGATCATGGTGGTAGGGGCCCAATAATACAGGATCTTCCACGCCACCATGCCGAGGTAGGCCAGCAGCAGGTTGGCCGCCGGGCCTGCCAGCGCAGTGAGGGCCATGCCCCACTTGGGGTTTTTGAAATTGCGGGGGTCGGTGGAAACAGGCTTTGCCCAGCCCACCCCCGCAAAGATCATGCAGAGGGTGCCCACGAGGTCAAAGTGGCGGAACGGGTTCAGGCTGATGCGGCCCTCCCGCTTTGCGGTGGGGTCGCCCAGCAGCCAGGCGGCCAGCGCGTGGCCCGCCTCATGGAACGGGATGGCGATCAGGGTCACCAGTGCCCGGATGAGATAATACATTCCTTGTGCGGTCATTCGTTTCTCCCTCAGTTAGATTTTACTCTATTGTACTACTTTTTTCGCATTTGGGGCAAGGGTTTGGCCCTGCAAGTAAAAAAGTTGCGGAAAAATCAAATTTGCTCTTGCTTTTTCTCCGCATCTCTGGTAAAATAGTCAAGCTGATTATTTTGAATTCCATACTTCACTGTAGGAGGTGCAAGTACCATGGCTAAGTGTGAATGCTGCGGCAAGGGTGTTACCTTTGGTATCAAGGTTTCTCACTCTCATCGCCGTTCCAACCGTACCTGGAAGCCGAATGTCCGTCGTGTCAAGGCGGTCGTGGAAGGCTCTCCCAAGTATATCTACGCATGCTCTCGCTGCCTGCGCGCTGGCAAGGTTACCCGCGCTGTCTAAGTAGCTGCATCTGCCGGTCACTTTGTCGAGTGGCCGGCTTTTTTTGTTATCTTCTGGAGGAATCGACGATGGCTCTGCCAAATGACCCGATCATGCTGCTGAGCATGATCAACCTGAAGCTGCGGGACTTCTACCCCACTCTGGACGCGCTGTGCGAGGATCTGGATGAGGACAAGGCCGCGCTGTGTGCCAGGCTTTCCGCTGTGGGGTACGCCTATGACCCCCAGCGCAATCAATTTGTGTGACAACAGGAGGATGCTGCCATGATCCAAGGGACGTATTATAAGGAATGGAGCCGGATGCTGGGCCGCGACATGGAGTTCAAGGTCTACGGCCATGCCGGTACGCCGGTGCTGGCTCTGCCCGCGCGGGGCGGCCGCTTTTACGACTGGGAAAACAACGGGATGCCGGATGCCATTGCCCCGCTGCTGAATGAGGGCAAGGTGCAGCTGTTCTGCGCCGACAGCATCGATGCCGAGAGCCTGCTGGCTGGGGACACGGCTCCCCGCCGCCGGGCCGAGATGCAGGAAAAGTATTTCAATTACCTGACAAGCGAGCTGGCTCCCCGCATCCTGGCCCTGAACGGTGCCAAAAAGGACACTCTGCTCTGGGCGGTGGGCGTGGACACCGGCGCGTATCAGGCAGTGAACTGCCGCCTGCGCCGCCCCAGGGTGTTCGCGGGTGCCATCGGCCTTTCCGGCCTGTACGATGTGCGCCGTTTCCTGGGCAATGCAGCAGATGACCTGGTCCTGCGCAATGCTCCTCTGGCCTATCTGGCAGAGGAGGGCCTTGTGGACAAGAAGCTGCTGGCAAAGGCAGAGGAGAATGCCCTTCTCCTCTGTGCCGGTCAGGGCAGCTACGAGGGCGACGCACTGGTGGACACCCAGGCCATGGCCGATGCACTGACCGACTGCGGCCTGCCCGTGCATCTGGAAGTGTGGGGCAGCGATGTCTCCCACGACTGGTACTGGTGGGGCAAGGAGCTGAATCTCTTTGCCGCCCGTGTGTTCGGCTGATGGAGGTGCAGGATGCCTGAATTCATTCTTGGTGCGCGCGGCCACGATTTTGGCCGCCATGACCCCGAGACCCTCTTTTCCTCCATCGGGCAGGCAGGCTTTGCCTGCACCCAGCTGGCCTTTACCAAGGCGGTGGAGGGTGTAAAGAGCTATGCCGATGTGACCCCTGCGCTGGTGGAGCGGGCAAGAGCGGCTGCGGCAGCATCCGGCGTGGGCATTGCCGTGGACGGCACCTATGTGGAGCTGAGCTATGCCGACGAGGACAAACGCCATGCCGAGGTGGCAAAGGTGCTGAGCCAGATCCCCGTTGCCAGGGCACTGGGGGCAGGCTGCATGGGCAGCGAGACCACCAACATGGCCAAGCAACCCCGGTGTGACCCGGAAAGAGGCGCAGGAAGCGCTCCTGCGCAGTCTGGGTGAGATCCTGCCCGTCTGTGAGGAGCAGGGAGTACTCTTTGCCGTGGAGTGCGTCTACTACCATGCCATGAATACCCCCGAGGCGGTACGGATGGTGCTGGACACCATGGCAAGCCCCAACCTGCGCGTCATCTGCGATTTTGCCAACTATGTGGGCCCGGAGGCTGCGTCTGTGGATGCACAGCGCCGCATCTGGGATAAGGTGGGCAGCTGGTACGGCGACAAGATCACGGCGGTCCACTTCAAGGGCCAGAACTTCCAGCCGGATGGAACGCTCTATTCCACCAGCCTGGAGGATTCCTGCGTGGACTACGCCGGCGGCTTTGAGATGCTGCGGCAGATGCCGCAGGCTTCCCTGCCCGTGCTGCGGGAGGAAGCTGTGCCTGCCCGCGCCGCAAGCGACCTTGCCTTTATGCGCAGATTTGCCTGCTGATCGTTTGGGATGCTTCAAAGGCTCTGTTCCCCGTTTGGGGCGCAGAGCCTTTTGTTTTATCTTCTTTGTTCATAAAAAATTCACAATAATACCCCCCAGTCCTACTTGCAGAAACGAGACCGCCGTGCTATAATGCAGCTATGGAGTAAGATACCCCCTAAGGGGTAACGAAAGGAGAATAGAACATGAGCGATGTGAACAAGATCCCGGAGGGCAGCTGCCCCCACTGCTCCCCCGCCCCGGCAGAAGCGCCCTGCTGTGCCCCGGCTGAGGGAAGCACCGGCTGCGGCTGCCGCCACAAGCAGCGCACCGAGGAGGAGTACAAGCACCTCATCACCCGGCTGAACCGCATCGAGGGCCAGATCCGGGGCATCCGGAGCATGGTGGAAAAGGACGTGTACTGCACGGATATTCTGGTGCAGGCCGCCGCCGCCAGAAGTGCCCTGAACGGCTTTACCCGGGAGCTGATCGACCAGCACCTGAGCACCTGCGTGGCGGAGGACCTAAAAAGCGGCGGCGAGGAGAAGCTGCAGGAGTTTTTGTGGATCCTGAACAAGCTCGTTTGATCCCATTCACGCAGCGTTTTTATCGGAGGGAAACAATGGAACAGTATACTGTTACGGGCATGAGCTGCGCAGCCTGCTCTGACCCGGGTGGAAAAGGCCGTAACGGCTGTGCCCGGCGTGACCAGCTGCTCGGTGAGCCTGCTGACCAACTCCATGGGAGTGGAGGGCACCGCCAGCGCATCAGCCATCGTCAAGGCAGTGCAGGAGGCAGGCTACGGCGCAAGCCCCAAGGCTGCTGCCGCCGAGACCCCCAGCGCCGAGCTGGATGCACTGGCTGACCACGAAACACCCAGACTGAAGAAACGGCTCATCGCATCGCTGGTCTTTCTGGCGGTGCTGATGTACTTCTCGATGGGCCACATGATGTGGGGCTGGCCGCTCCCCCACTGGTTCGACGGCAACCACGTTGCCATGGGTCTGGTTCAGCTGCTGCTGGCGGGCATCGTAATGGTCATCAACCAGAAGTTCTTCATCAGCGGCTTCAAGGGCCTGCTCCACCGCGCCCCCAACATGGATACACTGGTGGCGCTGGGTTCTTCGGCCAGCTTTCTCTGGAGCACCTACGCCCTGTTCGCCATGACCCGCGCCCAGGTGGACGGCAACGACGCGCTTGTCATGCACTACATGATGGAGCTCTACTTTGAATCTGCCGCCATGATCCTGACCCTGATCACCGTGGGCAAGATGCTGGAGGCCCGCTCCAAGGGCAAGACCACCGACGCGCTCAAGAGCCTGATGAAGCTGGCACCCCAGACCGCCACCCTGCTGCAGGAAGGGGCCGAAGTGACTGTGCCCATTGCACAGGTGAAAAAGGGCGACCTCTTTGTGGTGCGCCCCGGTGAGAACATCCCGGTGGACGGCCTTGTGCTGGAAGGTTCCAGCGCCGTGAATGAGAGCGCCCTGACCGGCGAGAGCATCCCGGTGGACAAGACTGCGGGAGACAAGGTCAGCGCCGCCACCACCAACCAGTCCGGTTTCCTGAAGTGCGAAGCCACCCGTGTGGGCGAGGATACCACGCTGGCCCAGATCATCCGGATGGTCAGCGATGCCGCCGCCACCAAGGCCCCCATTGCCAAGATCGCCGATACCGTTTCCGGCTTCTTCGTGCCCGCAGTCATCTCCATTTCGGTGCTGACCACCCTTGTCTGGCTGCTGCTGGGCCGGGAGTTCGGCTATGCGCTGGCCCGGGGCATCTCGGTACTGGTCATCAGCTGCCCCTGTGCGCTGGGTCTGGCAACGCCTGTGGCCATCATGGTGGGCAACGGTCTGGGGGCCAGGAACGGCATCCTGTTCAAGACCGCCGCCTCGCTAGAAGCCGCAGGCCGCACCCAGATCGTGGCGCTGGACAAGACCGGCACCATCACCAGCGGCGAGCCCCGGGTCACTGACATCCTGCCTGCGGAGGGCGTTTCCGAGAGCGAGCTGCTGACGCTGGCGGCCTCGCTGGAGCAGAAGAGTGAGCACCCGCTGGCCAAGGCAGTGCTGGCCTATGCCGAGACAGAGACCATCGCCTGCCCCGATGTGACCGATTTTGCCGCCCTGCCCGGCAATGGCCTTTCCGCCCGGCTGGACGGCATGGAGATCTACGGCGGCAATGCGGAATTCATCGCCACCAAGGCATCCGTACCCGCCGAACTCCAGGCCGAAGCCGCCCGGCTGGCCGCTGAGGGCAAAACACCCCTCTTCTTTGGCGGTGCAGGCCGCCTGATGGGCGTGATCGCTGTGGCGGACACCCTCAAGGAGGACAGCCCCCGCGCCATCCGGGAGCTGCAGAACATGGGCATCCGGGTGGTCATGCTGACCGGCGACAACCAGCGCACCGCCGATGCCATTGGCCGGCAGGCGGGCGTGGACGAGGTCATTGCAGGCGTTCTGCCCGACGGCAAGGAGGCCGTGATCCGCAGGCTGCAGGAGAGCGGCAAGGTGGCCATGGTGGGCGACGGCATCAACGATGCCCCCGCCCTGACCCGCGCGGACACCGGCATCGCCATCGGTGCCGGTACCGATGTTGCCATTGACGCAGCCGATGTGGTCCTGATGAACTCCCGGCTCTCCGATGTGCCCGCCGCCATCCGCCTGAGCCGCGCTGCCCTGCGCAACATCCACGAAAACCCTGTTCTGGGCGTTCATCTACAACATCATCGGCATCCCGCTGGCCGCCGGTGTGTTCATCCCCTTCGGCCTGACGCTGAACCCCATGTTCGGGGCTGCGGCCATGAGCCTTTCCAGCTTCTGTGTCGTGAGCAATGCCCTGCGGCTGAACCTGTTCGACCTGCACAGCACCAAACACGACCGCAAACCCAAGTCTGCCGCCCTGCCCGCTGCTCCCGTGCAGCCTGCAGCGGCTGAAAAATACTGCCGAAACCCGTTTCGGCTCCCGTTGTCAAGGAGGACAATGCCATGAAAAAGACCCTGCATATTGAAGGTATGATGTGCTGCCACTGCGAAGCCCGCGTGAAAAAGGCGCTGGAAGCCCTGCCTGCCGTGGACGAGGCCGTGGTCAGCCATGAGGCCGGTACCGCCATCGTCACCCTGAACGCCGAAGTTTCCGACGCAGACCTGAAGAAGGCTGTTGAGGATCAGGATTACAAGGTGACCGGCATCGAATAACGGATGCGCGAAAAAAGCAGCGCCCTGTTTGCCCATTGCGGGAGACAGGGCGCTACTGCGTTTTTCTGGATTCTTTGGGGATTGGGATCACACCCAGCTGAGGATGCTTCTGTGCTCCGGCTCGTATTGCTTCAGCGCAATGGCCTGCTGGTAAGCATCCAGCACCTGCTGGGCGAAATGCTCTGCCGAGTAGCGGGCGGCGGTGGCCAGAGCGTTCTGGTGCAGCTGCCCGCGCAGGGCGGGGTCCGAGATGATGGTGTTCAGTGCCGATGCAAACTCGGCTTCGTCCTTCCACTGCCAGCCGTTGAAGCCGCTTTTCCACCACGCCATCCAGGCACGGGGTCCGCACGGCAGAGCACAGGCAGACCGCAGGCCATGCCCTCGAAGTAGGTCAGGCCCTGGGTCTCGCTTTGAGAGACGCTGACGAAGATATCGCCCACGCGGTACCACCGGGGCACCTCATCGGGCTTGACCATGCCCGCAAAGCGGACACGGTCGGTCAGCTTCAACTCCCTTGTCAGTGCTTCCAGGTCAGGCCGGGCGGGGCCGTCGCCCACAAACACCAGCCACGGGCGGCTCTGCTCCGGCTGCGCGGCCAGCAGACGCACCAGCTGGGCGTGGTTCTTCTCGGCAGCCAGACGGCCCAGCGAGAGCAGGACAGTATCCCCTTCCGGGATGCCCAGCTCTGCCCGCATCCGGGCCTTTTCCTCGCCGTTGTCCTTCGCCGGGCCAAAGGCGGTCAGGTCGATACCGGTGGGCACTGTGACCACCGGGCAGCTGACCCCGTAGCGGTTGAGCATGGCGCGCACCTTTTCGGTGGGGGCCAGCATGAGGGAGCAATAGCCCGAGAGAATGCGGGTGGCCTTTTCGGCGGTCATCCGGCCCAGACGCTCGCTGAAGAAAAGGTACTGGGTATAATCCTCGTAGACAGTATGGTAGGTATGTACCACCGGGCAGTGGCACCGGCGGGCCACCCGCTGTGCCAGCATAAAGGTAGAAAACTCGCTTTGCGTATGGATGACCTCCGGGCCCCAGGCTTCCAGCTCGTCCAGCCAGTGGGAGATGGGCAGAGCGCCCGCCGCACTGATCCGCACGCCCGGGTAGACCCGCTCCGCGCTGATGCTGCCCACATACAGGATGCCGTTTTCCTCATGGGAATGGCCATTCTGGGCAAGGGTCACCACCCGCACGTCATGGCCCAGTGCCAGCAGCTGGTGGTACAGCAGCTCCACCGAGCGCACCACACCGTTGACCATTGGGGACCATGTATCTGATGCAAGAAGAATTTTCATTGGAACACCTCAGATTACCGCATAGAATAGGGGTTATGTTCTCTGTTCTATCTTTAATACGTTTCAGGGCCGCAGAATCTTGCAGATCCGCCCTGATTTTTTCAAATTTTTTCCGGTTTCACCACCGAGACCGTCTCCACGCCGTAGGCTGCGAAAAGCTCCAGCGCCGCCGGGCCGATCACCTCGCCGCTGACCACGATGGGAATGGCGGGCGGACAGGAAACGGTGGGCAGAGCGCAGACCCTGCCCAGCGCAGACCCTGCCGGGATGGTCTCCTGCGGGGCAAACACAGCCTGCCGCACGGTCAGGCGGGGCTCCGCCTGCCGGGCCAGCGCACAAAACGCCTCCCGGTGCTCGGCAGGGGATTCTGCCGGGGGGATGCCCCGTGCACAGAGTTCTGCCAGAGCCGCTTCCAGCCGGGCCATGTCCTCCGCCGGGTTTTCCGGGGTGAACATCAGCACAAGGTAGCGGGGGTCGGCATATTCGCATTCCATCCCGTTTTGCCGCAGATGGTCGGCCAGTGCCTGCCCGGTCAGGCCCAGTGCCGCCGCGTCCAGCGTCAGCTTCATGGGTTCCCGGGCGGGGCTGTCCAGTGCCAGCGGCAGGGCCGTGCCCTGTGCGGCAGCCAGCGCGTTCAGGCGGGCACGCAGAGCAGCCAGCCGGTCACAGCACTCCTGCAGGCGTGCCGGGTAATCGGTGGAAAGCAGCCGGTTGCAGGCATCGAGAGACTGCAGGATCAGATACGACGGGCTGGTGGAGCCGAACAGCGCCAGCGCGCTGCGCACAGTGCTTTCCTCCTGCACGGGGGCCTTGGGGCCCAGATGCAGGTAGGCTCCCCCGGTGAGCACTGGCAGGGTCTTGTGGCCGGAGTCACAGCAGGCCGCCGCGCCCAGGTCGATGGGGTGGCGGCTCCCGCCGGGCAGAAAGCGCAGGTAGGCCCCGTGGGCGTTATCCACCAGCAGGGGCACACCGTGGGCATCGCAGACGGCAGAGAGGGCCGCGATGTCCTGCATCCCGCCCAGGTAATCCGGGCTGGTCAGGTAAACGCCAAAGGGTGCTCTCCCCTGCCCGGCCAGCTCCTCAAGGGCGGCGGAAAGGGCCTGCACCGTTACCGGGCAGCTGCACAGCGCGCCGGTATCCTCCGGTGCAGGCCAAAGCCACCGGATGTCAAAATCCAGCAGAGCCGCCGCATAGAGCAGGGCTTTGTGGGCATTGCGGGCCGCCAGCAGCACCGGGCGCTTGCCGGTGCGGGGCGCTCCCTGCAAAGCAAGGCAGAGCATGGCCCGGATGCACTGGGAAGAACCCTCGGTGCTGTAATAGGTGTGGGCCGTGCCGAACAGCCGGGTGGCGTTGGCCTCGCTCTGCGCGATGATGCCCTCGGCCTCGTAGAGCTCATCAGCCCCCCGGATCTCGGTGATATCCCACGGCTCACAGCCCAGCAGGCTCTGCCCCTTATGCCCCGGCATGTGGAGCCGGGCAGTGCCGGACTGGGCGTACCGCCGCACAAAATCGACGATGGGAGTGGTCATTTATTCGCAGGCCTCGCCGTCGGCGCAGGCATTGCAGGTAGAGCCCAGCTGGATGGGCACTTCGATGCCCTGCGCGGCCAGCTCCTGATTCTGAGCCACCTGGATCATAATGGCGCACTCCATCCGCTTGCGGTACAGCTCACAGCCGTACTCGTACACGCCGGTAATGCTGCCGGTTGCGTGGTAGGAGTTGGCTGCACAGCCGCCGGAGCAGTAGAGCTTTGCCCAGCAGTCCTGGCACTCCTTGCGGGCGTAGGCGTTGCAGTGCTTGAACTCGTCCCGGACTGCCGTGTTGGTGACACCCTTCCAGATATCGCCCATCAGGTACTTGGGATCGCCCACGAACTGGTGGCAGGGATACAGATCGCCCCAGGGGGTCACAGCCATGTACTCGGTGCCGGAGCCGCAGCCCGAAATGCGCTTGTAGATGCAGGGGCCGCCGGTCAGGTCGATCATGTAGTGGTAGAAGGTGAAGCCGCGGCCCTCACGGTTCCGCTTGATCATCTCCTTGGCCAGGATCTCATACTGCTCCTTCAGGATGGGCAGATCTGCCTCGGTCAGAGCGCTGGGGTCACTGGGGTCGCAGACCACGGGCTCCATGCTCAGCTCAGTAAAACCAAGATCGGCCATGTGGAAGATATCGTTGGTGAAGTCGGTGTTGTAGTGGGTAAAGGTGCCGCGCATGTAGTAGCCCTTATCGCCGCGCTTCTTCACGAACTCCTGAAACTTGGGCACAATGGTATCATAGCTGCCATGGCCGGCGTAGTCCTTGCGGAAGCGGTCGTGGACCTCCTTGCGGCCGTCAAGGCTCAGGACCACGTTGTGGCACTCCTTGTTGCAGAAGTCGATGACATCATCGTCAATGAGCATGCCGTTGGTGGTCATGGTGAAGCGGAAGTTCTTATTGTGGATCTTCTCCTGCTCGCGGCAGTAGGCCACCAGCTTCTTGACCATATCAAAGTTCATCAGAGGCTCGCCGCCGAAGAAGTCCACCTCGAGGTTGCGGCGGCTGCCGGAATTCTCAATGAGGAAATCCATTGCACGCTTGCCCACCTCAAAGCTCATCAGGGCACGCTCGCCCTGATAGCGGCCCTGCGAGGCAAAGCAGTAGGAGCAGTTCAGGTTGCAGGTGTGGGCCACATGCAGGCAGAGGGCCTTGACCACGGTGTTGCGGTTCTTGAAATCGAACGCGAGGTTCTCATAGGTATCGGGGCTCCACAGCTTGCCGGATTCCTTCAGGCTTGCCACATCATCGATGCACTGGCGCAGGTCGGCCTCGGTCACGTCCTCACGGTCACCGTACTTTGCCATCATGGCGGCAACGATCTCGTCGGCGGTGTGGTCGGGGTACATGGCAATGACATCATACGCCACCTCATCCACCACATGCACCGAGCCGCTGCAGGTATCCAGCACGATGTTATAGCCGTTCAATTGATACTGATGTACCATTTTATTCTCCATTCCATTGTTACATAAAAAAATTGCCGCCCGGCAAAGGCGGCATCCGATTTGCAGAAATTACTTGTTGCTGTTCTCGCACTTCTGGTTAGCCACGCCGCAGGAAGTCTTGCAGGCAGACTGGCAGGAAGTCTGGCACTCGCCGCAGCCACCGGTCACAACGCTCTTGGTCAGGTCACGAGTAGCGATCGTCTTAATACGTTCCATAATTAAAAACCCTCTCTAGCTCCAAATAGTTGATACGCAGAACCACCTGCGCATTGTTATCTTGATATAGGATAGCACGGTTCAGGGATTCTGTCAAGATTTTTGTCGCATCTTCTGCGGGCAGTATTTTGTAGGCTGTACAAAGACGAAGCCTTACCCCACCGGCTGATACTTTTCCAATATTGTATGCAGCCCCAGCTCCCGGGCCTTGCCCAATAAGTACCTGTAGCGGGCCAGAAGGGCCTGCCGCTCATAGATGTGCTGTTCGATGAGGTCGGTGTCCACCTCAAGGTCGAACATCATCTCGTTCCGGTGCAGGCAGAACAGGCACTCTTTCAGCTCCTCCTCCAGCTCCGGGTGGTAGCGCTCGTGTTCGGTGTCCCGCGGGATGCGGGGCGAAAGCAGGGTCTTTTCCTTTTGCGTGGTCTGGGTCATAGCAGTTCCTCCTCTTTGTGCGTCTTTGCTTCTTCTGATTTCCAGTATATGCAAAGAGCATGAGAAGGATGACGGAATCAAGCAGCCCGCAAGAACTCCTGCGAAAGTGCGTCTTTTTTTCGATTCTGCAAAAATTTTCAAAAAAGCGCTTGACAAAGCGGCGCTTTTTTCCCAGTTATAATAGCACACGTTGAGCGGCTTACCCCTGCAAGACAGACCCAAATTGATGGGGATTTGCATAGTGGTAGTGCGGTAGACTCTGACTCTACTTTGTGGGAGTTTCGATTTCTCTCATCCCCAACTAAAAGACATCCGAACTGTTCGGATGTCTTTTTTTGTTCTTTTGTTCACAGAGAAAGCAAAAGGAGCGATATCAGCAAACGCTGTATCGCTCTTTTTTACGTTAACGGTAATTAGTAATTCAGACCGAAGCCGCTGCGGTAGTAATTGCCGTCGGCATCGCAGTAGGCGTAGCTGCCGCCCTTGACGTTGGCGAGGATAGCGGGATCGATGTACTGATCCTTATCGTAGCCGGGCACGTCGTTGGGAGAGGCGCAGATCTCGCGCACCACACCGTCGATCTCTTGCTCGGTGATGGCAATGACGGCGGGGTCAGAGACCATGGTCAGGCTCAGCTTGCCGGTGGGGGCCAAAGTCACCGCTGATGACATCGACCTGAGCGTTCAGGGCGTTGTTCAGGGCAACGGCGCTGACGGTGTACTGGATGGTCAGTGCATCGCAGTAGGGCTCCAGCTTGTCCAGCAGCCAGGGGTTGCAGACCACGCAGGTGCCAACCACCTTGCCGCCGCGGGCATGGATGGCATCGGCCAGTTCCTTGATCTTCTCCACGTCCTTCAGGGTGACAACGGTGACCTTGTTACCGGTCTTTTTCTGGCTCTTGTTGCGCTCGCGCTCGTCAGTGACGATCTCGCCCATCTCGATGACGGGCATTGCGTACTGGTTGAACACCAGACCGTTGCTGATGGGCCAGACGTGCAGGTAGAGCACATCGGCTTCCTCCGGGGTGGCCACCACGGTGTAGCCCTTCTTCTCAAAGGCTTCCGTCAGGGTCTTGCGCAGAGCGGCATCCTCGTCCGTGTTGCCCAGACCGGCACCCATGGCCTGTGCCATCTGTGCAAAGCCGGAGTCCACACCCTTGAAGGTGACGATGCAGACCTTCTGGCTCTTGGCCAGAGGCAGGAGCTTCTCGTGGTTCTTGACCAGAACAACAGCCTTCTGGTTGGCCTCGTAAGCCTTCTTCTTGGCACCGTCGAAGTTGTCCACGCGGGCCTGATCGGCCTTGTCGGGGTCAAGGTAGGGGTTATCCACCCGCTTGGTGCGGAACAGGCTCAGCAGACGGTTGTAGCTGGCACGGTCCAGATCTGCCTTGGGCAGCAGACCATCCTCCACCGCCTTGACGATGTTCTCGGGGTCGGTGTTGCCGCCGATGACATCGGTACCGGCAGAGATGGCCTTGGCGTAGCGCTCAGGCTCGGTGAGGTTCTCCACGCCGTAGATCTGAACGGTGGTGATGCCGGAGTCGGAGTTGACATAACCGTCAAAGCCCATCTTGTTCCGGGCCAGATCGGTGATCAGCTCCTTGCTGTAAGCGCTGGGCACTTCCTCGGTGCTGGTCACCTCGCCCCGGTAGGTCTGGGGCACAGCACGGCCATCGGTGGCAATACGGGAGTAGTCCGGCATGATGGAAGAGACCTTGTGGTCAAAGGCGCGCTGGAACGGGGGCAGATGATACTTTTCCATCGAGCCGGGGGTGCGGTAGATGCGCCACTGACCGATGGGCACATGAGGCTCAAAGCCATTCTCAGAGGGGCATCGCCGGGGAAGTGCTTGATGGTCAGAACAACAGAGCCTTCGTTCAGGCCGTTGTCGCCATCCTGATAGCCCTTGACCAGAGCCTCGGCAATATCGCTGGTGACATCGGGACGCTCGCCGTAAGTACCGGAGGTACGGGGCCAGCGGGGGTCAGAGGTCACATCGACCTGAGGGCCGTACATGATGTTCAGGCCCTCGGCCTTCATCATCTTGCGGTCGGTCTGGGCCATCTCATAGACCATGTCGGTGTTGCCGTCGCCAATGACAGCCGCGCCGATGCCCAGAGAGTCCGGGGTAACCGATGTTGATGGGGTTGGTGTGGAGAGAGTACGGAATGGCCACGCCGCCCTTGCAGGCCTCGTATTCCAGCATCTGGGTGCCGGCGTTGTGGTACAGGGCCACCATGCCGGCCTCGCAGCGCATGTCACCGCGGTAAACACCGGCGGCAATGTGCTTTTCCAGAACATGGCTGTCATCAATGCTGACGGTCATGCCGGGCAGAGGGCCGGGCATGGGCTTTTCACCGGGGTTGTGGTGCTTGTAGATTTTGCCCAGCTCCAGCTTGCCTTCGGCGTTGGTGGCCTCGGCACGGGTGGGTACCACAGGGGTGTTGAACAGGGTGTTCAGCACAAGGCCTGCCTGCTGATCCAGCCGCAGATGCTTGACCATATCCTCAGCGCGCTGCTCAGGGCTCAGCCGCCAATCCTTGTAGGGGGCCAGCTCGCCGCTGTTGTCCAGATCCTTAAAGTACAGGCCGTCCTTGACGATCACGCCGCAGGTGGTCACACCGATGTCGGGGCCGTTGACGTTGTGGAAGATGACCGGCTCAAGGTACTGGTCAATGATCTGCTCGCCCTCTTCCAGAGCGTAGGGTGCAGGGATCACGCCGTCCTTGGCCTCTGCCCACTGGTCGGCGCTGGTATACCGTATCTGCATAATGTTTCTCCTTTGTCTCTGTGCCTGCCACAGCACAGCTGATATATTACTTGCCTGTTTATTATACTTCCAGCGCAGATCGTTCGCAAGCAAACAAATAAAAAAATGTTACAAACTTTGGCGTAGTATACAAGGATGATCTGCCGGATTTGTGCAACTTTCCCCTATCCTGATCCACAAACCGGGTTCGTTTCCTGCTGACAATGCCACTTAAAAATAACCCCCTCCGTCAACGCCGCAGGCTTTGACAGAGAGGGTCGTATCCTTAATTTACCAGATCATCTGGATGCGGCCTGCACCGTACGGGTCCTCGTAGTTGAGCAGGTAGCCGGGGTAATCGGCCAGCGGGGCTGTTGGCACTTGCCAGATGCGGCAGACCGTTGGCATCCACGCCGCCGAACATGGCTGCATAGCTGGACATAACAAGGTAGTCCTCAGAGACATAGTCCTTGATGAGGGTCGCGCCATCGAACATGGCAAAGCCATCACCCAGATTGCGCAGGGTGTAGTTCATGCCGGCCAGAGCGTAGGTGGCGTTCGGGTCAAGGGGGCTTATAGGTGCCGGTGGTCTTGTCGTAGATCTCCACATTGCTGACACGCGGGGTGGCGGCGCTGCCGGTCCAGACATTCTTGTCGTTGGTCTGAACGGTGTTGGGGATCATGGGGTGGATCGTGTACCTGGCACCTGCCACCTGCAGGAAGCCGCCGTTCTCCTTGCCCTCAGCACCGGCAAAGCGGGCACCAAACTCCAGAGCGTCCTGGATCTGCTGGCCAGTCACGGACATCAGGCAGGCCACGTTGCCAAAGGGGCTGACGGTCTTGCAGGTCTTGAAGCTCCAGGGGCCAGCCTCCACATCGGTGCGGATGCCGCCGCCGTTCATAATGGCGACATCACAGTGGAGTTCCTCGATCTCGTTGAAGTAGGTGTAGATGCCGTCTGCCACGAAGTCGCCGAGGTTGGTCTCGCCGGAGCGGATGCGGCGCTTGCCGGTGGCGGGATCGTTGATGTAGAATTTGGTATCGCCCACTGCGATCTCCTCGCCCAGCATATCGTCCACTGCGCTGATCCAGTTGGAGGCAGTGGCGGCCACGGCAGCATCCAGACCCTCGTAGGTGTTGATGAGCTCAGTGGTGATGGTGCCGTCTGCGCCCACGGTCATCTTGCCGATGTTCTTGAAATAAGAACCGGTCTGGGTCAGGGTGACTGCCTTGCCGGAAGCATCGGTGACCTGCTTGTTGGCCATCACGGTGTGGGAGTGGCCGTCGATGAAAGCGGTAAAGCCGTGGGTGTGTGCAATAACTTCCTCACTGGTCCAGGGAGAGGAGGAGGGGTCAACGCCCAGATGGCCCAGACCGATGATGGTGTCAGCGCCCCAGAACTCAGCCTTGTCGATGGCCTTCTGAACGGCATCGTAGAGCTTCTGGCCGTCCTCGCCGCCCAGAATGTCGTAGATGTACTTGGTCTGTGCATCGTTCATAAAGTAGGCCGGGGTAGACTTGGTGAAGGTCTCGGGGGTGGTCACGCCCACAAAGGCGATCTTGCGGCCGCCCACAAAGAAGAACTTGACGCTGGGCAGAACGTTGAAGCCGGTGCGCAGATCGACCCAGTTGCAGGAGACATAGGGGAAGTCGGCTTCCTGGATCACAGCCTTGGCACGGGCCATACCGTAGTCGAACTCATGGTTGCCGGGGGTGGCCAGATCGTAACCGGCCTCGTTCATCAGCTCGATGATGGTAGCGCCGTCATCCATGGAGCCGTAAGCGGTACCCTGGATATGGTCGCCTGCATCCACCAGCAGCACATCCCGGCCGGTGTCCTCAATGCTCTTTTTCAGGGCAGCAATGGCAGCATAGGTGGGCTTGGGGGACTTGTTGTCGATATAGGTGTGGACATCGTTGGTGTAGAGGATGGTCACATCCGCTTTGTCACCAAAGAAGCAATTGGTCTCCTCCGCAAAGGCGGCGGGTGCACCGACAGAAACTGCGGTCAGTGCCGTGGCAGCACCGGCAGCCTTGATAAAGCTGCGGCGGGTAATGAACTGTTTCACAGGGAAAGACCTCCTTTGATTCAATACGCTCTTTCAGCCCTCTTCGTCAATGCCGTGCAGCGTTGTTTTCCCTTTTGGGGAACTGGCAGGCTTCAGCAAGACCGAGAGGGCTGTTTGTTACCTAAATCTTAACATAGAACCCCAGTTTCCGCAAGGGACTTTTTGTAAAATTCGTGTCAAGAAATCCCACAATAGTCATACTGCTTTTGGTAAAACGTTTGAAAATTCCGAGAAAAAGGGCAAAGCCCCGCATCCCATGGAAAGGGTGCAGGGCTTTGCCGCATTCAGAAAAGAGGGTCAGAGGATCCGGGGGACGATTCTCTGACAGCATCAGATGGCATGGTATTCTTTGAGGAACTTCTCAAGGTCGGTGCCCTCGATCTTCTTGAGCACTTCCTTGAGGGCCACCCGCTGGATGAAGGGCAGATCCATATCGGTGATCTTCTTGCCATCACGCAGTTTGACCGTTGCATCGATCAGGCTGCGGACATCATAGGTGCTGCCCCAGACCTCGGGCACGCCGCGGTCGATGTTGAGCAGGGTGTAAACCGCTTCCATGCCGGTGCGCATGGAGTACTCGGTGGTGAAGATTGTGTCACGGCCGGTCTCGGCAAACTGGCCCAGGAAGGCGAAGTTGACAGCGCCCTGGGGCACGATGTCGGGGCGGTCGCCGAAGGCACGGGGCATGAAGAAGGCATCGATATAGGGCATCATCACAGGCACGGTGTTGGCGCTGTGCTCAGCCAGCTCGGCAATGTCCTCCTCGGGCACGCCGATGTGATACAGCCACTCCATGCAGATCTCGCGGCCGGTGCAGTCGCGCATGGGCTTCTTGACGTAATCGCCGGGCTTGTCGCTGAACAGGCCGTAGACCCAGACGCAGAGCTGGTTCTTGGGCTGATCACGGAACTGCTGCTGGCGGTTCAGGGTCCAGCTGAGCAGCCAGCTGGAATCCTTGACCGTGACGATGCCGCCGGTGACGGTGTGGCCGCTGAAGGGGTCGCGCTTGCAGATCTTCTTGATATACTGGGGGATCTTCTCGTCCAGGGTGGTGATGGTGGCGCTTTCCCAGTTGGACAGCTCCGGCTGAGAGCAGAACTTTTCGGGATGGCCGAAGGAGGGATCCTGTGCGGCGATCTTCTTCCACAGATCCCAGCCGTTGCCCGGCCTGATGGTGGGATCAAAGCCTGCGGCCTTGTCCTGAGAGCCGATGGTGCAGCTCTCCACGCAGCCGCCGTTGGTGATGAAGAGCAGGTCGTTCTCGGTGAGGTCGATGGTCCTGCTCTCACCCTTGTGGTCCACGGTCACGCTGCTGGCCTGCTTTTTGCCGCCCTCGATCCGGAACTGGACATCGGTGACCTTGGTCTCGTACTGGAAGTCCACGCCGTGATCCTTCAGGTAGGTGACCATGGGCAGGATGATGGATTCGTACTGGTTGTAGCGGGTAAAGCGCAGGGCGGTGAAATCGGGCAGACCGCCGATGTGGTGGATATAGCGCTTGAGGTAGAGCTTCATCTCCAGCGCGCTGTGCCAGTTCTCAAAGGCGAACATGGTGCGCCAGTACATCCAGAAGTTGGAGGAGAACACCTCATCATCAAAGATATCGGTGATCTTTTTGTCCTGCAGCTGCTCGTCCGGGGTGAAGAAGAGTTTCATGATCTCCATGGCACCCTGATCGGAGATGGCGAATTTGCCATCGGTGTGGGCATCCTGACCACGGTTGACAGTGGCACGGCAGAGGGACTTGTTGGGGTCCTCCTTGTTCAGCCAGTAATACTCGTCCAGCACGCTGGCTCCCTCGGTCTCCAGCGAGGGGATGGAGCGGAGCAGATCCCACATGACTTCGAAATGGTTGTCCATCTCACGGCCGCCGCGCATGACATAGCCGATATCGTACTTGTAGCCGTCGCAGGCACCGCCGGGCAGCGGGTCCTTCTCAAACACATGGATGTGGTCGCCCTGCATCTGACCGTCACGGACCAGGTAGCAGGCGGCAGTCAGAGCCGCCAGACCGGAGCCGATGAGGTAAGCAGATTTATTGTCAACGCCCTCAGGCTTTTTGGGGTGTGCAAATGCTTCGTAGTTGCCACTGGAATAATACATACTGGGAACCTCCTGTAAATCGTATTGGGAAGACCGCGTTCATGGTTCTGTGTCGTTTTCCCTTTCGTTGTGCTTAGTATACCCCAGTGGTTTTTTCAGAACAACAAACAAATCCTGAACAGTGTATAAAATTTATACAAACCCCGACCATTGTCGGAAATATGACAAAACTGTGTATAGCCTCGCACAAAAAAAGCGCCCGCTTCCGAAGAAGCAGGCGCTTTTGAACGTTCACGGATTATTTGCTTTCGGGTGCCACCTCAAAATCGACCTTGCCAAGGTTGATATCGGCGCGGACGATGGTGATCATCATGCTGTCGCCCAGGCTCCAGGTCTTGCCGGAGGCGGGGTCAGAAAGGCGGATGCCCTCGGTGAGGGTGGTGCCGGTGGCGGTCAGGCTGGAAGCAGGCACAAAGCCCTCCACGCCGTTCTCCAGCTCCACGAAGATGCCGCGCTGGGTCACGCCGGAGATGATACCCTCGTAGCACTCACCCAGATGGCGGCGGGCGTACTCGGCCTTGTAGTAATCCTCGGCCTTGCGCTCGATCTGAACGGCCAGCACTTCCCGCTCGCTGGACTGTTTGGAGGCCTTCTCCGCGAAATCAGTGTAGCGGACGATCATGGTCTCCTTGTCGGTGCCGCTGAGCAGGTCGGTCATCATGCGGTGGATGGCCAGATCCGGGTAGCGGCGGATGGGGCTGGTGAAGTGGGCGTAATCCTTGAGCACCAGACCATAGTGGCCCTTGGGCTTTTCCTCATAGCAGGCCTTGGACATGCAGCGGAGCATTCCGGTGTTGACGATCTGCTCAAACGGGGTGCCGCGCACACCTTCCAGAATGGCGCTCAGCTCCTTGGGGTGGGCACTTCCTTGGCAAAGTGGTCGTTGATGCCGCAGGCCTGCAGCAGGCTGTGCAGGCGCTCCAGCTTCTCGCCGTTGGGCTCCTCGTGGACACGGTAGACAAAGGGGATCTGCTTGACCCGGGCAAAGTGGGCGGCGCACTGGTTGGCCAGCAGCATGAACTCCTCGATCATGGCCTCGCTCTCGCCGGAGGTACGCTTTTTCACATCGATACAGTGGCCGTTCTCATCCAGAATGAGCTTGACTTCCCCGCTCTCGAAATCGATGCAGCCGCGTTCCTTGCGCAGGCGGGCGCGGTGGGCGTACAGCTCCTTCATGGCGGGCAGCTGATCCAGCACCTCGGCATACTTGGCCTGGGTCTCGGCATCGGCAGTGCCGGCCAGCAGGGCGTTGATCTCAGAATACACGCCCTTGACTCGGCTGCAGATGATGGACTTGACGAATTTGTAATCGGTCAGATTGCCGTCCTGATCCAGACGCATCAGGCAGGAGAACGCCAGGCGCAGCTCCTTCTCATTCAGGGAGCAGATGCCGTTGGAAAGGCTCTTGGGCAGCATGGGCACGACCTGATCCGCATAGTAGACCGAGGTGGCGCGGTTGAAGGCTTCCTCGTTCAGCTCACTGCCGGGCTTGACGTAGTGGGAGACATCGGCGATATGAACGCCCAGCTCATAGCCGCCACCGGAGAGCCGGGTCAGGCTGACGGCATCGTCGATATCCTTGGTCTCGGCGCTGTCGATGGTGAAGATGGGCAGAGCGCGCAGATCCATGCGGCCCTTGCAGTCCTCCTCAGACACGGTCATGTCCTCGAACTTTTTGGCCTCGTCCCGCACCTTCTCGGGGAAGCGGGTGTGGATGTCCTTGGCATAGAGCAGGGCCTTGGCGCAGCGCTTGGCCTCCTCGCAGCTGCCAAAGCGCATGGAAACGCCCACGCGGTGGTCCTCCTGCCGGGTCCCGCGCTGCAGGATCTCCACAGCCACCTTGTCGCCGTCCTTCGCGCCGCCCTCGCAGTCGCGCTGGATGGTCATGGAGATGGCCGGGCAGTCATCGGGCACAAACTTCAGGCGGCCCTCGATGCGGCGGGCAGTGCCCACCATGTCGTTCTTCTGCTCGAGCACGGCAAGGATCTCGCCCTCATCGCTGCCCTCCACCCGGGGGTGGGCAAACTTTTCCACCAGAACGGAATCGCCGGGCATGGCACCGCGGGTGAAGCGGCCCGGGATGAAGATATCGCCGGATTCATCCTCCAGCATCACAAAGGCAAAGTTCTTGCCCAGCTTGACCACCTTGCAGGGCAGGGCCTTTTCGGCACGGCCGGAGCGGGCAGTGAAGAACACACCGGACTTCTGGCAGACCACAGCATCGTGCACCAGCTCGTCCAGAGCCTCCATCACCTTGCGGTCAGCGGAACGGTCGCCGCCGAACTTTGCCTTGAGGTCCTTGACCATGCAGGGCTGGTTCTGGATGGCATGTTCAATTTTATCGCGTAATGACATATTTTTCTCCTTAACACTTTTCCGGCATTCTCCAATGGAACCCGGACAACTTCTTTCCCACGAGAGGTTGCAGACAGGAAAAACAGCCCCGCCTTACACGGGGCTGTACACGGGTGCTCAGGCCAGACGGCTGGCGAACACACAGGCCAGGATAGCCACCACAAAGAACACGATGCCTGCAATGCGGGTCACCTTGGCCAGCATCTGATCCGCAGGGGTCAGGCGTGCATTGTTGGCACCGCCCACACCACCGTTGATGGCACCGGCCAGACCCTGACCGTGGGTGTGCTGCATCAGGGTGAGGAGGATGATGACGGCCGAGACGACCAGCAGGATGGCACCGCCGACGATTTCAATGACAGACATGGATGGAACGCTCCTTTTATCTTTAGTTTCATAGAGACTGCATACAAATACAAGTGTATGATAGCACAAAAGGCCGGGAAATGCAAGAAAAACCGTGGCTACGGGGCCAGAATTTCCAGCCCTGCCGCCACCCGGGCAAAGATGGCCGCGCTGGAAAAGGCAGGCTCGGCCTGCGTGTCCTGCAGCACCACGATGGTATAGCGGGGCTGCTCTGCCGGGACAAAGCCCGCAAACCAGTAATTTTTCAGCTCCGTACCGCCGGAAAACTGGCCGGTCTGGGCCGTGCCGGTCTTGCCCGCCGCGGTCTGGCCGGGCAGGGCAGCCTCATGGCCGGTGCCCCCTGGCCACCACACCCGCCAGCAGATCCTGCAGGGTGGCGGCGGTGCGCTTTGTAAGCACCCGCCTGCTCCGGACATGGGAAAGCGCCGTGAGGGGTGTGCCGGTGGTCTCGTCCAGAGTGGTCTCCAGCAGCAGCGGGGTGCGGCAGATCCCCCCGCAGGCAATGGTGTTCATCATGGCGGCGACCTGCACGGGGGGATGCCAGCAGCTCCCCCTGCCCGAAGCAGAAATTGGCGTAGGCCCCGCTGGACGCAAGAGCCTCCCGCTCCGGCAGGAACCCCCGCCGCCGTGTGCAGGGCATCGGTGAGCGGGATCGCCTGCCCGAAGCCCAGCTTCTCTGCCATGGCGCGGACAGCATCGGCCCCCAGCACCTGCCCCAGCCGGATGAAGTAGCCGTTGCAGCTCTTTTTCCAGCGCACCGGCCAGATCCACCTCGCCATGGGGGATGCCGCCCGCACAGCGGAAGATCCGGCCATCCACCGCGCACCAGCGGGGCAGGTGTAGACAAAGCCGCTCTCCCCTGCCTCCAGCGCCGCTGCCGCCACCACCGGCTTGAACACCGAGCCCACGGCATAGCACTGGAACGCCCGTTCCAGCAGGGGGCTGTCCGGGGCGTTCAGGCTGGCCGAAAATGTTTTTCCGGATCATAGCCGGGGCGGCTGACGCAGGCCCGCACCTTGGCGTTGGCGGTGTCCAGCACCAGGATGCAGCCGCTCTGCATCGTCTCGTTGGCCACGGCTTCGGCGGTCTGCTGGATCTCCCGGGAAAAGGGTCAGCTGCACCCCCA
>ENA-OQES01000240-OQES01000240.1-human-gut-metagenome-genome-assembly--contig:-NODE-240-length-24240-cov-7.424957_pt1 | contig 24240 bp, 28 predicted proteins | sample MGYA00242798_ERZ504641 | MGnify/ENA primary metagenome ERZ504641 (study PRJEB26092, sample SAMD00036327) | human gut metagenome | host: Homo sapiens | study: EMG produced TPA metagenomics assembly of...
CCGGAGAACAAATCTCTCTGACAGACCTTGCCGCCGCAGTCAAGGCCGAGGAAAGGCACCAAAGCCAAGAAGTCCCGCACAGCCAAGCCGAAAAAGCTGTCCATCCGGGCACAGCTGGATGCCGCGAAAAAAGAGCGAGCAAACAAACACCGCCACGGGAAAAGACAAAAGAATTGGAGGTGTAAACCGTGCAAAAATTTGAAAATATGAACTTGATCGCTGCGCTGGAAGCCATTATGCACCAGAACACCGCATACTATCAGAGCGATTTTGCCTATGACATCAAGATGCTGCGGGAGGCCGCCCGCAGCGACCAGCCGGAAGATAAGCTGCTGTTGTGGCTGTCCCGGACCTCTGGAACATTCTGTTTCCGGGAACGGGACGTGCTGCTCAAAGACACCCAAGCCTACAATACATGGAAATTCTGCGGTGAGCAGATCTGCGACAGGATTCTTGCCTACGCGGTGGAGCTGACCGGCGCAGCCAATGGAACCGTACAAGGCAATCTGTATGAACTGGACTATCAGCAGCACTTCCAGCATATCCGGGATGCCGCCCTGCCCGTGGGTGCCAATCGCCTGATCTACGAAAGCGGGATGCGGGAGATTGGCCCGAAAGAGCATTTCGACAGCCGCCCGGACAAGAATCATTTTATGGTGGAGGTATCGCCCTATTTCACCAAGCTGGCAAGCAGCCGGGACACGAACCGGCTGCTTGCCATGCTGCCGTATAAGTCCCTGCACCTGTCCAGCGTGAAAGACCGTTTCGGTATTTACGCACTGATTGATAAAAAACGAGAACCGAGATAAGAACATTCGCAAGCCCCGCGCTTCCGTCCGCAAACAGCTTTCCGAAACAAAACAGGCCGCCAGCCCGAAAAAGGAAGCGGCCCGCAGCAAGCAACACGAAATGGAGGTTTAACCATGAATTTCAGCGTGGAAGAAGAAAATTTAATCTGTATGTACCACACCTCTGACCGCCGCCGGACGATGGCGCGGATGCTGGCCGCCCTGCCGGATATGAACACCGAAATGCGGCAATTGGCAAACGGCACCATTGCAAAGTTGGAGCGCATGACCGATGCTGACTTTGACGGACAGAGGTTTGATTTTACGAGTGAATAATACCGTCAGCTTGACAATGACGCATTATTTTTAATCAAAGTAATGTGTCATTGTCAAAACGAAAATAGCCGGACACGGTGGCCTTGTGGCTGCTGTGTCCGGCTGTTTTTCTGTCAATCACTTTCTGATAAAGCGAATGATATTCCCGTGTACCGAAATGTATTTTTCTTTTTCCAATGTTTTTATATCGTTGTCAAAACTCGCCGTTACGCCTTGAATTACGCCGGGCTGCTCAGGCGGGAGATATCGTTGCTTTAATTCTTCATAAGAAATTTCCCCTGCCGCTGAAATAAGGGCTAAAAGTCCCAGATTACAGGGTTCAGTCATTTTCATATTAAATCCTCCAAATCTTATTATTTTTCTTTCTTTTCGGCAGACTGCTCTGGCAGTTCTGCGGCATCTTCTACAATGTCGGTCACAAGCTGCTGGAAGTCAAACGCATTCTTTTCTGTGATAACGGGCTTGCCGGTTTCCGCTTCAAGAGCCTGCCGCGCAATGCCGGCCACCTTGCCGCCACGCTTGGCAACCTGCTTGTTTTCTTCAAAGGTCTGCGGCTTTGCAGTCTTGGAAATATCCGTGGTGGAGGCTTCGGCCAACATAGTCAGCACAAGTTCCAAATCAGTCATGTTATCCCGGAGATTTTCTTTTGTCAGGCCTTTCAGCCGCTTGTACTGCCCTGTGGTCATGCCAGACCATGCGCGGGAAATTTCATCGGTCAGGATGGCGTACTCCTTGCCATTTTTGCACCCCGCGCTTCTTCCATTCGTCTGTCAGTTCGTTTCGGATACGGATTGCCAAAAGCCGCTGATGAATCCATTCTTCGGAGTAGCCTTTCTTCAAATAGGTATCAAGCGCACGGTCAATAGCTTGCTCCGGGTCGATGGTTTCTTCGATGCGTTCCTTGCCCACCATTGCCAGCCATGCCTTGAACGGTTCAGCTTTCGGAGACGGAATAGACTGGATAATGCGTAGGAGCTGTTCAGTGTTAGCAACATCCGTCTTATACCGTTTTCCATTCAGAGGATAACATTTTTCAGTGTACGAGTTTTTTCGTACAACTCAATTTTGACCCCCCTCAGCTTTCAGCTTACGTTTCAGGTCACTCCAATATCGCCGTGGATTTGCTGTTCCAGTTAAAACAGAAATAACATCAATAATTGAAAATACCATTCTTCCTTTTCTGCATCCCATGCAGTACGGATTTTCTGATCTTCGAAAAAGCTGGATAGAGCCGTTATCGTTCACTTCTGCCATAGAGGGTTCCTCGCTTTCGTTGTCTAAGTCTATTTTACATGATTTCGGGCGGAAACGCCACCCGGTCTAAGCGTTTGGGATTCAAAAATCCGAACAATATTTTGTGCAGATTTACCGTTCCTGCACCTGCTCCTTTCCCGGCGTTGTCCGTAGGATGCCGTCCACATTCTGCTTGATGATGCCATACTCCTGCATCTGGCGTTTGGCTTCGGCGTACTGCCGCTGCAGCTGGTCTTTCTGCTCGGCCAACTGCTTATACTCGGTTTTTAATGCGTAGAGATCGGGCGGCTTTTGAAAACCCTGCTCTTTTAGAGCTTTCGCCGCTGCTTCATAGAGAATCAAGGTTCCTTCATGTTTACGTCGGAACTGCTTTTTGTCAGCAGCCCGCTGATACTCCTGCAACAGTGGGTGCAGTTCCTTACAGGTGGTGACATCCTTTATCAGCACGGCCATTTCTGCAAGTCGGCGCTCTGCTACTTTCAATGCGGCGGCAGCTTCGGTGCTGGCGGCGGTGATCTCGGCCACCCGGCTTTCCAAATCCGGGTAGCTTTCGATTTCATGCTCAGTCAGGAAGTTCAGCGTCCGGGCAGCCTGTTTCAAGTTGTGGAGCTTTGCCCACTTCTCGTACCCTGCGAACTGTTGGACCTTGATGCTGTTTTCCAAATCAATCCGCAGCGAAATTTTGCGGTTTTCTTTGGGCTTCCGCTCCACGAACAGCCCTTTGATGCGCTCGGTGATGGCTTCTTCGGTGTAGGCTTCGCCCAGCGTCTTGCAGCGGGTGAACCGTTCCTGTCCGGGCGCGCGGAACGAAACATACTTGCCACGCTTGACCTCGTAACCCTGCTCCTGCAGGAGCCGCAGAAAATCGTCAAAATCCTTGGCCTGCGGGATGGCTGCATCTATGGCAGCTTTCAGCTTTGCCTTCCAGCTTGTGCCCTTGCGGTGTGCGTCCCACTCGGCATAGCTCTTGCCCCGGTCTTGACCGGGCATCACCACGGACAGGCCGTGTTCTTTGCACAGACGGTCACTGGTGCGCCGGATGTAGGCATAACTCTGTCGGTTGGAAACATACTTGCGCTGGTTCACCATGTCCACTGCACAAAAGATAATGTGGTTGTGGACGTGCCCTTTGTCAATGTGGGTGGTCAGCACATACGGGTATTTGCCTTGCAGGACTTCATCTGCAAGCTGCCGGCCAATTTCGTGGGCCTGCTCCGGCGTGGTTTCGCCCGGCGCAAAAGACTGTATCAGGTGGTGGGCCAGATTGTTGCCTTTCTGCATGGCCTGTGACAACAGCAGTTCAAATTCGATGTCGGCGGTTTCGTAGGAGCAGGCAAAGGAGGACACCAGTATTTTTTCATCCGTCTTGACCGGATTCTCGATGTAGTCCAGTGCCTTTTTCAGCGTTGACTTGATAGGATGTATCTTTGTAACTGCCATATCTGCGCCAGCGCTCCTTTGATATCCGCAACATCTTGTGTGTACAGCGGCCCCATGCTGTTCAGCCGCCGCGCGATCTGATTGACGTTGACACCAATCTTTTGCAGTTTGGCGGTCTGCGTCCGGATGTCGGTGGTGTCGATGTGGACAACATAACCATCTATCGCCATCTTTCGCAGATAGGCAGCCATATTCCGGGTTGGTATCAATTTCATTTTTTCTCGAATCAACCTCCGTTCTTCTTCCGTCACATAAAATTTGACCTGCACGGTTCGCTTTCTGCCCTCCATACGTTTTTACTCTCCTTTCCATTTTGAGGGTTTGGGACACTTCCCAACAAGCTGTTTTGCAGGGCAAAATACGGAAGTGGGTACACACTTCCTATGCTTGCTCTGTAAGTTCTCCCCTAAACCGTCCCCTCTACTAATACTACAATTCAAACCCTGTCTTTTGGCTACATCTTGACTGTGATGCAAAAATAAAGTATCATAATTAGCACAGACTAACCAAAATGGGAGGTGAACCTCATCCTATGACGCATGGAAGTCACTATCTTGGTAAGCTATACAACGACCTGATAGCCAATTCGCCCCAAACAATTTCAATAGATATTCCGTCTGATATGGGGAAAGGACGAATTGCACAAACCCAAATCAAGCACGGCATCATCTTTTCGGATTGGCAAATGTGTTACCAGTCGGATATGAATGTACAGGGAACCGTCAGTAAAGATTATATGCAGATTATCTTCTGCCTGAATGATGCAATCTCTTGGGGCATCATGGATGAAAAGCGTTCCATTACGATTCAAAAAAATTGAATCCTGCATCTATGCGGGACATGGTGGAACCGAATATGCCTGCTATAAAAAGGATAGCAATTTTTCATTTAAGAGTATAAAAATTCCGATTGCCTATTTCTCGCAGCTGCTCACAGATTATTTTGATGGGCAGGAAGCAACGGCTTACGAAAAGAAACTTCTTGATGGCATTTCAAAAGTTCCTGTGACCCCCATCATGGAACAAATTCTAGCGGAAACAAGCCAATTTACACAATACCGTGGAGGATTGGGTTACTTATATCTTGACGGAAAACTTCTGGAGCTATTGTCTATTTATTTAGGCGAAGTCCTTGAATTGGATATTCTAATGGGAAAAAATGTTTCCATGTCCAGAACGGAACGGACTGCCATTATGGAAGCTAAACGGATTATAGACAGTCAGCTTGCGTTTGCCCCATCCTGTGAAGAACTTTCCCATCTGGTGCATTTAAGCACAACAAAATTGACACGCGGTTTTTCATCATTTTATGGTATGCCTATTCATCAATACATAATTGAACAGCGTTTGACACAGGCAGCACAGCTGCTATTGGAGGGGGACCGAAATGTAAGCGAGATTGCAGCAATCGTTGGCTACGGAAAGCCCAGCAATCTTGCCGCCGCTTTCAAAAAGCGATATGGTGTGGCACCAAAGAACTACCGTGAAAGCCGATTTGATACCCATAAAAAGTAGCTTCTGACTGTTTTTGGGTCAAAACGGGTAGGTTTTGGGTTGGATTTGATAATCTAAATTGGTACAATTTGCGATGTGGTTAGTTTCAAATAACCACATCGCATTTTTTATTTTCCGATAAAAGCGAGGAGGCATAAAAATGAAACAAAAGTTGAATGCGAAAGACTTTATTCTCATTGGCATCCTGACAGCGCTCATGTGGATTATCTGCATGATTATCAGCACTATTATGAGCGTGGCTGGCCCAGTGACCAACGTGTTTTATCCGTCCGTTGTGGCTATTCCGAATGGCATCGTTATGATGCTTCTGCTGGCCAAAGTTCCGAAGAAAGGCGTGTTTACCATTTGTGCCGCAATTCAGGCTATCCTGTTCCTGCTGGTAGGTGCTTTCTGGTTCATTCCCATCGGCTTGGTAATTGGCGGTGTCATCTGCGATTTTCTGATCATGGGCCGAAATGAAATCACAATGAAGTCCATGATGGCGGCCTATGCGCTGTTCAGTGCTATTTTTGCTTTTAGTGCTATCTGCCCCATCAAATTTCTTCAAAGTGCGTTTGTTGGCGCAATGGAGAAAAACAATATTGCCCCGGAGTACATTCAGGGAATGCTCAATATCACTTCTGTTCCCATGCTGGTAGTCATTGTTGCTGCTGGACTGGTGGGCGGCCTGATTGGCGGATTTATCGGCCAGAAAGCATTGAAAAAGCATTTCATCAAGGCTGGACTCGTTTCTGTAAAATAACAAGAACAGCCCCCTGAAAATCCATCATACAAACGCAGGCAAACGGGCTGCCTGATTTCAGAGCGCGGGGCTGGAAGTAGTCCCGCGCTCTGCTGTTGATAAGGAGGCATCAGAATGGATGAAACACAAATCAAACAAATTATTGAGCGACAGCCCCTTCATGGAACTGCGCTTCTGGACCCGCGCTGCAAAATTCTTCTCTTAGTCTGTATCGGTTTTGTCAGTTATTTTCTGGCCGGAGAAGTGGTCAGCCTTGCGCTCATGCTGGTTTATGGGCTGTTCATTGCCTTAGGTAATGGCGGAAAATGGGCCGCAAAAATGATAATAACTTATATCGTTGTGGCTTATCTTAATGCCTTGCTCCGCTATGTGCAAGTTCCAGTTTTGAGCGTGATTATGAGCGTATTTGGCGTGACCGTTCTGAAACTGATTCCCATTGTAATGATGGGGCTCTGGATATTGCGGACCACTTATATGGATGACTTGATGGTAGCCCTCCAAAGAATGCGGCTGCCGCAGGCAGTTACGATTCCGCTTGTGGTCATGTTCCGTTATATTCCTACCCTACGGATTGAATATCGGCAAATCCGAAGCACAATGGATATTCGCGGTATCAGCGATACAGTGTGGAAGCGGGTATGTCACCCATTAGCAACCATAGAGTACATTTTGATACCGTTGCTGATGCGCTGCTTGAAAGTTACCGATGAACTGGCGGCCTCCGGCACAACGCGTGGTCTGGAATTGGAATGTAAGCGGTATGCACTGCGCCCGATTCGTTTTGCATGGCCGGAAATTGTGGTATCACTGCTTGGTATCCTCTTTTTTGGTCGGACTGCTTTTTATTGACCAGACCCAAATCGGCAAAATCATTTTGTGGAGGGTATGACGATGATCTCATTCCAGAATTTCAGCTTTCGTTATGAAGAAAGCAAAAATTTTACCCTCCGCGGCATTGACATGACTGTACGGACCGGCGAGTTTATTCTTCTGACCGGGCGAAGTGGCTGCGGCAAGACAACGTTGATTCGTTCCCTCAATGGACTTATTCCACATTTTTACCCCGGTGAAATTAAAGGCGATCTGCTTATGGATGGACATTCGCTTTTGGAAATGAAGCCCTCCGAACTGGCCGGACAGGTAGGAACTGTCTTTCAAGACCCACGCTCACAGTTTTTTATGACCGATACCACACGAGAATTGGCGTTCGGCTGTGAAAATCTCGGACTGGCCCGTGAGGAAACCATTGACCGGATTGCACGAGCAGTCAAAGAATTGGAGTTGGTCGAATACCTGAATCGAAGTATTTTTGCGTTATCCAGCGGAGAAAAACAGCAGATTGCGATTGGCTCTGTTTATGCGCTTGCCCCAAAGGTCTACATCTTTGATGAACCATCGGCCAATCTGGACTATGCCGCCACCAAACGGCTTGCTGAAATCATGGAAAAGCTCAAGAGTGCCGGCTATACCATTTTTGTAGTAGAACACCGCTTTTACTATCTGCGAGATTTGATTGACAGAGCTTTTCTGATACAGAATGGAAAAATTGAGCATGAGTTCACAAGGGAACAGTTTTGCTCTTTGCCCGAAGAAACACGAATTTCTTATGGTCTGCGGACCGCATACCCGGAACGTGATGCAGAGCATTATCAGGAAAAGTCGCATTCTCAAAATACAACGCACTTACTAGAAGTCCACGATTTAGGCTTTGCCTACAAGAAAGGACCGGATGTATTCCGAAATGTCAGCTTTGAAGCTCATTCAGGGGACGTGATAGGCATTTTAGGCCATAATGGTGCCGGAAAAACAACGCTCCTGTCTATTCTGACTGGCCTGTTGAAACAGCGGCATGGAGAAGTTCGTCTTGATGGAAAAAAGCTCACACCCCGGCAGCGGCGGTCACTTTCCTATCTTGTTATGCAGGATACAGACTATCAACTCTTTGCCAGCAGCGTGGAAGAAGAGCTTTCCCTTGGAATGCAGGAAGATTGCAAAGAAAAAATAGATGCAGTATTGAACGCATTGGAACTGTCGGACTATCGGGAAAGACACCCAGCGTCGCTTTCAGGCGGTCAAAAACAACGGGTTACCATTGGAGTGGCAATCGTAAAGGACAGCCCCGTAATCTACTTCGACGAGCCCACCAGCGGCTTGGATTATGATTCTATGGTGCGTGTCAGCAAGCTGATTGAACAACTTTCCGATTCCGGGGTAATCGTGTTCGTGGTTTCTCATGATTTTGAATTTATTGTCCGTACCTGCACAGAGGTTGTGCAGCTGGATGATGATGGAACAATTCAAAATCAGCAGTTATCACCAACGGTTTTGAAATCTCTTTCTGAAAAATATTTCACATGATAGGAGGTTGGACTTATGTTCCAAAAAGTATTTGAATATGCCGGACCTCATCAAAAAAGGCCTCTATGCTGCAACAGCCATCGTGCTGGTCAGTGTTCTGCTGGGTGTTTTTCCCTTTGTGCTGGCATATCAGGTAATTGCACCGCTGGTCATGGGGGAGGCAATCACTGCTTCCTTTATCATCCAGCATGTCATACTGGTCTTGGTATGTCTGGTGCTGCAAGCTCTTTTCTATGGCTGGGGCCTGAATCTCTCTCATAAAGCAGCTTATGACACGCTGCTCCGCCTGCGGACGGCTCTGCAAAAACGGTTTGAAAAACTGCCGCTGGGTGTTATTCAGGACAAAGGCACTGGCACCGTGAAAAAGCTGTTCGTGGACGATGTAGACAGTCTGGAAGTTCTGCTGGCACACTCTATGCCGGAGGGCATCGCCAACCTGATGGTTCCCATTGCAGTTTATGTGGCAATGTTCTTTGTAGACTGGAAGCTGGCACTGTTATCTTTGGCATCCATTCCGCTTAGCTTAGTTGCCATGATGACGATGTATTCCGTTGGTATGAAGAAAATGGGACCTTACTATATGGCCGGGCAAAAGATGAACAATACCATTATTGAGTACATCAACGGTATGGAAGTCGTCAAGGTTTTCAATAAAGACGCAGATTCTTACGAACGGTTCCGCAAAGATATATCAGATTATCGGAACTATACACTGGCATGGTATAGGGCGGCATGGCCGTGGATGGCGATTTACAGCAGCCTGCTTCCTTGTACCATCATCCTGACCCTGCCTGTGGGTGCATGGTTTGTCCTCTGCGGCTGGTCGGCTCTGCCCAATTTGATTTTGGTGCTGTGTCTTTCTTTGAGTATCGGTATGCCGCTGCTGAAATCTCTTGGCTTTCTGCCAACCATGCCCCAGCTCAACTATAAAATCTCCGCATTGGAGCAGGTGTTGGATGCGCCGGAACTTCAGCAGACGAATGATAGATTCCATGGAATAGATGACACCATTACTTACGACCATGTTTCTTTCGCTTACCAGACAACACAGCCCAGCCCGGATGGAAAGCCCGCGGTGGTTGAGGATGAAGTTCTCCATGATATTTCCTTTACGGCAAAGGCTGGACAAAAAACTGCTCTTGTCGGTGAATCTGGCTCAGGCAAGAGTACCTTGGCAAAACTGCTGATTCACTATTATGACCCGCAAAAGGGCAGCATTTCCATCGGCGGACAGAAACTTTGCGATATGAGCCTTGAAGCATTGAACAGTCGTATCTCCTATGTGGCGCAGGATCAGTATTTGTTTAATACTTCTCTGCTGGAAAACATCCGGCTCGGTCGGTTGACTGCAACGAATGAAGAAGTAATAGAGGCCGCAAAGAAAGCTCAGTGCATGGAGTTCATTGAAAAACTTCCGCAGGGCATTCACTCCATGGCAGGCGATGCCGGAAAAATGCTCTCCGGCGGTCAGCGTCAGCGTATTTCTCTGGCGCGAGCAATCTTAAAGGATGCCCCCATTGTGGTTCTTGATGAAGCAACAGCCTATGCTGACCCCGAAAATGAAGAAAAGATGGAAGCAGCCATTGCAGAACTTGTAAAAGGCAAGACCCTCGTGGTGATTGCTCACAAACTGCCCGCCATTATGAATGCCGATCAAATTTGTGTCATCGACCACGGAAAATTGGTAGCAGCGGGTAAGCATCAGGATTTGATTCGCTCCTGCCCTGAATATCAGAAATTGTGGAAAGCCGCACAGGACAGTGCCGAATGGAAAGTACACACTGCAAAGGAGGGAGCCTAAATGTTTGCGATGTTTTCAAGAATTTTGAAACTCTCCGGCCGTTATAAAGGCCGTATTCAAGGTGCATTCGTTTGTGCGTTTTTGGAATCCATTTTGTCAAAAATGCCAATTGTTCTTGCCTTTGTAGTTTTAAGCCGCTTTGCAGCTGACACACTGACCAGCCAGACTTGCCTTTATATCGGCCTTGGACTTGCCGCAGCAGTGTTGGTGCAAATGCTTGTTCATTACCTCAGCGACAGCCTGCAAAGTGCCGCAGGATATTTGATGTTTGCAGATAAACGCATGGAACTGGGCAGCCATCTGCGGAAACTTCCGATGGGCTATTTTACTTCCGGCAACATTGGCAAAATCAGCTCTGTTCTTAGCACGGATATGGTATTCATTGAAGAAGTCGCTATGAGTACGCTGGGCAACATGATGGGCTATCTGCTGTCCTCCTTGATTCTGCTGGTATTCATGTTTTATTTGAACGTACAGCTTGGTTTGATTGCTGCCGCCGTCACGGTTCTGGCATGGCTGGTGTCAAAAGGAATGAACAAGGTTTCCCTGCGGGAAGCCGCAGAGCGGCAGGAGCAGAGCGAACGGCTGACCGATGCGGTGCTATCCTTTGTGGAGGGCATTGGCGTCATCAAGAGCTACAACCTGCTGGGCGAAAAATCAGAAGAACTGACTGACAATTTCCAGCGTTCCAGAAACACCTCCCTTGCTTTTGAGCAGAAAATGACACCATGGACAATGAGTCTGAATATCCTTTACGGCATTGGTATTGCGGCGATTTTCGGCTTGTCGATTGTATTGGAACAGCGCGGCGCACTTCCGCTGGCCTATGTGCTTGGTGTTCTGCTGTTTGTGTTTGACCTCTTTGGACCGCTGAAAGCTCTTTATGGGGAAGCATCTCGCCTTACCGTTATGAATGCAGCTCTTGACCGCATTGAAGCAGTCCTAAATGAGCCTGAACTTCCCGACACGGGCAAGCAGCATCTTCCTGCACAGGCACAGCCGGGACAGCCAGAAGTTCAGTTTAACGATGTTGTATTTGCTTATCAGGACAAAGAAGTTCTGCATCATATCAGCTTTGCCATGAAGAAAGATTCTATGACTGCTTTAGTCGGACCTTCTGGCAGCGGAAAGTCTACTATTGCCAATTTGCTGGCTCGGCTTTGGGATGTAAAATCTGGCAGCATAATAATAAGAGGTATGGACATTCGGAACGTGCCTTTGGCAGAGCTGATGGAGCAGATCAGCATGGTATTCCAGCGAGTGTACTTATTCCAAGATACCATTTACAACAATATCAGCATAGGCAAACCGGACGCCACAGAGGAAGAAGTCTATGCAGCTGCTAAGAAGGCCCGCTGCTATGATTTCATCATGGCGTTGCCTGATGGATTCCAGACCGTAGTTGGTGAAGGCGGTGCTACACTCTCCGGCGGTGAAAAGCAGCGCATCTCGATTGCACGCTGCATTTTGAAAGATGCCCCTATCATCATTTTGGATGAAGCTACCGCAAGCGTAGATACTGATAACGAAAGCTATATTCAGGAGGCCATCTCGGAACTGGTAAAGGGCAAGACACTTCTCGTAATCGCCCACCGTCTGAATACCATCCAGAATGCCGATCAGATTTTGGTCATTGACAACGGCCAGATTGCACAGCAGGGCACGCACGAAGAACTTTTGAAGCAGCCCGGCATTTATCAGGAGTTTGTCAACATCCGAAAGCATGCGGCTGGATGGAGCCTTGCTTAACAAAATTCAGCGTATGCGATGCGGAGGTTCCATTGTGCGTATATCATAATCCGTCCGCATAGAAACAAATAGGTAAAAAATAACGCGGCCGGGATTGATATATCCGGCCGCGTTATTCGTCTTTTTGAAATGCTTCCGCCTGTTTGCAAAGCGCAATATATTTTTCAATTTCCGCCTCACTTTTCCCGGCAAAGAAGTCTACAACTGTTTTTGAAACCGTCTGATTTACCATGTCTGGAAAAATGGCAGCATCCACGCTGATATTTAACTCTTTGGCGACAAGAGCCACCGTTTCAAATTTGGGGTTACTCTGGCAGGTTTCCAAATCTATGATTGTACGGGCGTTCATATTGAGCCGTTCAGCCAATTTTCTCTGTGTCAAATGCTGTCGCTTGCGTTCTGACCGCACTTTCCATGCAAACAAGTCAAGAGGATTGTTCACTATACATCACCTCTACCTCATTGTAGGGTGTGCTATCGCTCATATAAATAGCCATGCAACTCACATTATGTGAGTTATAGCTCATAATTTGAAGCAAAGAGCTATATGGATAAGAGTATCAAAATAAAGGAGTTCAAAATAAAATGGGGCTTACCGCCCACTCGAAAAGCCCTAACACCAATTAAAAAAAATATTCAAATAACGTAGGGGCGAGCCATATTCATAGAAGTGAGTTGTGGCTCGCTTTTTATATACTTCAATTCACATCCGATAAAGCCCCGCATTTTGACAACCTACGATTGGGTATCGGATGCCGTTCTCCGCCTCGTTTTGCTCCGGCCTATAAACCCGAACAGAACGAAAGGAACAATTCTATGAACGGCAGGAAAAATTTTCATACCAATCTTAAAAATCAGCCAAATGAACCCGTTGGTGAACGAGTAGTGAGCGAAAGGGGAAGAAAAGAGCTGCCTCCCAGCACGAGGGGAGGTGAAAACTTGAAACCAAACCGCTACTACGAACACAAGCAGCACGCCTTTGACAGCTACTGCAAAAAGGTGTTGAAATGCGAGGCATGTAACGGCTATCGGCAGATCAGCCGTCATCAAAAACGTTTTGCATCTTTGGAAGAACTGTCCGAGGCAGACGTGGCCCAGCTTGCAGTTTACGATCGTTACTCATGGGAGTATACGGCTTTTCCCGTGGGAAATGCTGTTGTGCTAATCGAGAACGACCGATTGGCCACAGCACTTCTACGGCTGTCACCAAAAGACCGGGAAATTTTTATGATGCACTGGTTTCTATGGATGACAGACGAACAGATAGCAAAGTGCATGGGCATGGCCAGAAGAACGGTCAATACTCGCAGGTATAAAGCCTATCGGCTGCTGAAAAAGCTGATGGGAGGTGAAGCGGATGACTAAATCTGCGCACACACGGGCATCGCTGCTTCCTTACCCGATAATCGCTGCCGCTGTTGCAGGAGACGCCGAAGCAGTGAGCCGGGTAGTCCGGCATTATTCTAGCTACATTGCTGCACTGTCAACTCGGACGAGCTATGGCTCTGACGGCTATCCTCGTCTGCAAGTTGATGAAGAACTGCGCAATCGTCTGGAAGCAAAACTGATAATTGCTATCCTTGATTTTGACTTGACCTGATTCAACGTAGGCATCGTGTGCTGTTCCCCTTTCCATACGGTGCCTTTTCTAGTTCTTTGACAAAGAAAGCCCGCAGGACAATGGCGGTGCATCATAGAGCAAACGGATACGTTGCTGTCTGTATCGAGCCGGACGGTTGGTGCGCCACGATGCTTTTCTCTGAAAAGTGGAGCGATCACCACCACGCCGCAATGCAAGCGCGGCTGCTTGCGGGCCATGACATACAGGCAGGCTGATACTCCCTTACCGTCAAAGTCCGAGCGTTCAGAGCGTCGCAGGCAATGAGTAGGGCTGCATGAGGAATGCAGGGGTGAGATTCCCGTGGGCTGCTGCCAGCAGCCGTCCGTTGGCTCATTTTTTGATTTTTAAGAAAGGGGATTTTTACGATGCAAGCGAAAAATGACAAACCCTGAAAAAACAAAAAATCCAGAGATGCTTACTCTGGATTCGACTTATCGCATTGGCAATCGCTCCTTTATCGTTGAGCCGGTGTTCAAAGAAGAAAGCTCCCAGACCTTAGGAGAAGTTCTTCTCCGGCTGATGAAATCCGAAAGCGAAAAATTATAATGACCTTTCGGGAGGCAGCGGACAGAGAAAGCGGATTGTGTTATAATATAGGTGTACAAGTGAATTTGCTATTCGACTGTCCCAAGAAAGGAGCGAGTATGAAACAGTCGAGTAACAAGAAATCCCGTGAAGCAACCGCTTTTCTCTATGAGCGTCTTTCCCGTGATGATAATTTGGAGGGCGAGAGTTACAGCATCGGCAACCAAAAGAAACTGCTCACCAAAGTTGCAAAGGAAAAAGGCTATACCAATCTGGTTCACTTTCTGGATGATGGCATTTCCGGCGTGACCATGAACCGTCCCGGTTTCGTTGAAATGATGCAGCAGCTTGAACAAGGAAAAGCCTCTGCTGTGTTCGTCAAAGACCTTTCCCGTCTGGGCCGAAACTATATCGAGGTCGGGCGGCTGACAGAAGAATTTTTCCCAGACCATGACATCCGACTTGTTGCCGTTTCGGACAACATCGACACGGCCGAGGGAGAAAACGAACTGGCACCCATCCGAAACCTGTTCAATGAGTGGTATGCCCGTGACATCAGCAAGAAACGCCGTATCAGTAATAAAATCAAAGGCAACTCCGGCGAACCGATGGGACTTCCTCCCTATGGGTATATCAAGGACCCGAACAACCCCAAGTACTGGGTCATTGATGAAGAAGCTGCACAAGTTGTCCGGCGCATTTTTGATATGACGTTGGAGGGCTTTGGCACGGAACAGATTGCCACCCAGTTTGAAAAGGAAGGCATCCTGACGCCGCAGGCCTACTGGATTCAGAAAGGCATCGGCCGTCCCGGAAAGACCAAGATGCGCCCCGCCACCAAGTGGAATGGTTCCACGATTACCCATCTTCTGTACCAGCAGGAGTATTGTGGTGATGTTCTGAACTTCAAAACCTACTCCAAGTCCTACAAGAATAAGAAGCGGATTCATAACGACCCGGAAAATTGGGTAGTGTTCCAAAATGTTCACGAACCCATTATTGAACGTGCCGTGTTTGAACAGGTACAGCAGAAGCGTGGAAAGATGCGCAAACGCCGTACCAGCAACGGAGAACACAATATGTTCTCCGGCCTGCTTGTCTGCGCAGACTGCGGCTGCAATCTGCACTTCCACTTCAATCAGGGCAACCCGGAAATCAAGTATTTCAACTGCTCCAACTACAAGGGCAACCGTGGCACCTGCCAATCCACCCACTACATCAGGGTAGACTTTCTGGAAGAAGTGGTGCTGGGCGAGATTCGGCGGCTGACCAAGTTTGCCAGCCTCTATGAGGACGACTTTTTGAAGGCTGTTATCGGACACTCCCAGCAGGCAGACGAAGCCGACCGCAAGCTGAAAGAGAAAGAGTTGAAAGCACTCCTTGCCCGTGATGAAGAACTGGACGGCCTCTTTGAGCGCATCTATGAGGACAATGTTTCCGGCAAGATCTCTGATGAACGCTTTTCCAGAATGTCCCGGAGATATGAGGACGAGCAAAAGGAGCTGACCGAGAAAATCAAACAGCTCCGCTCCGAAATCGAAAAGCAGAGCAGCCGCACCATGATAACGGATATGTTTATCAGTCTGGTTCGCAAGTACACCAGAGCAAAAAAGGCTGACACCCCGGATGCTGAATGAACTGGTGGAAAAAAATCGAAGTGTTCAATGCAGAAAAGGTCAACGGTGTATGGGAGCAGCGGCTCCGCATTCACTACAACTGCGTGGGCACCATCGAGATTCCAAGCGCACTTCCTTTGCCGACACCTGATGTGTCGGTGAATACAAGAAAAGGCGTAGTTGTGAACTACGCCCCCCTGTGATGTCGCTATTTAGCAAATAAAAAAATGACGAATGTTCTTTGACAGCTAAATGCTGTAAGAACATTCGTCATGGTGCGGATAAGAGGACTTGAACCTCCACCGAGTTGCCCCGATTAGAACCTGAATCTAACGCGTCTGCCAATTCCGCCATATCCGCATATTCTGTTTTGTTCGTGGGCCGTTCGGCTCGGAACGTTAGTTATTATACCATGGAATCCGGAATTGTCAAGCACAATTTCCAAAAAAGTTGTACTTTTCGGCAGAAAATAAAAAACAACGGAAATGCGTGATAAAACGGGAAAGAAAAGCGAAAAATCAGACCGGAAACCTTTCGGCTTCCGGTCTGATTCCTAGCAGGGTGCCTTGTGGGACTCGAACCCACGGTCTCCAGATCCACAATCTGGCGCGTTAACCGACTACGCTAAAGGCACCACATAATATGCGCCCGAAGGGACTCGAACCCCCCGGCCCACTGCTTAGAAGGCAGTTGCTCTATCCACCTGAGCTACGGGCGCACGTTGTTATCCCATGGGGTACTTATCTGGCGGCAGTGTGCGTTCGGCACACGCTGCGAGAAGTATAATACCATACGCATAGGCTTCTGTCAAGCGGAATTTCAAATTTTTTCGGATTTTACGGCGCAGGGGGCATTCTGGGGTCACAGCAGGTACATTCCGGCGGCCCCAAGGGCAAAGCCGAGCAGAGCACCGGCGGCCACATCCCGGACATAGTGCGCCCCGGCAAGTACCCGCAGGGCGCAGATGAGCAGGGCCACCACCACCATGCAGGCCCCGGCGGCGGGGTAGAAGTAGCACCACACGGCGGCCAGCACGGCGGCGCTCAGGGCGTGGCGGGAGGGGAAGGACTTGCCGTGGGTCTCCTTGGGCACCAGCGGCGTGAAGCCGGGCTGCTCATACGGGCGGGGAAAGTTCAGCCTGGCCCGCAGGAGTGTGCCGCCCAGAAAGACGAAGGCCGGCACAAAGACTGCCCGGGCGATGAGCTGCATAAAATCCAGAGCGGCGGCGCGGTTTGCGGAGAGCAGCCGGAACCACCGCACATTCAGCAGCACCAGCAGCAAAGGGTAGCAGGCAAAGGGCACGGCAGGCAGCCAGCGGTTCAGGGCGATCACCAGCTTTTTCAGGGCGGGGCGGGCCTCCAGCCAGCGCAGCAGGGCCTGGTAGCGTTCCGGGGTCATGGTATCCCTCCCTCAAAAACAGGTGTCCAGATAGTTTTCAACATCAAACGGCTCGGGTGTGGAATCTTTGCGCAGGTAGAGCGGGTGATGGGGATGGCCCTTTTTGCTCCGCTTGCCAAAGGTGACCCACGGGATGTCCCGCTCCCTTGTCAGGGCCACCATCTCCCGCATCAGGCCGGGCAGGTAGTCCCGCTTTTCAATCAGGGTGCCCCATGCGGCCCACATGGTGGGCTCGGTCTCGGCCAGAACGGCCCGCAGCCAGCGCAGGTTCTCATCGCAGAGGGCGCGGTCCGGCACCCGGTCCATGTCGTTGGGGTCGGTGGCGCGCTGGGGATATACGTTGAACATGATCCAGCTGTCAAAGCCGTTGGCGTTGGCCAGCCGCTCCACACTCTTTAAGGTGGGGTCCAGCGCGCCGGGCTGGGCGGTGCTGGGGTTGATGCCGATGCACACCAGCGGGTGCCTGCCCACCCGGCCCAGCACATAGCGGTAGGGCAGGTAGGTGTGGGGCTCGTAGTACCAGATGCCGCCGGGGTATTCCCCCGCTTCCAGGCGGGGCAGCTGTTCAGTCTGCATGAAAATGTACCTCACAAATATGGTTTCCTATTTATCGTACCTGAAAAAATTCTGTAAATCAACACCTTTGCCGGAGAAAGTCTCCCATAAATCCGAATTTCATGTTATACTGTCCTTAGACCTGTGCCGCAAACACGGCGGCGCGGGCCGGGAAAGGAAAACAGGAGCCATTGAAGAAGGGAGTTCTGCTATGGCCATGATAGAAGATTATAGAAGCGCCCTGCGCGCGGGCCAGCGTGCCTACCGTGCCTGTGTGGCGCGCGGCCAGTCGCCGTACCTTGCGGTGCTGGATGATATCCTGAACGGGGTGAACATCGTTGCCCAGGAGCCGCTGGGGCTGGTGGATATCCCCGCCGAGAGCATTGTGGGCACCAAGACCAGCGGGCGGCACACAGCCTTTGCGGCCAACTTTATGCCCCTGCTGGAAGAGGACACCGAGTTTGCCGTCAAGTGGTCGAATCTCTGTGAGGCCCATCTGGAAGAAGGCATCCACACCCCCATCATTGCCTACGAATACCTGAACAAGTTCTATGTGCAGGAGGGCAACAAGCGGGTGTCTGTCCTCAAATACTACGAGGCGGTCACCATTCCGGGCACGGTCACCCGGCTTGTTCCGGCCCGGAACGACACGCTGGAAAACAAGATCTACTACGAGTTTCTCGACTTTTTATAAGCTGAGCAAGATCAACAATGTCCAGTTCTCCCGGCTGGGCGGCTATGCAAAGCTGCAGACACTGGTCTGCAAGGCCGCCAGCGAGGTATGGTCGGATGACGACCGGCTGAACTTCTCGGCCCTGTATACCATGTTCAGCCAGCAGTTCTATGCGCTGGGCGGCTCTGCCCTGGGGCTGACCCCGGGCGACGCACTGCTGGTGTACCTCTCGGTCTACCGGTATTCGGATGCCTGCCAGTCCACCCCCAGCCAGGTGCGGGAAAACCTGGCCAAGCTGTGGGATGAGATCAAGATCCTGACGGAGCCCCACGCCGTGGAGCTTTCGCTGGAGCCAAAGCCCGGCAGTGAGCCGCTGCTGAACAAGCTGAACATCTTCAGCAAGCCCAGCCAGCTCAAGGTGGTGTTCCTGCACGAGTACAATGCTAAAAATAGCGCCTGGGTGCGGGGCCACGAAAAGGGGATCGAGGCCCTGAAAAAGGAATTCCCGGACCGGCTCATCATCACCAACCGGGAAAATGTCTCCCCCGAGGTGGACGCGGAGCAGATCATGGAAGAGGTGGCCCACGACAACGCGGACGTGGTGTTCACCACCAGCATCCGGATGCGGCCCGCCTGCCTCAAGGTAGCGGCCCAGCACCCCAAGACCCGGTTCCTGAACTGCTGCCTGAACGCGCCGCATCCGCTGGTGCGCACCTACTACCCCCGCACCTATGAGGTGACCTATCTGCTGGGAATGCTGGCGGGTATCCTGAATCTGACCGACCGGGTGGGCTATGTGGCGGCCAACCCCGTTTATGGTGTGCCTGCGGCCGTCAATGCTTTTGCCCGGGGCCTGCGCACCGTGCGGCCCAACAGCCATATCCTGCTGCGCTGGGCCTGCCTGCAGGAGCCGGGGAAACCGCTGGATTTCTCCGACTGCCCGGATATCGAGCTGTTCTACGCCTGCAGCCCCTTTGAGCCCACCGGCAGCGCCAGGGAATACGGCCTGTGCCGCCGGATGCCGGATGGCAGCATCCAGCCGGTGGCGCTGCCGGTCTGGAAGTGGGAAGTGTTCTATATCGGCATCATCCGCTCCATCTTCGAGGGCACCTGGGACAGCGGTTCCAGCGGCAAGGCCATCAACTACTGGTGGGGCTTCCACAGTGACGCGGAGCGGCTGGATTACTACGAGACCCTGCCCAAGGGCACGCAGCAGCTGCTCGATCTGCTGGAAAAGAACCTTGCGGCCAACGAGTTCCCCATCTTCCCGGCGGGCATCTTTGCGCAGGGGCATATCCCCAAGGCACCCACCGCAGACACCTACACCCCCAAGGAACTGATGGAGATGGACTGGCTTGGCGAGTGCGTGGAGGGCAGCCTGCCCCGGTACGATCAGCTGGATGTCAGAACGCTGGGCCTGCTGGAGATCAACGGCCTGAGCAGCCTGAAAGAGACGACGCTGTAAAAAGCTCAACAGAACGGAGTGTTGCGGACGTGAAGATACTTGCAATTTCCGATACCCCCTCCAAGGCGCTGTGGGACTATTGCTCCCGGGAACGCCTGGCCGGGGCTCGATCTGATCCTCTCCTGCGGGGATCTGCCAAAAAAGTACCTCGAATATCTGACAAATTTTTGACAGCGGCCCCCATTTTGTATGTCCACGGCAACCACGATGGCCGCTACCGCACGGAGGGCGAGCCGGGCGGCTGCATCTGTGTGGACGATCAGGTGTATGTCTGGAAAGGGCTGCGCATTATGGGGCTGGGCGGCAGCATCCGCTACAACTGCGAGGAGACCTTCCAGTACACGGAGCGGGAAATGCGCCGCCGGGTGCGGCGGCTCTGGTTCAAGGCCCACCGGGCGGGCGGCATTGACCTGCTGCTGACCCATTCCCCGGCGGCCGGCCTGAACGATGGCGACGACCGGGCCCACAAGGGCTTTGCCTGCTTCAACGACCTGCTGGAGGAGTACCAGCCCAAGTGGTTCGTGCACGGGCATGTCCACCTGAACTATGATGCCAACCTGCCCCGGGTGTGCACCCACGGCCAGACCACGGTCATCAATGCAACGGAGCGCTATACCTTTGAGATCCCGGACCCGGACCCGGTGGCTCGGAAGCGCTTTTTCTGGAATGACCCGGCATTTCCCACCAAAAACTGAAAAAGGAGAAACACCCAATGGAACAAAAATTGTGACAACGACAGTGCGGGTACATGGCGGCAGCCTTCCGGTGGTACCGGTAAAGACAGCTTCAGATATTCCGAAGAGTGCAGTGATGGACTGCATCCGACAGTTAAAAGAAGTGGTTGTAGAGGCTCCGGTGTACATCGGGGATGTGGTGCTGACAGAAGTTGCAGGAACAAAAATCGTGGTAATAATTACTAAAAATATCGAAAAACTTTGTGAAAAACAGAACTTGTGATCCCTCAGACTCTTAGGTAAAATAAATCGTAACTATTCAGTAGGTAGTATCTCGCAAGGCGTTTTGGCTCGTAACTGTGAAGGTACCGAACAGTTACAATAAATCAAATAAAAGCAAGAAAAGGAGACGGGAAGGAAATAATTATGGCGGTAAATGAAAAAAATTATGACCAGCGGATCTCCTGGGGAAAACTGATCATCACCTTTGCCATTCCACTGATGCTTGGAAACGTGTTCCAGCAATTTTATACGATGGCAGATACGATGATCGTCGGTCAGGTGGTCGGTGTGGAAGCTCTGGCAGCAGTGGGGGCTGCAGATTGGCTTGTCTGGCTGGTATTTGGTATCATGACAGGGATGGCGCAGGGCTTTTCAATTCTGATATCCCAGTATTACGGTGCAGGAGAGAAAGAAAATCTGAAAAGAGCAGTAGCAAAAAGCTATGTACTGACAGCGCTACTTTCAATAATTGTACTGGTATTGAGCGAAGTGACCGTTCAACAGGTACTGCAGTTTTTACATACTCCGGAGAATGTTATCGGACTGAGTTTGATGTATATACGAATGGTATTTGCAGGAATTCCAATCATTGCAGCGTATAACATTTTTGCCGCAATCCTGCGGGCACTGGGAAACAGCAGATCTCCTCTGATTGCCATGATTATGGCAGCGTTTATCAATGTGGGACTGGATCTTCTGTTTGTGGCAGTGTTTGGCTGGGGTGTACTGGGAGCAGCGATTGCCACGGTGATTGCACAGGGCTTTTCAGCAGCGTATTGTCTGTCGGTCCTGCGGCACATTCCGGATGTGCGTCTGACAAGAGAAGATTTTCATCAGCAGCCGGCGATGAGTCTGCGGCTTTTAAAACTGGCAGCTCCGCTGGCAATACAGAATGTGATTATTTCTGTAGGAGGACTTACGGTACAGTACGTGGTGAATGGATTTGGATTCCTGTTTGTGGCAGGATTTACAGCTGCTAATAAGTTGTACGGTGTGCTTGAGATGGCATCGGTATCCTATGGCTATGCCATTACCACGTATGTAGGACAAAACCTCGGTGCCAAAAAATATCGCAGGATCCGAAATGGTGTCCGCAGTGGCGTCTACATGGCCCTGCTCACATCTATTGTGATATCCGGTGTGATGGTGATTACCGGAAGAAATATCCTGTCACTGTTTGTATCCGGAGAAGCGGGGCAGGTAAAACAGGTATTGGATATTGCATACAAGTATCTGTTTATAATGGCAATATTTCTGTGGGTTTTATATCTTCTGTATGTCTATCGCTCAGCCATTCAGGGACTGGGTAATACACTGATACCGCTTGCCAGCGGTGTTGTGGAATTCTGCATGCGAGTGGGTGTGGCGCTGTTGCTGCCGAAACTGATCGGTGAGGATGGAATTTTTTAATGCGGAGATCAGTGCATGGAGCGGAGCGGCGATTTTACTGATCGTCAGTTATGTGGTAATTATACGAAAATATAAAGAATAAGGTTTCCTCTTCAATTTTTCCCGGTTTCGTGGTATGATGAAGCCAGTTCGGGATTGTCCGGAAAGCTATCGGCGCAGAGAGAGGAATCAATATGAAATGTGAAGAAGCACTGACTAAAAATAGAGGCATATATCAATCATACATTGAACGGGCGGGAACTGGAAGAGTTTCTGGAACATGTAACATCCTGTCAGGAGTGCTACGATGAGCTTGAGACCTATTATATTATCAGTGTGGGTATGCGATATCTGGAAGAGGAAAATCTGGAATCTTATAATATTCCAAAGATGTTGCAGGAAGATCTGCACACCAGAGAACGGCAGGTGCGAAGGAGAAATATTCTCCGGAAAACAGCGGTTCTTCTTGGTGTGCGTTTTTTTCATAGTGATACTGGTTCTGGGACTTTCCTATCTGGGACATCTGGAACTGCCCAGACTTTTTAATTTACATTCGTTGTCCAGGTTGTAAAAGTCTGAGAAAGGTAACTATTCAGTAGCCACTGTCCCGCGAGGTGTTTTGACATGAATATGTCAAAATCCCGAGACATACAAGCCAAAATGCCATCACCGAAGGTGATTTTTTTCATGTATTTTGGCTCGTAACTGTGAAGGTACTGAACAGTTACTGAGAAAGGAATAAAACATGAGTGAAAAAATTTTACTGATTGACGGACACAGTATTTTGAATCGTGCCTATTATGGACTGCCGAATCTGACCAACTGGGAGGGATTGCATACAAATGCTGTGTACGGATTTTTAAATATTATGACGAAGGTGCTGGAAGAAGAAAAACCGGAATATCTGGCGGTTGCGTTTGACCTTCATGCACCTACATTCCGCCATAAAATGTATGATGCATATAAAGGTACAAGAAAACCCATGCCGGAAGAATTGCGGGAACAGGTGCCGCTGATCAAGGAGGTTCTGACGGCAATGAAGGTAGCCATTGTTACAATGGAAGGATATGAGGCAGATGATCTGCTGGGAACTATTGCGGGAATGGCAGAAAAGAAAGGGATAGATGCGACAATTCTGTCCGGTGACCGTGATCTTTTGCAGCTTGCTACAGATCATGTGTTGATCCGAATTCCAAAGACCAAGGGCGGAAAAACACAGATAGAAGATTATCACGCAAAAGAAGTACTTGAGACGTATCAGGTGACACCAGCGCAGATTATTGAACTGAAGTCCTTGATGGGAGATACAGCAGATAATATTCCGGGAATTCCGGGTGTTGGAGAAAAGACGGCGACAAAAATTATTGCTGCTTACGGTTCTATTGAGAATGCGCATGAACATCTTGAAGAAATCAAACCGAACAAAGCCAAAGAATCGCTGCGGGATCACTATGACCTTGCAGTGCTCAGTAAAAAACTGGCGACCATTGATACAGAAAGTCCGGTAGAATTTTCCTGGGAAGATGCAAGGATGGGAAACTTGTATACACCAGAAGCATATGATTATTTTAAACGACTGGAATTTAAAAATCTCTTATCCAGATTTGACCAGCAGGAGACAGAACAAAAAGAACTCCCTTCCTGGCGTATCGTAGAAGATTTCGCAGAAGCGGAGAATATCTGGAAACAGGCAGAACAGGCAGAACAGATAGGAATCGCTGTTATTGACGGTATGGACGGAGTACGCGGCGTTGCGGTAGCACTGGAAGATCAGAATACAGTATATTTCCCGGTGGAAGGTTTTCAGACGGAAGGTGTGTTATGTGGTCATCTGGAACAGCTTTTTGCCGGAGATTCACAGATCGGTGCCTGGGATGTGAAAGCGATCCGTAAAAGATAGAGATTCCGGAACGGAAAGGAATCTTTGATCTTGGCATCGGTGCATATCTGCTGAATCCGCTGTAAAAACGATTACACCTATGACGATGTGGCAAAGGAATATTTGGGAGAACAGCTTCCGTCGCAGGAAGAAGTATTCTCCGGTATGAAAAAGCCGGATC
>ENA-OQES01000241-OQES01000241.1-human-gut-metagenome-genome-assembly--contig:-NODE-241-length-24228-cov-3.449774_pt1 | contig 24228 bp, 34 predicted proteins | sample MGYA00242798_ERZ504641 | MGnify/ENA primary metagenome ERZ504641 (study PRJEB26092, sample SAMD00036327) | human gut metagenome | host: Homo sapiens | study: EMG produced TPA metagenomics assembly of...
ACACCTTGATGCGCTTGCCGTCCTGCGCGAACCCACGCCACGGGCCACGGGTTCATGCCGCGCACCCAGTTGTGGATGTGGGCGGCATCCTGCGTAAAGTCGAACTGTGCCATGTCCTTCGTCAGCGGCGGGGCCATGGTGGCGGCAGCGTTATCCGTGCTTGCGCGGGGTCAACTCCCCTGCCTCGATTTTTTCCCAGCGCGGTGACCAGCGTTCCGGCACCCACGGCGCTGACGCGGTCAAACAATTCACCGCTCGTCTCCTCGGGGTCAATGGTGACCGGTTCCACCATCAGGATGTCGCCGGTGTCCACCCCCTCGTCCAGCTGCATGATGGTCACGCCGGTGCCCTCGTCACCGTTGAGCACGGCCCACTGGATGGGCGCGGAGCCGCGGTATTTGGGGCAGCAGCGAGACATGCAGATTGATGCAACCGTACTTCGCCGCATGCAGAAGCTGCGGCGGGATGATGCAGCCATAGGCCCACAACGACGATGATGTCGGGCGCCAACTCTTTGATAAGCTCATCGGACGAGCCGTCCCGCAGCGTGCGGGGCTGGTAGACCGAAAGACCGTGCTCAACAGCCAGCTGCTTGACCGGCGGCGCGGTCAGGATCTGCTTGCGGCCCACGGGCTTGTCGCGGCGGGTAAAGACACCGCAGACCTCGTGCCCGGCGTCCAGCAGGGCGGCCAGGCTTTCGGCGGCGATGTCAGGAGTTCCCATAAACAGGATGCGCATAAATTTTAGTCCTCGTTTTCCTCGGGGTAGTCGTCCTCATAGAAATGCTCGGCCAGGTCCATGATGGTGATGCCGTCCAGATGGTTGTTCTCATGCTGGATGCAGCGGGCGAGCATGTCATCGGCCTCCAGTTCAAACCACTCGCCGTGGCGGTCCTGTGCCTTGACCTTGACGTGCTTCGAGCGCTTGATCGCGCCGTTATGTCCCGGGAAGGACAGGCAGCCCTCATACAGCTCGACCTGCTCGTCGCTCAGCTCGAGGATCTCGGGGTTGATGAATTCAATGAACTTGTACTCGTAGTTCGCGGGAACCTCCTCGGGCAGGTCGCGGTCATCCAGGCAGATGAACAGGCGGCGCATCATGCCCACCTGCGGGCCGGCCAGACCCAGGCCGTTCGCGGCCAGCAGGGTCTCCTTCATATCGTCAAGCAGAGTGCCCAGACGATCATCAAACTTGGTAACGGGGCGGCAGACTTTCTTCAGGATCGGGTCGCCGTCCTGCACAATGGTACGCAGTGCCATCAAAAATAACCTCCAAATGTTATAAATCACCATCAGAATTGAAATCGAGGATCACGGACGCCTTCTGCGGCAGCTTTTCGGCTTCGTAGGCGTCCAGTGTCTCGTGCAAAAGCGCGCGGAACGCCGCATCATTGCGGCATTTCAGCGTCAGCTTGTAGCGAAATTTGTTGTTGAGCATCGTAATGTTCATCGGCGCGGGGCCTAAAATGCGCAGCGGGATATTGGGCTTTTGTGCGGCGTGCTGACCCAGCAGTGCGCCAAACCGCTGGGCGGCGATGAACACGGCCCCTTCCTGGTCACCGATGAAGCCGACGACCACGAACGAGCAGAACGGCGGGTACAGACTGAACCGGCGGAAGGTGATTTCTTCCCGGTAGAAGCCCTTGTAGTCCTGCGCGGCGGCCAGCTGCAAAACGGGGTGGTCAGGCACGGATGTCTGGATCAGCGCCCGCCCGGGCAGTGCGGCGCGCCCGCCGCGGCCCACGACCTGGGTGATAAGGCTGAACACGCTCTCGTATGCGCGGAAGCCCTGCCCGAACAGCAGTGAGTCAATGCCTAAAATCGCCGACGAGCGTGACCTTTTGCAAAGTCAAGGCCCCTTGGCGACCATCTGGGTTCCCAGCAGAATATCATATTCGTGCCGCGCAAACTGTGCAAGCATTGTCTCGTGCGCGTCCTTGCGGGAGGTGGAATCCTGATCCATCCGCAGGATGCGCGCACCGGGCAGCAGCTCGGCCAGCTCCTCCTCCACCCGCTGGGTACCGAAGCCGCTGTAGCTGATTTTGCCGCCGCACTCGGGGCAGGTCTGCGGCAGCGGGTGTACCGTGTGGCCGCAGTGGTGGCACAACAGTGCCTGCTGCGGCTTGTGATAGACGAGCGGCACGCTGCAATTCGGACATTTCAGCACATGGCCGCAGGTGGTGCACATGCCGATGGTGCGATAGCCGCGGCGGTTGAGCAGCAGAATGCTCTGCTCGCCGTTGTCGAGGTTTTCCTGCAGTTCCCGCGCTAGCCGCACGCTGACCTCGCGCGGGTTGCCTGCGGCCAGTTCGGCGCGCATGTCGATGAAATCGACGCTGGGCAGGGGCCGCCCGCCGTAGCGGTGGGTCAGCTGCACCAGCTGCAGCTTGCCGCTCTCGGCGGCGTGGTAGGTCTCGGTCAGTGGTGTGGCCGAGGCAAACAGCAGCAGGGCGGTTTTCCATGACCGCGCGCCTTTTTGGCAACATCGTGGGCGTCAAAGCGCGGGGCGGACTCGCTCTGGTAGGTGTGCTCCTGTTCCTCATCCATGATGATAAGGCCAAGGTTTTGCAGCGGTGCAAACACTGCACTGCGCGTACCTACGACAATATCGGCGTTTCCCTGCTGGATCATCCGCCACTGCAAAAGGCGCTCGGTATTGTTGAGCGCCGAATGCTGCACGGCCAGACGGCTGCCGAAGGTGGACTTGAGCCGCCGTATCATCTGCGGTGTCAGGCTGATCTCCGGCACCAGGACCAGTGCGCGGCGGCCCAGCTCCAGCGTGCGCTGGATAAGCCGCAGAAACACAATGGTCTTGCCGCTGCCGGTTACGCCGTGCAGCAGTGCCGCGTGGGGTCTGGCATCCTCCAGATTCGGCAGCAGATCGTTAAAAACCTGCTGCTGTTCAGGGGACAGCTCCAGCGGCTGCGGGTCAAACGGGATGGCCGCAAACAGGTCGATGGCCTTGTCCTGCTCGGCGGCGGTCAGCACGCCTTTTTTGACAAGGCCGTCCAGCGTTGCCCGGGAAATACCAACCTCGTCGAGCTGCCGCGCGGTCAGCGGGCCGTTTTGCAGGGCGGCGACAGCGGCCAGTTGGCGCGGGCCGGGCTTTGGCTTTTCCGGCAGCGCCCCCGCCAGCGTGTACAGGCGCTCCGTAGAGCGGGTCAGGCGGCCTTGCATGACGTGCCTGCCGTCCACGACAGCGGGCCGGTACTGTGCGCCATACGGGATGACTGCCTTGACGGCCTCGAACCAGGTGCAGAAGGTGCGCTCTTTTAAAAAGCGCACAAGCTCCAGAAGGTCCGGCGTCAGGCGGGCATCCTCGGGTGCGGCATCGTAGAGCGTTTTCAGCCCCTTGGGGGCGTCATTTTCGTCCACCTCCCCGACAGCCAGCACAACGGCCATCCGGGCCTTGCTGCCCCGGCCAAACGGCACCAGCACCATGCTGCCGGGAAAGACCCTCCCGGCCAGCTCCGCGGGGATGCGGTAGGAGTACAGCTTGTCAAAGTGGATGTTCGCGTCGTTGACGGCAGCCTGGGCCAGCAGCAGGCTCATTCGTCGCTGCCGTGCTGCAGCTTGAACTGGATGATGGAATAAATGCTCTCGGCGCAGGAGTCGACCTCAATGTTGACGACATGCTCGTCGTAGTTGACGGAGTTTGCAATCTCTGCCTCGGCACGCTTCAGGCGGCGCTGGATGGTCTCCTCATCCTCGGTGCCGCGGCAGCGCAGACGGCGCTCGAGCTCCTGCATATCCGGGGGCAGCACAAAGATGGTCGTTGCACCGGGGTACATCTTCTTGATGTTGCCTGCGCCCTCGACCTCGATGACGAGGATGACCGGGATGCCCAGCTTCATGCGGCCCTCGATCTCGCTGCGCAGCGTGCCGTAGTAGTTCTCGCAGTATTTTGTGTGCTCGACGATCTGGTCATGTGCCAGATGATCCTCAAAATCAGCTACAGACATGAAGTGGTAATTGATGCCGTCCTTTTCACCCTCACGCGGGGTGCGGGTCGTGGCGGAGACGGTGTGCTGAATTTCAGGATGCTTTTTCAGCAGAGCGGCAACAACGGTATCCTTGCCGGTGCCGGAAGGGCCGGAGACAACAAACAGATATTTTTCACCTTTCATCGTTACTTCCTCTTTTCTTCAGTTTCTTCGTTGGCACGCCCGGTCAGGCTTTCCAGCGGGATGCCGGACAAAATCACATGGTCAGAGTCCATGATGAGCACGGCCTGGGTGCGCCGCCCGTAGCTGGCATCGATCAGTGCGCCCTTCTCGCGGGCATCCTGCACCAGACGCTTGATAGGCGCAGAATCCGGGCTGACGATGCCGATGATGCGGTCGGCATTGACCATGTTGCCAAAGCCAATGTTCAGCAGCTTCATGGCGAACCTCCGTTACTCGATGTTCTGAATCTGCTCACGAAATTTTTTCGATTTCGGATTTCAGCTCGACGACCAGCCGCGTGATGGCTACGTCCTGGCACTTGGAGCCAATCGTGTTGGACTCGCGGTTCAACTCCTGCGTCAAAAAGTCGAGCTTGCGGCCAATCGGCTCGTCCAGCTCGAGGATCTCGCGGTACTGCGCCACATGGCTGTGCAGACGGACGGTTTCCTCGTCGATGGCGGTCTTGTCCGCAAAAATCGCGGCCTCGGTCACAAGGCGTCCCTCGTCGATGCTGCGATCCCCCAGCAGCTCCTGCAGGCGGGCGTAGAGCTTATCGCTGTAGGCCTGCACGCGGCCCGCGCTGTTCTCCTCGATTTTGGCGACGAGCGTTTCAATCGTGGTCAGGCGGCCTGCAACATCGGCCTTCATCTTCTCGCCTTCAACGGCGCGCATTGCGACAAAGGCGTCCACGGCCTGCTCGGCCACTGTCCTGACGTCCTCCCACAGCTCGTCCTCATTCGTCGGGGCGGCAGTCTGGGTCAGCACGTCCGGGAAGCGGGACAGCATCCCGACGGAGACGTCGGTTTTTCAGATCCATCCGCTCGGCCATCGCATTCAGCGCAGCGCGGTAGCCCTCGGCCAGCTGCCAGTTGACGGTGACGACGGTATCCGCCGCCGTGACGGTCTGGATGGAAAGGCTCAGCTCTACCTTGCCGCGGCTGACCTTGGAGGCGACGAGCTTTTTCAGTTTGTCCTCCAGAAATGCGCAGGAGCGCGGCAGGCGCGAGGAGTACTCAAAAAAAGCGCGCGTTGACGCTGCGAAGTTCAACCTTGATGTCACGGCCATGCAGCAGCGCACCGGCACGGCCATATCCTGTCATGCTCAAAACCATAACCTACACCTCATAAACACATATATTTTATATTTTACTACTTTTTGGGCGCAAGATGCAAGGCTGACGCCGGGATTTTGCAATATTTCACGCAGTTTTTGTGGCGCGGTAAACAAAAACCGCCCCCGCGGCAGAGCGGGAGCGGCAATTCTTTTACTTAGACGGGGTGAGACTTGTTTTCGTAGTCGGCGTGCAGAGCATCGACACCCTGCAGACGGGCGTTGCGCTTCTCAAAGAACTTGGGCGCGACCTGCGGGAACATGGCGTAGGTCAGAACGTCCTCCTCCTGGATGGCGTACTTGGAGGCCTCGGCCTTCAGCTTCTCCATCTCGGGCTCAAGGGTGTCGGCAAAGCGGCAGGTGATCGGCTGCTCGCCCTTCAGGATGAAGTCACTGAACTCCTTCTTAATGGGCGCGGGGGTCTTGCCGTAATCGCCGTGGACCAGGCCCTTGAACTCCTTGGTGACCATCTTGTAGCGCTCACCCATGATGACGTTAAAGACGGCCTGGGTACCAACGATCTGGCTGGTCGGGGTGACCAGCGGCGGATAACCGGCATCCTCACGGACGCGGGGAATCTCCTCCAGAACGTCCTGGAGCTTGTCCTCCTTACCGGCGTCCTTCAGCTGCTTGAGCATGTTGGAGAACATGCCGCCCGGCACCTGATACAGCAGGGTGTTGGCATCAACGCCCAAAGACTTCTGGTTGATCTGGCCGTTGGCGATGTACTTCTCACGCAGCTTGTTGAAGTAAGCGCGGACGACATTCAGCTGGTTCAGATCCAGACCTGTGTCGTAGTCGGTGCCCTGCAGGGCGGCGACCAGGCTTTCGGTGGGCATGTGAGAAGTGCCCAGAGCCAGAGGGCTCATAGCGGTATCGACGATGTCGGCACCAGCCTCGATGCCCTTCAGGATGGACATGGAAGCCAGACCTGCGGTGTAGTGGCTGTGGATGTCCACGGGGATCTTGACGGTCATTTTTCAGCTCGGAGACTAGCTCATAGCAGGTGTAGGGCTTGAGCAGGCCGGCCATATCCTTGATGCAGATGGAGTCAGCGCCCATCTCCTCGAGAGTCTTGGCATAGTTGGCAAAGTACTCGTTGTTATGTACCGGGCTCAGGGTGTAGCTGATGCAGGCCTGAACATGGGCACCCTCCTTGTTGGCTGCCTTGATGGCAGTCTGCAGGTTGCGGGGGTCGTTCAGCGCGTCAAAGATACGGATGACGTCGATGCCGTTGGCAACGGACTTCTGGACGAAGTACTCGACGGCGTCATCAGCGTAGGGACGGTAGCCCAGCATGTTCTGGCCGCGGAACAGCATCTGCAGCTTCTGGTGGGGCAGCTCCTTGCGCAGGATGCGCAGACGCTCCCAGGGGTCCTCGTCCAGGAAGCGGATGCAGGTAGTCGAACGTAGCGCCGCCCCAGCACTCAACGGAGAAATACGGGATCTTGTCCATTTCGGGCAGGATGGGACGCATCTCATCCATCGTCATACGGGTGGCCAGCAGAGACTGATGGGCGTCACGCAGGACGACCTCAGTAATCTTAATGGGTTTCTTAGCCAATGTGATTCACCCGGCCTTTCTATTAGTTCATGGTGATGAGCAGGTCGCCGGAGTTGACAACGTCGCCCTTGCGCACATTGACGCTGGCAATGGTGCCGTCCTGCGGAGCGCTGATCTCGTTCTCCATCTTCATGGCCTCGAGGATCAGCAGGGTGTCGCCAGCCTTGACGGAGTCACCGGCCTTGACCTTGACATCCAGGATATTGCCGGGCATGGGAGCGGTGACGGAGACGGCTCCGGCGGCACCGGCAGGAGCGGCAGCAGGTGCAGGAGCAGCGGCGGGAGCCGGAGCGGCTGCGGGGGCAGCAACAGGAGCAGCAGCGGCAGCGGGAGCGCCGGTGCCTTCCTCAACGGTGACATTATAAGCAACGCCGTTAACGGTAACGATCAGGTTTTTACATGGAAAAGTCCTCCCTATTCAAGGTTGATGATTACAGCGTGATATTGCCGTGCTTCTTAGCCAGGCGCACAGTGCGCTTGCTGGCCAGCATATCCAGAGCCTGAGCGACAGCGCCGCGGGCGGTGGCAGCATCGGCAATGGCGTCAGCAGCACCGTTGGCCACAGCGGCATTGGCGCTGCAGACCTCCTTGGCGTAGGCGGCAGCCTTGGCCTTGGTGGCGTTGACGATGTTATCGGAAGCGAAGATCTCGTCCTTATACAGAACGGTGACAGCGGCTTCGGGAGCCAGCGGGGCTACGGTGCAGCCCTGCACGGCAACACGCCAGTCGGCGCAGGCGGCAAAGACCGTGTAGGCAGGGCCGACGGCCTCACCGGCCAGTACGGCGACCTTGACGGTGGTAGCCTCGGCGTAGACACCGGCCATACGGGCAGCCTGACGGATGCCGCCAGCCTGATCGTCGCCCTCGCTCTTGCCGAAGCCCTCGGTGTTGACGACGGTCACAACGGGGATGCTGTAGGCATCGCACAGACGAACGAAGCGGGCAGCCTTGGCGGTGCACTTGTGGCACAGAGCGGCCTTCTCGGTGGCCAGGATACCAACGGCGCTGCCGTTGATGGTAGCCAGCGCGGTGACGATGTTCTTGCCGTAGCCTGCGTACAGCTCCACAGTGCTGCCCTCATCGGCCAGAGCGGCGATCGCGTCAGCCGCGGAGTACTTGACGAGGTCAAGAGCCTTGGAGGGAGCGGCAAAGTCGAACAGCGCAGGACCGGCCAGATTGTTGGCGGGCAGCAGGGCGACGATGGAGGCGGCCTGCTTGGCGGCGGCAACGGCGTCCGCAGCGGTAACGGCGGCGACACCGGCCTTGGCGGCAAACGCGGCAGAGCCGGCGTTTGCAACCTTGTCCTCAGCGTTGAACGGAGCGTTCAGGAACAGCTCGGCATCCTCTGCCATGACACAGACGTCCGCGGCAGCGGCGTTGATGGCGTTGGTACCGGCGCAGGTACCGGTGACAACGGCGACCTGAGGCACAACGCCGGAAACGCGCGCGATCTCTGCGGTCAGGCGGGCGTTGGCGTTGAGCAGATCAAGACCGCCCTCGAGCTTGGCACCCGTGGAATCATAGAACGTAACAACCGGTGCGCCGGTCTCGGCGGCCATCTCCAGCACGCGGATATTCTTTTCAATATCCTGCACGCCGACGGGAGAACCGTCCTCAAACACGACGTAGGCGTTCTGGCCGTTTGCACAGCCGTAAGCAGCACTCACTGCGCCGTCGGTAAACAGCGGCGAGTAGGTGCCGTCATCAAAAAAGTGCTGCAAGGATCTCTGCCTTGCCGGGCTTATTTGCTGCCATACAGTTTCCTCCTATGGTAAAGCTGACTGATTTTTTATAAAAATACTTTACGAAAAAAATCCGCCATTTAATTGAATTATACTACGTTCGCGACGTTTCCACAAGTGGAATTTTGCACACTTTTTCAGAATTTCCTGCAATTTTAGTCAGAATTTGTGCGCCTTTTTAAGGGGGCCGGGACGGCGGGCCGGGCTGGCAGCACGGCTCTCCCCTTTGCCGGCAGATTTCATGGCTGCGTTGCGCAGGGCATTGATCTCGCTCTTTTTCAGCTCACGGTACTCGCCGGGCTGCAGCATACCGAGCTTGACGGGACCCTCGGCGCTGCGGCGCAGGCGCACGACCTGCAGGCCGACAGCGGAGCACATGCGGCGGATCTGGCGGTTGCGGCCCTCGTGCAGGGTGATCTCCAGCACACTGCGGCCCGGCTCATCGACCACGACGTGGATAACGCAGGGCTTGGTCTTGACGCCGTCATCCAGCACAACGCCGGACGACATCTCGATGATCTGCTGCTCAGTGGCGCGGGGATTGACCGTGACGCGGTACAGCTTGCCGACACCGCCGGACGGGTGAGTCAGCATATTGATGAACGCGCCGTCATCGGTCATGAGCAGCAGCCCCTCGCTGTCCTTGTCCAGGCGGCCCACCGGGCGCAGCATGGCGGGCACATCGGAAACAAGATCCATGACGGTCTTGCGGCCACGGTCGTCAGAGCGGGTCGTCAGATAGCCGCGTGGCTTGTGCAGCATGATATAGGTGTACTGGCGCTTGCGCACGATGCGCTGTGTCTGCCCGTCGATCATGACCTTGTCATAGTCGGGGTCCATCTTGTCGCCCAGAGTGACCGGGTGGCCGTTGACCTTGACCTTGCCCGCAGCGATCAGGCGCTCGGCCTCGCGGCGGGAGCAGATGCCCTGGTCGGCCAGTACCTTTTGAATACGTTGTTCTGCCATTAAAATTTAAACTCCTTATTCGGCGGGTGCGTCAGCACCCGGCTTTTCTTTCTTGATGAGCGCAGCGACCTTGTCCACCAGCTCCGGCAGCGAGGCTATAACGTTGTCAACGGCGGAGACCTTCTCCACCAGCTGGACGGTGCGCACATTGCCGTTGGAAACGACGAGGAATGCCACCGGCGTGACCGAGACGCCTGCGCCGCTGCCGCCGCCGAACATCTGCTTGTTGGAGCTGGGGGCGACGTCGGAGCCGCCGGACGCAAACCCGAAGGTGACGCGGGAGACCGGGAATGATGGTGGTGTCATCCAACATGGATCGGGTCGCCGATGATGGTCTCGGCGTTGACCATGTCGCGGATTTTCTCGATGGTGACGCCCATCAGACCTTGAATAGGATGTTCAGCCATTGTAAGTTCCTCCTTTTATCGAAAAAAATGAAATCGTTTATGCCTTTGCGGCGGGCTGCAGCTGCGGGTCCTTCCACAGGCGGTGCAGCAGCCGGATGACGAGCCAGAGCAGCACGGCGGCGGCAGGACGTGAACGACGGAACGAGGACGATACGCCTCCCCTGCGCGCTCGCCGGTGAAATCCGGCTCGAGCCAGAGGCGGTCACTCTGTACGCGGATGTACTGCTGGACCAGAGCCAGCAGATTGTTGGCAAGCGCCATTTCGGCGCCGAACAGCTCGGCGGTGGTGCTGGCCTCGTCGGCGGTCACAGTCCAGAAGATGTCCAGCCCCGGACACGCCCGCGACCGAACGCAGCAGGTGGCGCCCCAGCCAGCCTGTGTGGCCCAGCATGCACCGGGCAAATGCCATCGGGTCATTGGACAGCAGCTGCATAGCGGCGTCGATGCGCGTCGAGATGCCGAGCGGCAGACCGCTCTTTTTCGCGCTGCCCTCAGCATCGGCGCTTTCAGTGGGGACACTGTCAGCAGGCTTCGGCGCTTCGGGCTTTCCCTGCGCCGCGGGCTGCCGGGCGACGGTCTGTGCGGGCTTTGCGGCGGGCTTGTCCGGCTTGACCTCCACGGTGACGGACGCCTGTTCGCCGTCCGCCGTCTTGCGCACGGTATGCCCGGGCGGTGCGGCGGAGGCGGGCTTTTTCAGTGCTTCCGGCTGGCCCCTGCGCGGCCAGAGCGTGAAGTGCAGCGGTCCGTAGCAGGCCGTGGCCCGCACGCCGCCCGGGCGGTACGCAAACCGAACGCCCAGCGGTATCAGCAGGGCGACGAGCAGCAGCAAGAGCACCGCCAGCAGCACCCAGCCGATCAGTCGGAGAAGGAACAACAGAATGGCCATAAGCAATCACTTCCATTCCAGCTGACCGTCGTCGCCTTCCGTCTCCTCCGGCTCGGCGCTCTCGGCAGCCTCGCCGTGAAGCGGCGGCAGGTCGGCCAGACTGCCGAGGCCAAAGACGCGCAGAAATGTGTCCGTGACCTGGAAAGCTACCGGCTTGCCGGGCAGGTCCAGGCGGCCCGCCTCCTCGATCAGTCCCTTGTCCAACAGCTTGGTGACGGTGGACGACGAGTCAACACCGCGTACCTGCTCGATAAAGCTGCGGGAGACGGGCTGATTGTAGGCAATGACGGCCAGTACCTCCAGTGCGGCGGGCGAAAGCGGCGCGTTGCGGCGGGTGTCCAGAATGCGCTTGACCATCTCGCCGTAGTACGGGCGGGTCGTCATCTGCCAGCGGTCAGGCTCGAAGTACAGGATGACCATGCCGCTCTCCTGCTCATCGTAGCGCTTTTGCAGCTTTTGCAAAAGCGTGGTGACCTCGTCGGCGTCCAGCCGCAGGGCGTCGGCCAGGCGGGCGGTCTCCACAGGCTCGGCGTGGGCAAACAGCATGGCTTCAAGAGAGCCGAGCTCCTGTCGTTCTGTCATGGCGTTTTGTCCTTTCTTCTGCGGTGTGTGCGGTCCAGCTGCAAGGTGCCGCTGTCGTCGACCTTGACGCGTCCAGCGCGGATGAGCTCGAGCAGCGCCAGGAAGGTCGCTACGTTTGTGCTGCGGCTTTCCTCGTGGCTGAACAGCTGGCCCATTTTTTGCAGGCTGCCCTTGAGCAAGCCGCGCAGCATGTGGGAGACGCGGCTGGCGACGGAGACAAACGGCGCGGTGACGAGCGGCTCAAATTTTTCCTGCGTGGGCTTTTTCTTGCGGGTGCTGCGGCCCATCAGATTGAACCACGCCTGCACGAGCCAGTTCGGATCATGGCGGCGGGTGTATTCGGCAGCGCCGACCAGCGGCATCGGCTCACGGGCTACAGTGTACAGGTCGCGGGCACGGCTGCCCAGCTGGGCGGCCACCTCCTTGCAGGCGCTGTACTCGATCAAACGCCCGGTCAGCTCGGCCTTCATGCGCTCGGCCTCGGGGCTGCGCGGCAGCAGCAGGGCGCTTTTCATCTGCACCAAATGCGCCGCCATGTCGATGAACTCGCTGGAAATCTCCATCCGGTCTTGCTGCATCTCCCGGATGGCAGCGGTGTACTGCTCGATCAGCTCCATGATGTTGACATCATAGAGGTTCATTTTATTTTTGCCCACCAGGTACAGCAGCAAATCCAGCGGGCCCTCAAAATCTTCTATTTTAAATGTCAGAACTTCCGGCAAAAACTCAATACCCCCAAAGCAGCTCCACAAAGCCTGTCAGGTGCAGCATCAGCCGCCACATACCGTTGACAAGCCAAGACAGCGGCGCGTCCAGCAGACCCAAAAAAGCACCAGTGCCAGCACGGCCAGCATAATATATCGCTCATATTTCATCGCCCTGAAATAGAGCCGCTGCGGCAAAAACAAAAGCGCAATGCGGCTGCCGTCAAACGGCGGCACCGGCAGCAGATTGAAAACCGCCAGGCTCAGATTCATGGCTACCATATAATATAGGAACATCGTCAGCACGGGCACGGCGTCCCCCAGCCCGCTGTACCAGCACAGCTTGTACAGGATCATCGACACCCACGCCAGCAGCAGATTGCTGGCAGGCCCTGCGGCAGCGGACAGCGCCATGCCGACCTTGGGGTTCTTATAGTTGTACGGGTTGATCGAGACGGGCTTGGCCCAGCCGACGCCTCCCACCAGCATGCACAGGGCACCCAGCGGGTCGAAGTGGCGCAGCGGATTCATCGAGAGACGCCCGGCGCGCACGGCAGTGTCATCACCCAGCAGGTGGCTGGCCAGCGCGTGGGCCGACTCATGAAACGGGATGGTGATGAGCACGACAACAGCGCGCAGCAGATACTGCACGATCACCGCGGGAGACAACAATCCGTTCAAAAGGTAACACCACCCCATTAAAAGCTTAGTCTATTATATCGTAGAAATGGCGGCAAGACAAGCCCTGTAGGCACCGAAAACACAATATTTAGCGCCTGAATCAACAAAAAACGCAAAATTATGGAAAAAATCAAAATTTTTTCTGTCAAAACACTTGCATTTTCGCGCAGTATACGCTATACTGTTAAAGCTATTGAAAAGGAGGTGCAAGCAATTATGGCCAAATGTTCTTGCTGTGGCAAGGGTGTCACGTTCGGTATCAAGGTTTCTCACTCTCATCGTCGGAGCAACCGTACCTGGAACCCCAATGTCAAGCGCGTGAAGGCGATCGTGGACGGTTCCCCGAAGTATATCTACGCCTGCACCCGCTGCCTGCGCTCTGGTAAAGTTACCCGCGCGGTCTGATTGGAAGGAAAAAAATGCCGGTCACTCGTGTGACCGGCTTTTTCTCTTTTACGCTTGCTTTTTAGGAGGTGGGTCTATGCTCCCCCGTGACCCTGTAATGCTGTTGAGCTATGTAAACACCCAACTGCGGGACCGCGACGCCAGTCTGGACGCGCTGTGTGACCGTGAGGAGACTGACCGTGACGCGCTGTGTGCGGCCCTGCGCGAGATCGGCTATGAGTATGACGCTGCACAGAATCGCTTTGTGTGACGCCGATTCGAGTGAAGTTTGAGAGAGGAAGTTGAAGTACCCGATGAATTTTATCTTTGTCAGCCCGCATTTTCCCAAGACCTACTGGAATTTCTGTGACCGTCTGCACCGCAACGGCGTCAATGTGCTGGGCATCGGTGATGCTCCGTTTGACGAGATTCCTTGGGAATTGAAGCAGTGCCTGACTGAGTATTACCGCGTGAATGATCTTGGCAATTACGACGAGATGCTCCGCGCTGTCGCGTACTTTACCTTCCACTATGGCAAGATCGACTGGATCGAGTCCAACAACGAGTATTGGCTGGAGATGGACGCCCAGCTGCGCACGGATTTCAACATCAATACCGGTGCGAAGAATGACTTCATCGAGCGCATCAAGTACAAGAGCAAAATGAAGGAAAGCTACATCGCCGCGGGTGTACCGGTGGCGCGCCACCATATTGTCAGCACACTGGCCGAGGCTCGCGCCTTTATCAAGGAGGTCGGCTATCCGGTCATCGTCAAGCCGGATAACGGCTGCGGTGCCGAGGCAACCTACAAGCTGCGCAATTTCACCGAGCTGAAAGAATTCTACGCCAAGCCGCATAACGTCCGGTACATTATGGAGGAGTACATCAACGGCACCATCGTCAGCTTTGACGGTGTGGCCGACAGCCATTGCGTGCCGCTGTTCTACACCTCCAACGTGTTCCCCACCCCGCTGCTGGACATCGTCAGTCAGAAAGGCGACCTCTCCTACTGGACGCAGAAGTCCGTGCCCGCTGCGTTGAAGGATGTGGGCTTCCGCACCATCAAGGCGTTCGGCGCAAAGAGCCGCTTCTTCCACTGCGAGTTCTTCCGGTTGAATGAGGACAAGCCGGGTCTTGGCAAAAAAGGGCGACTACGTCGCGCTGGAGGTCAACATGCGCCCTGCAGGCGGCTACACGCCCGATATGATCAACTATGCGAACTCGGTGGACTGCTACCAGATCTGGGCGGACATGGTCTGCTACGACGAGGTACGCAACGCCGAACTGGACGGCCCGAAGTATTTCTGCGTCTACGCAGGCCGCCGCGACTGCCATGAGTACAAGCACACCCATGCGCAGATCATGGCCAAGTACGGCTCCCGTATGCGGATGTGTGAGCGCATTCCCCAGGCGCTGCGCCTGGACATGGGCGACTGGATGTACACGGCCGTTGTGCGCTCCACCGCGGAGCGCGATGCGTTTATTCGGTACGTGCAGGAGCAGGCGTAACGAAAAGCCTTCCCCCCTCGGGGGCAAGCCTTTTACTTATATGAAACAGGAGCCTGACCGGCTGTGGTCAGGCTCCTGCTGGTTTATTTCAGCTTCACGCTCTTGTGGTATACGACCATTGAAATGCCCGCCGTGATGACCTCGGTCACCCAGAAGGCGTTCCAGATGCCGTCGGCACCCAGCAGGCGGCAGAACAGCCAGGCCAGCGGCATGATGACAACGATGTAACGGCACAGCGAGATGACCAGTGACTGCACGCCCATGCCGAGACCCTCCAGCGAGCCGGAGGCGACGACGGAAATCGTCGAGACGATGAAGCCGACGCAGATGATGCGCAGGGCCGACGTGCCGATGGCGATGGTCTCGGCGTTCGAGCTGAAAAGCCCGATCAGCTGGCCGGACAGCGCCAGACAGAGCACCGTGCCCGCGGCCATGATGGCGGCGCACATGCCCATGGATGTGCGGTAGAGCTTTTTGACGCGGTCATACTCCCCCGCGCCGTAGTTGTAGCCGATGATGGGGCGCAGACCCTGCACAATGCCGTTGGCGGGCAGGTACAGGAAGGTCTGCAATTTATAGTAGATACCCAGCACGACGACATAGCTTTGGGAGTAGACGGCCAGCAGCGAGTTCAGGAAGGTGATGAGCACCGAGGGCAGCGCCAGATTCAGGATGGCCGGTACGCCGATGGAATAGAGCTGCAGGGCCATTTTGGCGTCCGGCTTCAGGCAGCCGGAGCGCAGCCTGACCGGGATAGGGCTGACGAAGTAGACGATCAGATAGAAGATGACAGGGACCATCTGGCCGATGCCGGTAGCCAGCGCCGCACCGGCAATGCCCATTTTGGGGAACGGGCCGATGCCGAAAATCAGCAGCGGGTCCAGAATGATGTTGCAGACCGAGCCGCCCATCAGGCCGATCATCGTAATGTTCATCCGGCCCACCGCCTGAAAGATCTTCTCAAACGACATGGCGGCCATGATGACGACGGCGAACATAAAGGCAACGCGGGAGTAGGTCACGCCCATGGCAATGACGGTCTCGTCGCTGGTGAAGGAGCGCAGGAACCGCGGCATGATGGCGGTGCAGACGATGGAAATCACGACGCCGTGGATCAGCGAAAGCACCATGCCGTGGGTGGCGGCCATGTCAGCCTTTTCTTTGTTGCCTGCACCGAGATGCAGCGAGATCAGCGCGGCAATGCCGATGCTGAAGCCGATGGCAATCGCGTTGATGAGGTTCTGCACCGGGTAGACGAGGGACAGCGCAGTCATGGCTTCCTCACTGATGCGGGCGACAAAGAGGCTGTCCACGATGTTGTACAGTGCATTGACCAGCATCGAGACGACCATAGGCAGGGCCATTGAGGTCAGCAGCGGAAAAATCGGCTTTTCTTTCATGAAGGTATCGTTCATGGGCTCCTCCTTTTGACACAACAAAAACCACACAACGCTTTTCCCGGAAAGAAAGCGCTGTGTGGCGAAAAGTAGTATCAGAACTGTAAAAATCCACACCTTATTTTAGGTGCCTCTATTATACAAACCAGCGCGGAATTTGTCAAGCCGCTTGCAACAGCTGCGCAAAAACGGTACAATAAAGACAAAAATCGTGTTGCGAGGGAAAAGACATGAAAAAGCTATTGGTCTCCGGCGCAGGCGGCTTTGTGGGGGCACGCATCATGACCCAGCTGGCGGGACGTACCGAGCCTGTGCGCCTTCCCCAAAGGAATGCTGACCGCAGCGGATGAGCAGACCGTGGCCGACTGGGTGCGGCGCGAGCAGCCGGACGTGATCGTACACACGGCGGCGCTCTCCGACACGGGCTACAGCGAAAAGCACCCGGACGAGTCCTACCGCGCCAAACATTCTGCTGCCGTGCTGGATGGCGGCTGCAGCGCAAAAAAAGCGGCGCAAAGCTGGTTGCGTTCAGCTCTGACCAGGTCTACACGGGCCTTACTGAGCACGGACCGTTTGACGAGGATACACCGCTCTCCCCCGCCAACGTCTATGGCCGCCACAAGCAGGAGATGGAGCAGCGCGTGCTGGATATTTTGCCCGATGCCGTGCTGCTGCGGGCGGCCTGGATGTACGACCTGCCCGGGTACGGCCTGCCGATCCGCGGTAACTTCCTGCTGAACCTGCTGACCGCCGCTATGCGGCAGGAGACGCTGCGGTTTTCGGCGCGGGACTACCGCGGCATCACCTATGTGCGGGAGGCCGTGGAGCGGCTGACCCAGGCCATGGAACTGCCGGGCGGTGTGTACAACTTTGGCAGCGAGAACGACTGCGACATGGTCACGACGGCCCGGCGTGCCTGTGCGCTGCTGGACATCCACCCCGTCGTAGAGGCGGCAGACTGGCCGCGCAGCCTGCTGATGGACGGCGGCAGGTTCCGTGCGGCAGCGGGCGTCGGCTTTGACGATACCCTGACGGGTGTACAGCGCTGTCTGCGGGATTACGGTCTGCTGAAATAAAGCTGCAATAAAAAACCTGTACCGGCAAAAGCGGTACAGGAATTTTTTACATCTCGCCGCGTCCGGCCATGGCACGGTACAGCGTCGTCTCATCGGCGTATTCCAGACTCGAGCCGACGGGCAGGCCATAGGCCAGGCGGGTCGTTTTGATGCCCAGAGGTTTGATGAGTTTGGCGATATACATCGCCGTGGCCTCGCCCTCCACCGTCGGGCTGGTGGCCATGATGACCTCCTTGACGGTGTCATTCAGACGGGCCAGCAGCTCCTTGATGCAGAGCTGATCTGCGCCGATGCCATCCATCGGCGAAATCAGGCCGTGCAGCACATGGTACAGGCCGTTGTACTCGTGGGTGCGCTCAATCGACTTGATGTCGCGCGGGCCCTCGACCACGCAGATGATGCTGCGGTCCCGCTTCTGGGAGGCGCAGATCTTGCAGACATCGCCGGTGGTGTAGTCCTGGCAGATGCGGCAGCGGTGCAGGTCACTTTTGGCGTGCTCAATCGCCTTGGCCAGCTCCATGGCCTGCTTGGGCGGCATCGACATGATCTGATAGGCCATACGCACCGCACTTTTGCGGCCAATGCCGGGAAACTGGGCGAACTGGTCGATCAGATTTTCCCAGCGGCTCAACATTGTTGTTGAACATAGGCAGCCTCTTAGCCCAGACCGGGGATGTTCAGACCGCCGGTCATCTTGGACATCTCCTCCTCGGAGTCCTTGTCAACGGCAGCGGAGGCGCTGTTGACGGCGGCGGCAATCAGATCTCAAGCATTTCAATATCATCGGGGTCGACGGCCTCGGGCTTGATCTTGACGGCGGTGATCTCATGCTTGCCGTTCATCGTGACAGTGACCATCTCACCGCTGGCGGTGCCGGTGTACTCCTTGGCTTCGAGCTCCTCCTGCTTGGCGCGGATGTCGTCCTGCATCTTCTGGACCTGACGCATCATGGCGTTGGGATCGGGTCGGCCATAGCCCTTGGGCAGTCTTGCTTTCATGGTTGTATCCTCCAAAAATAATTATTTATCAACGATTTTCAAATCGACACCAAGCGCCTGCATCGTGTGCAGGGTCTCATCCAGGCTGACGGCAGCGGTGGTGTCGTCGGTCTTTGGCTCCTCATAGGGGCCGATACTGTACTTGGTGCGCGATACACGGTAGATAGTTTCCTTAAGACGCTTGCTGACCTCCCGGTTATTGCGGATATAATCGCGGAAGGCGTCGCTGCACTCAAACAGCACGCGCTTGCCGTCGCAATAGGCCCGGGTGCCGCGCAAAAAGGAGATGAGCATCGCATCATTCTCCTCCAAATCGGCCAGCACGGCGGGCCAGAAGGCGAACGGCTCCAGCGGGCCTGCCTGCCGCGGCGGCTCGGCCTTACGCGGGGCCGGGGCAGCGGGTGCCGGCGGTACCGGCGCGGGAGTTTGCTGCGGGGCGGGCTTCAGCTCCGGCTGCAGGAACGGCGGGTCATCGTCAATGGGCGGCGGTACATCATCCGGTGCAGCGGCGGGAACGCTCTGCGGCTGTACCACGGGCGGCACTACAGAGGGCACAGCCTGTACCGGCGGCGCTGCTGTGTAGGCGCGCGGCGCGCTGGCGAATGCCTGAGGCGCGGCGGGTGCTGCCGGGGCGGGCTGCTGGATGATAACAGGTGCAGCGGCAGTCTCGGGCTGAGTCAGCGAGAAAATCGCCAGCTCCAGCTCAATGCGCTGGTCAGTGCCGCGGCTCATTTTCTCAAGCGCCGAGCCGAACGCATTGACCGCACGGATGGCTTGCCGCTGCGGGAAGTCCCTGCGCTGGGTGTAGGCGGCCTCCTCCTCCGGCGAGATGCCGGTCAGAAGTGACGTGCCGCCCGGCAGCGCGCAGAGCATCAGATTGCGGTAATGTCCGGCCAACTCCATGCAGAGGCGGCGCATATCGACGCTCTGCTGGCGCAGCTCGGCAATTTTTTTGCCAGTGCAGTGACGGAGTCCCCTGCCGCGATGGCGTCGCTGATCTCAAACAGGTAGCCCCTGTCCGTGACACCGGCCATACGGCGGACGAGCGCCTCGTCCACGTGGTTGTCGACACCGGCGCAGGTGTCCAGAATGGACAGCGCGTCACGCATGGCACCGTCGGCCAGACGGCCAATCAACTGTGCGGCGTTCTCGTCCAGCTCGATCTTCTCCTGCCCGGCCACGTAGAGCAGCCGCCCGGCAATGTCATCCGCCGTGATGCGGGTGAAGTCATACCGCTGGCAGCGGCTCAAAATCGTGACGGGAACCTTCTGCACCTCGGTGGTGGCTAAGATAAAGATGACGTGCTCGGGCGGTTCCTCCATCGTTTTGAGCAGCGCATTGAACGCCGCGGTGGAGAGCATGTGCACCTCGTCGATGATGTAGACCTTGTACTTGCAGACCGACGGCAGATAGGCAACCTCGTCGCGCAGGTCGCGGATGTCGTCAACGCCGTTGTTAGACGCGGCATCCATCTCGATGATGTCCATGACGGAACCGGAATCAATGCCCTTACAAATTTCACACTCGCCGCAGGGGTCGGGGCTGGAAGTGTCCAGACAGTTGACCGCCTTGGCAAAAATCTTGGCGCAGGTCGTCTTGCCGGTGCCGCGGGTGCCGGTGAACAGATACGCATGGCCGATGCGCCCGGCAGAAATCTGGTTCTGCAGGGCCGTGACGATGGCCGTCTGGCCAACCACGTCCGCAAAGCGCTGGGGACGCCATTTTCGATACAGGGCACGGTACATCGGCTCACCTCCTGCAAAGCTACAAAAAACAGCGGGCAGAGCACGCGGCTGCGCTGCTTTGCGTACAGATGCAGGCTTGACCGCGGCACTGGGCAAGCGCCGCTTAATGCTGCTCGGTTCCCCGCCTGACATGGTTCACAGGCTGCCCATGCGCGGGACCTGCATCTGTACGCGAAACAGCGCAATTCAGCCCTGTCCGCTTTTAGTATTATACAATAAGTTTGGAATAAATGCAAGCGTTATCTTATATTTCGGGCATCTCGGACATCAATCTTCCTGCAGGCGCTGGACCATCTTGTAAAGGGCCTCGGCGCTGTTGAAGTTCTGCGGCATGATTTCGGATGCGGGGATCGAAATGTCGTATTCCTCATTCAGGGCCGAGATAATCTGCAGAATGTCGAAAGAGTCCAGGATGCCGTCATCGATCAGCGTTGTACAGGTGGAAAAGTCCACGTCCTCTTTGATTTCGCTTAAAATTTCCAGTAAACGTTCCATTGGTATTTCTCCTTTTCAAATTATCTTACACAGCGGGTGTATTGATGGGATAGGTTGGCGTTTCGCTGCGTACCGGGTGCGGCGTGCCGTTCTGCCACAGAATGACCTGCGGCAGGTCGCGGCTCAAAAACAGACCAAGTCCTTCCGTAACAGAGTAGGCACCGGTGTTCTCAAAAACAAGCAGGTCGCCGGGGCATAGTCCGGCCAGCGGCATACTGCGCACAAGAACATCGTTCGTAGTACAAAGGCTACCGCAAAGTGTCCAGTCCTGTACGGAAGCTGCGCGGGCAGCAAAATGGCGCAGATGCGGGCGTTTCATACCCATGATCTGGCCAAGATAATTCAGGTGGTTCATTCCACCGTCCACAATGCAGTAGTGCTGCCCGCCGTGGTCCTTGCAGTCCATGGCGGTGGTCAGGTAATAACCGCATTCGGCGGTGTAAAAGCGGCCCATCTCAACGGTCAGATGGACCCAGTTGCTGACTTCGCGCAGTGCTGGTGCAAGGTCTTTGGCCGGGGACAGTGTGTCGGTAAAATCGTCGCCGTCAAAATACGGCACCGCCAGCCCTGGGCCGTATTCCAGTTCCGGCAGACGCAGACCGAAAGTCTGCTCAATTTCAGCGTACAGTTCTCGCAGCATGGCCAGCTCTTTTTGCTGATTGACCAGCTTTTTGCGCTGGGTCCCGACAAAGTAGTGAATGCCGATAAACTCCAGATCAGGTGTTTCCTTGCGATGCGCCAATGCGGTGAAAAGATCCTCCTTTGACATGCCGAACTGACTGCCCGCGTTCAGCCGCAGCAGCACAGGCAGCCGTTTGGCGGCCTTGCGTGCAGCATCCTGCAGATAGCGGACCTGCAGCAGAGATTCCGCTGTGCAGGTGCCGACGCCGTCGGCCACGGCGCGGGCAATATCCACGGGCGTCTTATTAACACCCGAATAGATAACACGTGCATCCGCAGCATGCAGGCTCTCGCAGAGCGAAAGCTCTCCGGGACTGCATACTTCCAGCCGCGCAGTGACCTGCATCATGGCAGGCAGCAGAAATGGGTTGGCTTTGATGGAATAGCAAAGGTCGATTTCCCTGCCCCAGATTGCCTGAATAGCGCGCACGCGGGCCTGCAAAGCGTCAGTGTCAAAAGACAAAACGTCGGTGTGCCGTAGGTGGCAGCAAATTTTTTGTAAAGAAGCGTCGGTCATTTATGGGCTCCATTTTTTCGTCAGGGCAGCCAGTGCCGTGCGGTCAATTTTGCCGTTTTTATTCAGCGGCATCTCGTCCAGCTGCACAGCAGTATTCGGCTGCATAAAAGGCGGCAGACTTTCTTTCAGCGCAGCCAGCAGGGCGGCTTTCTCACAGCTGCCCGTGTAAAACAGGTGGAGCCGCTGGCGTTCGGCATCAAACGTGCAGCAGGCACGGGTCACAGCGTCGCAGCGCATAGCGGCAGCTTCAATTTCGCCAAGCTCTACGCGGTGTCCCATGTGCTTGATCTGGAAATCCCGGCGGCCAATATAATACAGGCTGCCGCTTTCGTCGTAGCGGGCCAGATCACCGGTGCGGTAAATACGCTCATACCAGTTGGTGTTCAGCGGATTCTGGGTAAAGGCCTGCGCTGTGCGCACAGGGTCAGCATAGTAGCCGAGGGCAAGCGCCGTACCGGAAACGCAGATCTCCCCTGCCTGCCCGGGCTCGGTGACAAGGGCGTCGTTCTCGTCCAGCAGAAAGACCTTCTCGTTGGGAAACGCGCATCCGATGGGCAGCGCCTCATCCGGGGCAAAATCGCGGTCCGGCAAAATGGCGTAGGTGCAGTTGCAGGTAATTTCTGTCGGGCCGTAGAGGTTCACGAACCGGGCGTGCGGCAGAGCGGACTTCCACTTCATCAGGTGCTTGATGGGCATGACTTCGCCGCTGAACAATACCTGCCGCACGTGGGAAGGTATACGGTAGCTGAAGCCGTTCATGATGGAGACAAAGCACATGGCACTGACGGCCCAGACAAGTATGGTGACCTCATGGTCTGCCAGATAGTCCATGAGTTTTGTGGGCTGACTGAAATAAGCGCGCGGGATGATCTGCACCTTAGCCCCCGTGTACAGTGCCGTGTACAGGTCTTTGACCGAAACGTCAAAGTCAAAGGGAGCCTGATTGCCCAGAATATCGTTTTGTGTGATGCCGAAAATTTCGGCAAACTGCGGGATAAAATCCAGCACCGAGCGGTGGCTGACGGTGACGCCTTTTGGCACACCGGTGCTTCCGCTTGTGAAGTTGATATACAGAGGGTCAACGTCCACAGCCTGACGGCGGCGGGCGGCCAGCAGGGCAGCGTCCGCAGGCGCAGCCAGCAGATCGTCAAGCCGGAAAATTTGCCCGCTGTACCCCAGCGCGGCGGCTGCGGCAGCGTGGGCCTCGTCCGTAACAAGAAATGCAGGGGCCAAAGTATCCAATACCTGCAAAGTGCGGGCAGCGGGCTGGCGGGTGTCAAGCACCGAGTAGCAACAGCCCGCGTAGACTGTGCCAAGCATGGCAGCAAAGGCGGAAACGGATTTTTCTAGGTAAAATGCCACCGGGCGGCGCGGCATCGTGCGGGATGCCAGAAAGCTGCCGGCACGACGGGCCGTGTCGGCTAGCTGTGCCCAGGTACAGTCTGTCTGGTCATCCCCCACAGCGGGGGCATCCGGGCAGCGGGCGGACGTGGCTTCAAGCCAGTCCAGAATGTTTGTTTGCATAGAAAGCTCTTTTCTTAAAAGTTGGCATAGAGGAAACCAACGGTTTCATTGACGCAGATAAAGCTGAGGAGTACCATGAAAATAACAAGATAGTATAAACCCCAGCGCAGCGCAAGCGGCAGCCGCTGTACCTCTGCGTAAGGGTCGCGGCCTTGTTCCTTCAGCACACTATGGGCAAAGACCAGAAGGGTACTGATGATGACAAGCCCCCAGGCCGGGCCGGAGACTGCCGCGAAAGCGCCGGGGGCATTCGCGGCCAATGCGGAAAAATTTGAAATCCGTAAAGGTGTTGCGCAGGTAGATGCACCCCTGCACAAACTCATTGCGGTCAAAGTACCAGCCGATGTTGACGATGATAAAGGTCCGAAAGATGCGAAAAACGTGCCAGCCGCGGCTTTCGGTAAGAATGTGCAGCGCCGTGTTGAGCCTTTTTGAAAGCGGGCTCCAGCAGGTCAGCCAGCGCAATGACAAGACCGTTATACAGACCCCAGGCAAGGTAGTGTGCCTGCGGGCCGTGCCAGATGCCGACCACAGCAAACACAAGCAGGTTGGCGACTGCAGCGGGCAGCACACGGCCAAAATGCTTGCCCCAATGCGATGTGGCCCACTTGCCGAAGCGCTGCATCGGCTTGGTCAGTGCAAAGGGATAGAACAGGTAATCACGCATCCACGCACCCAGCGAAATATGCCAGCGCCGCCAGAAATCCCCCAGAGAGGTAGAAAAAATACGGCTGCCGGAAGTTGGGCATCATCTCAATGCCGTACAGCTGCGCAACACCCAATACCATATCAATGCCGCCGGGAAAAATCTGCATACTGCTGCAGCGAGTACAGCAAAATGGCCAGCAGTGCCATAGAACCGGCCAGCTTTGGGGTCATTGCCGTCGAGGATGGCGGCAATCGTCGGGGTGGTCAGGTTTGCGATGGCATATTTCTTCATTGCGCCGAACAGAAACAGGAACAGTGCGCGTTTGGTACGCTCCCAGTTCCAGATGTGACGGGCGGTGAGCTGCGGGGCCATCTCTCCGTAGCGGTTGATGGGGCCCTGGATCAGCTGCGGGAAAAAGCTGATGAAAAGCAGAAAGCGGACGTAG
>ENA-OQES01000242-OQES01000242.1-human-gut-metagenome-genome-assembly--contig:-NODE-242-length-24211-cov-5.523293_pt1 | contig 24211 bp, 23 predicted proteins | sample MGYA00242798_ERZ504641 | MGnify/ENA primary metagenome ERZ504641 (study PRJEB26092, sample SAMD00036327) | human gut metagenome | host: Homo sapiens | study: EMG produced TPA metagenomics assembly of...
GAGGAGTTTTCCCAATGGCAATATCGAAGTATTCTTCCGCTCGACAAGTGCGCCGTTGATCGTTTGTTGTGTTAATAAACATCTCACGATAGAGAGCCTGTGCCTGCTGAAGTAAATTATCGTTTATAGCATTATTGCACACAATTTTTTCATCAACAGGTCTTAAAATGGCGATAATCGCGTTTCTAACAGATTGCGGTGGAACAGGAACAGGCATATCTCGTAAGCCGCCAAGCGGCATATAGGCTTGTGTCGATCCTCTAAGATGTGTTTGAATATACGCTTTGGCTTGCGGAGATTTTAAATAATAGTACATCCAAAAGGCATCCGCTTTGTTACCCGAAAATTTGAAAATGCCCATGTTTTTACACGCATATTCTACATGGGGATTATTTTCGAGATAGATATTCCCGATGGTTCCTATCATGCTGAAAAGAATGTCCCATTGCTCAACTGCACTTCTGCTGATAACTTTTTGGTAGTCGGCTTCACTAATCCAGTTTGCCGAGTCGAAATCAATGTAATGACCTTTCAGGTGCTTTGAAGTAATAAGTTTCCGGCCGGATTGCTGTGGTTTAGGGGAATCATGTGTTCCATCAGTAATTAAAGTACAGAACTGATCTGCTCGAACAGTTGACCATGACATATTTGCTCACTATCCTATCCGATATATTTTCTATGCGCAATCTTTACATTCTGTTGTTTTACCATTGCATAGTGCATTGTAGTGTCGATTTTCTGATGTCCTAAAAGTTGTTGAACTTGTTCTATGGGCATACCCTTATCTATGGCTGAGGTTGCAAGGGTGCGCCGAAATTTGTGCGGGTGTACTTTTGCAAGGTTGAGTTGTCGGCCAAGTCCGCGCAGCATCGTTTCTACACCGCCAATTTGTAAACGGTCGTGCGGAAATTTCAGAGAAACAAACAATGCCGAATTATCATCATCACGACCGACCAAGTAGTTTTGTAAGTGAATTTTTGTGCGGGCATCAAAATAGACCAAGCGCTCTTTATCGCCTTTACCGAAAACTACACACTCCCGTTCGGCAAAGTTTATATCATCACGATTCAGTGTTACCAATTCACCAACACGCATCCCAGAAGAAGCCAGCAGATCAATAATTGCTAAGTCACGCAGACTGGGGGCGTTATCCCGCATCAACTCTAAAGCCTCGTCTGTGTAGGTTTCTTTAATAACTTTAGCCGTTTTTACTTTGTGGATGCGCCGAACAGGGCTTTTTACAATATAATCTTCATCTTCCAGCCAAGAGAAGAAGCTGGAAAGGATTCGGCGTATATTGTCGATTGTAACACGGCTGGTTTTATGCTGGCTTTGATAGGTGGTTAGATATGCTCGTAAATCTTCGGTTGTAATTTGTTGAGCGGTTTTGCCTATCCCGGAAATCATGGCTTGAATGGTATTTTGGTAATATGCCAATGTTTTTTCGGAACATCCCTCAATGCGCTTTGCTGCAATGAATGCTGTGACAGCGTTTTTATTAGTAGTGTCTGGCACATTTTCTGTAGTTATGGTTACGCTGTAAAATGTGTGCTCTAATACAGAGTGCAGTGCTTTTAGTTGTTCGTTACTCAGATATGGCAGCATTTGCACTTGAATTTGGTTTATGATTTCTTCTTTCATAGTCGTTCTCCTTCAATCTATAAGAGAACGGCGTACAGTGGCAGTTCTTTTGGGTGAACTCTCGCCACTGGTAAGAGTAACGGACATTTAGTTATACAAGTCTATGTCGTCGTGATCTTCACCATCATAATGATTATAGTAATGAAAACCGTCTTCAAGTGGTTTTCCGCATGCACAGCAAACATCCCAGTATCCCCATTCTTCAATTTCGGAAGTTATACTACGATGTTGTTTGCATTTACAATATCCAATTTTCTCAACAGGGGCACCTCTAAAGTATTGCATTATGAGCCTTTCCTTTCATCAGATAAACGATAATTTGGCTGCTTAGAGTTGGACGGCGGAGACATCAATCTCGCCGGACATTAACTTCGGTAATAGGGCATCTCTCATTTCCGCAAGCGAGTCGTTTTCAATCTGATTGTTTCGAATCTGCTCGAACATCGGACCGGCAACAGAGTGGAAACGAGAAATCTCACCATTCGCAGGAATAACAAATGGCATAGCCTTGATGATTTTTGAATTGACTGCGATTGCTATTGAGGAAGTGCTTCCCATAGTTTGGTAGTTAAAATCCTTCAGATAGCAGTACAGATATTCATTGATAAAAGGCTTATTCGTCTTGAAGTGCGCAATGGCCTCATTGGTAGTCATTTCACCGTGAGTGATTGCAATTCGACCTACCGTGAGCTTGAAACTCAAGAGAACCGTATTGCTGGGAACAACTTTTATATTGAACTTGTCAACGGCCTCTTGCGTAAGCTGTTCGGAACTCCTACTGATATAGGTGCCACAGCTGCCCATATCCGAAATAGAAACCCATGTAACATCGGAGGAATTTGTCGTAAACCACTGATGTTCCTTGCGTGGAGGAGTTTTCCCAATGGCAATATCGAAGTATTCTTCCGCTCGACAAGTGCGCCGTTGATCGTTTGTTGTGTTAATAAACATCTCACGATAGAGAGCCTGTGCCTGCTGAAGTAAATTATCGTTTATCGCAACATTATTAGCAATTCGATCTTGTATTGCATTGACAATGCTAACGACTTTTCTTTGCTCGCTTACTTCTGGTAAGCATACCTGTATTTGCTGAAATGTAGATGACGGTCTTGCCAACGCAGGAACGCCTACTTGAGACGCATTGCTAAGAAGTTTGTGCTGTCCAATTGGAGTATGAAAGTAATATACAAGATATTCCGGTAAAACCTTATCATTGCAACGAACTCTAAACTGTGACTGGGAAATCACATATTTATCATGCTTTGATGATTGAGGAATATAAACTATTTGACCAAGAGTTCCTCGATGTGTAATTACAATATCTCCGCGATGAGCAATAGCCTTTTTTAAGGAATCTGCCTTTTCAGGCGTAACATAGCGGAAAGAGCTTTCAGACAAAGAAAATCCGTCAAGATTGCTTCCATTAAGTACAGGCACACCGCTATCGACAAAGCAAGAGACCTTTATATTTGAACCAAATGGACCCATTGCAATTTCATCAATAAGATCGGCAATTAGATATTCTTTAAATTTCATATCCAATCGCCCCCAACTTTTCTCGGATTTCATCTTCCAGCCGGTGAGATTCCTTGAACAAATCCGACAATTCAGCGGTCAGCCGCCCCATCTTTTCCTCAAACGGTTCGCCGTCATCCTCCTGCTCCTCAATACCAACATAGCGTCCGGGGGGTCAAGATATAATCCTGCTTGGCAATCTCGTCCGTGGTTACGGCAGCGCAATACCCTTTTACATCTTCCGGTGTGCCGTCCACAAAGGCATTGTAGGTGTCGGCAATCTTTTTGATATCCTCATCTGTCAGTTCGCGCAGCTTGCGGCTGACCATCGTACCCATCTTGCGAGCGTCAATGAACAAGGTTTTCCCGCCTTGCTTTTTTTGATTGTTTAAGAACCAGAGCGAAACCGGAATCTGCGTTGTGTAAAACAACTGGGTGGGCATGGCAATGATGCACTCGACCAGATCCGCGTTGATAATAATTTTTGCGAATCTCACCCTCGCCGCCGGATTGGGAAGAAAGAGAACCATTCGCTAACACCATACCGATCTTGCCGCCGGATGGGTTCAAGTGATAAATCATGTGCTGCAACCATGCAAAGTTGGCATTGCCTGCCGGGGGCGTACCGTATTTCCAGCGCACATCTTCCCGCAACTTATCTGCGCCCCAATCGGACAGATTAAACGGCGGGTTAGCCATAATATAATCCGCCCGCATGGTAGGGTGCTGATCGTTTAGGAAGGTATCTGCCGCATACTTGCCTAAATCAGGCTCTATGCCGCGAATGGCAAGGTTCATCTGCGCCATTTTCCAAGTAGTAGGGTTGGAATCCTGTCCGTAAATGGAAATATCGCTGATGTTGCCGCTGTGGTTCTCGACAAACTTTGCCGACTGCACAAACATACCACCGCTGCCGCAGCAGGGGTCATACACGCGCCCCTTGAACGGCTGCAATATCTCAACCAAGGTGCGCACAACGCAGGACGGCGTGAAGAATTCGCCGCCACGCTTGCCCTCCTGCTCAGCAAACATGGACAGGCAGTATTCGTAGGTGCGACCAAGAACATCCTTTTCGCTGCTGTGATCCAGCATTTTGATATTGGTGAACAGGTCTACCACATCGCCCAAGCGACGCTTGTCCAGTTCCGGACGGCAAAGTTCTGGCAAATATCCTTAGCCGCTTGTTCTCTTTTCAATAGCACGCATGGCATCGTCAATTACCGTGCCTATCTCCGGGGTGTGTGCTTTTGCAGCAATTTCGCTCCAACGCGCACCAGCGGGGACGAAGAAATGCCCTCAGAAGTGTATTCGTCAATGTCTTCCTCGAAGCCGTCGCCCTCTTCGACAAGCTGATTGTACTTGTCCTCAAAGCGGTCAGAGATATACTTTAGAAAAATCAACCCCAAAACAACACTTTTATATTCCGAAGCATCCAGATTGCCGCGCAAAACGCAGGCAGCATCCCAGATCTGCTTTTCAAACCCGATATTTGCAGTGTTCTTGTCAGCCATACATACAGCCCCCAAACTTTTATTCTAATTAACTACATTATACAATTTTTGTGTCGAATGGGCAATATTAAATTGTGCAACATTTCAATGCGCAGACAAACAAAAAAGAGCCTAAAGATTCCCACAAAATGTTGTATCTCTTCAAGCTCTATTATTAAATCAAAGATTGCCCTTTATCTAGGCATTGCCTTATATTTCCGGCCACATAATCTTCCACTCAAAATATTCTGCCTGCGTAATCTCCCCAGCATACAACTTCTTTTGAACTGCAGCCCAATCTTTTAGAAAATCATCCAGAATCGTATCATCAAACCACATCGCCACGGGGGAGCGCGGCGGCCAGCTATCGTTATCATCATAGTGCAGCGCAAGGTTTGGGTTGGCATTATACCGTGCTGTGCCGCGCTCGGTGGGAACCAGCTTGATAACGCCGGGCTGCTCCTCGTCCAGCCAGAAAAGCTGCTCCAGAATATCGTTTGCCGGGCCGTTTCCGCCATCGGAAAGTGCCAACGGGGAAACACGCAAAGCCTCTGCTATCTGATTTAGCAGGGGCTTTTTTGGTACGCGGTAACCCATCTCGTATTGCGCAATGCGGTTTGCGCTGAGGTCGACCAACTCGCCCAACTCTTTCTGGGTCATGCGGCGGTGCTGGCGGATGCGCTTGATTTTCTCTCCGATGTTCATTTCAATTCACTCTCTTTGCAGGATTTTCCTTATTGTACCACACCATAACATAAAAAGCGCAAGAAAAAAGTAACAATTTTGCGAAAACCATTGACATTCGCATAAAAGCGCAGTATCCTATATTTACATCGCAAATATGCGAAAGTCGAAATTCAAGGATGGTGATCGAATGGAGTGTAAAGAAATCAGAGAAATGTACAAGCTCATGTTTGCGGAGTACCCGGACATTGTAACGGTCAAGGATCTGCAAGCCATGCTGGGCATCAGCCGCCACGCGGCCTATGACCTGCTGGGGGAGGGCGAAATCAGCTGCATCCGGCTGGGAAACGCCTACAAAATCCCCAAAATCAATGTGATCAATTATGTTCTGAAAAGTCCGTGCGGTCAGACCCGCGTGAGCGCGTAGGAGAAAGGCTTGCTTTTGGCGAGAGCACCTCCCCGTCTTAAATAGATTCGGCACCTTGAAAACTGCATATCCGACAAGCAAGGTACATTCACCACATTGCCGTCAACTTACGAGTACGGCAGCGCAGACAGAGTACGCGCCATGACTGCCACCGGGCACGAGCGATTCAGTCTCTGGTAAACACCCCGTGGCGGAGTGGAGCGCAATGACAGGTGTGGTCGTAAAGATACTTCCGTCCAGTCACAGTTCACACAATGAGGGCGGCAGGCAGAGAACCTGGCTGGGGTAAAAATACCCATGCTGCCGTTGCAGCCGAACGGCAGCCTTGCAAGTCGTCCCCGCAGCTGGGGCAAAGTGGACAAATGCAGCTGTAAATCGAAAAGTTATCCCGAAAGTATGCGAAACCGATTCACGTTTTCCAGTCTAATAAAAGTAGGGAATCAGAACCGTATACTTTCGGGGAATTTATTGGGAGTGAATCAGATTTGATTCACTATTCAGGGGGTAAGGGGTAAAAGTGAATCAGTTCTGATTCACTCGCAGTAACCGCCCAAATCTGCCCTGTGTGGGGCAGATGCCACACGCAGCACACGGATACGAAACAGCCGATGCACCCTCCGTTTGGCGCGTTTGTGGGGCTGTGGGGCGGCGTGAGCCGTACAACTTAACACTAGAGAGTAAAACTTACTACACACAAAAAGACGATAGTATGAGATAATAGATATATACCAAAACAGAAAGGACGATGCGAATGAATTATGAAAAGCTTCCGAAAACAATCTCCGCCGAAGAACTCCTCTCCACACCGCTGCCGCCGGTCAAGTGGATCATTCCCGATTTGCTCCCGGCAGGTCTTGCGCTGTTTGCTGGCCCCAGCAAAGCGGGCAAAAGCTGGCTGACCTTGTGGCTGTGCTTGCAGGTCGCGCAGGGCAAGCCTATGTGGGGACGCGAAATAGAGCCGCACACCGTGCTTTATCTATCGCTGGAGGACACCTTCAACCGCCTGCAGAAGCGCCTTCTCCAGCTTGTGGGCAGCGAAGAAGCCCCCGAACGGCTGGTCATGCAGACGGAATGTGGCAGCATAGGGCAGGGGCTGGAAGAACAGCTCACCAGCTTCCTCTATCAGCACCCGGACACCGGGCTGATCGTCATCGACACCTTGCAAAAGGTGCGTTCCAGCGACCAGAACAACAGTATGTATGCCAGCGATTACAAGGAAATCAGCGCCTTGAAAGCACTGGCTGATAAGTACAATGTCTGCATTTTGCTGATCCACCATCTGCGCAAACAGGCCGCCGACGACCCGTTCCAGCAGATTGCAGGTTCTAATGGCTTGATGGGTGCGTCCGATACCAGCTGGGTCATGCAGCGAAAACGCATGAGCCAGACCGCCAGCATTTTGGTGACCGGGCGCGATATGGACAACAAAACACTGCGCCTGCACGAAGAAAATTGCGTTTGGATACTGGACGAGGAAGAAAGCACCGAACAAATTGTCGCTAAGGCTGTGCCGAGTTACCTTTGGAAAGTGGCTGACTACATCGATAGTGTCGGAACATGGCAAGGCACGGCTACCGAAATTGCTCTCCGCAGCCGATATTGAGGACGTTTTGCCCCACCAGTTGACCCGGAAAATCGTGGAACACTTCGATACGGTGTTCACGCCAAGAGGAATCCGCTATGAAACCCACCGCACCTCGCAGGCGCGGCAGATGAAGTTCTCCCATGACGGAAATGACGCAGATGACGCTAATGACGCTGAAATTGACATAACCCAGCTTTTCAAATGGGATATCTCACAAACAGCGTCATCAGCGTCATTAGCGTCACAAAGGTCGCGTAAGGAGAGCAAGCATGGGCGAAGTGTTGCCACAGGGCAACCCGCCGAAAAGCCTACGGGGACAGCCCCGAACCCCTGTGAGGCTGCTGGCGCATGAGAAAGCGCAGCGTTGGAATCAACGTCCGCGTCAGCGTCACAGAGAAACGAAAAATGACGCTGATGGCAAAACGATGCGGGTTATCACTTTCGGAATACCTGCGCCAGCGGGCGCTGGGATATGAGCCGGGCGGGCATCCGTCCAAGGAGGTATTTAATGTATTGGACAAACTGGATGAAATTGCAGAGAACTGTTCTGCACGGGAAGGGGCAGCCATCAACGCCCAGACCGACCGCATGAGGGACCTGCTCATTGGCGGTAACTAAGATCTGGACGATTAAGGACAGTTTACAGCGCGTCCTTGATTACGCCGCCAACCCGGACAAGACCGAATACGATGCCCTTGCCCAAACGCTGCACTACGCAGAGAACGATGCCAAGACTAAGCTGAACGAGAGTGCCCAGCTTGTCACCTGCATTCATTGCAGGGCAAATCATGCGTGGGAAGATATGCGGGCTGTACAGGAACGCTTTGGTAAAGCAGACGGCGTGGTGGCGCTCCACGCCTACCAAAGCTTCCGCGAGGGCGAGGTCACCCCAGAGCAATGCCACGAGATCGGCGTGACACTGGCCCGCAAGGTCTGGGGCAAGAGGTTTCAAGTGCTGGTTGCCACCCACATGAACACGGATAACTTACATAATCATTTTGTGATAAATTCCGTGTCCTATGTGGACGGCAAGAAGTACGAGCAGCGCCGCAGTCAGTATGCCGAGTTCCGGGCGGCATCTGACAAGCTGTGCCGTGAGTACGGCTTGTCGGTAGTGGAGCAGCCCAAGGCAAAGGAACCGGCACGGTACGCCCGAATGCGCGAAACCATCGACCAAGCCTGTGAGGATGCCAGTACCGCCGAGGACTTCCACAGGGCGCTGTATCGGCAAGGGTATATTTTCGGCAGTGACCCTAACCGTAGGTACGCAACAATCCGGGCGCGGGATGGCGGACGAGCAGTGCGGCTTTATCGGCTGGGAGAAGAATACGATCTTGCAGCCATAGATGACCGACTGCGCGGAAATTACCTGTTGTATGGACCAAGGCTGTATGAACGGAAACACCCGCCCCGACAGTATACGCCGAAACGGTATCGCCCCAAGGATACCTATGCAGGAAAAGGCATTCTAGAAATTTTCCTTGATGTGTTCTTTGGTGAATCCCAGATGCACCGCTTGTATCTGTACTACTGTTATCAGCTGGGTATCCTGCCCAAGAAACAACAGCCGCGCATCAATCGCCCGGAATTAGAGCGCATTTGGAAAGACACCGAGAAAATCCTTGCAGAACACGCCTTTGTCCACGACCACGAGTTCCCGTCTTTGCAGTCAATCGTGGACTACCGCCAGGGTTTGTCCCAGCGGATGGAAACCCTTGCCGCGCAGCGGGCGGAAATCGTCAGGCGGATGCGCCGGAAAGATGCACTGCCGGAACTGGCTGACCGTAGAGCAATGCTGACCTGCAAAATTGCCGAACTCCGCAAAGAGGATAAAATCGCAGAGGGAGCCATCAAGCGTATTCAACGCACACGCGAATCCAACCGTATTGACCGGGAAAACAGAATGCCGCAACATCCCGGACCACGCCGCCGCAGACGGGAACAGGAGCGCGAATCATGTCAGTTTGCACCCAATGTGCAGGACGGTTCTTGTGCAATTCTGTGAATAGCTTTCCGGCGGGATTGCTGGTATCGTTGTACCGAACCCAAAATGCAGCAACTTGCAAAAAAGGAGAGATGCCTATGGTAGCAGGACGCTTACAGGAGAAAAACGGATTTTATTACATCGTGCTGAGTTACACCGACTCGGCGGGCAAACGCCGTCAGCCGTGGATCGGCACAGGGCTGCCCGTCAAGGGCAACAAAAATCGCGCCGAAAAAATGCTGGCGGATACGCGAAAGGACTTCACGATTCCCAAGGGTCAGATGTCCGAACTCAGCCCGGATATGGCATTCAGCGACTATATGCGGTACTGGCTGAAAATGATGCGCACAGCCGTAACGGAAACTACTTACTCGTCCTATTGCTTCAATGTAGAGAAACATATCATTCCCTATTTTGAGCCGCTGGGCGTAACACTGGCAGGGCTGCAACCGCGCCAGATTCAGAGCTTTTATCTGCACGAAGCGGAAACGCTGAAAAACACCTCTATCCTGCGATTCCACGCCAATCTTCACAAAGCGCTGAAATACGCCGTGCGCATCGACCTGATCACCAGCAACCCGGTGGACAAGGTGGACCGCCCCAAGCCGCAGGCGTTCATGGCAAGCTATTACAGCGCCGAGGAGATGGAAAAGCTCTTTGAAGCCGCCCAAGGGCATAAGCTGGAACTGATTATCCAGCTTGCAGCTTTTTACGGCTTGCGCCGAGCCGAGGTGATGGGCTTGCGGTGGGAGGCCATCGACTTTGAAGCCAAGACGCTGACCATTCGCCACATCGTGACCAGCACCCGCATTGACGGTAAGAAAATTCTGGTAGAAGCTGACCGAGCCAAAACAAAATCCAGTCTGCGCACCTTGCCGCTGGTAGACCCGATTGCGGAGCGCTTAAAAGCCGTCAAAGAGCAGCAGGAGTATAACCAGAAAATCTGCGGCAACTGCTATAATCAAGAGTACCTCGGCTATGTATTTGTGGATGCAATGGGAAACTTGATCCAGCCGGATTCCGTGACGACAGGCTTTCCGCAGTTGTTGAAAGAGAACGGTCTGCGCAGGATCCGATTCCACGATTTGCGCCACTCCTGTGCCAGCCTATTGCTGAAAGAGGGCGTGCCGATGAAGCAGATTCAAGAGTGGCTGGGCCACAGTGATATTTCTACCACGGCAAACATCTATGCGCATCTGGATTCGCAGTCCAAGAACCTCAGCGCCCGGACGATGGCAAACACGCTGACACTGCCGAAAGTGCCGAGCGTAAAAGAATGGTAAGGTAAAACGGCACACCCCGGTATCTGTCTGAGTAAGGACGGATGCCGGGGTGATTTTGTTTGGTTTTAGTTTTGGGGTGTAAAATCGAATACATTAATAAGGGTTACTTTAATACTTTGATTCTAACAATATACGCGATTCTATTCGATTTCTCGTCTTGTCTGGAACCATCATTTTGCTGCGTGGCTGTTCTTTCGGTGTAGCTTGTTATGTAGTTGACTGCTTTCAACCTATCCAGTAGTTGTTTTATGCCGTCCTTCCAAGGCACGGTCACTTGATTTCGTTGAGTTCGATTAGACAGACGATTAAAGGGAACTTTAGGAATTGAAGTACAGACTATCGTACTGAAAGAACGATAGAATGTATATAGGGAATGGAAATAAGATCATCATAACGAATCGTGAAGCATTTCGCGAAATATGTTAAATAACAAATGACATATTTATTAAAATTTGCTATAATTGCAATAGTATAATTAACTGACGAAGAATTAAATAACAGCTCTGGTAATTGATTATAGGCAGTATGAATCATAAGTATTTATGATGGAGCGAGGAGAAAAGAGATATGAGGAATTTTGAAAATGATTTGATTTATTATCCTAATCCGGACCCGGTCAAGGAACCGAGATTTATTTTAAAATCTGTAGATGAATTGGAAAAATCAACAAAATACAGTGTTACCTGCAATGGAACAGAGCGTGTGGTATACCATACAGATTCGTTTGACTATGTTGTAGTAGTAGATAACGAAGCGTATGATCTGGAGATTTCAATCCATACACCATATGAAAAACTTGAAATCCGTCCGTCCAGCTTTGGCATAGTTCCTTTTGTAAAAGGAGAAACAGTCCATATCCATCTTGATGAACCGAGAAAGTTTACTGTAGAGACGGATGGTGGTCTTCATGATGCATTGTTTGTGCTTTGCTCGCACAGGATTGAGAAGCCGGCAGATACCACTATCTGCTTTGAAAAGGGCAAGGTATATAATGTAGGAGTTCTTACCTTAAAGTCCAATGATACGGTTTACATAGAGGAAGGTGCTGTTGTATCAGGTTGTGTATACGCAGACCATTGTGACAATATTTCCATTGTAGGAAACGGAATTATCAACGGAGCCTGCTGGCATCTGCCGGACAGTAATGCACACCGTTTCTTTATCTATGCCAAGTGGTGTAATAATGTACTCTTAAAAGGCTTTACTGCTGTAGACGGTCCTTCCTGGCATGTAGTTCCTGCGGCGTGTGACCATGTTGTGATTGATGATATGAATATTATGTCGAGGATTGTAACGGGAGACGGTATTGATATTACGAGCAGCCAGGACGTAGAGGTAAAAAATTGCTTTATCCGTTCCACAGACGACAGTATCTGCATCAAATCCCAAAGATTGTTTGAAGATCCGTCAACGGTACGTGACGTAACAAAAGTGCGTGTTCACAATAACGTGATCTGGAATGCAGAACCCGGTAATGCCATAGAGCTTGGTTATGCCCTCCAGAGCGAAATCCACGACCTAGTATTTGAGGATTGTGATATTATACACTGCCAGTATGAAGGAAACATGGGTGGTGCGGCGATTTCCATCCATCAGGCAGATGGCGGCCATGTTCATGATATACATTATAAAAATATCAGAGTAGAACAGGCAGAACAGAAACTGTTCGATATTAAGGTTCTGCTTTGCAGATATACGGAACAGCTTGCCAAAGGAGAGATTAATGATATCTATTTTGATAATATCCAGGTGCTGAACGGAGATATCCCGGTCTCCATGATCCGGGGGTATCAGACACCGACAGAAGAAGTACGTGTCCATGATGTCCATTTTGATAACATTACTTTTATGGGGAATAAGTGTGAAACCTGGCAGGATATGCGGCTTGTTACAGAACTGGCAAATGACATTTATGTCAATGGTGCCAGAATATGCAGACGGATGAAATTCTGAGAATATCATCATATAGAGATGGTTTTATTACTTGCAGCAAGGAGGGTATTTATGGAACAAAGCAGCGATAACTGCTGAATCTGCGCCAGATGATGAGACACTGGGTGAGTTTGGCGCAGTCCGAAATGTGAACCGCCGTGAAAGAAAGTTGGTAGAAAACTTTCAGGAAGGCTTAGAGGGAACAACGATAGTAGCGCCACGATTGCATTACGTATATTCGGAGAGCAACCTAGGAGAAAAAACGTTCTTGGCTTCACAGTATTATGGAAAATGCCAAATCTGTGGGAAACAAATTTTTCCGCAGCAATGGAAAGCCATATTTTGAAGCTTGTAATATTCTCCCAACCAATGCTATTCCGGATAGATACAAACATAGCATTTCAGAAGGTTGGAATTCTCTTTGTCTATGTCCGAACTGTGCTGCTGAATTTAAGTACGGAAAGAAGAATCTGTCTGAGCTTATTTCGATGATACAAGGTTACCATGTGAAAGAAAATGGCGAGAATTTGATTACCTGTAGGATAGAAATGCAAGGAGAGCACAGGGCAATCAAATACACAGGAAAGCATTTCTTGGCTTTGCAAAAGGCCATCGGGTTTTATTCTGATGATGTTAAATGATGTCGCGGAAAACAAATACTCTGGAAAGAGACACGCCAGCCGTGATTGGAAGAACTACAAGATACTTTTGAAGTGTTTGAGAACGCCTCCAATGGTGATTTGTTATCTAAAGACTTAGGAGCAGCATAGAATGACGCAATCTACCGCCTTATCGTGAGATGGGGCGGTACTTTTTTGAAAAATATGTAGGCGGCACGGGCGGCAACACCGGCATTTTGAGGTAATGCAGGGTGGGGTTCAGATTGATCCGTTACGTTTGGTGCCTTAAAAGAAGAAAGTCCTGATGCCGAAATTCGGCATCAGGACTCTTTACTGTTGCGTTTTACTTTCTGTAAACCACCGCTTCAAACGGTCGCAGGCTTCCGGGGGTTCCGGGGGTGTTGTAGTTGCTGATAAGCAGCTCGGTGTTCTGCCAATCGTTCAGCAATGGGCAAGGTACGTCATGGTCGGTAAAGTTGCAGACCACGAGTACCTGCTCGTCGTTCAATGTGCGGGTGTAGGCGTAAATCTCTTCATCGTCGGGCAACAGCAGGGCGTAGTGACCGTAGACGAAGGTCTTGTCCGACTTGCGCAGCGCCAGTAAGCGGCGGTAGAAGCTGTACACCGATTCCGGGTCGCCCACCTGTTTGGCTGCGTTGATCTGCGGGTAGTTGGGGTTCAGCGGTATCCACGGTGTGCCGGTGGTAAAGCCTGCATTGGCGGTATCATCCCAGTGCATGGGGGTGCGGGTGTGCTCGCGGCTGATGTAGTTGGCCGCCTTCATAAAATCCGCCACGCTCTCGCCGCAGCGCTGGGTCTTTTCAAAGTAGGCGTTGCGAGTCATAACATCGTTAATGGGGTCGATGCTGTCGAAATGCTTGTTCGTCATGCCCAGTTCCTCACCCTGATAAATGTAGGGCGTTCCCTGCATCAGGTAGAGGCAGACAGCCAGCATTTTGGCCGACCGCACACGGGATTCTTCGTCCTTGGTGCAGCCGAAGCGCGACACTACGCGGGGTTGGTCGTGGTTGTTCCAGTACAGGCTGTTCCACGCCTTGCCGTCCAAACCGGTCTGCCAGCGGGTCTGTATTTTTTTAATATCCGTCAGCTTCCACGGGTGTTCGGGTTCCCACTTGCGGCTCTCTCCGCCGTCCACGTCCATCAGTTCAAACTGGAACACCATGTTCAGCTCATGGCGATCCTCGCCCGCGTACAGGCAGGCCAGCTCCGGGTTGACGTTGGCGTTTTCTCCCACCGTCATGCAGTCGTAGTGACTCAGCACACGCCGGTTCATCTCCTGCAGGTATTCATGCACACGGGGGCCGTTGGTACACTGGTCGGTATAGTCGCCGTACAGACCATCGGCGCAAAGTGGCCCGTCTGCATATCCGGCCTTGGAGATCATGCTGATGACGTCCATGCGAAAGCCGTCGATTCCCTTTTGGAACCAGAAGTTCATCATGTCAAAGACCTGATCGTGAACCTCCGGGTTCTCCCAGTTCAAATCGGGCTGTCCTTCAGCAAAAAGGTGCAGGTAATACTGACCGGTTTTCTCATCGTACTTCCACGCCGAGCCGCTGAAGCAGCTGCGCCAGTTGTTGGGGGCACCGCCGTCCGGGGCGGGGTCCTTCCAGATATAATAGTCGCGTTTGGGGTTGTCGCGGCTGGAACGGCTCTCAATAAACCACGGGTGCTGGTCCGACGAGTGGTTGACCACCAAGTCCATGATGAGCTTTAACCCGTGGGCATGGACATCCGCCAGCAGGGCGTCAAAGTCGGCCATCGTGCCGAAGTCTGTCATGATATCGCGGTAATCGCTGATGTCATAGCCGTTGTCCACATTAGGAGATTGATAGATCGGGTTCAGCCACAGCACATCGACGCCAAGGTCTTTTAAGTAGTCTAGTTTTTCACGGATGCCGTTCAGGTCGCCGATGCCATCACCGTTGGAGTCCTTGAAGCTGCGTGGGTAGATTTGGTAGACGACGGCCTCTTTCCACCACGCGGGGTGAATGCTTTCCATAAGTATACCTCTTACAAAATCGTTCCCGGCAGTTTGGTCACGTCCTGCATATGGTAGGTGGGTTCAAACGGCATCGGAGCCGTGCCGACGATGGCACAGTCCATGCCGCCCGCGCGGGCAGCCTCCAGCCCGGCGGCAGCGTCCTCCACAACCAGACAGTCTGCCGGGGCAAGCCCCACCATGGCGGCAGCCTTGGTAAAGACCTCCGGGTCGGGCTTGGAGTGAGCAATCATCGTGCCGTCACACACAGCATCAAAGTAGCGGTTCGCGTCGAGCCGTTCCAAGATGTAGGCCGCGTTCTTACTGGACGAACCAACAGCCAGCTTCAGCCCCGCGTTGTGCAGCGCCGTCAGGGCGTCGCGCACGGCAGCGGGCATATCGGCGGGCGACATCTGCGCCAGCAGCTTGCGGTAGCGGTCGTTTTTCTCGGTGGCAAGGCGTTCATTTTTCCGCATCGGTAAAGGTCTTGCTGCTGCCGGAAAGGATGATTTCCAGACTCTCCATCCGGCTGACGCCGCGCAGCTTCATATTGATGGTTTCGTCAAACGGTGCGCCGACTTCATCAGCCGTCTGTTTCCACGCTTCAAAGTGAAAACGGTCTGTGGAGCAGAGCACTCCATCCAAGTCGAAAATAATACCCTTGTATTTCATAGAAAGTTCCTCATAGTTACTCGGCGGCCAGCTTTACCGGGTGACCGTCCACGGTAATTTCCACAGCGGAACCGCCGCGGTGGGTGACAGTGATGCCCGCATGGGTGACTTCCACATGGAGCTTTGCACCGCGCCAGACGATGTTGAACGCCGCGCGCTGCCAGCTTGCGGGCAGATGACTGCGCAGGGAAAGCCCGCCCTCGTGCCATTCCAGCCCGGCAAAGCCGCAGGCAACACACTGCCAGACGTTACCCATCGATGCACTGTGGATGCCTAAGTCGGACGACTTCATATTCGGGCCGAGGTCAATGGCAATGGCGTGGCGGTACATATCCAGCGCCATATCGTCCAGTCCCTCCCATGCGGCCAACACACAGTGCTGACCATGGCTCAGGGAGGAATCATGCAGTGTGCGGGACTCATAGAACATAAAGTTCTTGCAGCGGGTCTCAGCATCGAACAAGTCGGGCATAATGCGCATGAGCATGACCAAGTCAGCCTGCTTCGAGACCATAAGTTGGTTCATCTGGGCGGGACTGTAATCCTCGTAAATCGAGGACACGCCCTGCTGGTTTTTGTATTTGCTCAGGTCGATCGCATCCAGCCCCAGATATTGGGCGTTCTGCGGCACGATGCCATCGGCGTTGGGCTGCGGCAGGTAGACTTTTGCCTTTTTGTCCTGCAATTCAGCCGCCAGAGCATTCAGGTCATAGCTGTCGCTCAGCTTGGCGTAGGCGTCCGGCCAACGGGTAGGCATATCCTTGATGCAGCGTTCGGCCTGTTCCATGGCAAAGACGGTCAGATAGTTTGTAAAGGCGTTGTTATCGACGTGGTCTTTGTACTCATCCGGACCGATGACGTTTTTGATTTCATAGCGCTGCGTATCATCCTGCCACTCTACGCGGCTTGCCCAGAAACGGGCAATTTCAATCAAAAGCTCACAACCGCGGCGGTTCATGAAATCATCATCGCCGGTGGCTTGGTAGTACAGCCAGACACCCCAGGCAATATCCGCAGAGATATGCTGCTCGATCATACCTGTCAAAACCGGGCTGCTCTTGCCGGTGACGATATCCGCACCGCAGTAAAGCGGCGTTACTTCGCCGTCGTCCAGCCATGCACTCTCCCAGGGGAACATAGCACCCTGATAGCCATTCTCGCTGGCCTTTTTGAACGCGCCGGGCAGGCTGCGCCAGCGGTAGCCCAGCAGGGTCTTGGCGGCGGCGGGGTCAGTCAACAGGTAGTAAGGCATCAGGAACATCTCGGTATCCCAGAAAGAATGACCTTTGTAGCCCTCGCCTGTCATGCCCTTGGCACCGATGCCAACGCGGTCATCATCGCGCTTGATCATAATGTTCAGGTGATACAGCGCAAACCGCATACCCAGCTGGTCAAAGCTGTCATCGCTTTCGATCTGCACATCCTGCTCTGCCCAGTAAGCTGCCCACTTTTTGGCGGAGGCTGCAAGCAGAGCGTCATAACCGGTATCCGCAAACTTTGCCGCCAGCGCATCACCGGCAGCGGCAACGATGTCCGGGTTCGTTGTGCCGCGCTGCTGACCGTAGACCGTAAACGGCAGGTCACGGCCTGTGTGGTAGCAGGTCAGCTTTTCGATGCGCAGCGTCTGCCCTTTTGCCAGCCGGAACGTGTAGCGCCCCACAAAGCGGCGGCGCTCAATGACCGGCAGCGACTCGGAGGGTTCTGCGCTGAATTTGTGCAGGCAGTGTACACCGATCGGCACATTGCTCTCATTCGTATGGGTCATCAGGCGCAGGATGCCACCGGGCAGCATCCGCATTTCGCCCTCCACACAGTGCTGAGAGCCGGTATTGCTGTTGCGGGTCGAGATACCGCTATTGACGACCAGCTCGATATCCTGATTCGTCGGTGTAACTTCCACCGAGAACGCGGCAATATGCTCATTATCCAGCGAAACAAAGCGACGGAAGGTCAGTTCCAGCGCTGCCCCGGCAGGGCTTTTCCACTGCACGGTGCGCGTTGCTTCGCCGGTGTGCAGATCCAGTGTGCGCAGGTAGCTTTGCAGCGTACCCTGATCCATGGCGAAACGCTCACCGTTGACGATAAACTCCATAGCAGTCACGTCAGGCAGGTTGGGCAGCTCGGTCACTTCGTCGGGCATAGCCTTATTGAATGTGCCCGTGATAAAAGCGCCGCGGTAGGTATCAAGGTAACCCTCCTCCAGCGCGCAGCGGATGTTGATATAGCCGTTGCCCTGGGCAAAGATGGATTCACATTTGGCGGTGCGGCACGGGTCAAAGGTTTCCTCTGCCACGATCCAGCCGCGGGGTTCGAGATCATATTTCATAGTCGGGTTTCCTTTTCATCAGCCCTTGACGCCGGAAGCAGCCACGCTGGCCTGCACCTGATCCTGTGCAATCGCATACAGGATGACGCCGGGCAGAATGACAATGGTAAGCGCGGCAAACAGCTGGGTGTAGTTGTAGGAAAATTCGCTGGTGAAGAACGCCAGCGCGATGGGCAGTGTGCGCTGCGAGTCCGAAACGGTCAGCAGCGAGGCAAAGTAGTACTCGTTCCAGTTGCCGAGGAACATCAGGATGCCGGCAGTCGCCAGTGCGCTTTTTGCCAGCGGCAGGTTGATGGTCCAGAACGTGCGGAAGAAGCTTGCGCCGTCCAGTGTCGCAGCCTCGTCCAGGCTTTTGGGAATCGCCATAAAGCCGGCTTTCAGCACAAAGATGGACATAGCCATACCGGCAGACAGGTAAACAAGGGTGACGCCCCAGATGCTGTCATAAAGGTTCAGTTTCGTGATGAGCGAGAAGATGGGCTGGGTCTTGCTGTGGCTGGGCACAAGCAGCGTGATGGTGAACAGCGCAAACAGCAGCTTGCGACCGGGAAACTCAAACTTGGCAATGACATACGCGCCCATGGCATAGAACAGCAGCGAAACCAGCGTCGAGACGCCCGCCGCCAGCAGCGAGTTGAAAAAGTAGGTGGGGAAGCTGTACTTCTGGAAAATATCAATATAGGTATCCAGCGAGAAGTGGGCGGGCAGCGCCAGCGGTGAACTTAAAATTTCGCCGTTCGTCTTGAAGGACGACATAATGACCCACAGAATGGGAAACACAGAGAGAATAATGACGATGGCCTCCACAAGGTACATCAAAACCTTTGCCCAAGGCTTGTATTTGATTTTCATGGTGTGCCTCCTTCTCAGTAATCAGCTTCGTCCATGCGGAACAGCTTGTTTACGATGCCCAGCACGATCAAACCGATGATAAACATGACCACGCCCACCGCGTTGGCGTAACCGTAACGGTAGTCCATGATGCCCTTGACCAGAATGATGGGCAGGCTCATCGTGTCGTCGCCCGGACCGCCGGACGTCGTCAGGGCAATCTGCTCATACATGGCAATACGGGATGTCAGCGAGGCAATGACGCTGGTGCCGATGGATGCACGGCACAGCGGCAGCTGGATATAGCGGATCAGCTGCCAGCCGGTAGCGCCGTCCATGAGGGCGGCTTCATTCAGTTCCTTCGGAATGTTCATCAAATCACCCAGCACGACCAACGTGACGATGACTGCATAGAACAGCCAGGTGAACGTAACAGCCCAGAACGCCCAAGGCGATTTGTAGAACCACTGGACGTTGAAATTCGGGTTAAAAACGCGGATGACCGAGTTCAGGATGCCGAAATCATTGTTGAAAATGAATTTGTAGATCATCGCCCAGGCCGCCGCACTGATGACGTTGGGAATCATGAACACTGTACGGGTGAACTTCCAGCCGTGGGGGCGCTGGTACAGTACAAAAGCGACCAATGTGCCGAAGCCGACGTGCAGCGTCAGGGCAATCACGCACCACCAGAGCAGGTTTTTCAACGCAATGAGGAACGAACTGTTGGTAAACAGATTGATATAGTTTGTCAGACCGTTGAACTTTGGTGCGTTGAAGCCATCCCATTTCGTGAACGACGTCACAAATACCTGCGCAATGGGCATCACATAGAACATCGCAAAGATCACGATGGTGGGAAGCAGGAACAGATAGATCCATTTGTAGTTTGCACGCTGGATGCGGCCCGCCTTGATGCGCGTTGCTTTTTTCGGGGCGGTTTTCATGGTTTTGCAGCTCCTTCCTTTTCAAAAAAATGCGTGCCGCCGCCGTATGCAACGGGACGGCGACACGCCTTGAATTACATATTGTTCTTGCGCGGATTGCGCGGATTGCGCGGATTACTCGGCGCTGGCTTCCGCGGCCTTGTCACTCATCCACTGGGCGAACTGCTCCGGGGTGCAGGTGCCGTCGGCCAGGCTGGGCAGCAGCTTACCAAACTCGGTGTTGGCAACGGAGGCAGGGATCACATCGAGGATGCGGGGGACAAACACGGTATCAGTAGTGGTGTCGGCTGCCAGATCAGAAAGCACCTGGCTCTCGCCCTGCTTTGCCTTGAAGTCGTCGGAGTAGGTCAGCTTCGGTGTGTCGCCACCCTCGGCCAGCATGTAGGCTTCCAGCTCAGCGGGGCTGTAAATGAACTCAAGGAAAGCCTTTGCAAGGGCAATTTCATCCTCAGGGGCAGAAGCAGAGATCCACCACTCACCGAAAGTGGCGGTGTCGGCAATGCCGACGTCGCCCGGGAACAGGGAGGCACGGACCTTCGCGCCGTCAAAGCCGTTGGACCACTTGTCGGAGTTGGAGCTCTCGAAGTCAGAGGACATCCAAGGACCGTTGGCAATGATGGCGGCCTGCTCGCTCATGAAAGCGTTGGCGGCATCCGCGTAGGCTGCGCCTACCGAGTTGGAGGCTGCGTTGTTCTGCAGCAGATTCTGCAGCTTGGCCACAGCGTTGATGAAGCAGGGCTGGTTGAAGTCGGTGATCTTGGTCTCGGTGCCACTCTTCAGCCATTCTACGCCACCGTCTTCCTCGGCCACCAGCGCAGTCAGGAACAAGGCGGAAACCCAGCCGTTCTCGGCGGTGGAGAAGGCGATCTTCTGGTCGCCCAGCGCGGAAACAAATTCGTCCATGCTCATAGCGCTGATGTCAGCATCGGTGCTCCACATAGCAGAGTTGTAGAAGAAGCCGATGGGACGTACCGTTGCCAGAGGCATAGTCATGACTCTGCCATCCTCATTGGAGCAGTATTCACGACTGTCGTCAATCAGGACATCCTTGACGGCGGGGGTCGCGTCGATCCAGTCGGTCAAGTCGTAGGCAAGGCCGTTGGGGATAACGACGTTCTTGACCCAGTCCGGGTCACCGCCCTCCACCAGCACCGGCAGCTTGTTCTGCTGTGCCAGCTGCTTTAAGCGGTCATTGAAAATACTATCCTGGGGTACGCTCTCCAGATTGATTTTGTACTTCCCGGCGTACTTCTCGTTAAAACGCTCGACCTGCGGCACAAAGAAGGCCGCACCGGCGTTCTCGCCGGTTTTGTAGGAGGGAATGGTGACTTCCACCACGCCGCTGTTGGTATCAGCGGATGCCGTGCTACCGGCAGTATCGCCGCCGGTTGTGGAAGTTGCAGCAGAGGATGCAGCGCCACCGCAGCCGGCCAGGCTGGCGGTCATCATGGCAGCGGCCAGAGCGCCTGCGAACAGTTGCTTCTTTTTCATAGTGTTTCTCCTTTACCTTTGTGATTTTTGGTTTTATTAACACGGTGCGGTTGCACCAAATGTTCCAAAAGTTATTTACTAAAAACGTTTTTGATTTTGCGGTTAAAAATATTTGCAGCGAAATTTGGCTTAAGAAGTTGCTGCAAAAACGTTTTTTGTATCTCTGTCTGTAAAAAAGCGGCCTTAACCGCTGCTTTCGGTTTTATAGGGGGCGGACGCTGTCGCGCACCGTCAGGGTGTGGGGCAATACCAGCCGCTGTGCCTTGCGCTTGCCGCGGATCATATCGCACAGTAGGCGAGTAGCCTCGTAGCCTTTTTGCTGGATGTTCTGGTCAATGGTGGTAATAGCCGGGTCGGTGTAGTTGGTGACTTCCAACCCATCGAAGCCTACGACCGAGTAGTCTTTTGGCACTTTATAGCCCAGTTCTTTCAGCCCCTCGATCGTGCCAATGGCCAGCATATCGCTCATGCAGAGGAACGCCGTGGCGCTGTCCGGGCTGTGGGTTCGGAAGTATTCCTTCACACCGTCGCGGGCTTCCTCCCGCCCGAAGTTGGTGTAGATGATGTTGTCGCGGGGCAGCTCCAAACCATTGCGCTGCATAGCTTGGTACGCACCCACAAGGCGCTGCATACTGACCATGGCCAGCTTGCGGCCATGTACTACCACGATCTTGCGGTGTCCCTTGTCGATGAGGTATTGGGTCAGCTCGTCAAACGCTTTGATGTCGTCCATCATCACACAGCTGACATTCGGACCGGGAACCTCAATATCAATGGTCACGCAGGGGTATTTGCTTTTCGCCAGCAGTTCGCAGTAAGGGTCGTTGGTTCTCAAACCCATCAGGATCGCGCCGGCGATGTTGTGCTCATAGCAGAGCTGTTCAAAACTTTTTTCGGCCTGGATCTTGGTGTTGATAACCTGAATGGACATTTCCACATCGTTGTTGACTGTGTAGTGGTAGCAGCCTTTCATCAGCAGTGCATCAAAATCGTTGATAAGCTCTTCTTCCAGAAAGCCGGAAAGCACCAGCGCGATATTGTGATTGTGCTTGGAGGAAAGGTTGCGCGCCATCTGGTTGGGGCGATACCCCAGCCGCTGCGCGGTCTCCACGATGCGCGCCCGTGTTGTAGGGCTGACATCTGGGTAGTTGTTGAGTGCGCGGGAAACGGTACCGACCGTGACTCCGGCTTCCCGTGCAATGTCGCGGATCGAAACTGCCATGCCTGCTCACTCCTGATCCTCTTTTCAACCAAAACCGTTTTCGGTACCGTGTATATCGCTGTGTTCCAAAACGTTTTGTTGTGATTTCTTTATACTCTAATTTCCCTGTTTTGTCAACACTCTCCGCCCGCTTTCTACATTTTGCAAAAGAAACAGGTTGTGGTTTTGTGTAGCTTGCACAAGTGCAAAATGGCAGGAGAGGGGGCGGTATTTTTTTTCGGGGGAAAAATTGCAGATTTTTGCTCCAACATCGAGCAGATGTGCGATGCCCTGCGAATCAGCACCAAAACGGGGTACAAGCTGCTGCACGAAGGCAAAATCCCGGCGATGAAAATCGGGCGCTCGTATCGCATCCCCAAAGCCCACCTGTTTACCTACCTTCAAATTTGCGGTCAACACTGTCGAGCAGAGAATCGACAGTGTTGATTGTTTTGCGCCGATGCGGTATGTATTTGTGGATGCAATGGGCAACCTGATCCAGCCGGATTCCGTGACGACAGGCTTTCCACAGTTGCTGAAAGAGAACGGTTTACGCAGGATTCGCTTCCATGATTTGCGCCACTCCTGTGCCAGCCTATTGCTGAAAGAGGGCGTGCCGATGAAGCAGATCCAAGAGTGGCTGGGCCACAGTGATATTTCCACCACAGCCAACATTTACGCGCATCTGGATTCGCAATCCAAGAATCTCAGCGCCCGGACGATGGCAAATACGCTGACATTGCCCGAAGCGCAGCCCATAAAGAAGTGGTAATTTGAACAGCGGCGGCATCTGAGAAATCAGGTGCCGCCTTTTTTAGCTGTCAATTTGTACCCAAGCTGCGGGAAGAATCTTGTGTAGTTCTGTGAATAGCTATTTGCCGCGATTGCTGGTATGATTTGTACCGAACCCGAAAATCACTACTTGAAAATAAAGGGGGAGATGCCTATGAAAATAGCTTCGGAATTTTGTAAACTAGCAATAAAAAATCACTACCCAATGTAGAATTGAGTAGTGATACTTGGCGCAGACGGTGGGATTCGAACCCACGTGACATTGCTGTCAAATTGATTTCGAGTTAATCATTGAAAAGGCAATATGGTGATAACCAAGGCTGATGCAGGCTGGTTTGTCCGCTGATTTTGGGACGATGCTTGTAGCGGAAATACTGCCCGGAAACCAAAAAATCAATGTAGGTACGAAAATAAGCAAAATCACCCGTTTTGGGGCAAAAATGGCGACCTTTTTGGGAAAAATGCAAGATAAGATGCAAGATAAGCCCTGCCCAAAAAAGGCCGGATAATGGTGCAGATTTGCGGACACGAATGAGAAAAAATTGCAAGAAACAAAAAAATTCGAAGTAGTGATTTTTGCGGGTTCCACTTTACAAACAAGGAGAACCCGAAATGAAGAAAGAAACTGTAAGCAACGACTCTTTGAAAAGAAAAAAGTCGAAGAAATCCTAACACCCTATCCGGAACCCGATGAGCCAGCAACGATTTCCGCATCGTTTGCCATATCGGAACACGAACCTCGCTTTATCTCCTGCAAAGCGGGCTTGTTCCCTGCAAAAAATCAGCGG
>ENA-OQES01000243-OQES01000243.1-human-gut-metagenome-genome-assembly--contig:-NODE-243-length-24211-cov-3.859533_pt1 | contig 24211 bp, 25 predicted proteins | sample MGYA00242798_ERZ504641 | MGnify/ENA primary metagenome ERZ504641 (study PRJEB26092, sample SAMD00036327) | human gut metagenome | host: Homo sapiens | study: EMG produced TPA metagenomics assembly of...
GTCCACATTCATTGCGCCATAGTTATGCTACTTTCTTAATAAACAATGGACAAACGATGAAGGAAGTAGGTGACTTGCTTGGGGCATAAAAAGCATTGATTCAACAAGAATTTATGCAAAAGTTGATTTTCAGTCTTTACGCGAAGTTTCTAACATAAATTTTGATGGTGTATTATGAATATTCAGACAGTTACAGAATTATATATCGCCTTCCGGGATTCTCTCAAATATAGGGATTCATCTGACAAAAAGTCAAGGATTAAACATACCATAAGAGAGTTTGCCAAATTTGTAGGAGTATCAAAAGAAACGGAACTAATTACAGAAGAAGACTGTACTTCCTTCTTAAACAGAAGGAACACAACCGTTACTACCGCATGGAAGAAAGACCACTGTGCTATAAAGAAATTATTCGAATGGGCATGTCTAAGAGGATATACCCCGATTAATCCTGTCCCAAAACAATTACCAGTTTTTCCTGATGCTCATCCAGCTTACATTTATAGCAATGATGAGTTAAAACGCCTGTTTGATGCATCATTGACTTATATGAAAGCTGAATCTCTTGTCACCGATCCGCGATGTATCCGTTTTATATTGATGACGACCTATGCCATGGGATTAAGAATTAGCGAGACCCTTGCTCTTCGTTTTAAACACATTGATCGTAAACAGCAAATCATACATATTGAAGATAGTAAATTCTTCAAATCCAGATATGTGACCTATAACCATCAAGTTGCAAAACTTATAAACGAAGTCTTTGAGTGGAGAAAATCCGATAGCTACCCAATGGAACCAGATAATTACGTCTTCGTGTCAAAACAGGGGAAACCCGTAAACTTTGTCACCCTTCATTGCATATTCGCAAAAATTCGCAAGAAAGCCAATTTATATTTCCCCGAATTAAAAAGACATCAACCAAGGATCCATGACCTCAGACATAGTTTTCGCTACAAACGTTCTTAAAAGTTGGTATAAAGAAGGAAAAGACGTACAATCCTTACTTCCGAAACTCTCCATATATTTGGGCCATTCAAATGTATCCCATACATCTGTTTACCTAAGTATGATTCCTGAAATATTAGAGAAAGCCAACGAATTGTTTTACATCTATAAAAATCAAGACAATGAAAACCGCCACAGACAACAAAGATTGATAACCTTGGCTATTGGCTCAAACTATTCTTGGGCGAATTCCTGACAGTGACACGTAACATGTCCCACAATACCCAAATGAGTTACCGAGACACATTCAGAATGCTTGTTAGATTTGTTTCTGGAAAGACAAATATCGCAATTGACAAACTGAATATTAGTGACATTTCCAAGGAGATGGTATTACTTTTCTTGGACGAGTTTATTGAGAAAACGAGAGATGCATCTGTTTCCTCACGGAATCAACGACTTACGGCCATCAAGTCCTTTGCGAAATTCATAGCATGGAAATGCCCTGACTATATTGATTGGTGCCACCAAATCAGACAAATACCCACAAAGAAAATCACACAGAGGCAAAGTCACGTACATGGATAGAGAGGAGATAGAGGCACTTACAGAAGCTCCACTAAGCAACAGAAATCATAAATACGCAGAACGAGATCATGTTATAATTCCTACTCATGTATAACACTGGTGCTAGGGTTTCCGAAGTAATAAATATACATGTCGGTGACATCGTTATGCCTAAAAAGGAGAGGGATGGAACTGTTACCTTGCACGGAAAAAGGCAGACATGAGCGAACTTGCCCTCTTTGGCCTGAATTCTGGGATTTGCTCAAGCCAATGATGGAAGGAAGAAAGCCAGATGAATTCCTTTTCTTGAATCGCTTCAATAGCCCCATGACACGTTACTGCATATATACTCTCATTAAGAAATATGCTGACTTTATCAGCCGGGATTATCCAAACCTCAGGAACAAACGCCCATCACCTCATACTATCAGACATACAACAGCTACTCACTTGCTTAATTCCGGAACAGACATTAATACGGTTAGAAATTGGCTTGGACATGCATCCATTGACACCACGAACATCTATGCCGAGATAAGTATGGACCAGAAGATAAAAGCTTTAAAAAATGTGTGAGTTCCCAAATGTCAAGAATCCAAATCGAAAATGGGGAGACGACAAGAAACTCATGGCTTTTTTAGATAGTCTATAGCCAGTTGAAAAATTCATGTTGTGCAAAATGTCAAAGAGCGATTATTTATATGGATATAACACGTTCATACGTGCACCTTAAATGTTGTTATGATGCCCTAAGTGGCGGACTTCTATTAGTTGCTCTCATAGCGACAGTAGTTAAAATTATGTTGTATAGAATATTATTAACTAATTAAGTACCAAGAATATGAACAATAAAGATTACATAACTTTATACTCAACATTTGCCAAATTATGTTGAAAATAACATAACTTAGCATACTCCGCATACTGCTGTGCATATTCCTGATTTCTGCTCATACTACTTCTCCTTATCTACGAAATTCCCCCCGATGTGTTTCCTGCTCGATGTCTTGTTGTTCTGCAGCTTGTTCACAGATAGCGACACGCTGGCCGGCACGCACGAGTTTGGGCAGATGGCTGTCAAGTTCTTCCTTCGGGAACTCTGCGGAAGACGAGAAGCCACGTTCCGGAGTTTTCTTTTATCGCGATACCCAATACCTCCGCACCCTTTACGGCATCCTCATTATAGAGCCGGTACACATCACCTGTGCGGATCAGTTGCAGGGCATCGGGGTGTAGTGCCTTGAGCTTGTCCCAGAACTGACGCTGTACAGAAACCTTTTCTTCGTTTTCGTCTCCTCCGTATGATTTTCCACCACCGTCTCATTCTGGTGTTGTACATTTTCTTCCTGTTTCTGTTCTCCGACTGACTGCCCCCTTTTGCAGTACGTCAGCAAACAGCGTGGCAGCCAGATGGCGTTTATATTCGTTTTTGTCTTCCGCCACCCACATCCGCTGCCATTGCTGCGGAGTAACGCTGCGGGGCTGCAGCTTCTGTCCGTCTATGGTTGCCACACACTGAATACCGTCCTGCTTGGTTTTGAAGACGGACACACGTTGAATCCGGTTCAGGTCAATTTCCGGTGTCGGGCTGCCGAACAAATCCACTTTTAGGTCGGGCTTGACCTCTGCCAAAGCGTAATACTTGTATGCCAGTTCCATGCGCACCTTATCGAGATTATCCATCGCCTGTTTGAGCGTGGAGAAAAAACCGGTTCACATCCTCCATTTTCGGGATATACGCTATACCCGTTCTTGTTTTCCGGTTTGATATAGAGTGCCCAGCGGTTTTTGTCATCCTGAATCATTTGTACGGCATCGAAACCGACCTCGTTCGCCCGTTTGACGGCTGACGACACATCCAGTGTCGAGAGCATTTCCAACGTGCGGTTCTTTAACCGGGCCAATGTTACCAATTTCTCTGCAAAGTAACCGTCATCGGGTCTGTACCCCAATGCACCATTGTTATTATAAAAATACACCTGATCGATTCCCTCTTTCCGCAAAGCCCGTTCGATACGTCCTTTGTTCATGCCCGGAATCTCGTTGTCCGTCTCTGAGGAAGCTCCGGCTGGCAGGATGACATCCGCAGATTTATTCTGCCGGTCGATGACGAGGACGATGCTTTTTGCCTCTTTGTCGGGATGGCGGCTGATTTCGTTCGCCACGAAATAGTGCTTGGGCATCTGCTCCTGCATGGTCGATGTCTGCCGTCTGTTGCGCATCGTGGCATACTCGATTTTCCTCGCCACGTTCCGCTTTACGGATGACTTCGAGCGCATTGTTCACATCGCTTTCGAGCGCATCCGTCAGGCACGGATTCTCCTTGAACTCCCGACACCAGTAGTCCACCGTCTTAAGGCTTTCTTCGGACAGGCGTGCAGGCAGTCCCAGCTCCAACATTTTGAATTCCGGAAGCCACTTCCACGACAAGCCGTCGTATTTCACCGCATCCTCCGATGGAGCCGTGCCAGTTTTTCATCACCATGCCTTCCCGTGCAAGCCGTTGCTGGTGTCCCGTAGCACTCACGATCTGCCGCAACACTTCCTGCACATAGTCGTGATAATGCGCGAAATCCTTTTGGCGCGGCATATAGACCGCATCTTTGTCCGTCTCGTAATGAGGGACGCCGCTGCCGTCCGACCGCACGGGAACGAGATTGTCCCGCATTTTCTGCAGAAAATCATTGAACCGGCTGCGCAGCCGGCGGTTGTCCGCTTCGGTGTAGCCTCTTTCCTGGGCAGTACCGTCCTGTGCCACCGCTTCCTCGTAACCTTCCTTGTCCACGTATGGCTGTGTCGTCTGGTCGATATTGAAAAGCGTGCGGATCTCCCGGTTATGGATGCCCTTGAACTGCGCTTTCTGCTCTTCACTTAATTGAAGATAGGCAGTACGGTCGATGGTCTCTTCCGGATTGTTCCGATTGACGTATTTGTTCCAGTTGTAGAAAAGGAACGGGACACCCTGCTCATGCTCCCTTACCGCCGTGCCTCGCGCCTTGGCATCAGTGTAGAGCGTGAACAGGTTGGTTTTGCAACCGTATCTGTCCGAATGCAACGCCATGAACAGTGCATTGAACGGGCTGGCGGATACCCCCTTGCGGATAGAGGCGCGGAAATTTCTTACCCGAAGCGTTCAGCCAGTGCCCTCCGGCGTTCGATGCCTCACTCAAAGCCTTGGACAACAAGTCGGTTTGCTTCTCCTGGGCTTTCTTTTCGATTGATGACTTTTCTTTCATATAATCATACTTTTATTGTTCGTGGAATTATTGGATGCCTCGCGTGCGAACGATGGTTTCCTGCTGTCCGTCATCGTAATTCTGCGATGCAATTCGGCGAAGATGGTCACTTTTGGCAAGCACGGCGTTGGCCAACGTATTCAATGGTAAAGCCCCGGCACGGTAGGCATCCGCAACGGTCGGCATGAGTTGGATTGTGCAGGGCACACGGTCTATCGTGGCTATAAGGGTGCTGCCTTGAAGAATCGGATTTATGATGCGTGGATTCAACGGCTCATCCGCATAACGTCGGTACTGCACATCGTTTCTTCCGGCAACCGCCTGCAGTTTTCCCTCTGCTCTCCCTTGTAAAGCCTCGTGTCCTGCTTTGTTCAGCAAATTCATGCCGCCCAGACCAACAAGGAGCATTTTCAGCAATGGATTACGCACGAACATACCCGCCACGATACTCGCTATCGGTAACAGGTTATCCACGAAGCGCAACGATTGTGTCTTTCCGGTAAATGCCCCCAACAAAATATCTGGCAACATAGCCATGACATATCCGAGGTTACCCGTAATATCGCCCATGCCATCCAGTCCCAACGTACCGAGCAATCCGCTCCATCCGTTCGTGTTGGCCTGATCCGTCTGTTCTCCCGGTATGTTTTTTCCTGGGGAAATAACGGGCTGCCTGTTTTCAATTTCAACCTTTTCCATCTGTTCCATTTCCGGTCGCGTTTGCTCCAGCTTGGGTTTCGACCTCCGTGCCGTTCATTTTCGCTAAATCGTTCAGGTAGGCTTCTTCTTGCCCCGGTGCGACAACCAGAGGTATATTCTTGTACCCTGTATCTTTTCCACGTTCCTTTTCATTGAATCCGCTTATTCCGAAAGGATTGTTGTTCCAAGAGTGCATCCATCCTGAAAAATCAAAATTTGATACAGGTATTTTCTTCTTCATCTGCTTATTGACCGCTGTTATAAGCTCGCTCTTTCCGGTCTGTATCGTTGCCGCTTCCTTACGGAAACCGTCGAATACATTTCCTTCGCTGCCGAACACTCCTTTGCTGATGCACTGCTCCACAGAGAGCGTTTCTGGTTTCTCCGGCTCGAAATGGGAGGCAATAGCCGATATTGCCACGTCCGCACCAATGAACTTGGCAAGCGATGCCCATGAACCCACACCGCCCATCATGACGGCATCCGCCGATGCGCCCAGTACGTGCCCGGCTCCTTTTTCCAGTTTGCTGGGACGGTAAGCCGCTTCTCCGCGAGCTTCAATCTCTTCGGCAAGCGGCGAACGGCTCAACGTTTGCGACAGTCCGAGAAGGCTCGACTGCGCCGCCTTTCGTATGATGTAGTCGGCCGAAGTCTTGGGCATACGCTCCTTGACCAGTTTGTCAATCATCAGCTGCTCCACACGGTAGTCCATGTATGCGTAGGCAAGGTCGCCGCCGAGCTGTTCGGACAAGGCGTCGTACCGTTCCCGTCCCACCTCCTGTACGACAGAATCGCGCCATTTTCCAGCCAAATATGTAAGATCCTGCTGTATATCGGTAGCCTTGGAGATCTTCTCCTTGCACATTACAATGTAATCTTCTGTTGTTTTCGAGTTCCATTCGCCCGTAACTTTGAGTACCTGATAAGGGTCGCTCATCGGCTGTGCCGAAGACGCCATCATGCTCAGTATGCCGCCCAAAGAGGTGGAATACTCCTTCATTTCCTCGCCCTGTTTCTTCGTAAGATAAGCCTGTGTCTTCGACATGACGGGGGCGAGGTGGCACTGGAAATAGTCGCTCACAAGGCGTTCTATCTCCGCAAATTGCCGGCTATGCTTGATTCCCATCCATATAGTATCCTTATATATTTATTTGTTTCAACAGTTGTTCTTTCGTCTGCTCGATGGCGTTGTGATAAACCTCCATCTGGCGGGGAAAGAACTCTTCCAGCCATTCGTCCTTTTCGATGTTGTCATGTATGAAGCGTATAGCCTGTTCCCGTTCTATCTCTACAGAGGTTTCACCCTCTTCACGGTTATTGAACCATGCTTTCGTCCACCACCGCACACCTGCCCGGTCGGGATATACCGAAACAATCCTCGGTATATCGAAACTCTGTATGTCGATATCCAGTTCCGCCAACGGGTCGATGAGACCGCCGAACGTTACGGCTTCGTCATAAAGTTTTTTTTTAACCGTCACCACCCATTGAGGGGTAGGTAAACCTCATGCCGCAAGGCGAGATAATTCAGGAAGTCCCCGATGAGCAGGTTCTGCACCTTGCAAGCGAGAGGCATGGCTTTATGTCCCAGTCCGAGCGGATTGGCCATACTCGGCATATTCTCGTAGAAATACTCCTTCATCGCGCCCATCGTGAAGATATGGCGGAGTGATTGTTCCGTATGTTCGGGCAGTTTGTATGCTCCACGTCGCAAATCCTCCATGTAATACGGTAGGAAACGTAGCATTAGTTCTTCTATTTCCCTCTTATCCTTTTCATAATCAGTCTGGAATGCCATGCCCGAATCGAATGAAGAATCCGTATCGTATCCTCCCGCCTGACGCATTGCCCGGATATTTCCGTACAGCATGGTCAGGAACTCCAACGGGTTCAGCTCCTCGTCTTTGAAGCGAACTTCAAGATGCAACTTCTCACCGCTCAGGGCTACGGTCTGTCCAGCCTTGACCCGCTGCCCAAATTGGGCAAAGATGTTCGACAAGTGCCCGTATGTCACTTCATACGCTCCATAACGGATGGTCTGGCAGATACCGTGTACAGGGTCGTTGCCCACGCCCGACACGATACCGCTTGCTATGGCCGAAAGCATATAGCACCGCACGTTGAAGTCGATGCCGTGATGAAAGAATTTCTCTCCCGTAGCGGAATCTGTCTGCTCGCCGTAACCGAGCGACAACTCCACATCCTTTCCCTGCGGTTCCTCGAAAGGCATACAGTAGCCGCTCTCGGAGTGCAGAATCATTTCTTCTGTATATTTCATTCCTTATTATCGTTGGTTCGTTATACTATCTTCTCATCCCTCCGCTATGGCTTTGTTCCTCGACCGGAACGGACGGTGATTGCCCTCTCGCTACGCTCTCCGGAACCGATGTGCGAAAGACACCGGCATTATTGCCGATAAGCATCATGCCGAGGAACGCGCCTGCAATCTTGCCTAACCATCCGAAGCGTCCGAATATGAGGAATGCGGCGGCGATCAACCCCGCAATACTCAGTCCCGATACGTTGCCGCTGCCGAGGTTGCGGAAGAAGTTGCCGAACATATCGGAGAGACCGCCACCGGAAGCTCCGCGCAGAAAATTCGATACACCGTCCAGTTTCTTGTCGATACCGGTCACTGCACCGCTTACCGCACTGACCGCTTCCCCGGCTTTGTCTTTCATCTCACGCACATTGTCTGCCGTGCCTGCGATAGCGTCAGTGACGGATTCGCCGACAATGGCATCACTCACGATACGGACAACGCTTTTGTCTGAGGTCAGCTTTTCCCAACCCACATAACCGACCGCTCCGCCGATGGTCGCGGTCTTGACGGCCTGACCTGCGCCGCGTAATGTCTGCGAAGGGTTCAGTACCGCCTTGCCCACACTCTTGCCGGTCGCCGTCGTTGCCGTACCGAAACCCTTTGCGGCTTTGCCGCCATATTTCAATACTGTGTTCCAGAATCCCATACATCTCTTTTTTAAGGTCTTATATTTCTTCCAATCTGCCGCCAGCGTCTTTTGGCCGCTTCCACGATGTCCCGTTTGTCGGTGACGGGGCGGGAACCTTCGTCAATCTCCCTCCATATATCGCCCATCGTGGTATATTTCACCGCCTTGGTCAGCCGTTGCAGTTTCTTATTCATCATTTTGAGTTTCGGACGTATGCCGAAGACAATTTCCATGCGCTCCTTTTCCGTCATCTTGTTATCCGACAGGCACGCCATACGGATGTCATTCACGATTTCCACACTATTCATAATCAGTTCCCGGTAAATCCGGTTCCGTTGCGTCGAGAGAGCAACTGCCAACGCATTGGGACTGTTCCGGCTTACCTGTCTGGTAAAGTCGCCCATATTGTCCGTCAGCTTTGATATTTCATGGTAGAAACCGTAAATCTGCGCTGCATAGCAGACAATCGAGCGGAAGGAGTCCAGATAATCATTGAACTCCCGTTGCAGGTCGGTCGTGGCTTTCACTTCCTCTTTCGTCCACAGATGGCCGGTGGTCTGCATCAGCATGACCTTTTCCTGATTCTTCAGCTCCTTTTCAGCCTTATCGGTATAGAGCAGGATCATACCGGCAAGCACGGGGTCATTCTGCGCTTGCACCTTGCCGATACCGATGCACAGTAATAGAATACCTATCCAAATTGTCCTTTTCATCTTCGGTTTCGTTTTTATCGTACAAGGATGGCTGCCCTGCGCCAACGGGATATGGCCATGCGTGCCGCTTCCCCATTATTGCGGTCGAGCATCCCGGCCGTCACATTGTTCCACATGTCATTGAGGGTATAATACCTTATGCTCAGATAGAGCAGGTGCAGCTTCCGTCTGAAGGCGGAAAGTTTGTCGTTCAACGCCCATAGTGTCTTGCTGCGTTCTGCGCCCGTGAGCATATTTTCAATGCCGCCCTTGGCTACAGCTTCATTCAGGAGCGTGAAGACCGAAACCAGCTCTGTCGCCGTTTCGATATACAGGTTGTTCATGCTCATGCCGGCAATGATTCCCTGCGAATTATTACGGATGGCTTTGCCCAGTTTTCCCAGCGTAATGAAGATTCTTACACCATCATTATATAGGTGTGTGCAGGCTTTCAGTGACGACGCATAACCGCTGGCCGTCTTGAGATAACTGTTGTACTGCTTCTCCCATTTGTGGATGCGATTGAACTCGGCGGCGATGCTGTTCTGCAGCAATGCCGTCTGCGTCTGACCTTTTATCTGCTTCTCGATTTGGCCGTTTATCACTTCGTTGCCCTCTGCCAACGCCATCCATTCCAACGGATTGGACGCCGCGATCTGTGCCTTTGCCGCTTGTGGCAGCAAACCGGTAAGCAACGCTACAAGCACGGCTATGATATGCTGATTAGTGATTCGTAATCTCATAAATTCCCTTTCTTAGTTTATTGTATTCAACCCGTTCGCGGATGAGCGTTACAACATCAAGATTGCGCCTGATGCCGACCAAATCAAGCTGGGGCGTGTTCCTGTCCGTTGAGAAGATGCGTACCGTCTTCAATCCGCAAAGCTGTTGCATGAAGCTCTGGTGTTCCACAAAATCCACGATGCGGTATTGCTCCATATAGTCCGTCTTTCGGAACAATACTCCGTGTTTGCTGATAATCTGCTCGCTGCCTATATAATAGCGTGTCCGGCGCAGATAGATGAACCTGTAAAGAAGCACAAGAGCAAGTAAAACGGCGACAGAAATCGCAAAAGCGGTGAATGGCCGTTCCTCCAAGCCTCCGTAAATCAAACCGGCAACGGACGCGATAATGGCAGGTAGCTCATCAATGACAAATTGTATCCGGTGCGGTTGCAGCACGATACTCTGAAAGCGTACTATGTGTTGATTGGGCATCATCGATGAAAACGTGTTTGTTGTTCTTCCTCGGATTGCCGCTCTCTGTCCTGCGTTTCATCGACCGATTCTTCCTGTTTCTGTTCAGACAGCAGTTGCTCATTCCAGTCCTTGTTTGGATAGGTCGGTTGTTCGCGGACACAGGATATATCCTTTGTTTTGTCCAGACCGAGAAACTCCCGTAGTCCATCACGGAACTCCTTGTAATGCTTGTTCATTACATCCACCTGATCCTGTATATCGTCCGGATGGCAGAGACCACTCGAACGCATCGACATGGCTTCTTCCCAGGCGGATTCGTACTTTCCATAACTCGACTGTAATTCCTTGGGTAGTTGTTCGATGTCGCCACTGTCCAAGTCCTTGTCATTCGGGACAGTATCAAGATAGGGTCTGCGTTCGGGTGTTTCCTCGATAATGGAACGAACCACCCGACATTTCTCATCCATCAGGTTTTTGGTAAAATCCATTCCCGCAAGGTCGGTATCGAAGCAGATGTGCTGTCGGGCAGGAAGAGTGGCAGAAAGCACACCGCGCATCTGTTCGACCGTCGGGTTGCCACCTGTAGATACGAATACCGCTTTGCGCAAATCCTTGTTCTGAGCCTGATGAAGCTGGTAATAAGCCATTGCGTCGTAGGCACTCTCGAACCAGTAGATATGCTTGGCTGCCGAAAGAGGTGTCCGGGCAGGGCTGGCGATCCACAGACCTTGGCTCGAATTACTCCCCTCGGCTTTGCCTTTGTAGCTGCCGCTGCCGTCCATGCGCTGCCGTCCGCGTTCCTCAAAGCCAACAACCGTCCCGTCACCCTGCGGCAGTGTCATGTGAAACGACAGGTTGGTGTACTGCGTGCCGTCCGCGCGATGCTTCGTTGCCAGACAGAAATCCCGATGAAAGGCATATTGCGTGTAAAGGTCGATGCCCCGATGCTTGAAGAAAGGATAGAACTTCTTTTGCGTCGCCCGATCCTGCGGATTGAACTTATGGATGTCATAGTCCTCTATATTGAATGGCTTGATGTCCTTTTTGGGACGGACAATCCGTATTTCCCGTTCCGCTATGGGATGGTTCAGCAACCGGTTGCATACGAGATTCACAAGCCTGTCCGGAGAAATGCCTGCATGGTATTCCGCAAAGAAATGCGGATGTTCCTTGATAAAGGAAATGATATTATATGATTTCTGCTGTTGCGGTTTGAAACAGCACTTGCCCTGCTGCGTCACGATGAACTTGTCGTTGCGGATGCGCCGTCCGTCACTGTCCAACCGGACATACGAGGGATAGCGCAAACCGTCTCGGCGGTTCAGGTGGTAACCGGCATCTATAAGCACATCCTGAATGTTCAGCCTGCTTAAAAAATCGTTATAAGTCAGTTCGCCCTCTCTCATATTCTACCTCCCCATTCTCATGTCATTGACTTCCCGGTTCATCTCTGCCTCGAAGCATCGGATGGCCACATCCCTCGGCGTATCGACACCGGGCTTGAAGTAAGGGCGTGGAGGGCCGCCGAAACGTTCACCATAGAACTCCGGCGCATGGCGATGATGGTGGAAGCCGTGTGCAACATCCGCTGCGACCACCGCACCTGCGGTCAGGGCAGCAAAGATTTTCGTGCCGATGCCTCTCTGCGCTTCCGGGCGTGTTTTCATGTCCACTTCGCTGAAAATCTTTGAAAAGAGCTTCATCCGATGATAATCATCCACTGCAAGAAACTTGTCATAATCCCGTTGGGTTATCTCGTGGCTGATAACTTGTCCGTCTATAACGGCGGTCATTTTATATTTTCCCTCTGTTTCTGCCGGTTGTACGGATATCTCGCCGACTTCAACCTCCCGACCGTGTTTCTCTTCCCGATACCAGCCTTTACCATCATTGAGCAGCTGCAGGTCACGCCCGTCCACAGCCGCACCGATTCCGTTCTGCATATCCTCGTGCTGTACGGTTGTTTCCTGCGGCACGAATAATTCCTGTTCCTGTCGTTGCCGGTGTTCCAAATCCTGCTGTACTTCAGGATGCAGGGCTACGGATATGCGCTGCTCGCTGTCGAGATGCCCCATTGTCACCTTTTCGGGAAAAATCGGCTCCGATAACGTTGTTCAGAATTTCCAGCCGTTTCTCGATGGGCTGCTCCTCGATGGAATTGGAGGTCAGCACGACAATCTCATCATCCGTCAGGTCGTACACCATGTCGGCTGAAGCCTTTTCGGATTGTACGGTAAGCGTCCGTGCCTCGGTATCAACGATAAGACCGTGAGAAGCAAGGCACTCCTGCCATTTCTCGTTGGAAAAATAGACCGGAGAGGTAATCAGTTCCTTGTAAGGCCGTGCAGGTTCCTGATTGCGCGGACGGCTGACCATCGGCGTGATGACCGCCTGCAAGTCCTGCAGTACGTCTCGTTGTTGCAAAGGCTGCGTCTGTTGTCCTCCTTTGTAGTAGAATCCGTAGCCACCCGATTGCAGTTCGCCGGGCTTCATGCGACCGTCCGGTCGTTCGGGGACGATGGACGGCCCCGGAAAGAAAAGCTGGCCACCGACCCTACGCAGGTGGAAACCCCACTGGTTGCGAGGTGTCCAGCCGAGAAACGGCGGGGGCATACCCAGCCGTCCCATGTGCCCGTATTCGCCGATGCCGATGCGGTAGCCGTGCAGCCCCATCGCCACACGCCCGTTGGCATTGCGGGCATGTACGAAGTTCTTAGGCAAGTAAAAGTCCTTGGCAACGATGCTCGTAAGCACGTTGTAGGCTTTCTTGTTGGCCGTGTTCGTTCCCCAGTCTGTCAGAGCCAACATCTGACGTTCGGTAATCGGATAGACCAGCAACGGAGAATCATGTCCCTGCACGATCAGCCGGTAACCTCCTCCGTCAAACGCAATATGGGCTTGCAGCCCGTTGTGCATCAGCATAGTGCGCATTTCGGGCTGCAAATCCATTTGTCGGGGATTGGTATTCGTTCGTATCGTCATAGTCTGATAGGATGATTGTTGTTATTATGCGTCGCCGCTTTCCATTGCCGCCTCCAATTGTTCATCCTTGTGGCGGACGAACGCGGCGGCGGAATCGTCGCAGACGGTCAGATTGTTTTGCCGGCAATAGCCGACATATTCTTCCTGCCATTCAGCGGAAAAATGATTGACGTAATCGAGCCAGCCGTATTCGCCGCTCTGCATCTTCTCGATGAGCACCTCTTCGGGATAATATTCGTTTTGTGACATAGCTTATGAATTGATGGTTCTACTTGTGGAGTGCTGCCGCACGGTTACGTTCACCGCTTTTCTTCTGCTCGTTCCACATCTCTTCGGTGTAGTCCTCTTCCGAAACATAGTCCAGATTCCCGTCGTTGTCCATTACCCAGCAGCCGTAACAACCGAAGGTGTACTTGTCCCACTCGCGCTTGGGCTGGTTGCGCCATTGCTGCGCATCACCCGAACAGAAACGGATGCCGGTCTTGGCGTGCAGGTCGATTCCCACAGTGGCAGGTTCATCGTCCACAACAACCGTCAGCGGTTCGCCATGCTGCATTCCGTTTATTTCCACCGCACCGAGGCGCATAATTTCGGCCAGCACCTTCAGGTTGCGTGCGATGATGGGTGTGGGGACATACATCACTTGTTTCGTCCCGGTGTCGATCTGTACGAAAGCCTTGCTGCTTCGTCCGTCCGCCATCTCCACATCGGCGATAATCGCTTTACCTGCGAGCAACTGTTTCTGTTGCGCTTCGTCGTAACGTTCCAACGGCGAAGATTTCAGTGCCGGATAGAAGACCACATCCGCCTGACCGTTGTCCATGCGGATAATGGCGAAGCGGCTCCGGCTCTCGATTCGCTCACCCTTTTCATCAGTGATACGCACAGGAAGTACGGGGGAATGTCGTCCGTTGCAAATATCGTCCAATACGTGCATCGGTAAATCCTCGATCATCTCACGGGTAAGACCGAATCGTTCCAGTGCCGGGAAGGGTAATTCCTCAAACTCAAATTGTACTTTTTTCATACTATATTCATATTGTAAAATTATACTTCTACAAAGATAGTGTCACCTTATTTGGATAAGCAAAAAGCGCAACTATATAAATGATTAGAATATAGTATTTTTATGATATTAGTACGATTTCGATGATATAATCATACTAATTGGTGTAAAAACACAAAACAACAAGACAAAGAGAGGTAATTTATTTCCGCTATAAAGTGGACGTGGTAATTTTGCCGTATGAGAAAGATTTTACTGATGATAATATCGGGTGTCTCGTTCTGTACGATACCCGTTCACGCGCAATTCTGCACGATTGCCACGACACCTGAACGACACAAAGTGGAAGCCCTGTATGAGGATATGAAAAAGCCGGAGCCAATGCCCGGAAGCACGGTTCCCGTACAGGAAATGGCATCGGAAGTTTTAGGGGCTGAAACTGCCGATGTCCGCAAGAAGATATGGATCGACCGCTATCTCAGCGTGTCTTATCCGCTGCGTCGCATCCGAATCACTTCCCCTTATGGCTATCGTAAAGACCCGTTTACCGGAAAAAGGAAGTTTCACGGAGGCATCGACCTCCATGCCCGAAGCGAAAAGGTATTGGTTATGTTGGACGGTGTGGTCGTGAAAGTCGGACAGGATAAAACTTCCGGCAAATACGTGACCTTGCAGCACGGAAATTACCTCATTAGCTATTGCCACCTCTCACGGGTGCTTGCGGTCAAAGGCGCGGTGGTTCATCCTCGTGATGTGGTCGGAATCACCGGCTCGACAGGTCGCAGTACGGGCGAACATCTGCATATCACTTGCAAACTCAATGGCGAAAGCATCAATCCCATGCTCCTGTTAGACTTTATCAAGGCCACGCAGCAGGAGTGCGTGTCGGCATTGGCAAGGCTATGACTTTGGCTTTCGGTTGATGATGTCCGCTCGCATAGAACCTGCTCCACATATCCATGTACTTGCACATGTTTTTTGCAGCAAGATATTTTAAGGTTTACAATTCCAATGAATTGTCCTTCAGTAGAAAATCATAAATGCTTATGGTCGTAATACCGGATTCGTCCCTTGTCACCGGACTTTCTTCTCCGATAACGATAATTTTCTTGAATGAATCATCTACTTTTAGCAAGGAAGCTCGTTCCTGTTTTATTTTCTCGTCAGATTCCATACGGTATGCCGACTGTATGTAGTAACGCTTGCTACCCAAATTACAGATGAAATCGACTTCAAGACTGGAACGCTGCTGTTTCCCGTTTTCATCTTTTGTCACGACCGGAACGACCCCCACGTCCACATTGAATCCACGCGCTCTCAATTCATTATAAATCATATTCTCCATCAGATGACTTTTTTCCGACTGGCGAAAATTAATACGTGCGTTGCGCAATCCCAAATCCATGAAATAATATTTATAAGGAGAATTGACATACCGCTTTCCTTTGATGTCATAACGGGTGGATTTTTCAATCAGGAACGAATCGCAGAGATAGTCGATATAATCCTTGACCGTATCGTAGGATATGGCTGACTTCTTTTCGCTTCGGAACGTATTGGCCAATTTGTTCGGATTGGTCAAAGCACCGATACCAGAGGCCATGATATTGATGAGTTCTTCCAAGTCATCGTCCTTACGTATGTCATAGCGATCCTTGATGTCCTTAATGTAGGTTTCGTCAAACAGTGATTTCAGGAAGCGTACTTTTTGCTCTTCGGTTTCATACGACAATATCTGCGGAAGTCCGCCATACAACATATATTCATTGAATCCGGCTTGCATTGTTCCGGAATAAGCGGACATATACTCCTTAAAATTTAACGGGTACATTTTCACCTCAAAACCGCGTCCGCGAAACTCCGTAATAATATCTTTGGACAGAAACTTCGCATTACTTCCGGTAACATAGACATCCACATTACGCATCTTCGAAAAAACCGTTCAGCACATCTTCAAAGTTGTCGAGCATCTGAACCTCATCCAACAGAATATAATACATTCCATCATCAATGATACGACTCTCCACAAAAGCATAAAGGTTATCGGGATTCCTCATGCTCCGATTCTTATAGTCTTCCAAATCTACTTTTATGATATGATCCGGAGCTGTGCCGCCTGTTTCGAGATACGAAGAGAATATCTCAAAAAGCAGATAGGACTTGCCGCATCTGCGCATTCCCGTTATAATCTTGATCATCCCGTTATTTCGCAGAGAAATGAGTTCGTCCAGATATTTTTTTCGTTCAATACTTTTCATTACTAATCGAATTTTACGTCACCGGGTGACGGAGTTCTCGATTACAAAAGTAGTTGTTTTTCCTTAGGTAGCCAAAAGTTAATCGAAAAAATGTGTCATTAGGTGACGCAGTTTTCGATTATCCCAGTTTGTTAAGATTTTGCGACTGACCTGTTTTACCATTATTTCTCCCTTCACCTCGCCGGAGCTGCCCTCCATTTTCATCGGCGAATGTAGGACGAAGCGCATAATCGCCAAACCGCATTGCCATTCGGATAACGAAAACAGACTGTTGCACGGTCGGTTTTCTATTCGGGTTTGGCTTATGATGCCGTAGCTTCTTCCTTTTGTTGCCTCAAAAATAGAGAGTACAGCCCTGCAACTCGAAAGCAGGGAAAGAAAAAGCAAAGTTTAACAATGAGTAGAGAATATGAAAGAAGAAATTAAACAGAATGGCAGAACGGTGTTGTCAAGCACGGACGGCTTTTCAATGCCTATGTTTTTCAACAACTTGTGCGGCAAAAATTTTCTCAGGCGAAAAAGTACCAGTGACTATATCCGAGACATCGCTCTTGGAGAAATGGGCTTCATGCCCGGAGAAATCTCATTGTACCGTGACGGCAAATCAAGTCAGAACCGGCATAATTCCGAAACTCTGAACATAAACAGACTTAATAATTTGTAGATATGGAAACAGTTACTATTCATCCGGCGGAAGCCTATCTCCGCAACGAACAAAAGTCCCACCTCCTTGTATGTACGGATTGGTGGACAACGTAGGCGTTTGTTTATCAACCGAGACGAAAACTATCATTGGCATTATTGCACCGAGAAAACGAAAAATGAGGTCATGTTTTCACCGATTGGGCAAGCATTGAGAAAATTATATTATCCGTCCCATGACCAGGAAGCGAATACGGACAGGAAACTGATTCTGAAGTACCAGAAACTTGCACGGCTTGCCACGCATACAAACGACTGGCTTCGCACAATCGCCGATGCGGATTTGGATAAGTCCCTTTACGAGAACCACATCACGACCGGTACACGCATCGACGGCAAGTGTATCGGGCTTGCCACAATCGAAAAATATTGCGGAACGACAGAAATGCACCTCTTCAGACAGGCAATGAAGAACAAAAAAAGATTTTTCCACATGCCGCTTTGACTTCTGTGGCTATGACGGTACGCTGTGGTGCGAGCCACGAGATAATGGCGACATGGCAGCAGGCTTCAGCAAGGAATACAGGAATTGCGGCAACGGTTATTACTACCTGCTTATCAATGACGAATATATGATTGGTTACGACATCGACTGACAATCATAGCATCGAAAGCAATCCGTGTCAGGCAAAGGCTTGGTACGGATTGTCGCTGCGGTCTGCCGACAGTTTCCTTTTCTACGTGTTACTTTCTCCCTTTTATTGATCAAGTTTTTCTTTCTTTTATAGTCTGCCATCCGGCATCGTGCGGCCAGTTTGCTTCAAGAGACTTTCCGCATTTTGTGTAACACGTTACATAAAGTGCGGAAAGCCACTTTTGCAAAAGGACGGACGCGGACAGACTTGAAGTTACGGAGGACGATATGAATATTGTCATCCGCAGTTCCAAGACAGTCCGCCGGGAAGTCCGTCCGAGCTGTCCGCTTCACTGTTTTACCTATTCTCGATCCTTTTCTAACCATTTCCATTTACCTATTTTCTGCTGCCGTGCAACCTGCCGGGGATTGAATTTTTCCGCGAAGGTAATCTGCCCGTCCCAATCTTGCCAATGCCGGTGTTCCGCCGCGAGTGAACCGCAAAAATCTTCCTCTCCGCTGTCGAGCGTAATTTTTACGGATCAGCCTTGTCCGATTGTTCCTGCCACCTTCTGAATGCAGGAAAAAATCATCCCGACGGTCGCAAACAGGCCGAACAAAGGGAAATAAAAAACAAGGTTAAATATGAGTTACGACAAATTGAAATCACTGGTAGCCAATGTGGAAGCCATAGAAACCGCAATGAAAATCAAGGTGCAGGGCAGAAAGGCTACACAAGAGGAAAAAGCCGTATTGTCCCGATATTCGGGTTTCGGTGGCATCAAAGAAGTGTTGAACATCGCCACTGACCGACCCATAGGCGGCAACATGGACGAACCAATCCGTAGGTTGCAGGAACTTATAGACGCATATCCCTATTTCTCGGAACCGATGCGGCAAGCCGTCACCGAGAGCATCAAGGCATCTGTCCTGACCGCTTTTTACACACCGAAATTCATTGTCGATGCGGTGGCAAGGCAGATACACACCACGTTCCGACAAAACGGTCTGCAAATGCGCTCGTTTCTCGAACCGTCCGCAGGAATTGGCGGTTTCCTGCCCGTAGCCATGCCAGACACGTATGACTATGCCATTGAGAAAGACCATATTTCGGGGCTGATACTTTCGTTATTACAAGATGATACGGTAACAAGTACGGGAGGATTTGAGACAATCGGAGAAATGGGTTTCGAGCATACAAAGTTCGATGTCATAGCCTCCAATATCCCGTTCGGGAATTTCCGTGTCTTCGATGCGGAGCTGTGGAAGAAAGGCGGCGCATACGAACAGGCCACCAAAAGCCATACACAATTACTTTTTCGTCAAGGCTATGGAATTGCTTAACGAGGGCGGTCTGCTGGCTTTTATCACATCAAGGGGCATCGCAGACACGGCAGGCAACAAGTTCGTGCGTGAGTATCTTGTGAACAATGCCGACCTGATTAGCGCAATCCGTCTTCCCGACACGCATTTTCATGCAGACAGGCGGCATCGAGGTAGGCAGTGACTTACTTGTGTTCCAAAAGCATACGCACAAAGCGGCATTGTCGCTCCGTGAGCGGTCGTTTCTGCAAACCTATAAGGAAAAGGTCGAAGCGGCAGGAACAATGACAGAGAATACCAATCGGATTTTCACCCTGCCTAAAACCGCATTGGCGACCGGAAGCCGCATCGTGATGAACCAGTACGGCAAGTATGTACGCCAAATATCAGTGGCTCGGCGATGAATATGCCATGTCGCAATACCTTCCGCATTGCTCAGCATGATTTTGACCGTTATTTCCGTAAGGGGCATTTTCATGGGGAGCGGATGCGGCGAAGCTCCGGCACAGATGTCGCTTTTCGGCAGCACAACCATTGAGACAGCGAACAGAGGCAGACGTGCCTACACGGACAAGCAGGAAGCATGGATGAAAGAGGGCGCAATGGTGGCATTCGAGGGGCAGGTCGGAGTTATCCGCTTCCGCAAGTCAAGCCATTATGAAGAAATGGCAGTCGATTTCGTGCCGGTGGACGAGGGTAAGGTGAACACGGACAGGGCAAACGACTATTTCCCTATCCGTAAGGCATACTTTGAACTGTCAGCCAAAGAACGGGAGGAACAAAAGGAACAGCCGTATTTGCGTGAACGGTTGAACACGCTTTATGACGCTTTCGTAACCAAGTGGGGCTATTTCCATGCGAACGATAACAAAGAATTTATCATGCTCGACAGCCTCGGCGTGGAGGTGTTCACGATTGAAATGCAGGTAGGAAAAGATATATTCAAAGCTGACATCATGCGTGAACCCGTAGCGTTCAAGAAGATAGACACCGACAAGAAACTGACCCCTACAGAAGCGTTGGCAAGCTGTCTGAACTTTTACGGCTGTGTGGATATGGATTATCTGATGCAGACCACCGGAAAGGACGAGGAAGAGATTATCGGCGACCTCAAAGACGAGATTTTCTATAATCCCGTCCGTGACGCATGGGAACACAAAGGTCGTTTCCTTGCAGGAAATGTCATCGACAAGTGCAAAGAGGTTGTTTCCTGTCTGCCCGACCTCTCGGAAAAAAGAAAGGAGTGGACGGAAGCCGCCATTAAAGCATTGGAAGCCGCCGTACCCGAACCGATACCGTTTGAAGAACTTGACATCAATATGGGCGAGCGTTGGATCGACACGGCTTTGTATGCCGAGTTTGCAGCAGAACTTTTCGGAACGGAAACCAGTGTGATGTACTTTGATGTGAACGACACCTATTTGGTACGTCTGCAAGGGTATTCTCCCGTAGCCTACAACACCTATTCCGTGCGAAACTACAACGGCGAGGAGTTGTTCGTACACGCCTTGCAAGATACCGTACCCGAAATAACGAAAGAAATAGAGCGCAACGGTGACAAAGTGCGTGTGCCGGACGAGGAAGCCATACAGGAAGCGGCGGCCAAGATACAAGAGATAAGAACCCGTTTCAATGAATGGCTTGACAACCAGTCGGCAGAAGTGCGCAACGAGCTTGCAAGGGTGTATAACGAACGCTTCAATTGCTATGTGCGTCCGTCCTATGACGGTTCGGCACAGACTTTCCCCGGACTTTCTTTCGAGCAGTTCCCATACGACAGCCTCTATCCCTCACAAAAGGATGCGATTTGGATGATTAAGCAGAACGGGGGCGGCGTTTGTTGGCACGAAGTCGGAACAGGCAAGACGATGATTATGTGTGTCGCAGCCTACGAAATGAAACGTCTCGGATTGGCACAGAAGCCCATGATTATAGGCCTGAAAGCCAACGTTCACGAGATTGCCGACACGTTCCGCAAGGCTTATCCCTCGGCAAAGATACTCTATCCCGGCAAGGAGGATTTCACCCCTGCAAACCGCAAAGAGGTGTTTTCCAAGATAAAAAACCAATAATTGGGACTGTATTATTCTGACACACGACCAGTTTGCCAAGATACCGCAGTCGGAGGAAACGATGATAGAGATATTCACAGAGGAGCTTTGCGATGTCGAGCGCAATCTGGAGGTGCTGGAGCAATCCACCATGCGCTACCGTAGCGGCAGGATGCAAGAGGGGCTGGAAAAGCGCAAGCAGAACCTTTCGGCCAAACTTCAGGAGCTTCGGATGAAAATCAATGAAAGGAAAGATGAAACAATAGATTTTCACTCGATGGGTATAGACCACATATTTGTCGATGAATGCCACATTTTCAAGAACTTAATGTTTCAGACACGCCACACAAGGGTTGCGGGCATCGGCAACACACGAGGCTCGCAAAGGGCGATGAACCTTTTGTTTGCTATTCGGGACATTCAGCACCGTACGGGACGAGACCTCGGCGCAACATTCCTTTCTGGTACGGTGGTAGTAAATGCTTTGACCGAACTTTACGTAATGTTCAAATATTTACGCCCACACGAACTGCAGCGTCAGCAGATTTCGTGCTTTGATGCGTGGGCGGCGATATTCACGCAAAAGACCGCTGACTATGAGCTGAATGTAACAGGTGCAATCAAGCGCAAAGAGCGTTTCCGTACCTATATCAAAGTGCCGGAACTGGCTATGTTCCTGCGTGAGATTACCGATTATCGCACTGCCGACATGATAAACCTCGATGTACCGGAGAAAAATGTGCGTTTCCTCTCTCATGCGCCGACTATCCAACAGGAAGAAATGATTGGACGGCTGGTTTCCTTTGCGCACAGCGGTGAGTGGGAGGATTTGGGGCTTGACATACCCGAACCTGACAACCTCGACAAAGCGAAGATGCTGATTGCAACCAACGTTGCCCGGAAAATGGCTCTCGACATGCGTTTGTTGGGCGACAAGTTCAGTGACGATGCCGGCAACAAGGCTTCTATCTGCGCAAGGACAATCTATGATTATTATATGCGCTCGAACGCCAACCGGGGTACGCAGTTCGTTTTCAGCGACCTTGGCACGTACAAGCCGAACGAGTGGAACATCTATAGCGACATCAAGGAGAAGCTGGTGCGGTTGGGTATTCCGGCAGATGAAATACAGTTTATCCAATGCGCCACGACTGAACGGGCAAGAAAACGTCTATTTGAGGACATGAACAACGGCAAAGTACGGGTGCTTTTCGGCAGCACTACCATGTTGGGAACAGGCGTGAACGCACAACAGCGAGCCGTAGCAGTACATCATTTGGAGATACCTTGGCGTCCGGCCGACATGGAGCAACGCAACGGCAGGGCGGTACGCAAGGGAAACACCGTGAAGCTGTGGGGCGGTAACGTGGTCGATTTGGTGATTTACGGCACGGAAAAGACACTTGACGCCTACAAATTCAATTTGCTTAGAAACAAGCAGATGTTCATATCCCAAATCAACAACGGCACTATTGCTGTGCGCCGCATAGACGAGGGCGGCATGGATGAGGATAACGGCATGAACTTCGCCGAGTTCGTGGCTATTCTGTCAGGCAATACTGACCTACTGAACAAGGCAAAGCTCGATAACAAGATTATGCAACTTGAAAAAGAACAGGCCATTTTCAAGAAAGAACGCATCCGTGCCGAGCGAAAGATTGCCGCCTCTCGTGAAGATATTGAAAAAGCGAAGCGCACAAAGGATTGTTTCATAAAGGATTTGGAATACATCACCTCTTACGAGGGCACAAAGGCAACGATGCTTCTGAACCTGCCACAAACAACTGCAGAGGAAATCGGACGCGAACTGCACCGCATATCCAAGACCTACCGCAGCGGAGCATACGCTACTATCGGCACGTATGCAGGACTTGACTTGTTGGTGCGCAGCGAGTACAGCATCACAGGAGTATTTGAGCGTAACACGTTCTTTGTCGCAGGATTAAGCGGACTGAAATACCAATGCGGACTAAGCGGCGCATTGCCCCTCGGCTTCGTGGATGCGTCACGTTATCCGCAAGGTGCACTAAGCAAATTGCCCTCACTTATCGAGAAACAGCAGAAAGCGGTGGAACGGGCTGAAAACGAAATCCCCGTATTACAGGACATCGTTTGTCGCAAGTGGAGCAAGACCGATGAACTGGCAAAGCTCAAACTGGAGTGTAAGGAGTTGCAGCGTAAGATCGACGAAAGCCTCAAAGAAGCGGAACGCTCGCACTCTCTACCTGAAACAACATCTGCCGAGTACGAACCCAAAGCTGCCTAATTCATTTCATATTTAACCTTTCCCTCTGTTCGATAGTGATTGCCGGACAGGGGGATTTTCGTTCCGGTCTGCCGACGGCCATATCCATTTATAGGCGGAACACTCGTATCGTCTGGTGTACGCGGTGCGACTATGCCCTTATAGTATTCTTTTTCCCCTTTTATATAATTTTCCAGTTCATCCCTTTATAGCTTCTTCATGACCGCTTTCCCGACTTCGCTCCCTGTCGTACCAGTTTGGTTTTATCAGATGCAAAGGTCGGCTGTCGCGCTTGATCCGGCGGCTTGAAGTGTATTTCCTGCAAAATTCTTCCTTTCGATGAAAGCGTAATTGGCAGGAAAAGCCTGACGGATGAAGCTATACCGACTGCCGTGTACCGCATCCATAAAATCCCAAAGCAGTTCCGCCGGAAAGGAATCGAGCAAAGGGAAAAATAAAAACAGATATTCAAGGTAACGGCAGGACTAACCACCTGCCACAAACAAATTTCTATTATGTTATATGTTCATACTATCGGTCGCATCGGCAAAGATTGCCAAGTTATCACTGGAACACACGGCACGTTCATCGCTTTTGATATTGCCGTTGATGATTATTCACACGGGAATAACGTCACTACATGGGTAAGGTGTAGATACTAATTGAAAAGTGCGCCAATATTCCAGTTGAAAATTGCGCCACCATAGGATAAGTATAATGACCTTTGTATAATCCAAATGCAAAGGTAAAATGAAGACTATGGTAGAAAGACAATCA
>ENA-OQES01000244-OQES01000244.1-human-gut-metagenome-genome-assembly--contig:-NODE-244-length-24181-cov-5.313836_pt1 | contig 24181 bp, 24 predicted proteins | sample MGYA00242798_ERZ504641 | MGnify/ENA primary metagenome ERZ504641 (study PRJEB26092, sample SAMD00036327) | human gut metagenome | host: Homo sapiens | study: EMG produced TPA metagenomics assembly of...
GAGACGAATGCCGGTTGCATCATGGATTCGCCGCCTGAGAAGGTGATGCCGCCATGCGTCGCCTTGAAAAGGTCAGCATAACGTTCGATCTTTTTGACCATGGCTTCGTAGTAGACGGGTTTGCCATCACGCATTTTCCACGTGTCTGGATTCTGGCAGTACTGGCAACGCAATGGGCAGCCGCTCATGAAAACGGTCATACGTGTTCCCGGACCGTCGACGGACGTGTTGATATCCCAAGAATGCACGAAACCGATATCACCGGCCTTTTCAACGCGTTGATGCGATCGCGACGATCTAATCCGATCGGCGATTCAAAGCCTGACAATCCTCCCATAAGCGTCTGGTTGACGTAGCTTTGCGATTCTCTGAGCATATGCCTGGTTGTGGAGCGAAAATGTACGTTCTCAGACATCCGTGTCCCTTTCGTTGTATCTCTCCAATGGGGTTTTCCCATATTGTACCGGGGGAAAACAAGGGGCGGAGCTTTCATGCTCCGCCCCATTGTCGTCTACCGTTTCACGCGGTGCCGTTCAGTCTCAGTCGACGACAGCGCCCTGGTGGAACGTACGGGAAATCACGTCGAGCTGCTGTTCCTTGGTGAGCTTGACGAAGTTCACCGCGTAGCCGGAGACACGCACGGTCAGGTGCGGGTACTTCTCCGGGTGATCGACGGCATCCTCGAGCTGTTCCTTGCACAGCACGTTGATGTTGGCGTGGTACAGACCATGGCCATTGCCGGCGTCCAGAATGCCCACAAGGTTGCCGATGCGCTCGTCCTCATCGCGACCCAGACCGTCAGGGGTGATGGTGTTGGTCAGCGAAATGCCGTCAAGAGCGTCGTTGTAGTCGATCTTGCCGACGGAGAACATGGACGGCAGCATACCGTGGGAGTCCATGCCGTTCTCCGGATTTGCGCCCGGAGCGTACGGGGTGCCCTTCTTGTGGCCGGACGGGAAGGCACCGGTGGCCTTGCCATATTCCACGTTGGAGGTGATGGTCAGGATGGACTGGGTCGGGACTGCTCCGCGGTACACCGGCAGGCGCTTGACCTGGCCCATAACGGTGGAGACGACCCACTTGGCGATCTCGTCGGCACGATCATCGTCGTTGCCGTACAGCGGGAACTCGCCTTCGGTGCGATAGCCGACGATCAGATCGTCATCGGCACCTTCAACGTACTCCTCCTCGTGGCCCGGCGTGGTCTTGGCGTCCTTGTTGTAGATCGGGTAGACCTTGGCGTACTTGCATGCGGACAGGGAGTCGGCTGCGATGGACAGGCCGGACATACCACAACCGAGGGTACGGTACACTTCCTTGTCGTGCAGAGCCATCTCGATGGACTCGTATGCATACTTATCGTGCATGTAATGGATGATGTTCAGGGCCATGACGTAGGTCTCGGACAGCCATTCGAGAGCCTTCTCGTAGTTGGCCTTGACCTTCTCGTAATCCAAGGAGCCATCGGCTTCCGGCTGAATCGGCTCGATAATGCCCTTGTCGATAACCTGCATGCCGGTCATCTCGTCGCGGCCGCCGTTGATGGCGTACAGCAGAGCCTTGGCGGAGTTCACACGAGCTGCGAAGAACTGCATCTGCTTGCCCACGCGCATCGGGGAGACGCAGCATGCGATGGCGGCGTCGTCGCCCCAGTGGGAGCGGATTTCCTTGTCGGACTCGTACTGGATTGCCGAGGTGTCGATGGAGATCTTGGCGCAGAAGCGCTTGTAGGCTTCCGGCAGCTTCGGATCCCAGAAGATGGTGATGTTCGGCTCCGGGCCAGGTCCAAGGTGCTCGAGGGTCAGGGTGTTGAGCAGACGGAACGAGGTCTTGGTGACCAGAGTACGGCCGTCATCGCCGAAGCCTGCGTCGGACCAAGTCGCCCAGTACGGATCGCCGGAGAAGATCGCGTCGTAATCCTTGGTACGCAGGAAGCGCACGATACGCAACTTCATGACCAAGTTGTCGATGATCTCCTGTGCGTCGGTCTCGGTGATCTTACCGGACTTCAGGTCACGCTCGAAGTACACGTCGAAGAAGGTGGAGACGCGGCCGAACGACATTGCGGCGCCATCCTGGCTCTTGACGGAAGCGAGGTAGCCCATGTAGGTCCACTGCACTGCTTCCTGAGCGGTCTGTGCCGGACGGGACAGGTCAAGACCATATTCGTTGCCGAGGTTGATCAGCTGCTTCAGGGCCTTGATCTGCTCGTCATGCTCCTCGCGGAAGCGGATCCAGTGCTCGATCTCCGGCTCGGTGAAGTCGTTGCGGTACGGCACGGAGTCCTTGTCACGCTGCTTGAACTTGATCAGGGTGTTCACACCATACAGTGCCACACGACGGTAATCGCCGATGATGCGGCCACGGCCGTAGGCATCCGGCAGGCCGGTGAGGATCTTGTTGTGGCGGGCAACCTTGATCTGCTTGGTGTACACGCCGAAGACGCCGTCATTGTGGGTCTTGCGGTACTTGGTGAAGATCTTCTTGATTTCCGGATCCGGCTCCTTGCCGGCTTCCTTGATGGCCTGCTCGACCATACGCCAACCGCCGTTCGGCATCATGGCGCGCTTGCAAGGAACGTCGGTCTGCAGACCGACAACCACATTGTCGACTTCCGGAGAGTCGATGTAACCGGCGCCGAATGCGTCGATGCCAGCCGGTGTGTGGGTGTCGACGTCGTAGACGCGCTGCTTGCGCTCTACTGCCAGATAGTTGTCATCGAGGTACTGCCACAGGTGCTTGGTCTTCTCGGTGGCGTCAGCCAGGAAGGACTCGTCGCCCTCATAAGGCGTATAGTTCTTCTGAATAAAGTCACGGACATCAATGTCCTTCTGCCAGTTGCCCTCAGCGAAGCCTTCCCAAGCCTTAGCCTGAAGCTCTTCCGGGGAGACTGCCGTCGCATCAACTGCTGCCATTTCCACTCCTTCTGGGTGTTGGTTTGGCGACGCATCGTTACGTCGTCGCTAGTTATCGATTCTAGCTGCATAAACCTGTATAGAACCTGAGTTTACGAGGAAATAAAAGTGACATATGTCACACTTGCGAAGTATGAAAAATCGCGGTGCCGTAATCCGGACACCGCGATTTCTTATATCGAATCAACTACTTTTCATCGGAAGACCAGCGTTTCCATTCGCGATCCTGTTCTTCCCATTTGATGTTGCGTTCCTGCACGATCTTCCATGCATCGAGCGCGTCTTCCCTGGTTTTGTATGGTCCCATACGATGGCTCGCCGGTGAGATCATACCCAGTTCAGGCTGTTCGGTAACCGTATTGAAATACCATTGCTTTTCCATATCACTCCTTACGAAGCGTGTAACGAAACAATAGTTCGTCGCTGTTTTATTCGCGGAACGCGTTGGTGATCGGCAAGCGGCGGTCACGACCGAACGCCAATGCCGTCACTTTCGGACCAAGCGGGTACTGACGTCGCTTCCACTCGGCGCGATCGACCAGTCGCATGACCGTGTCGACGGTGGTCTCATCGAAGCCGTCGGCCAGAAGATCCTCGCGACCATGCGCATGTTCAATGTACATTGCCAACACCTGATCGAGCAGCTCATATTCCGGCAGCGAATCGGAGTCTTTCTGCCCCGGGCGAAGTTCGGCGGATGGAGCCTTTTCAATCGAATTGACGGGAATCATCACGCCGTCCGGCAACGGCGTTCCCGCAGACCCCTGCTCGTTGCCCACGATATGCAGTCCGCCAATGCCCATGCCTTCGGCGGCAGCCTTGTTGCGCCAGCGGGAGATCTCCCACACACGGGTCTTGAGCAGATCCTTGATCGGAGCGTATCCGCCGACCGCATCGCCGTAAATCGTGGAATAGCCGCAGGCAAGCTCCGACTTGTTGCCCGTGGCGACAGCCAGAAGCCCCTTGGAATTCGAATATGCCATGACAATCACACCGCGAATACGCGCCTGCAGGTTCTCAGCGGCCACACCTTCAAGATCGAGCTGCTTCTGGAAGGAGACGAACAGCGGTTCGATGGGCTGAATGTCGTAGTGCGCTCCAATATTCTTCGCCAGATCGGCGGCATCATCCTTCGAACCGTCAGACGAGTACATGCTCGGCATGGAAATGCCATACACGTTAGCTCCTCCCACGGCGTCCGCGGCCATGGCCGCCACCAATGCGGAGTCGATGCCGCCGGAAAGGCCAAGGCACACGCCCTTGAAATGGTTCTGGCCATATAATCCTTCAAGCCAAGCACGCAGGCGGTGTACACCTCTTCGTCCGGATCGGGCTTGGCTGCGATAACACCAACCTGCTGATGTTCGGAGGCAGTATCCAAATCAAAGAAGCTCAAATCCTCCATGAACATCGGAGAACGTTCCAGCAGTGTACCGTCAGCGTCAACCACAAAAGCTGCCGCCATCAAACACCAGATCATCCTGACCACCCACCTGATTGAGGTAGATCATCGGCGCGTTCACTTCAGCCGCACGGCGTACCGCAAGATCGAGTCGAGTATCAGTCTTACCCTCCTCATACGGAGAACCGTTCATGGTAAGCAGCAAATCAATATGCTGCTCGGCAAGTTCTGCCACGGGACCGCCATCCTGCCAGATGTCTTCGCAAATGGCCACGCCGATGCGTGCACCGTTCACGTCGAGCACCATGGATTTGTTGCCGGGACTGAAAATGCGGAATTCGTCGAACACGCCATAATTGGGCAGGAAGTGCTTGTCATAGCCGGCCCAAACCACGCCATCATGCAATACAACAAGTCGATTACGCGGCTTAGACGTTTCACGATCAGTGCCGACCGTGCCAACCACCACAAACAGGTCGCCAAGCCCATCGGCAGCCAGTTCGGTAGCAAGCCAGTTGGCTTTGTTCCACGCGGCTTTGCGGAAGGTGGCCCGCAGGGCGAGGTCTTCAATCGGATAGCCAGTAAGCGTCATTTCAGGAAAAACCACGACTTGCGCATTGTTGTTGGCTGCAAGGTGCGCATAACGCATGACCTTGTCTGCGTTGGAGTCAAGATCTCCCACACAAGTATCGATTTGAGCGAGTGCGAAGCGAATGTCTGTCATAGCTGCCTAACCTACCGTTGATTTGTTGAACGTTTTATTTTCTTACGATCGCGAATTGAAAGTGGACCGCACGCGTGTCACGAAAGTTCGTTGAGCACCGTCAGCGCCGCGTTGGCGTAGAATTCCACGCCGGCCTGCAGTGATTCATCTAGACCGACGAAATGCGGGCTATGCCAATCGGGGCAGCCTTTCTCGCCATTGGAACCGATGAAGGCGAACACCGGCATGGTGACGGGCATGAAATCGCAGAAATCCTCCCCCGCCATCGAAGGATGGATTGGCTCGAGCTGCGCGTAGTCGCGCACGTTGTCAGCGACGATTTTGGATAGTTCCATGTCGGAGACGAGCGGATTCTGAAAGTCATCCCAGTCGATGTCTGTGGTAATGCCGTAGCCCGCGGCGATGGATTGGACCTGCTGCTTAAAGCGTTTCTCGACCAGTTCGCCGTCGGACTTATGGAAGTAGCGTACGGTTCCTTGGAAGCTGGCCTTGTCCGGCACGACATTCCACACGTGGCCGCCGTGCAGTTCGGTGATGGACAGCACGAGCGGATGGAATGGTGAGACATTGCGGCTGACGATGGTCTGCAAGGCAAGAATCATTGTGGCGAGCGCCTCGATAGGACCAGTGCCCTTGTGCGGATATCCGGCATGTGAGCCGGCGGCATGCAGAGTGACGTGGAATTTCACGCAGCCGGCCATCATCGGGTCGGGGCCTACGGCGATCTGTCCGGGCGCGTAATTCGGATTGTTGTGGGCGCCGATGGCGGCGGATACGTCGGCGAGCAACCCCGCATCGACCATAGCTTTCGCGCCGAGACCGAGCTCCTCGGCAGGCTGGAACAGCAGTTTGATGGAGCCTTTGATGCGCTTGCGGCGTTTTGCGAGCCAGAATGCGGCTCCGAGCATGTAAGACATGTGCAGGTCGTGGCCGCAACCGTGCATCACACCGTCGTTGACGGACGAGAACGGCAGGCCAGTATCCTCTTGGATGGGAAGACCGTCGATATCGGCGCGCAACGCGATGCGCGGGCCTGGTTGCTCGCCACGGATCAGGCCGACCACGCCGGTTTCAAGCGGGTTGTTGAGCACTTCGATGTCGTGCGCGCGTAGCAGTTTCTCGATATAGGCACTTGTCTCGTATTCCTTGAAACTGCGCTCGGGATGTGCGTGCAGATAATGACGGATCTCAATGATCTCCGGCGTGATCTCAATATGTTCGCTCATGGTTGACGATTGTAGGCGCAACCGGACGTTTTTCCTATTTTCGTGTTCGTTTTTCGTGCCGACAATGGCGTTTTCCGCAGAGTTTCCCCGTAAGCTGGATGATGTTTTGAACGGATTCACGGGGAGATCGGCATGTCATCGGACATCAAGGCTGCGTTTTTCGATATCGACGGCACTTTGACGAGTTTCGTCACGCATGTGGTGCCGCGATCCACCATCGACGCATTGCATGCGTTGCAGAAAAAAGACGTGAAGGTGTTCATCTGCTCGGGGCGCGCACCCTCCTATATGGGTGTGGTGCTTGACACCATTCCCGTCGAATTTGATGGCATTGTTGGCCTTAACGGCCAGTTCTGCACAACACGCGACGGCCTCGATTACCGTCATCCAATCGACCTGCACGATGTGGAGATCATCACCGACTGGCTGCAATCGCATACCGATGTCGTCGCCAATTACGCGGAAAGCAACTACGGGTATTTCAATCGCACCAACGCCGCTTTGGAACGTACGTGGAACAGCCTTGGCAAAACCGCGCCGAAAATCGACATATGCAATCCGCAGCAACGTATAGGAAACCATCGCACATTCCAGATCAGCCCATATGTGGATAAGGCAACGGAAGCGGAAATCGCCGGCATGTGCGGCAACGTGCGCGGTGTGCGGTGGCATCCCGACTTCACCGACCTGATTCCTGCGGATGGCGGCAAGGCGGTCGGCATGCAGGTCGTGCTTGAGCATTTTGGTTGGTCGAAGGACAATGCGATCGCGTTCGGCGATGGCGGCAACGACGTGGATATGCTACGTTTCGCCGGCATAGGCGTGGCTATGGGCAACGCCACTGACGAACCGAAGACCGTAGCCGATTACGTCACCGACAGTGTCGACGATGCCGGAATCTCGAATGCGTTGCATCATTTTGAAATTCTGTAGAAAAGGTTTTTAAGAGTTTTCTTGCGATTTTTAAGACGGTTTTCGCGAATTTCTGCGTTTTTCATGCCCCTTATAAGTATTTTCAATAAGCGAACGCCGTGTTGCCGTCGATGGTTCCTCTATATTGGTCAATCGTTGGGTCCGCCGCGTGGCAAACGGGCGGCCCGTATAACGAATTGAGAGAGGAACTCAACCATGCGTAACAAGAAGCTTCTCGGCGCGCTGCTCGCCGTCACCACGCTCGCGACCTTCGGTCTGGCCGGCTGCGGCGACTCTGGCTCCAACGGCTCCGCCTCCAAGGAGGATGACAAGACCATCACCGTGGCGGCCTCCCGACCCCGCACGCGGAAATCCTAAACAAGGCCGTCAAGCCGCTCGTCGAGAAAGATGGTTATAAGCTCGAAGTCAAGGAGTTCACCGATTACGTTCAGCCGAACACCGCCACCGAGGATGGTGAAGTGGACGCCAACTACTTCCAGCACAAGCCGTACCTCGACAACTTCAACAAGGAGAAGGGCACGCATCTGGTGTCCGTGGAGGGTATCCACTTCGAGCCATTCGGCCTATACCCTGGCAAGACCAAGGATTTGCAGAATCTGCAGGATGGCGCCACCGTGGCCGTGCCGAACGACGCCACCAACGAGGCCCGTGCGCTTCTGCTGCTGCAGGATGCCGGTCTGATCAAGCTGAAGAATCCGAAGGACATCAACGCCACTCCGAAGGACGTCACCTCCAATCCGAAGAACCTGAAGTTCAAGGAGCTTGAGGCCGCCGTGGTTCCGACCGTCATCAAGGATGTCGACATCGCGGCACTGAACGGAAACTACGCCATTCAAGCCGGCTTCGACCCGACCAAGGACACACTGGTCACCGAAAAGGCCGACGGCCTGGCCGCGAAAACCTACCAGAACATCCTCGTGGTGAAGGAAGGCAACGAGAACACCGCCAAGACCAAGGAGCTCAAGAAGGCTTTGAAGTCCGACGAGGTGCGCGACTACATCAACAAGAACTACAAGGGCGCTGTGGTGCCGGTCTTCTAAGACCCGCTTCGGCTGCAAGAATTCAATGCCGCAGGTATACTACCCTGCGGCATTCTTGTTATGGAACATCAATAGGAACAGGACATTATGACGATTCAGATCGACCATCTGCACAAAAGCTATGGCAGTGGCGCCGAGGCGCATGAGGTGCTGCACGACATCAACCTGACCATCGATTCGGGTGAAGTCTTCGGCATCCTCGGCTCCTCCGGTGCGGGCAAGTCCACGTTGGTGCGCTGCATCAATCTGCTGGAACGTCCCACTTCCGGCAAAGTGCGCGTCGATGGTAAGGACATCACCGACGCGAAAGGCAAGGAGCTGGCGGACGTGCGTGCCGGAATCGGCATGATCTTCCAGAATTTCAGCCTGTTCCAGCAGCGCACAGTGCTGCGCAACGTCACGTTCCCACTGGAGCTCAACCATACGCCGAAAAACAAGCGCGAGGAGCGTGCCCGCTATCTGCTTGACCTGGTTGGATTGGCCGATCTGGCCGACCGCTATCCGAGCCAGCTGTCCGGCGGCCAACAGCAGCGCGTGGCCATCGCACGAGCGTTGGCCAACAATCCGTCCATCATGCTGTGCGACGAGGCCACCAGCGCACTCGACTCCACCACAACTGCGCAGATCCTTGACCTGCTGCGCCGCATCAACCGCGAGCTCAACGTGACGCTGGTCATCATCACGCATTCGTTGTCCGTGGCACGCAACATCTGCGATCGTGTGGCCATGATTGATGGCGGACGCATCGTGGAGATGGGTGATACGGAGGAATTGTTCTCCAATCCGCAAAGCGACATTCTGAAAACACTGATCACCGATGCGAAAGTGGAGAACCATCGCCATAAGCATGATTCCGCTTCGTCCGATGAGCAGACGGACGCGCCGACCGAGGAAGAGGTGAAGTGAAATGGGACAGATTATCTCGCAATTCATCGCCGATTATGGCGAACTGCTGGTCGAGGGAGTACGTGACACGATCATCATGACCGCGGTAGCGACGCTACTCGCGTATGTGATCGGCCTACCTGTGGGCGTACTGCTCATCACCTCGGCAAAGAAGGGCATCCGTCCGAACGCGACACTCAACACCGTGCTCGGCTGGATCGTGAACATCGTGCGTTCCGTACCATTCATCATTCTTCTGGTGGCCATCATCCCGTTGACCCGACTGATTGTCGGCACTTCGCTCGGCGTGCCGGGAGCTATCGTGCCGCTGGTCATCACCGCGGCGCCGTTCGTGGCACGCGTGGTGGAGCAGTCGCTCGCCGAAGTGGACGGAAGTCTGGTGGAGGCCGCGCAAAGCTTCGGCGCCAGCAATCTGCAGATCGTGTTCAAAGTGCTGCTGTTCGAAAGCCTGCCGTCGCTGGTGCGCGGCGCAGCACTGACGTTCATCACCCTGTTCGGCTTCTCCGCCATGGCCGGCACCGTCGGCGCAGGCGGTTTGGGCGATATCGCCATCCGCTACGGCTACCAGCGTTACCAGTACGACGTGATGACAGTGGCCGTGATCCTGTGCGTCATCCTCGTACAGATCGTGCAGACCATCGGCGACGTGGCGTCCAACCACATCGACCATCACGAGCGCTAAACCGACGCTTTCATGCTCCTATATACAAGAATCGGGTCTGAATAATTGTGTTCGGACCCGATTCTTGTATGCGAAGACACTGCTACGTGTTGCGCTTACTTGTTGAGTTCAACAACCCAAGCTATGATATAAACCCCGAACCATCCAGAACATCGATAAACTACTTCAAAGACAAAAGAGGCGCGGCACGATTGCAGGGGCATTGATGACAGGAACACTACCAAAACAGCATAAAGCGGCGCGCATTATCGAGCATATCGTCCTTGTACTCGCACTGGTCTGGGCCGGCGGCTGTACCCTCATATGGACGCAAATAGACATGCCCCACAGCATCGTGAACACGACATCCTCTGACGGCACCTGCGAAGTGGCCATCGGCGAACTAGGCTCGCCCATGTTCTTCGGCCCAAGCACCATCACGATCAAAGTCTCCTGGGACACCGATTCCAACGTCATCGGAGCCGAGAACGTCACAGAAATCAAGACGGACCTGCACAACGACGGCAAATCATTGGACTCGGACAACTTCACCGTAACCTGGCACGGCAACATCCCGACCGTCACCACCCACGGCGAGGAACAATCGGACCAGAGCTACACGTTTAACTGGAAATAACCACCCCGGACATCACGTCTCTCCGAGAATAGTCCTCACGACCGAGCAGGCCTCACAGGGGCATAAGCATGAAAATCATGACTATAGCTATCATGCGCACCTCTGACGATAATCGCGTGTGGTCGTTTTTGGCTTTGTTCCAAGGTTTTCATTTTTTGGGAAACCTGACTATCACCCTCGTTTTCCACGAGGCACCTCCAGACACCCGAAAACTAATCCGGGAACGTTCCACCACCCTGCCGGCGCTCAGCGTCTTCGCCGACCGGCACGGAAAACGTGCAATACCCCCTTGTGGTTTCATCGATGTTCCGCCTGGGTGGTGCCCAGAAGCATTCGCCCGGCAGCACGTCTCCATGGCGGACAATAGACAGAACGATACGCGGCCCATACAACCGTCCCAGCCGCCAATGGCATCCCAAATCCATCCCGAATCCCACAGGCCTATTGCAGACAGCCCAGATCAGCTGGCTCATAGTCCAAAGCCGCCTGCGACGCCACCGTCCCAATGGCAGGAACGGTCAGCTGCGCAGTATGATTTCCGCTCTGTCGGCCAGTTCCCGTTCGCGCACGCCCATAGCAGACAGGATCGCTTGTCTCCGCGATGGCATGGCGGAGGTCGCCCGTGCGACCAATGCGGAGAAGCGACCGAACAATTCCAAGTAATCGTCCTTGTCAAGCAAATAGCCAAGATCACCGATGACCTGGTACACGTTCTCGTTAGCGCGCCCATCGTACCGGGCACAATAGCAGCGCTCGTCATGCGCGCACAGGTTGCGGTAGAACACCAGTCTGTTGAAGATGCTGTCCAACCGCTTGATGGTGATGCGCCGCGGCCCGTCGTGCGTGTCCGCATACAAACCGGTGAAACTTTCGGCGACCGCCAATCGGACGGCCGGGGACTGGACTTGGAAGAACCATACCGTCTGGCCGAAAGAAAGATCGTTGGCCAGCACCCACAACGGGACCTGGCCGTTGTGGTCTTCCATGCAATGGCGGATATACGCCTTGCCGCCATAGTCGCCCCTGTTACGCGGGTTGCCGTCCAACTCAAGTATCCGCTTGAAGACCTTGTCGATCAACGCCACGGCGCTCGGACGGCGCTTCGCTCGCGCCGCGTGACTTGGACGCCCGCAGGGCCCGGAGTTTTTTCCAGGTACGTGACCTTCGCCTTCAGATAGGCGACCTGTTCGGCGAGCTCCTGCTCGAGCGTCGGTTCGGGCTTCGGTTTGGATTTCGAGCCTCTGGGCCTGCCCTTGGGCCTCGGCCCGAGCGCCTCCGGACCTCCGGCCCGGTACTCGCGGCACCAGCGTTCCAGGGGTGTGACGCTCGCGATCCCGTGCATGGCCATGACCTCCGCCTGGCCATGCCGTTCTCGACGTGGTCGCGCGCCGCGGCGACCTTCGTCTCCCCCACGTATACCGTATAGTCAGGAACGCTTTTATACCTGTTCTTATCTTCCGTATGAACCACATACACCGTTGGATAATGAAGACGCGTTCTCTCGGACATCGATACCCCCTTTTATCCCTATCTCGCTTATGTATGGCAGATACACCTCGGAAAAGCGTACTTAGGGGGTATGAGAACAGCTGTCATGACAACCTGACCTGCCATATATAAGCGAGATGTCTCAGGATAAAGCACGGAATCTACCATACGTAAGCGGGATAACCAAGCTTAAGCGCTCGTACGACACATTTTTTGTGCACAAGACATCCCTCCGCAAGCGTCATCCGACCGCCTGGTGGCACGTTTCATATGCACAGAGAAAACACAGCCCGCAAACACCACACTCGAAGCATGACGCCAGTGGCTTTAAGGTAGAACCACGCCGATTCTGCTTGCTGATTAAGGTAGGCGATACGGGCTTTCTCTGGCATTCGTTGTCGACGGAAGCCCATTTGGCGGATCGCATGTTCCTCCTTTTCGGGTATGGAGGGAGTGTTCGGGCACTGGAGTGAGCATAACGTAATCATGAGAGAGCAGACAAAATAACTACGGCAGCTTCGATCTTGCGCGTTCCGCCCCTCTCGGTCTTCCCTCGGCGCATCTCTACGAAGTGCTTGACGGTAATTTCTTCCAAGGTGAAATCAGCTACTGGGGCAAGTGTTTCTGTATCTGTGCATTCTTGGACCATCCGTGTTCATGATCAGTCTCGGGTCGAATCTGGTCTTCTCCGACGCCAACCCTCGCAAGATTGTAAAACGAGGCTGCACCACGCTCATCGCTTTTCTTCTGTTGAATATCGTGCGCGATGGGATTCCCGATGTAGTAGTTGCATTGACTGGCCACCCCAGTACTCTCGACACGTTTGGATACGATTTTTTTGCGTCCGATATTCTGGGATTTGCGGGTTTCGTATTCCTGTTTTTTCGCACTTGTCAAACATTTTCACATTGCTTCATTGGCTACGTCGCTGATTTCGTTATGCATGTTGACGGTTAACGATCTGATTCCGCCATTGCACAATGGCCATTGGACTTTACGTGTAGAAGCGGCTTGTCGCACGCGCTTCTAAAGCCTGATTTCGCATGCGCACATCCGCAAAGTCACGCAAATACTAGTTAGCGCAGCACTACTTGGTGAGATTTGTTCCCGATGTTTTCCGTATAGTACCTTAGGTCACCCCTTTTTGGTATTTTTTCTGTTGGATATGCCACACAAGGGAATATCTTTTCGGAGTATATGAGATTAGGGAAAATATGGTCAACCACCATAAAATGATTAATGCTGCAATCGCAACGCTTGCGACTTGCGCCATGTTGCTGCCGGTAGCGGGCAGCGCCAATGCTAATGAATCCTCAAATACCGCCGTACTTGGTGCCGGCTATACGGCCACCAAGATTTCGCACCCCAATGCAGGGCTGGGCGAAGATGACGGTATCGTAAACGTTTTGAACGGCGAATCCACTGGTGATCTCACGCAGGGTTTGGCCGAGCGTGGCCAGAACTATTCATGGTCTTCGGTCGGTTATGGCGACTGGATGTATGTGGGCACTTGCTATTCCGCAATGGGTTCCACACTGAAGTTCATGGCCAAAACCATGGGCACCACCTATGCCAGCATCAAGGCTGCGCTGGATGTTGCTTTCAATGGCGAACTGTTCCTTGACAACGGCGAGAACCACAGCTTGCTGCTCAAGATCAATGTCAAGACCGGTGAAGTAAAGATCATCGTCAATGCGATTGGCGGAGAGCATGCGGTCAACGGCTATCGTGCAGCCGTTGAATTCCATGACAAGCTGTACTTTGCTGCCGCCGCAAAGGGTCAGCCGTACCTGCTGGAAATCGACCCGAAGACTGACACCACTGAAATCGTGTATCGCCCCGCGGCCATGACCACTGGTCTGCAGAAGGGATACACCGCTGGTATTCGTGGCTTGACCGTTGTCAATAACCAGCTCATCGCCAGCATGATTACCGACAACGGCGCCGCTATCGTGGCTTCCTCTAACCCATCCGCAGGTCAGGATTCTTTCGCCACCATCGCCACTCAGGATAAGGGCTTGTACAACTATCCGGCATGTGCTGTGACCGACAACGTGTTCGGCGGCTGCGTGTGGGATATGGTCGGCTTCAAGGGCAATCTGTATGTCACCGTGGTGACCGGCAAGGGCAAAAACACCAAGCAGTCCTTCGCTTTGCTCCGTGGCACGCAGGATGAGAGCACCGGCAAGTGGACCTTCAAGCCGCTGGTCGGCGATCCGGCAGACGGCGCCAAGTACGAGTGGGGCTTCGGAGCGAGTCGTTCCGGCGCAGCCAACATGGTGGTATACAAGGGCCACCTGTACATCGGCGGCTACAACGATCCGATGAACGCTTTGGAGAAGGCCATGCAGATGGATTTCTCCGATCTGTACAAGGATCTGGAGAGCCCGGTCAACCTGTGGCGTATGGACGTTGACGAAGACGGCAACGAAAACTTCGAAATGCTCGCCGGCGAAGCCAACAACAAGTACTTCAGCGATTCCAAAGGCACCATCGATGGCAATACCATGCTGTCCGGCTTGGGCGACAGCGACGAGCAGAGCCGTCACCTGAACCAGTATGTGTGGCGTATGCAGTCCTACAACAGCAAGCTGTACGTCGGCACCTTCGACATCAGTGATCTTGCATACCCGGCAACCCAGTTCGCCAACGGCGACATTCTGAAGCGTACTCCGGAAGAGTGGAAGAAGCAGATCGAATACATCAAGATCTTCTTCGACTCTCTGAAGAAGAATGACCAGAACGGCACTTCCGGTACTATCGGCACGGACTCTCAGGAAGCCTCCAAGCCTTCCGAGTCCGAATCTCAGGAAACCACCAAGCCGAGCGATGATGACATCATGCCGTTGAACGAAGGTGAAGCATCTGAGAGCGATCAAGCTGCACAGGCAGTTGAAGAAGCCGGCAAGACCGACGAAGTGGCCGCTGACGTGGCTACCATGCAGCAGCTGCTGGAGGACATGGGCGCTGATCTCAACTCCAAGCAGACCGACGTGGTCTCCCCTGACGGTGTCGCTCCGCAGGCCGCTGAAACCTACACGCTCGACGATCGTTACCAGTTCCTCGCATCCCTGCAGCGGCTGCTCGACCTGTACAACAAGAACAAGCAGTATCTGCCGGAATTCATTACCAACGAGCTCGACAAGTGGCTTACCGAAGAGAATCTGGAGAACTTCATCGACTTCGTGGGCGTGCTCAGCTACCTGCATTACTCCAACGATGAGACTCGTGGCTTTGACCTGATCGTCTCCTCCGATGGCACGAACTTCCAGACCATCAGCCGTAACGGTTTCGGAGATAACAACAACCACGGTCTACGCGTGTTCGCCGTCACCGATTCCGGTCTGGCAATTGGCACCGCAAACCCATACCATGGCACTCAGGTGTGGCTGCTGAATGATGGTGAAATCAAGAATGCTGAGCTGACGAATGGCGATGCATTCGACTACGACAAGTATGATAGCGATAAGAAGAGCGCCAACGCCAACGGTCTGACCGTTGGCATCAACCCCAATGGCAATACCGTGGAAGACGTGCAGTACGACTACCAGTCACTGACCGCCGGCACGGATTACACCGTGGCCGATGACGGTTCCATCGTATTGAGCAGCGCATTCCTCAATGGTCGCGAAACCGGCAGCACCGGTTCCGTGGTGGTGTTCTACAACCAAGGTGCACGCGTGCGCTTCACCGTAGCCATCAAGGACGGTACGCCGAACGCACCGAAGGAAGATGATGACAAGCAGAATACGAGGCCTGCCGCACACAAGAAGGCAAACACTGCCAACACCGGTTCCAACGTAATCGGCGTTGTTGTGGTGGTCGCTGTTCTGGTTGTTGCAGCAGGAGCATTGTTCGCGTTCAAGCGCAAGCGTTCCTGAATTGCCAGAGCATGTTCTTAGGATTCATTCCTAAGCTCGCCGCATATCAAAAAACCCACATGGTTCCGGCACGCCGGAACCATGTGGGTTTTTATTTGGCAGGAATCGCCTATCTCACGTCATGCCAAACTGCTATCACAAGCTGATTTCAATGTACGATATGCAACCATGTGGAAGTTCCGATACGGAAACCATTGAAAATGGCACGCAATCCTACAAATAACAGATTCACGGCAAGCCACAGCAATGCCATACGCAGCGCGGAAGAAGCCTGCATCGCATTGCATATCCAACCAATCGTAGCAAGACAGGGCACATATATTGCAGCCGTCGCCGCACACGTCAATGCAAGATACCGGTAATCCCCTGCCCCAATCAGAATGCCATCAACAGCCCACATCCAACCAGCCAACGGCAATGTCACGCCAACAACCATCATGCCGACGGTGAGCAAATGCTGAATCTCAGTAGACTGCGAAAACAGCGGGGACGCACACCATCCGGCAATCATCAAACCAATACCGATTACCGTTCCTCCGCATAATCCTGCCTTGCCAGCAATTCTCGTCAAACGCATGGCCTCGTCCTCTTTGCGGGCACCAATCTGCGCGGCAATCAACGTCTGACCGGCAATACCAATGGCATCAAGCATGTTCAACACAAAATTCCAACTGGAATTCACCACCTGATATGCAGCCAATACTTCCACACCCATATGCGTGGCCAGCACCACATTCGCCACCAGGCATGCACGCAACGCAAGCGTACGCAAAAACAACACTGCACCATCGCCAGCACTGTTCAACACTCCTGACAAACGCGGCCGTAAACGGGCACCTCCGCACGAGTCCACAACACCGAAGGAACAATAAGCGCCACTGCCATGAACCATTGCGAAATCAGCGTGGCCACTCCAGACCCAAACACACCCCAACCGAATCCGAGAATAAACAGCAGATCCAGCAACGTATTGAGTATCGCACCCAGCGTAGCAGCTACCAACGTGATGCGAACCTTCTGCAGTCCGCGGAAAATACCGTTGGCCGCATACACCAGCAACATGCCGGGAATACCGAACACCACGGCACGCACGTAGTCAACCGCGTTATGCAGCACACTCCCTTGGGCTCCCATGGCCATGCACAACGGGCGTGCAATAACGAACAGCGCCACAGACACCACCACGCCAATGATTCCAGCCAGCCACAGACCATCAACGCCTGCTTCCAAGCCTTCTCTCCGCTTGCCAGCGCCCAAAAGACGCCCCACCTGCGATGTGGTGCTATACGCAAGGAACACACATAGCCCCACAACAGTGAGCACAATGGTTGACCCGACCGACAGACCGGCGAGCGCCTGCCCGCCAATATGTCCGACGATGGCGGTGTCGATGAGCACGAATGCTGGTTCGGCGATAAGTTGCCCGAATGTTGGTATGGCCAGTGTGAGAATGGTGCTGATGGTGGTGCATGATGCGTTGTTTGCGGTATCTGTTTCGTGAGTATTCTGCGAAGTTGATGTGGTCATAATCGTAAGCGTCTGGCGTGTTGGGAACTGTATGTGCAGTGTAAGGTCACGTGTTTCACCATTGCCGTTGATTGCTCAGATTTTGACTATGCCTGTTTTGCGCTATTGAGAATGTCGTTGAAGGTTTTCGCCGGTTGTCCACATAAAGGTAGAGGGCGGATAATTTCCGAACCGCTCATGAAGCATAGTCCAAGCTCCTTGCGATACCCATTCAAGCCCATCCAACCCTGGGATTCCCGAATCCGCCTTCACAGTAGTACTTCATGTAACCGTCGAGCTTAGTCCCGAACACGTCGATAGGCTGCCGCCCGGTCTCAAGCCCATGAGACACTTGGAGCCATGACTACCATCATCATGCGCACCTCTGAAGGTGACATCAAGATCAACCTGTTCGACGACAAGACCCCGGAAACCGTGGCTAACTTCCTTGGCCTCGCCACTGGCGAGAAGGAATGGGCCGACCCGTTCACCGGCCAGCCTTCCCATGAACCGTTCTACGATGGTCTGACCTTCCACCGCATCATCAAGGATTTCATGATCCAGGGCGGCTGCCCGCTGGGTACTGGCACCGGTGGCCCGGGCTACAACTTCGATGATGAAATCGTTCCAGGCCTGACCTTCGATCGCCCGTACCTGCTGGCTATGGCAAACGCCGGCCTGCGTCGCGGCGCGGACGGCAAGATCCACGGCACCAACGGCTCCCAGTTCTTCATCACCACCGTGCCGACCGAATGGCTCAACGGCCATCACACCATCTTCGGCGAAGTCGCGGATGACGAGTCCAAGGCCGTTGTCGACAAGCTCGACTCCGTGGCAACCGACCGTTCCGATGCTCCGCTCGAGCCGGTCGGCATCACTTCCATCGAAGTGCTGAAGTAAGTTCCGCATCAACAAGCTTCATGGCAAAACAATGAAAAGCCCCTCACTCGAGGGGCTTTTCATTATCTCCGAGAGAATCTACAGCAGTTCAGATGAGTCTCACGGCCTCACTAATCGTGTCAGATTTTGCGTAAGCGAGGTTCGGCGGAATCCTTGGCACCGGTGATACGGTACACATCGAACACGCCTTCAATCTTGCGCACTGCGGCAAGCAAAGTGTTCAAATGCTGGGGGTCGGCCATTTCGAAGCTGAACTGGCTGGTGGCCACACGATCGGTTCCCGTGGAAATGGAACCGGAGATGATGTTCACACCATGGTCGGAAAGCACGCGAGTCACATCACTCAACAAGTGCGGGCGATCGAGCGCCTCCACCTGAATCTTGACCATGAACACGCCCTTGGTGCTGGTCCACTGCACGTCGACCACACGTTCCGGCTGGCGTTTCTGCAAGTCCAGCATGTTCTGACAGTCAACACGATGCACGGACACGCCCTGATTGCGGGTGATGAAGCCAATAATCTGATCTCCTGGCACCGGCATGCAGCATCGGGCAAGCTTAACCCAAATGTCTCCCACGCCTTTAACGGAAATGCCCAGCGAACTAGTGGTCTTCTTGGTGCGTTCCACCTGCTTGAGCGGTAACGCCTCCTGTTCCACTTCTTCGTTCACTTCGTCACTGCCCGCATCTCGAACCAGATGCGAGATGACGTTCTGTGTGGAAATCTGACCCTCACCGATTGCCACGAACACAGCCTCGGCATTGGCGAGATTCAACTCATCAGCAATACCGACCAACGCTTCGGGAGTCAACAATGTTGCGATCGGAAGGTTGCGCTTGCGCATGGCTCGCGTCAGCTCATCGCGACCTTCTTCAATGGCTTCGGTTCGGCGTTCCTTGCTGAACCATTGGCGAATCTTGTTACGGGCTTTCGGGCTTTTCGCAAAGCTCAGCCAGTCACGAGATGGACCAGCAGATTCAGACTTCGATGTAAGCACTTCAACGGTATCGCCGTTTCCAAGCTTGGTGTCGAGCGGCACCAGACGGCCGTTCACACGAGCGCCCATAGTGCGATGACCGACCTCGGTATGCACCGCATAGGCGAAATCAATCGGTGTCGCCTCGGCGGGAAGCGACACAATCTTGCCTTTCGGCGTGAACACGTAGACTTCGGCGGCGCCCAAGTCTTCCTTCAGAGAGCCCAGGAATTCGTTGGAATCCGGAGTTTCACTCGTCCAGTCGGCAAGCTGCTGAATCCACTTGAGATTATCGGCCTCGCTCAACTCCTGATTCTCGCCACGCTTACGATCGGACTTATCAGGCGAGCTCAACGCGCGACCGGCCTGACCATTCTCCTTGTACTTCCAATGCGCGGCGATGCCAAACTCAGCACGACGGTGCATGTCCCACGTACGAATCTGAATCTCGACAGGCTTGCCGCCAGGACCAACCACCGTGGTGTGCAGGCTCTGATACATGTTGAGCTTCGGCATGGCAATGTAATCCTTGAAACGACCTGGAACAGGGTTCCAACGCGCATGCACCGCACCCAACGCAGCATAACAATCCTGAATCGTATCGACGATAATGCGCACACCCACCAAATCGTAGATATTCGCAAAATCATGTCCGCGTACAATCATCTTCTGATAAATCGAGAAATAATCCTTCGGACGCCCCGTCACATACGCCGAAATGTTCTGCTCGTCAAGATCTTCGTTGATCTCAGCAAGAATCTGCTTCAAATACACGTCTCGCTGGCCCGCACGACGTGCGACAAGCACCACGATTTCGTTATAGATCTTCGGATAGAGCACTTTGAAGCTGAGCTCTTCCAATTCGGTTTTGATGGCGTTCATGCCAAGACGATTGGCAAGCGGCGCATACACATCGAGCGTTTCATGCGCTTTCTTCTGTGCGCTCGGTGTTTTGACGTAACGCCACGTACGCGCATTATGCACGCGATCGGCAAGTTTGACGACCAGCACGCGCACGTCACGACTCATCGCGACCACCATCTTGCGAATGGTTTCGGCTTGTGCGGAATCACCATATTCCATCTTGGAAAGCTTGGTGACACCATCAACCAGACCGGTCACGGTGTCTCCGAATTCAGCACGACACTCGTCAAGCGTGTAGTCGGTGTCTTCAACAGTATCGTGCAGCAAGCCGGCGGCCACGACCAACGGCCCCATGCCAAGGTCCGCAAGAATCTGCGCCACAGCCAGCGGATGGATGATGTACGGCTCACCCGATTTGCGCCGTTGTGAAGAATGCTGCTTGACCGCACGCTCATAAGCACGTTCAAGAATGCTCATATCCTCATCAGGATGATGGTATTCGCACATCTTCAGAATCGGCTCAAGCGGATCAAGCGGATTCGTGCTAATCTCACAACCCAACATTCGGGCAGAATGAACCTCGTGCTCAACGTCTCCCATCGTCCACCTCCTCGCTCGCAATGCTCCCTATACTACCCGCGCATCACGGTATGTTCGAGGTATCCGACCGCGTGTTGCACGGCCAGATACCCCCGAAAAACATTGTGCCGCCAACGTTTGCTGATTCTTGGCGCTTATGCCTCCGCATGCTCGGCTCAGGAGGCCACACCGGTGGATCCGAAGCCACGCTCAGCACGGTCAGATCCGGGCAGCGTCTCCGCTTCGATGAACTTCGCCTCGACATAACGCTGGATGACCAGCTGCGCGACGCGGTCTCCCGGGTGGAACGTCACGGTGTGTTCCGGATCAAGATTGATCAACGGCACCTTGATTTCGCCACGGTAGCCCGCGTCAATGGTTCCAGGCGCGTTCAACACGGTAACGCCCTGTTTGACGGCAAGACCAGACCGTGGATGCACCAAGGCCACATAACCCGCTGGAAGCGCAATCGCCACTCCCGTAGGCACCAGCGCCCTCTGGAACGGCTTCAACGTGACTTCCTCCGTGGTACGCAAATCGGCACCCGCATCCCCGGCATGGCATAGTACAATTCCGCCGGCTGGTCGGGATTCAGCGACTTTACCAGAACCTCGACGTTTTCCGGCTCGTTATATGTTTCGTCGAACGCCATCAGGCAGCGCACTCCTGACACACCGGCTGACCATCGTCAGTAGTGTAAGCGAGCTGGCTGCGATGCTTCACCAAGAAGCATTCAGAACAGATGAACTCATCCCCCTGCATAGGAATGACAGTCACCGAAGCGTCCTCGTTGCTGAGATCCGCGCCCGGCAGCTCGTAATCCTCGGCGATGGCATTCTCGTCATCGTCCATGTCGTTGGAAGTGTTCTGGGAGCTCTTGCCCAAAGCCTGGAGCGACTCCTCGTCCTCGTCCTTGTTACGCGGGGAATCATAATCCTGTGCCATCGAGATTCCTTTCGTCATCTATGGTGCTTATGCGCCATAGGATACATGACTTTTACCCCGCATAGGATACACGATTCGAAATACTCGTAAAATCCGACACGTGGGGCACAATAGAATAAACAGTAAATTCTTGAAGGGAAAGTGGTGTGTTGTGCCTGAGAATTCACTCGAGGAAGCGCGGTTCGATCATGTCAGTGATACCGGTGAACTCGTCTTTGTTTCAGGTGCCAGAAAGTTCTCTGTGAAGGTCGATGAGGCGCTTGAAAGAGCCATTTTGGAGGCCAAGCAGATTCGTTCCGAAGTGCAGGAAAAACAGCAGACGCACATTCCGATCACCCTGCCGATTTCGCAAATTCAGTCGTTGATTCGCGCCGGCGCCGATCCCGCGCGTGTTGCGGAAAGATATTCGTTGAGCGAAGCGCTCGTTCGGCGTTTCTCGGCGTCGGTCGAAACGGAGAAGCAATATGCGATTGAGCAATTCCTCGCCGTTCCAGCACCGAAAGAAAGCCGTGTACGTACGCTTTCCGAACTGATTGAACGCACATTCGCGGCGGCACGGGTGCGTTTGGAAGACGTGACTTGGAAGGCTACCAGGCTTGGCTTGGAACCTTGGAAAATCAGCGCTCAGTTCGTTTCATCCGGCCATACTATCTGCGCGGAATGGTCGTGGAACATGCATGACAACGCCGTAAGCTGTTTGAATTCCGCTGCACGCAAGCTCATCGGGGAGCAAGACGCGCCAAAGGAAGGACACGCCGAGAAACACGCCGACGAGAATTTCCTCGCTTCGCTGAATCTTCCGGGAAATTCCGCCCGATCGGCGCGAATCGAACAGACCGTATCGGCATGGAACACGCCTGAACCGTCCATGCCGGTGGCGCGCCCCTCAACGGCACCTTCCGTTCCAATCGCGCCAATCGGCGTGTCTAACGAATTCGGCACGCCGAACACATCGAGTGCCGCCGCCGACATCTCCCTACCAAACCGATCGGCAGACGCCATGACGAAAACCGACGTCAGTGCAACAGGCGATGCTCAGAACACCATCGCGCCCGCATCGGATACCGCCTCGAACACCGCAAACACGAATCAAACACCTGATCCGCACAGCCAAAACACCACCAAATCGAAGCGGCGCGCAGGACGCTCCGCCGTGCCAAGTTGGGATGAGATTCTGTTCGGCGACTGAACCAAACCCTGCATGTTAGGCCACGTCGATCAGACAGGGGATATCGGACTCGAGCATGGTGAGCGAGCCATGCACGCTCGGCAGATGCATCGCCTTTTCCGCCTGAGTGCGGGAATCCACGATGGTGACGGCCTTCGTGGCCGATACAATCACATCACCAATCATCGGTTCGACGCGCGAGACCACAGGTCCGTACACACCCTCCGCAATCGCCTGCGATCGCGTACGCACTTGTGCCCGGTCTTCCCAGCACATCACGCCACCGCGCGGCGATGTTTTCCGGTGCCTCGCCCTGTTCCGCATAGAGCATGACGCAACGCGGTTCACCACCGACATGGACGACACCCTGCATGAGCCGCTGATCCTGTGCAATGTCAATCACGGATTCGGGATCAGTGGTGATCATACCGTGGTCCGCCACAATCACAATCAATGTGCCTTTGGGCACGCTGCGGCGAAGAAGGCCAAGCTGACCGTCAACACGCTCGTACGTGCCAATCCATTTATCGGAATCCCAGCCGTAGTTATGCCCGACCTTATCGGTATCACGCAGATACAGGTATGTCAGTCCGGGATTTTTCGCCGCTTGGGCCGCGACTGCGACACGCTTGCGCGGATCATCGTTGGAAATGTAGTCACTGCCACGTAAGGCAGCCTGCGTCAACGCGGAAAACGCGAATTTCGGCAATCCAGAACTGGTCACACGAACGCCTTGTGCGCTTAGCCGTTCGAACATGGTCGGCTGCTGCTGCAGCTCAAGCGGAGGAACCGCATTTCTGAAGGAAATCAGCTGACATATTTCGCCGGTTTTCGGATTGAGCTGCGTGTAGCCGGTCATACCGGTCATACCGGGGCATGTTCCCGTACCGAAGGTAGACATGGCTGCGACGGTAGTGCTCGGCATGCATGTGGCGATGGGACGCTGATTGGCTGACTCGTTCATGAGGGACCGCAAGTAAGGCGCATGTCCCAGTCTCATGTTGAGGTTCCAGTAGCCGAGACCGTCCACGAGCACTACGACCGCGGACGCCGCGTCCGGCAGCCCAAGCGCTTCCTGCAGACCTTTCGGGTCAGAATGAATGTCCGTTGACATGGGACAGCCAATGGCGTTGGAAACCGCAGGAAGTACCGACGACAGGTGCAACGCTCCCCCACGGATCCCTTCAGATGGCATGCCATCTCCGTAGCATGCCGGTTTGGTCATGGTAAGCAGCTCTTCGTCGCTTGGCACTTCAACACTCATGACTCCTATTCAAGCACCGCGGTGGTACCGGCTGGTAACATTGCTAGGTTGATTACCATTACTTTTCCGTGAGGAGATTCACCGCATGGTGTCGCACCGCAAACCGGCAAAACCAGCCTTTGACCCGCGTACGGTCAAAGAGAACATCGTCGAAACACCGTTGAA
>ENA-OQES01000245-OQES01000245.1-human-gut-metagenome-genome-assembly--contig:-NODE-245-length-23980-cov-2.835073_pt1 | contig 23980 bp, 28 predicted proteins | sample MGYA00242798_ERZ504641 | MGnify/ENA primary metagenome ERZ504641 (study PRJEB26092, sample SAMD00036327) | human gut metagenome | host: Homo sapiens | study: EMG produced TPA metagenomics assembly of...
ATCAATCGTATAGGAAACAATTCCGTCCTGTCCGGCAGAAGCGGTTGTGACAGTTTGCCCGCTGCTCTCAATTACAGATGCAAGCTGCGCAGTTTTAGTTGTGCGGTATGCATTTTGCAATGTATTTTGCAGCTCATTCTTTAAGGTATAGATACTTGAAAAGTTGGAATTGTCATAGTTTTCATTGAATGTCTGAAGTTGTGTCACAAGTCCTGATTGAACATCAGGACTAAGATCTGCAGTTGAAGATGATTCCGTAGATGAATCATCAAAATTCAAGGCATTCTTTGAAATTGCATAAACAGGTGCGCCATATTTAACTTTGCTGTTCCCATTCTGATAATAATTAATGTAGCCGTCTGATTCTGCATTTACAGTTGTTTCCTGGCGGATGATCAATCCGGTATAGGTATTATCCTTCACAATACTGCCCTCCCGCACTTCATAAATAGAAGGCTTATCTTCTAAAAGGATATGCGGTAATAGTAACAATAAGATAAATAAATACAACTGCAAACAGAAACATTCCAATATTAAATTCTTTTTTGGCCTTATATCTTTTTCATATTTACAGACTTGTTTTTTTCTTTGCCAAGATAAAAATATTACCTCCTGTCATTTCTGCTTTAACTTTGTTAGTATATCATTTTTTTGTGTATATTTCCAGCCTTTCAGGGGAAGAATACATATTAATAAATCAAAAGAGCGTTACTGAAAACAGGAAACGGTAAAGGAGAATATTACATGAAATAAGATAGAAAAAAATCCCATGCGGACAGATTAAAAAATGAAAGCTTCTAATTTGTTGCTCTGTGCCACATGGCTTTTTCGTATCGGTTATTCTTTATTCTGTTTTAGTTGTTTCTCCAGCCTCAAAGAAGCCGGTTCATCTCCTGGTAAAGAAAACTCTTACTCTAGCCCCATAATAATGGAAATCATAAGGATTCTTTTCCAGATCTTCGCTATAAAGGATCACACAGCATCCTGCTTCATCTGTGGTACCGGTCTTACCGCCAAATACACGAATCCCTTCAGGGGCATTGATCTTCCCTGAGGAATAATAGTTGGTAGGGACTACATCAAATGTTCTTGTTGTACCATCTGCTCCGGTAAGATTCATTGTATAAGAATCCATGGAAATAATATCCATAAATCTCTGATCCTGAATGCAGGCATTAAAGATCAGATACAGATCATATGCTGTTGTATAGTGGTTTTCATTATGAAGTCCGTGAGGATTCACGAAATGACTGCCAGTGGCACCAAGAGCTTTCGCTTCTGAGTTCATAAGCTCAGCAAAAGCTTCTACACTTCCGGAAATATGTTCAGCGATAGCAACACCACAATCATTACCTGAACGAAGTAAAAGACCACATAATAAATCATAAAGTGTCACTGTATCACCAGGCTGCAGGTTGCAGACTACTTCATCAGAGGCAAAGCTTGAAACACTGTCAGAAACAGTTACAATGTCATCCATATTACCGTACTTAAAAGCAAGGTATGCAGTCATAAGCTTTGTTGTACTTGCAGGATATAATTTATCATAAAGTTTATATCCATATTCAACTGTTTCATCATTTAGATTGAATAATCCTGCGGCATGAAGAGAATCCTCATCATCAAATCCAGTGAGAGCCACATCATCAGCAGCGACGCATAAATCATCAGCAAACAAACTTGCCCTGGTATAAATTAGAGTTATAAGTGGCTGTCTCATATGTCCGGACAGGATCACCACCATATTCTTTGTAATACCAGACTCCGCCGACAGCTCCGGACAATACAACAATAAGACATATGACAGGAATAAGTATGCGGCTGACAGAATGCCGTTGCTTTCTTCGTCTTCTCTTCTATTTTTATATGGTTTACTCATATTATCGATACATCTCCCGCCAGTCAAGGTCGCCTCTGTCAAGAGCAAGGATCAATGCATTCAGCAGTTGCGATATTTGTTGCGATCGGAATGTTATAAATATCACAAAGCTTAACAATGTCATTGACATCCGGTTCGTGTGAGTGAGGTGTCAGTGGATCACGGAAGAAAATCAAAAGATCCATCTGATTGTGTTCAATCTGTGAGCCGAGCTGCTGTTTTCCTCCGAGATGTCCAGCAAGATATTTGTGAATGCTTAAGTTTGTTACATTCTCGACCAGTATACCGGTGGGTTTCTGTTGCATATAAATTATGCTTACTGAGTATCCCACGGTATGCAATGCAGAAATTCTGCATCAAATTTTTTCTTCGCATCATGCGCTACTAATCCGATATTCATAGTGGTATCCTCTCTTTACTGATATTTATTAGGCTGTAAGCCTACATTTAATACAAAAACCGATTCCCATGAAAAAAGCATACTACGGAAGTCAGTCCATAACTGACAAATGGGAGGGACAAGCCTGTATTTGGAAAAAGTCATTGTAGCTACACTGACGTTAATAAAGCTCTGGATTCCAATCAGTGAAGCAACGCCTCCGCAAATGATCCGCCCTCCTGTATCTTTGGCCTTCAAACCAATTAAGATACACTCTATCACAATTAATTAAATTAAACCAAAAATTATGACTCCACAACAACCCACAAATCCTAATTCTTCACCAATTATTGCTAAAAATAAAGTCTGTTTGCGGCTCAGATACGAAAATTTCCGTTCTTAACGGATGTTGTTGCGTCATTATCATACCCCTTTTCCGGTCAGCTGTCCGGACCCAATTGCCATAACGGAATTAACTGCTGGTAAGATTCGTCGTCGGCATACTTTTCAGGTTCCAGCCATGCAGGATACGTTCCTGCTGATAGTCTTTTAAGAACGGCTGGTTGGCTGTATTGCAACAACAAGCAGTATAATGATCGTCGGTATTGTGATTACAAGAACGGTTCCAATGAGTTTGTAGCTTAATCCTCCAAGGTAAAGAAGGACAGCAAACAATGCGGCAATACAAATTGTTGTAGACAAGTTTGGCTGCTTGTAAATCAATGCAAGTGATGGAAGGATTAAAGCAATTGCCTGAATAATCGTTTTGGGTTCTTTAATCTTTTGCTCTCGTTCCATTAAGAATTTTGCAAAGAACAGAATCATAAGGATTTTTGTAAGGTCGGAAGGCTGGAATTGTGTAAATCCAAGGTTCAGCCATCTTCTCGCGCCATTTACTTTTGTTCCAAAAAGCCAAAACAGCCAGGAGCATAACAATATTCAGAGCATAAAGCGGCCAATATAGGTTTAAAATCCATTTATAATCAATGAAAGAGATAATAAACATAACAATCAGACCAAGACAAACGCCCATAATCTGACGATTCATTAAATCAGGTCTTGCACTTCGGACCATAAGGATTCCGACCAGTGAAATCAGAGTGACCAGAAAAACCAGACTGATTTTATAATCTCTAATATTATAACGCTGTTTCAAATTAGTAAAAAATGATTTCAATGTTTTTCTCCTGTATATTTTATATGTATATCCGTGCGTGTTATTTTGACATCAAATTGTTCCGGGGAGATTTCTATGTATTTAGAAATCGTCTGATATAAATCCGATGTCAGAAATTCTATCATATCGGGTGTACATTGAATTCTGTCAGTAATTAGCAAATTTCGCAACCTGTCTTTTGCAATTGTAACAGAAGGTACACTCATAATGTGACCTCCTAGTTCTTATGAAAAAGACTGGAGAGTTTACTGCGAAGTCCGGGTTTATGATTAAAATCGGAAATCGGGACTTCTTCTCCTAACAGACGTCTACAGATATTCTGGTAACATTTTCCGGCTAAGGAATCTTCGCCGACTACCGGTTCTCCCTGATTGGTTGCAACAACAACAGACTCATCATCAGGGATGACTCCAAGCAGATCAATCGCTAGAATCTCTGTGACATCTTCTACAGACATCATATCACCTCTGCGAACCATGTCAACGCGCAGACGATTGATCAGAAGTTCATTTTTCCGGATTCCGGAAGCTTCAAGTAATCCAATAATTCTGTCAGCATCACGAATTGAGGAAACTTCAGGTGTTGTAACAACAATGGAACGCTGTGCGCCTGCAATTGCATTTTTAAAGCCCTGTTCAATTCCTGCCGGACAATCTAAAAGAATGAAGTCATAATCATCTTTTAGTTCGTCAATCAGTTTTTTACATCTGTTCCGGTGATACGCTTGTCTTATCTTTTGTCTGGGCAGATGGGAGCAGGTACAGATTTTCAAATCGCGTATCTTTGATCACTGCCTGCTTCAGACGACATTTGCTTTCAATGACGTCAACAAGATTGTAGACAATGCGATTTTCAAGTCCAAGAACACATTCCAGATTTCGAAGTCCGAGATCTGTATCAATTACAAGAACATTTTTTTCCTGCTGAAGACAGACCAATTCCAATATTCGCTGTTGTTGTTGCTTTTTCCAACACCGCCCTTTCCCGATGTAATGACGATTACTTCACCCATGTTGAATATTCCTCCTATTTCCCATGCTTATGTCTTTCCAAAGATTTATTCTATCAGTGGATCAAGGTAAATTCTTTTTCCGTCAACAACTGCAATTTGCGGTCCGTTGATGGAAAGGCTGTCCTGATAGATCAGTTGACGTTTTGCTTCAATATCTCCGATTACAAGTCGCTGCGGCTGCATGGAGAGAGCAATGATAAAAGCATTCCTGTCACCGGCAGCTCCCGCATGAACAGATCCATAGAGAGTACCGAGAATGATAATATTTCCTTTTGCAACTACTTTAGCTCCGAATTCAACATCTCCTAAGATCACAATGCTGGACTCGGATTCAAGAAGCTGTCTTCGCTTTAATGTTCCGCGATAGAATTGTCCATCTGATTTTTCACGTTCAGATAAACACTGTGCTACCGCTCTTTTGTAGATCAGTTCCTTGCGTTCATCATGATCAATGATACAGATAATCTCAAGGTTTGTCGTCTGCGTAATAACCTGTATTAACTGCTCCTCTTCGCTGATGGAAAGTGTCCTTCCGCTAAATGAAACTGCCATCTTTGCATTCTTGAAAAAATCAGCAGATTGTCGGAATTTCTCTTCTACAGCTTTTAAAAGATCCGGGAATGGGAGTTTGGCATTAAGCCGCAGCTCTATACCGGAATGACTGCTTTTTATTGTTACCAGTTCACTCATGATCCCATCCCCTTTCGTTATCTTAATTAATCACCGGCTCCTGCAGTTCCTAAAGAAGAAGCATATCCTTGAAGCAGTTCATCGGCGGATTCTGGATTGAAGTACACTTTTGTGATATCTCTTCCAATTTCAGCTGCATAGGTAGACGCATATCCATTTGCAATGCGGACAGCAATTGAAATTTCAGGTGAATCTGCCGGCGCATAACCGACAAACAGAACATTATCTGCATGTATCTTACTATACTGGGCAGTTCCGGTTTTTCCTCCCATGGAAATATCCATTCCGGCGAAGGTGGAGCTGCTTTTTTACCATGCTTTCCATTCCATTGTGTACCAGATCCCATGTACTTGAGCTGATCTCATCCATCTGATTTACAACTTCCGGAGTATAATCTTTAATCAGTTTTCCATTCGAATCGGTTGTTTTATCAATGAGAGAAAGACTGTAAACAGTTCCTCTGTTTGCAACAGCTGTCACATAACGGTTGATCTGGCTGACAGTATAGTTGTTGGTACCCTGTCCAATGGCAGATCGAACAGAGTCAGAATCAGAAATCTGAGGTTGTGATTCAGGAATTTCGATTCCTGACGTCTGGTCAAATCCAAACATTTTTGCATATTTTGCCAGTTTTTCAAGGCCGGTATCACTGTCATAGTTACCATTCGAGTCTTGTCCAAGACGATAACCAACTTCATAGAAGAAATCATTACAGGAATGCTGCAGTGCACCTACTACATTCAGACTTCCATGAGCACTTGGATAAATCCAGCATTTTGGACTTGGTGTGATCTTGTCAAATACACCTGAACAACTGATATAGGAGTTTCCATTAATTACTCCTTCTGTCAGACCGGCTACGGAAGAAAGCATTTTATAAGTAGAACCTGGTGCTGTCTTCTCCTGGGTCGCTCTGTTGTAGAAGGTCCGTGACATACCCATGCTCAACTGCACATAATAAGAACGATCCATTACGTTTGAGAGACGATTATTGTCATATCCAGGATAAGAAACACATGCTAAAACTTCTCCGGTATTTGGATTTGTTACAACTGCACCGGCAGAACATGGCTCAAGTGCCAGTTCACCAGGTGTAAGCTCAAGGCTTTCCAGCTTGCTCTTGATCCAGGAAAAAGCATTTGTCTTTCCGTTGAGTAATCCGTTATAGGTCGAGTCATCCATAGGAAGAATACCCTGTTCATATACGATAGCACAAACTTGTTCACCAGTAACACTACCTGATTTTATAAGATATTTGTAGAGAAGTTTGTCGAAATTACTGTCATCTGCTAAATATTCTTTTAAATATTTTAAAATCTCCTGATAAATCTCTTCTGAACTGGAATAAGAACTGCTTCCAAGTTTGGAAGTATCGATCCAGTTTTTAGAAATCGCATAATTCAGGTAAGTATATAAATTGATTGTCTCATCTTTTGCCCATGCAATATAAGTAGCATCATTCTTATCAATCTGATCTGACATAAGGATGCCTGTATCCTTTGTCAGCAGGGTATCACAGATGTAATCCATATATGCTTTCATTTCATCGGAAAGATCTGTATATGCGCTGGCCTGTGAGTTCTGAAGTTCTGATTCAAGCTGGGGAAATCGTCTCAGTCATTTTTCCCCCTTGGCAAAAATGGAATAAACCTGCTGCTCGGCAGATTTTTGCATCACTGCTTGAAAAGTGTCCGGAATCGATGACGGCATTTCCAATCAGATTATAATATGCATCACTGACCGGGATGATCAGATTCTTAGAGTCATCTACACTGGATGTATCGTATTCCAGAACATTCTGCAGTTTGGATAAAACAATTCCGGCAATCTTCTCTTCCAGAAGTTTATAAGTACTTTCCTGAAGATTTTTATCAATCGTCAGATATACATCATTTCCGGCTTCAGGATCTTTCCGGCTGACAGTATCAGTTACACGTCCGAGGTTATCTACATACACGGTTGTTTCACCTTTTGTGCCCTGAAGGACATTGTCCATGCTTTGTTCAATGCCGGCCTTTCCTACAATATCAGACAGAGAGTACTTTTTCTTTTCATCCTTGTCCAGCGCATCATATTCATCCTGGGAAATCTGTCCGGTATATCCGATAATAGATGCAAAATACATTCCATCGGTATATTTTCGGATAGAATCTTCTGAAATGTCAACACCGGTAAGAACGTCCTTATTCTCCATAATTGCTGCTGCTGTTTCGTCACTTACATCGGATGCAAGAACTGTATCAATATACTGCTGATATGCATTTAATGCCATTGCATAACGCATGTTGATGATCTTTAAAATATAAGCAGGCTCTAATGTGCTGTCATCAAGGCCATATCCATATTTTTCATCGGTACAAAGATAATGAATGATATCCGCTGCACTTTGGTTCTGTTGCTTTTCTGTAAGCTCATCTATTGTTCTTTTTCCATAGACATCTGCAATAAAACGAAGCTTCTGGGTATCGCTTGACTGTGTAAACTGATAGGTTCCGGAGGAATCCAGGATGATACCAAAACTTGAAACAACAGAATCTCCATTTGATTCTACGATAGAAAGAACCTGATCCAGGATTTTATTTAATGCCGCAATTTTTTTCAGAACGTTTATCTGTTGTGATGGAGTTTTCAACGGTTGACAGATTAATTGTCACGGAATAAGCCAGCTGGTTATAAGCCAGCAGATTTCCATTACGGTCATAAATATTTCCGCGTGTTGCTGCAACGGATGTCGTCCGGCGGATAGAATATTCGTAGTTTTCAAGATAATCAGACCCTTTTACGATCTGAAGATAGAATAATCTTCCGATCAGGATGGAAGAACTGACACAAAATATAATGATCAAAGTAACGAGCCTTGACTGCATCAGGTAAGCTCCGGCTTCTTTCAGACGGTCTAAAATATTTCTAAACAAATTTACTTGCACTCCCTTTTTTCTTCTGCTTCAAGTTTGTGGTTAATAAATAAAATCAGTGGGTATAATCCCAGTGTGATCACGATTGTGTAAATCAGTTCAGGAACGATGATGCGGTTGAGATAATATAAAAAGTTAAAATCACTTCGCAACATGAACATGAGCAAATAAATGATGATACCGTAGAGAAATTCGCTGACAGAAATCAAAAATAACGGCAGCTTGATATCTTCATCAAAATAAAGCTGTTCAAATAATCCGTTTACAAAACCGATTACCAGGTAAAGTAATGCATAAAATCCCAAAATTGTACCAAACTGAATATCTGTGATAAGGCCGGCAAAGAAACCGACCAGCATTCCTTCTTTCTGCCCACGCATAAAACCAAAGGATGCTGTGACAATCAGAATCAGGTTAGGTTTAATTCCAGCAAGTTCCAGATGATTGAATAAGGTACACTGGAGCAGATATGCTGCAAGTACGATCAGCACAGTTACAGCAACTCTTTTAAATTTCATTAATTTCATGAGTATTCACTCCTATTCGCTCTGATTGGATCCAACCAAATCCGCTTTCGTTGTTGTGATAACAAGAACTTCCTGAAGATTTTTAAAACTCTACAGCCGGTGTAATATATCCGGAACGAGTCAGATTGTTAGAGTCGACCGTTACTTCACTGACATATCCGATCAGGATTCCCTGCAGGTATTTATCACTAATATAAGAAGTGACGATCTGGTCTCCGACGGAAACCGTATTATCATTGTTTTCCATCTGACCAAAACGAATCTGGTTATCACTCATAAGTGACAGATCTCCACTTACGATACAACGGTCAGAAGTAGAAAGTACCATTGCACTTACATTACTTGAATCATCGATAATAGAACGGACTTTTGCCCAGGTTGGACCAACTTCTGTGACAATGCCGACAAGACCGCTTCCGGCCATTACGTTCATATCTGCGGCAATACCATCTTTACTTCCTTTGTCAATGGTAAATGTACTGAACCAGTTTCCGGAATCTTTCCCGATTACATGCGCAGCAGTTTTTTTGTAATCCGCATAGTTCTTGTCCAGCTGATATAATTCCTGCAGTCTCTGAAGCTCATAACGTTCTTGTTGTAGATTGTTATTTTCTGTAATCAGGGAGTCAACCTGTTTCTGAAGCTTTGTATTTTCTGCGCGTACCTGTTTCAGAGTTTGGAAATTGTCTTTCATATCTCCCATCCAGCCACCAATCTGATTGATTCCCTGCTGAAGAGGGATAACGGTTACATTTGCAACAACTTTAAATGGACCTCCTACTTTGTCTGAAAAGGAAGATAACAGCATCATAAAAATGCAGAAACAGAAAGTCCTATAAGTAAATATCTGTTCATAACAGAAGTCTGATCTTCATTTTTTTTCATATTATCTTAACCACCTATAATCTTCGTCTAACATGGAGTAACTTAATTTTCTATACAAGGTCTTATTCAGTATGATTCTCTGCAGACCTTTGACGGCACAGAGTTCAGGGTCTGTTTTCATGTGAACCGGTAGACCGATACTTTCTTCCAGATAAGTAGAAATCCCTCGCAGATTAGCAAGTCCTCCAGTAATATAAATCCCGTTTTTATTAATATTTCTCCGGACATCGGGAGGCGTACGGTCGAGCATGGAATGAATGGCCTGTACACATTCTCTCAAAGGTTCTTTGATCGCTGCCCGTACAAGACTGATTGGAATGTCAATGTGCGACGGACCGCCGCGCATCATATCTCTGCCGTATACAGTAAGAAAGCTTCCGGTGGACTGGTCAAAAACTCCAAATTCTTTTCGCAGCCGTTCGGCAGTCGGACGTCCAATTATAAAATCTTTAGAATGACGGACAAGATTGGCGATCGCACTATCCAGCTGTTCGCCACCGATCTTAAGCAGACGGTTCATAACAATACCACCGTAGGAAAGAACGGAAAGTTCTGTTGTTCCTCCACCTAAATTGGCGATAAAAGCTCCTGGTTCTTCCAGAACATCAATCCCAAGTCCAAGTCCGTCTGCAAGACCGCGCTCTACAATTCTTACTGATTTTGCTTTCGCTTCAGAATGAAGCACAAGATCATAGAAAGCCTTCTTTTCTACTTCTGTGACATCTGTAGGAACAGCGATCACATATTCTGCCCCACGGATAAACGGACGCTCTTCCTTCAAAAGATCTCCGAGAAGATATTGCATGTCATCAAAACGGGCAATGACACCATTCTTCATCGGAAATATGATCTGTATATTTCCCGGAGCCTTTTCATACATCTCATAAGCATCGTCTCCGACAGAAAAATATAGTTTTTTATCTTTCATGGCAATTACATTCTTGGCATGCCATATGCGGTCTTTTTTCTTATCAAAAATCTTGATATCATAAGTTCCAAGATCTAACCCATATACATTCCTGGCCATAAATACACTCCATCCCCTTATCTATTTGCAGATTCTTGAGAAAAGAATCCTTTCTCCCTTAAACTGAAATAACAATTATCTCCAATAATGATGTGATCGAGAAGTTCTATACCGATCAAAGCCCCTGCTTCACGGATGCGCCGGGTTGTCAGAAGATCTTCTTTGCTTGGTGTCGGATCTCCACTCGGATGATTATGCAAAAGAATAATGGATACAGCATTCTTCTGCAAAGCTTCCACAAACAGTTCTCGTGGAGAAACAAGTGTGGAATTTATGGTTCCTGTTGAAACATCCATCTCACTGATCAGCCTGGATCTGGTATTCAGAAGCAAAAGCTTCATTATTTCCCGTTTCTTATGCCGAAGATCTTCCATATAATAACGTGCAATACTGTCCGGAGAGGAAAAATTCCAATCCCAGTGAGGCTTCTGCTTTCGCCATACGTCTTGCAAGTTCTGACAGACAAAGAATCTGGATGGATTTTACCTTTCCGATTCCTTTGATCTTCAGCAGTTGTTCCATAGACCACTGTGGGATGCTGAGAAGTCCTTCAGAGCCAAATGGTGGATGCAGAATCTTCTGGGCAAGCCGAAGCGAATTCTCCCCTTTCGTTCCGGTACGAAGTAAAACAGCTAAAAGTTCCACATCTGTCAGATGTTCTGCACCGTACTGCTCACATTTTTCATAAGGACGGTCTTCAAGATACATCATTTTGATTGTTTCTGTATTTCTATTTTCCATGTTAATCATATCACTGCGATGACATAATACAACGATTCATTTTTAGCACAGTTTCCAAAAAAGTGTATAGAGAAGATACCAAAAAACCACAAAATTTCATAAATGATTAAGATTTATAATTTTTGAATGATTGCCTCGGCGACCTTCATTCCGTCCATCGCTGCGGAAGTGATTCCACCGGCATATCCGGCCCCTTCACCACATGGATAGATCCAGTCACAGGAAGCACAGACAAAGTTCTCATCCCTTTCAATTCTTACAGGGGAAGAAGTTCGGCTCTCCACACCGGATAATAATGCATCATCATCCGCAAATCCATGAATCTTATGATCCATTGCTGTGATTCCATCTTCAAGTGATTGTGCGATTTCAGCAGGAAAAATGCCTCGTACATCGCCAAAGACAGAAGCCCCTTTCATGCAAGAATGAACCTTACCATAAGAAGTTGTGATCTGATCTTCTTTAAAGTCGCCAAAACGTTGGACAGGAATTTTTCCCTGTCCTGCCTGATAAGCTTTTTCTTCTAAGCTGCGCTGGAAAGAAATTCCGGCAAGCGGATGGTCAGAACCGAAGTCATCCGGAGTAACTGTGACAATCACAGCACTGTTTGCATTTTCTCCGGCACGGTCGTGATAGCTCATTCCGTTGACTGCGAGACGATGCTCTTCAGAAGAAGCATTTACAACATATCCACCCGGACACATACAGAAAGTATAGACTCCTCTTCCATTGTCCAAGTTCTCGGTCAGTTTATATGCTGCTGCCGGAAGATCATTTCCCCGATCTCTGCCATATTGAGAATGATCGATCAGCGTCTGCGGGTGTTCGACACGGACTCCGACGGCAAACGATTTTGCGCGCATCGGAATCTGATGCCTGTAAAGCATGTCAAATGTATCACGGGCACTGTGACCGATCGCAAAAAATCGGCTGCTCCGGCAGATATTTCTTCTGTAGAATCCTCTGAGATGTGAACAATTTTCAGCGTTTTTGATGTCAGATCAACATCTGTGACCTGTGTATGAAAACAGAATTCACCGCCAAGCGAAATGATCTCCTGACGCATCTGGCTTACAACATCAATCAGGACATCTGTACCGATATGCGGCTTATTTGCATATAAAATATCTTCGTCCGCTCCGAATTTTACGAAAGTCTCAAGAACGAAACGGTTACGTCCTGTCTTATCTTTTACAAGTGTATTTAACTTTCCATCTGAAAATGTACCAGCGCCGCCTTCACCGAACTGGACATTGGAAGAAGTATCGAGTACACCGGTCTCCCAGAAACGGTCTACATCTTTCTTACGTTCTTCCACACATGCACCACGTTCAAGAACTAAAGGACGATATCCTTCCAGCGCAAGCAGATAAGCACAGAAAAGTCCAGCAGGACCACTTCCAATGACAACCGGACGGGCATTCAGAGTCTCTGTCCCGTGAGATGGAATTCGGTAATGCTTCTCTTCTACTTTCTGGATGTTTCCTTTACAATGCTTCAAAACAGCATTCTCATTGGAAACAGTGACATCAACCGTATACACATAGAATAACTCAGGTTTTCTACGAGCGTCTAATGACTGACGGTGAATCCGATAAGTAAAAGAGTCCCCTTTCTTTAGATGAAGTGTCTTTTGTATCTTCTTTTCAAGAGCTTCTTCCGTATGCGGAATCTGTAGTTTTAGCTGATTAATTCGTATCATTTATCTATCCTTTCTTTCAGGAAATCTAATATTAAAATATATCATCCGGATATTGGTTACAAGTTAGCAGCAGGCGATTATGCAGATGCGGCAGACTGTCCGGCAACATAACCGCTTGCCCACGCCCAGGTGAGATTATACCCACCACAGATTGCATCTACATCGATCAGTTCTCCGGCAAAATAAAGCCCTGGAACAAGTCTGGATTCCATCGTTTCCGGATTAATCTGTGTCGTATCAACGCCGCCACAGCAGATCTGTGCCTGTTCATAAGAATTTGTCTTAATTACAGGTGATTTGAATTCCTTGATCATCCATGACAGTCTCTGAATATCTGCATCTGTAAAGTCGCCGCATAGCTTCTCTTTCTTGATCTTGGTAAATTTCAGCCATACAGCGGCCAACTTTTTCATGAAACAGGCCGGTAAAGAACTGCTCTGCTGTTTTTTCTGGCTGGCGGTTGGCACGTTCTTTCAGAAGAATTTTCACTTCATCAACCGAATATTCTGGAAGAAAATCCAGCATGGCAACAACTTCCTTCTGCTCGTATAATGCTTTCGATGCATAACGACTGATCTGGAATACCGGAATTCCTGAGATTCCGTAGGCGGTCAATTGGAGTTCACCGGTATCGGCAGCAGTTAATTCACTGTCAACAAACAACGAAACTTTTCCCTGTGCACGCACTCCGGCAATTGCACGGAAATGCTTTCCGGTACAATGCAAAGCACAAAGAGCAGGAAGTACAGGAATTATCTGATGTCCAAGCTGTTTAGCTAAAGCGTATCCGGAACCGTCAGAACCGGTAGAAGGTGCAGCTTTTGATCCATTGCAGAGAATCACTTGATCTACCGTTAGCGAACCCTGTGAGGTCTGTAGAGAGAAACATTCTTTTATTTTCTGTATTCCGGTACAGGAGATTCCTGTACGTACATCAAATTCCCAAGATGGTAAACTTCCTGTTCCAAAACATCACGGATGGCGCTTGCCTGATCCGAGTATGGATACAGATATCCATTTCTGTCTTTTGGATAGATTCCAAGTTCTCGGAAAAAGTAATGACTTTTTCGCCGGAAACTATCCAGTACCCGTGTAATAAAGTCAGGCTGCTCTGAACGATAACAGGAAGCGTCCTGGTAAGTGTTTGTATAATTACACCGGCCATTTCCTGTCACTAATATTTTCTTTCCCAATCTATCATTTTGCTCCAGAAGGAGAACTTTCGCTCCTTTTCTGGCAGCGAAAATGGCGGCCATCATTCCTGATGCACCGCCACCTATAATTGCAATTGTGTTCATTAAAATTCATATCCTCTTACTTTCTTAGCAGATTACATCTGTCTGAATTTTAACATAACAATTGATTCAACTCAACTGAATTTTCGATAGAATTCTCTCGAAAAATTGTTTTACAGAAGTTCTCTCACACGCTCGATAGAAAGAACACCTGCATCAATAACGCTCTGCAGTGATTTGAGAATACCAAGCTTTGCATGATACCATGTGAGTCCACCCTGGAAATAGACAGCGTACGGAGGTTTTACCGGTCCATCAGCACTCAGTTCAATAGAGGAACCCTGAACGAAAGCACCAGCTGCCATGATCACATCACTGTCATATCCCGGCATTGCCCATGGTTCCGGGCTTACATAACTGTCTACCGGAGCAGCTGCCTGAATTCCCTTACAGAATGCAATAACACCTTCTGCAGATCCAAGTGTAACCGCCTGGATGATATCATGACGGGATTCAGAACCGCTCGGAATTACCGGATATCCTAAAGCTTCATAGATATTTGCTGCAAAAGTAGCACCCTTTAAAGCACCGCATACAACAGTTGGTGCAAGGAAGAATCCCTGATAGAAGGATTGTGTAATACCAAGTGTAGCACCGACTTCTTTCCCGAGTCCCGGAGAAGTCAGACGATAAGCACAGTTTTCAATCAGATCAGCTCTTCCGGCAACATATCCGCCGATCGGGGCAAGTCCGCCGCCCGGGTTCTTGATCAGAGAACCGACGATCATATCTGCGCCGACATCACTTGGCTCAATACGCTCAACGAATTCACCGTAACAGTTATCTACCATACAGATGACATCCGGGCGACGCTCTTTGATAAATGCAATCAGTTCGCCGATTTTTTCTACAGAGTAGCTTGGGCGTGTCTGGTATCCTTTGGAACGCTGGATCGTTGCCAGTTTGATTGTTTTATCTTCCAGAGCTTTTTCAATCGCAGGATAATCAAAATATCCATCTTCCAGAAGTTCTACCTGTTTATAGGAGATTCCATATTCTGCAAGAGAGCCGTTAGATGGGCGGATTCCGATTACTTCTTCAAGTGTATCATATGGTTTTCCAACCGGAGATAACAGTGTGTCTCCAGGACGAAGATTCGCTGCAAGTGCAAGCGCAAGCGCATGTGTTCCGCAAGTGATCTGCGGACGTACGAGTGCAGCTTCTGTATGAAAAACAGAGGCATAGACATCCTCTAAAGTATCTCTTCCCTGATCATTGTATCCATATCCGCTTACATAGTTAAAGCATCCTTCACTTACGCGGTTTTCCTGCATGGCATGAATTACTTTTAACTGATTGTATTCAGCGTTTCTGTCAAATTCTTCAAAACGTTCTTTTAGTTTCTCTTCTGTCTTCTGTCCGAATGCCCAGACTTCTTTGCTGATTCCTAGCTGTTCGTAAATTGTTTCTGTAGTTGGTGTATTCATTTTTCTCTTCTTTCTTTTAAGATTTTTACGTTTGATTTACATGGCAAAGCTGCATTTTATCTAAATGCAGCCTGATGTCCTAATGAATGATTTCTTTTTCCTTTAAAACAGTGAGCATCTGTTGGATCAGTTGTTCATCTTCTCTTCCAATCTCACTTTTATCAAGCCAGATGACATCTCGTTCTCTTCTAAACCAGGTCAACTGCCGCTTGGCAAAATGTCTTGTGTCTCTCTTAATAATGCGTACGGCTTCTTCCAAAGGATACTCTCCTTCAAAATAACCAAACAGTTCTTTGTATCCAAGTCCCTGTATCGCAACACTTTCTCTTTTAAGTCCGCGCAATCTTAACGCATTGACTTCTTCAAGAAGTCCTTCCTGCATCATCAGATCGACACGTTTATCAATTCGGTCATAGAGAATCTTACGATCATCTGTCAGCACAAAATATGCGGAGTTATAAGCAGATTCTTTCTCACGTTCCGCCTCATTGTGCTCGGAAATCTTCTGTCCGGTCTGCTGATAATATTCCAGCGCGCGGATCACACGTTTTACATTATGAAAATGAATCTGTTCCGCAGATTCTGGGTCTACTTTTTCAAGCATTTCATGAAGATATTCTGCACCCTGGGTTTTGGCAAGTGCTTCTAATTCTTCCCGATAAGCAGTATCGGCATTATTTTCTGTGAAATCAATGTCGTAAAGTAATGCCTGGATATAGAATCCTGTTCCGCCGACAACGATTGGAATGTGTCCCCGCTGATAGATTCCTTCCATTGCTTCTTTTGCCATCTGCTGAAAGAGAACAACGTTAAAATCCTCAGACGGATCAAGAACATCTACCAGATGATGCGGCACACCGTCCATCTCTTCCGGACGGATCTTGGCAGAGCCGATGTCCATCTCCTTGTAGACCTGCATAGAGTCAGCAGAAATGATCTCTCCGCCGATCGCTTTGGCAAGTCCGATGGAGGCAGCAGTCTTCCCGACAGCAGTTGGTCCGGTCAGAATGACAAGCGGGCGTTTGTTTGTCTGTTCCATCTATATTTCCTCGATTCCATTTATACAATTCGTTTAAATTTCTTTTCCAGATCACGTTTTGTCATGGCAATGATTGTCGGTCGTCCATGCGGACAGTGATATGGATTGTCCAGTGTCAGGAGTTCGCCGATCAGTTTGTCTACTTCCTGTGCAGACAGGCGGTTATTCCCCTTTACAGCAGCCTTACAGGATAAGGATGCAACCTTCTCATCGATCAGCTCCGGTGTCATAGAAGTAGAAAGACCTTCGGTCAGATCATCGATCATCTCCATCAGAAGTTCTTTCTTGGCAATACTGAACAGATTGTCAGGTACTGCACGGACTGCATACTCTTCTCCACCAAAAGGTTCAATCTCGAAACCAATGCGTGAAAAGCGGTCCATATTTTCATTCAGAAGCTGTGCTTCCTGCATGGATAAGCTTAAAATGATCGGAGGACTTAAGTACTGAGAAGTAAATTCTCTGCTTTTCATTTCACGCAAGGTACGCTCATACAAGACGCGTTCATGAGCCGCATGCTGATCAATGATGTAGAGATTATCTTTAAATTCTACGAGCCAGTAGGTGTCAAAGACCTGGCCGATCAATTTATATTCTGCACGGATATCTCTTTTTAAGAAATTTTCTTCAAAGAGATCCATCTGAGTGCCTGTTCCTGGATCTGGTTTTGCATCAGTTGCTTCACAATCCGGTGTTGTGTCTGCACTTGTGGCAACAGTCTGTGTTTCAGCAGCTGGTTCGGGTTTCTGAACTGTTGCCGTAGTTTCCGGTGCAACTGTCTTATCTGCTGCTTCAACGGCGTATTTTGACATGTTCAGCAATTTTGTCTTTCTGTTCATCTGCACGGAAAAATCTCTTTCCGGTCTGCAACTTCGGCGGAAGAAGAACGATTATGGTAAGAAAGTACGCGCTCCTTCATCTTACGGATAAAATAATCCTCATCTTGAACATCATCCTTAACCGGTTTTCTTGGATTCTTTGATCAATTCCGCAGCTGTTACCTTTTCATTCTCCTTACGCGGACGAAGAAGAAACGGACTGCCGGTATCCTCTTTATTTTGGTCGAAGCGGATGTGAATGTCTTTTTCACTCGCTCCGGTCTTTCTGCCTTGTTTTCGTCGATTCCACCGGATCAGGAACTTCTGCTTTCTGGATCAGTTCCGGTTCCAGCAAAGTCCTGTGTACGGCTTCAAAGACGGTATTATAAACCTCCTGCTGCCGTGAGAAGCGAAGTTCCATCTTTGTCGGATGCACATTGATATCTACATTTTCTCCACTCAGATGAAAATGCAGAACTGCAAATGGAAACTTGTGCTGCATCACAAAATCACGATAAGCGTCTTCCACGGATTTGAGATCATTGCACTTTTGACATAACGGCCGTTTACGAAGAAATTTTCAAAGTTACGATTTCCACGTGTGATAATCGGCTTGCCGAGAAAACCTGTGATATGGATACCATTTTTCTCATAATCGATCTCAATCAGGTTAGCCGCTACGTCACGGCCATAGACATTGTAGATCACATCTTTCAGTTTTCCATTTCCGGAAGTACGCAGTTTTTCCTGTCCGTTATTCAAAAACTGAAAAGCAACTTCCGGATGAGACAGGGCAAGATGCATTAATAGATCCTGCACATGTCCGGCCTCTGTCATTGGTGTTTTCAAAAATTTTCTTCTCGCAGGAACATTGTAAAATAACTGATGAACGAGAAAGGTTGTTCCGTTCGGCGCACCGGTATCTTCCAAAGACACTTCTTTTCCACCTTCAATGACATAACGGGTACCAAACTCTGCATCGGCAGTCTTTGTGATCAGTTCCGTCCGGGTGACGGCTGCAATACTTGAAAGCGCCTCTCCACGAAATCCCAAAGACGCGATGTGAGACAGGTCTTCCACTGTCTCAATCTTGCTTGTAGAATGGCGCAGAAAAGCACGCTGCACTTCATCCTGCGGAATGCCACAGCCATTATCTGTAATACGGATGAAGGAAATGCCCCCGTCCTTGATCTCTATTTTTACAGAAGTAGATCCTGCGTCGATCGCATTTTCAACGAGTTCTTTTACAATTGACGCTGGACGCTCAATCACTTCACCTGCGGCAATTTTATCAATTGTGATCTGGTCTAATACATGAATGTGTGGCATATTTCCGCCTTTCCTTTTACCAACGGTTCTTCAGCTTATTCTGTAACCGGTAGATTGTATTTAAAGCATCGATCGGTGTAAGATTTCCGACATCGATATTTTTCAATTCATCAAGTACGTCATCATCTTTTACAGTGTCAAACAGAGACATCTGTGCCATATCGACTTCGTCATATTTTTTTGCCTTACTTTTTTTCTTTGCAGTATGTTCCTTGGCCGCGATCTCACTGACGCGGTTTGTGATATCCTCATCGCTGAGTTCCTCTACGATTTCCTTCGCACGGGAAATGACAAGATCCGGAACGCCGGCAAGTTTTGCAACCTGGATACCATAACTCTTGTCAGCCCCGCCTTTTACGATCTTTCGTAAGAATACGATGTCATCGCCCTTTTCTTTTACAGCAATACAATAGTTGTTGACATTATCAATCTTTCCTTCGAGTTCTGTCAGTTCATGATAATGTGTGGCGAATAAAGTTTTTGCTCCCAACAGTTTGCTGTCGCTGATGTATTCTACACAGCCCAGGCAATTGACAGACCGTCAAATGTACTTGTTCCGCGTCCGATTTCATCAAGAATGAGAAGACTTTTTGAGGTTGCATTTCTTAAAATATTGGCAACTTCGGTCATCTCAACCATGAATGTACTCTGTCCGGAAGCAAGGTCATCGGATGCTCCGACTCTGGTGAAAATACGGTCGGAAAGACAGATGTTCGCGCTCTCTGCCGGGACAAACGATCCGATCTGAGCCATCAGTGCGATCAATGCAGTCTGACGCATGTAAGTTGATTTACCTGCCATATTCGGACCTGTGATGATTGAAATTCTATGTTTCTTATCATCCAGATAAGTATCATTGGCAATAAACATATCATTTGGAATCATTCGCTCAACGACCGGATGACGGCCTTCTTTGATATCAAGGATTCCTTTTTCATTAATTTTCGGACGGACGTAGTTGTTGCGCTCTGCAACAAGTGCAAGAGAACTGAACGCATCCAGTGCGGCAACTGCTTTGGCAGTTTGCTGGATTCTCTCCACCTGTCCGGCAATCGTTTCACGGACTTCGCTGTAAAGTTCATATTCCAGTGCATACAGCTTATCTTCTGCACCAAGGATCATGTCTTCAAGTTCTTTAAGCTCCGGTGTGATATAACGCTCAGCATTCGCAAGGGTCTGTTTTCTTGTATAATAATCCGGGACAAGATCTTTATAAGAATTTGTCACTTCCAGATAATAACCAAATACTTTGTTATATTTTATTTTTAGATTTTTAATACCTGTTTTTTTCTCGCTCATCATTCTCAAGTTTTGCAAGCCAGTCTTTTCCGTCCGATTTCGCCCGGCGAAGCTTATCAACTTCTTCGTTATAACCGTCGCGGATAATATTTCCCTCTTTCATGGCAAGCGGCGGATCCTCACGAATGGCTTTCGTGACGAGCTCGCAGAGATCTTCTAATGCATCCAGATCTTCATAAATCTCTTTTAAAAGCGGTGCCTGCAGATCCTGTAAAATATAGCGGATCGGTGGCAGCATCTCCAGAGAACCTTTGAATGCGGTGAGGTCTCGCGGATTTGCAGAACCGTAAGTGATCTTCGTGATCAGACGCTCCAGATCATAGACCGGAGATAAATATTCCCGGATCTCTTCACGGGCAATGGCCTGATTTTTCAGTTCTTCTACTGCATCCAGTCTGCGGTTGATCTCGGATTTATCGATCAAAGGCTGTTCTACATTTTTGCGAAGCGTACGTGCGCCCATTGCAGTACGTGTTTTGTCAAGAACCCAGAGAAGGGAACCACGCTTCTGCTTTTCACGTAAAGTTTCGCACAGCTCCAGATTTCGACGTGTAGAACTGTCAATCAGCATATATTTTCCTGTGATATATGGTGTAATATGTGTCAGGTTGGAAAGTGAATTTTTCTGTGTCTCAAATAAATAGATCAGAAGTGCTCCGGCACTGATGATTCCACAGTCATAATCAGCAAGTCCAAGCCCTGCAAAATTCTTTACTTTGAAATGCTCAAGCAGCTTATCTTTGCAGACAGCATCATCAAAATACCAGGAATCGAGAGAATAAATCGTGATTCCAAGCTTGTCTCTCATCGCATCCAGATCCATACCGCTCATATAGAACGCTTCGTTGCAGATGATCTCAGACGGACTGAATTTATAAATCTCATCCATCAGACGGCTGCTGTCCGGAAGTTCTGTGACAAAATAATCTCCGGTAGAAATATCTGCGATTGCAACTCCATAGCGGTCTGCAATATAGACGATACACATGATGTAATTATTCTTCGTTTCATCTAATGCCTGTGTATCCAGATTCGTTCCGGGTGTAACAATTCTTACAACCTCACGTTTTACGATCCCCTTCGCAGTCTTTGGGTCTTCTACCTGTTCACAGATTGCGACTTTGTATCCCTTCGCAACAAGACGGTTCAAGTAACCTTCTACGGCATGGTATGGGATTCCGCACATCGGGGCACGTTCATCCAGACCACAGCTTTTCCCGGTCAGTGTGATCTCAAGCTCTCGGGATGCAGTCAAGGCATCGTCAAAGAACATTTCGTAGAAATCGCCGAGGCGGTAGAATAAGATACAATCCTTGTACTGCTCTTTCGTCTCGCAATAAATTTTCATCATCGGTGTCAGCTTATCTATGTCAATATTTTCCATCAATTTCTCCTTAGTTTTCAAAGGTTTTCTAAAACTCTTTAGAATGTAAGTTCGCAAATCATTCTAACAAAATTTTAACATGAATTTCAAGCTGATGTTGAGAACGTAGAAATGTATCATTTTGTCGGAGTACCTATATCGCAATGTGCGAAGAGAGCGAACTGAAGAATATTCGTTTAATATTCTTGGGTTCGCTCTCTTCTTTTAATTTGAAAAAATTATTATTTCATTTTTCATAAACAACTTCTAACTGTCCGGCATCCATCTCGCACACTGTATCACACAACCATTCCATTTCCATCACATTGTGTGCAGCTAGCAGAATAGTTGTCCCCTTTTTCTTTCAATTCAACAAAGAGTTCGCAGACATCCTGTGCGCCTCTTTATCCAATCCATTGAATGGTTCGTCTAAAATTAATAATTTTGGCTGCTCCATGATCGCCTGTGCAATTCCAAGACGTTCTCTCATCCCAAGAGAATATTGACCTACTTTCTTTTTAGAAAACGGATCAAGACCAACTCTTGCGATTGCATCCCGGATTTCAGTATCTCCTATTTTCTGTTAAGTTGTGCAAGTCGTTTTAAGTTTTCATATCCACTGATATATGGAAGAAATCCCGGACTCTCAATAATCATCCCGGTATTTTCCGGAAAATCAACATCTTTTCCAATTCTTTTTCCATAGACATATACGCTCCCTCTGTCAGGTTGAAGAAAACCGCAGATGCATTTGAACATTACAGTTTTACCGGAGCCATTAAATCCCATGATTCCGTGGATTTTTCCTGCCTCAAAGGTATGACTGATTCCTTTTAATACTTTTTCTTTGCCAAAAGATTTTGTTAGATTTTAACTTTCACAGCAGCTTTCATAATTTTCCCCTTTCTTATTCCGTCAGGATTCATCAACCTGAGAAAATGTAAAATTATATCGTTTGATACATTTTCTCGAGATGAAAAGCAAAATACATATCACTGCAAGGAATAACAGGATGCTTATTTTTATTTGTGGCAAATAATCATATCCGAAATTATGCATTGGAAATGTTGCGTGATTTAAGGGTGATAACCATCCGCAAAGAATATTTGCCCGATAGGAAAGCCCTCCACCCAGATGAAAAATCTTTTTGAAAAATATCCGGAGTCAGAAGAATTCCATAAAGATTTATCAAGAGTGCGCCAACAACGCCTCCGGCTCTTCCCTTCTGTAGATTTAATACAAGCATGACGGAAGTAATAAATAACGAATAGAAAAGCATAAGAAATACAACACAGATTGCACATTTATATGGTGTTGTCATTTCCATTGTCTTTATTGATACAGGAACCGTAAGATGATTATTACTTCCATATCCAATGCTTGCAGCAGTCTGGCTCCATACATTTCCAACGTAAGCCCAAGGACTTGCAATTAGAAGTTCTGTCAGGCAGAGGAAGACTGTATAAAGGCAAGTAGACAGGATCACATATAGGATCTGACTTGCCATCCATACGCTTCGCTTTGTCCGGATCAGCCAATAGGGCGTCATCTGATTTACAAAAGGCATATCTGCAAATAATAACAGCAGTAAAAGGGATGAAAGCATCACAGACTGCGCATCACCGAAGGTCCAGATCAGTGGCTCGAACATTTGCACCGGTGTCTGGAATGTCTGTGCCTGCTCTAAAATCTGATTTGTCAACATCAGACAAAGTACAAATCCTAATGCAAAAGTCATCCAGATTCTCGGATTTTTGTCCCAGTCAGAGAAATTTCTTTTTGGTTAGAAGAAAGATTTGATGAATGTCCGTTTTAAATTGCGTTTTTTTCATGCCACCACTCTCCTTACCACGCATTTACGCAAAGCCAGTGCCAGAAGACTGCTGATCAGAAGCAGAGCCAAAAGACAGAATCCGTTTCCATAATATGCCGGGCTTGCCCACTGCTTTGGACTTAGGAAAAACTAATTGCGGTAATATCGTTCTTGAAACACTGTTAGTACATAATATAAAATAAATGGAACAGCACAGCTCAGATACTTATTTTTAGTCAAAACTGCTGTCAGTGAACCGCATAAAGACCACAATGCTCCATTTAGAAAAAGTCGGATAAATCCAATTCCTGTGATACTTATTACCTCTGATATATTTTGCAAAGTATTCAGAGTCGGGATATTTCTACAGATAACTATAAAAACAACCAATGCAATTCCTGCCGCTGAAACGGAAATTGGCACCACCTGTGAATGCGACTCCAAAACTTTTCATCCAAATATAATTTCTTTTTCCTATTCTGTTAATAAGAAACCATGCATAGCGGCTGTGTAATTCTTCCTGTATATCTGCGGCTGTTGCCAGAGGAACCAACAGTGGAAGAAAAGCAAGGCTTTTTTCCTGAAGTGATTGCATAGGTGAAGATGCATAACCAGGCTTTCCCTTCTGTTGATCCACCGAAAGCGATCAGATGATTTCGATAA
>ENA-OQES01000246-OQES01000246.1-human-gut-metagenome-genome-assembly--contig:-NODE-246-length-23894-cov-10.715067_pt1 | contig 23894 bp, 30 predicted proteins | sample MGYA00242798_ERZ504641 | MGnify/ENA primary metagenome ERZ504641 (study PRJEB26092, sample SAMD00036327) | human gut metagenome | host: Homo sapiens | study: EMG produced TPA metagenomics assembly of...
TTGGCCAGGTACTTCTGGTTGGTGGATCTTCCCGTATCCCGGCTGTTCAGGATAAAGTAAGACAGTTAACAGGCAAAGAGCCAAGCAAGAACCTGAACCCGGATGAGTGTGTAGCACTTGGTGCTTCTATCCAGGGTGGTAAACTTGCAGGTGATGCAGGCGCAGGTGATATCCTTCTTCTGGATGTTACTCCACTGTCACTGTCCATCGAGACAATGGGTGGTATCGCAACAAGATTGATTGAGAGAAATACTACAATTCCTACAAGAAAGAGCCAGATTTTCTCAACAGCAGCAGACAACCAGACAGCAGTAGATATCAACGTTGTACAGGGTGAGCGTCAGTTTGCAAAAGACAACAAATCCCTTGGCCAGTTCCGTCTGGACGGAATCCCGCCAGCACGTCGTGGTGTTCCGCAGATTGAAGTTACATTTGATATCGATGCAAACGGTATCGTAAATGTATCTGCTAAGGATCTTGGAACAGGTAAAGAACAGCACATCACAATCACAGCTGGTTCTAACATGTCTGATTCCGATATCGACAAGGCAGTAAAAGAAGCTGCTGAGTTTGAAGCACAGGATAAGAAACGTAAAGAAGCAATCGATACAAGAAACAATGCTGATTCCATGGTATTCCAGGTTGAGAATGCACTGAAAGAAGCCGGAGACAAGATCGATGCTAATGATAAAGCTGCTGTAGAAGCAGACCTGAACGCACTGAAAGATTTACTGTCTCAGACTGCAAATGCAGAAGAGATGACAGATTCTCAGGTAGCAGATATCAAAGCTGCTCAGGAGAAGATGATGGAAAGTGCTCAGAAGCTTTTCGCTAAAATGTATGAGCAGACACAGCAGGCAGGCGGCCAGGCAGGACCGGACATGAATATGGGCGGCGGTGCAGCAGGCAGCACAGATGCAGGAAACAACGATGATGTTGTAGATGCTGATTACAAAGAAGTATAATGTGACATTTCTGTAAAAGCAGAGATTTGCAACGGAAATATCAATAATAACTGTTCAGTGGGAGAGTCTCTCTCACTGAATAGTTGTGTTATAAATAAAACGGGTATAGGATTAAAATCATGGCTGATAAGAGAGATTATTATGAAGTCTTAGGCGTGGACAAAAGCGCCGATGACGCAACACTTAAAAAAGCATATCGTAAGCTGGCCAAGAAGTATCACCCGGATGTAAATCCAGGAGATAAAGAGGCTGAGGCGAAATTTAAAGAGGCAACAGAGGCTTACACCATCTTAAGCGATCCGGAGAAGAGAAAACAGTATGACCAGTTTGGCCATGCGGCTTTTGAAAACGGTGGCGGAGGTGCCGGCGGCGGCTTCGGAGGTTTTGATTTTAACGGTGCTGATATGGGTGATATCTTCGGCGATATTTTCGGCGATTTATTTGGCGGCGGCAGCAGAAGCAGACGTGCCAATAATGGTCCGATGAAGGGAGCTAATCTCCGCGCACGCGTAAATATTACTTTTGAAGAAGCTGTCTTTGGCTGTGAGAAGGAACTGGAGATCGTACTGAAAGACGAGTGTACTACCTGTCATGGAACAGGTGCGAAGCCGGGTACTTCACCGGTAACCTGTCCGAAATGTCATGGAGAAGGTCAGGTTGTTTATACACAGCAGTCCATGTTTGGAATGGTGCGTAATGTACAGACTTGTCCGGATTGTCATGGATCAGGTAAGATCATCAAGGATAAATGTACTTCCTGCCGCGGAACCGGATATACATCTTCAAGAAAGAAGATTCAGGTATCTGTACCTGCAGGTATTGACAATGGTCAGAGCATCCGCATCCGTGAGAAGGGTGAACCGGGTACAAACGGAGGCCCGAGAGGCGATCTGCTTGTAGAAGTAAATGTTGCACGTCATCCGATCTTCCAGAGACAGGATATGAATATCTTCTCTACTGCGCCTCTTACATACGCGCAGGCAGCACTGGGCGGTACTGTACGTATCAACACAGTGGATGGAGAGGTTGAATATGAAGTGAAACCCGGAACTCAGACAGACACAAGGATCCGTCTGAAGGGAAAAGGTGTACCGTCTCTGAGAAATAAGAATGTACGTGGCGATCATTATGTGACTTTCGTTGTGCAGGTTCCTACAAACCTCAACGAAGAAGCAAAAGAAGCACTGCGCAAATTCGATGAGGCGTGTGGTAACCGTCCGAAATCAAAAGATTATTCTGATGGAATTTTGGAAAAACCGGAAAAGAAGAAAAAGAGTTTCATGGATAAATTAAAAGAGACTTTGAGGATTAATATAAAGAAATTAAGAAAGAGGTTTACCCTCTTTCCTTTTTTGTATAGTCGTGTATATTGAAGAGTAACGGTAAAAATCAGATGAACAGACAGGAATAAAAGTTTCCTGAGAAATGGAGAGATATTTGACAAAAACAGAGAAGATCGCAGCTTTTCGGGAGAAGTATCTCCCTGTATGGGTAATTTTGCCGCTGATAAGCATTTTTGTATTAAACTGTCTTATTTACTGGGGAAGCGGAGTACTGACAGCAGACAGATATCATTTTGATTTTACCATGTCACTGGACAGGGCAGTGCCGTTAATACCACAGTTTATCTGGATTTATATTCTGGCATTTCCTTTTTGGGCAGTGAATTATATTCTGGCTGCACAGAGAGGAAAAGATGGATTTTATCGGTTTGTGGCAACTGATCTGACTGTTCATATTACATGTTTTATTATTTTTCTGGTTTTGCCAACTACCAATGTCAGACCTGAGATTGCAGGAACTACATGGTCCCAGCAGATGCTTAAGTTTGTTTATCTCATGGATGGTGGAAACAGTCCGTCTAACTTATTTCCGTCAATCCATTGTTATGTAAGCTGGCTGAGCTGGCGCGGAGTCAGTAAATCAGAGAATATTCCAAAATGGTATCAGCATTTTTCACTGACTTTTTGCAATACTGATCATTATTTCTACCCAGGTGCTTAAACAGCATTATCTGGTGGATGCCATTGCCGGAGTTGCACTGGTAGAATTGGCGTGGAGATTTTACAGCAAAGGAAACCGCCACGAGATATTCAGACATTTTTTTGGAAAAAATAAGTGAAGCATGCAGTCGGTGGGCAAATAAGAATTGACTGGATGTGGTGAGATGCTGCATTATGGGAATAGCTGCAGAGTAACAGAGAATGGGTCAGACATATTTTTGGATGATAATAGTTAATTATATAACATAAAGAAATGGAGACAATTACATGAAGTGGAACCGTTTTACAGTAAAAACGAAAACAGAAGCAGAAGATATCGTTATCAGCACACTTGCAGAAGTCGGCATTGAAGGCGTGGAAATTCAGGACAAACAGCCTCTGACTGAGGAAGACAAGGCTCAGATGTTTGTAGATATTATGCCGGAAGGACCAGCAGATGACGGCATTGCCTATCTGAAATTTTTATCTGGAAGAAGATGCAGACAAAGAAGCAATCCTGAAAGATGTTCGTGAAGCATTAGATGACCTGAAGAATTTTATGGACATCGGGGAAGCTACCATTGAAGAATCTCAGACAGAGGACAAGGACTGGATTAATAACTGGAAACAGTATTTCCACCAGTTCTATGTAGATGATATCCTTATCGTACCGTCATGGGAAGAAGTAAAAGCAGAGGATAAAGACAAGATGATCCTCCACATTGATCCGGGTACAGCCTTCGGTACAGGTATGCATGAGACTACTCAGCTTGTGATTCTCCAGTTAAAGAAATATGTAACACCGGATACAGAGATGCTTGATGTAGGAACCGGAAGCGGTATCCTTGGTATCGTTGCCCTGAAACTTGGTGCGAAACATGTACTGGGAACAGACCTTGATCCATGTGCAGTTCCTGCAGTTGCAGAGAATAAAGAAGCAAACCAGATCGTGGATGAAACTTTTGATATGGTGATCGGAAACATCATTGACGATAAAGCGATTCAGGATCAGGCAGGATATGAAAAATATGATATCGTAACAGCAAATATCCTTGCAGATGTTCTGATCCCTCTGACACCGGTAATTGTAAACCAGATGAAAAAAGGCGCTTACTACATTACTTCCGGTATTCTTGATGTGAAAGAAGAAGTTGTAGTGGAGGCAGTAAAAGCAGCAGGCCTGACGGTCGTAGAAGTGACACATCAGGGCGAGTGGGTTTCCGTAACAGCAAGAAAGGACTGATCCTATGCAGCGTTTTTTTGTGGAGCCTTATCAGATTGAGGAAGAGGCACACCGTATCCACATCAATGGGACGGATGTAAATCATATTAAAAACGTTCTCCGCATGAAATGTGGGGAGGATGTGTGGATCAGTGACGGAGGAGATAAAGAATACCACTGCCAGATTGAAGAACTGGGAGAGGATGAGGTTCTGCTGCATATCCTCTATGCACAGGAGCCGGAATATGAGCTGCCAAATAAAATTTATCTTTTCCAGGGACTGCCGAAAGCAGACAAGATGGAACTGATCATCCAGAAAGCAGTAGAGTTGGGAGCTTTTTCTATAATCCCGGTAGAGACAAAGCGATGTGTGGTGAAACTGGATGTTAAGAAGGCAGCAAAGAAGGTGGTTCGCTGGCAGCAGATCGCAGAGAGTGCAGCAAAGCAGTCCAAGCGAATGCTGATCCCGGAGATCCATGAAGTAATGACCTACAAACAGGCACTGGAATTTGCGAAACAGTTAGATGTAAAACTGATCCCGTACGAACTTGCCAAAGGAATGAAAGAAACCAGAGAAATCCTCAGCGAGATTAAGCCTGGACAGTCTGTCGGTATCTTTATCGGACCGGAGGGTGGATTCGAGGAAGAAGAGGTAGTAAAGGCACTGGAAGCAGGTGTCCATGCGATTACACTTGGAAGACGAATCCTCAGAACTGAGACAGCAGGACTTGCGATTCTTTCAGTTCTGATGTTCCAGTTGGAAAATGAATAATAGAAACAAGAGAGAACAAAAATGGAAGCATATTTTGATAATTCAGCCACGACCCGTTGCTTTGAAGAAGTAAAGGACATCGTGGTAAAAACAATGATGGAAGATTTCGGAAACCCATCTGCCATGCATCAGAAAGGTGTAGACGCAGAAGGGTATGTCAAAGAATCTGCCAGAACTTTGGCACAGATACTGAAAGTAACAGAAAAAGAAATCCTGTTCACTTCAGGTGGAACAGAGTCAAACAACCTGGCTCTGATCGGTGGTGCGCTTGCCAACAAACGAAGCGGTAATCACATTATCACAACTGCAGTAGAGCATGCTGCAGTCAGCCAGCCGGTAGCTTTTTTTGCAGGAACAGGGATTTGAAGTGACCATTCTTCCTGTAGACGGGCATGGAGTAGTAAAACTTGACGCATTGGAGAAAGCATTAAGGCCGGATACTATTCTCGTATCTACAATGATGGTAAATAATGAGACCGGTGCGGTTATGCCTGTAGAGAAAATCGGTGCAATGATCCAGGAGAAGTGTCCGAAGGCGCTGTATCATGTAGATGCGATTCAGGCATTCGGCAAATATCGTATTTATCCGAAGAAATGGAATATCCATCTTCTGTCCGTCAGCGCACATAAGATCCATGGACCAAAAGGAGTTGGATTCCTGTACATCAACAGCAAGGCAAAAGTGCAGCCTCTCATTCTCGGCGGCGGCCAGCAGAACGGCATGCGTTCCGGAACAGACAACGTACCGGGAATCGCAGGACTTGGTGTTGCAGCGAAGATGATGTACCAGAACTTTGACGAGAAAGTAGAGCATCTTTACCAGCTCAAAGAACGCATGGCAGAAGGACTTTCTAAGATTGACGATGTAGTAATCAATGGAATGCCTGTCAGAGAAGGCGCACCGCATATCTTAAGCGTCAGCTTTCTGGGAATCAGAAGCGAGGTATTGCTTCATACCTTAGAGGACAGAAACATTTACGTATCAGCAGGAAGCGCATGCTCCAGCCATAAGAGAAAACCAAGCGCAACACTTTCCGCAATGGGAATGAGCAATGCACAGATCGAGAACACTGTACGTATCAGCTTCTCAGAGGAGAATACATTCGAAGAAGTTGACTACTGCCTGGAAGTTCTGAATGAAGTACTGCCGATGCTGAAACGCTATGCACGCAGATAACAAATAATAGTTATAAGTGATATTTGGAATGGAACCTGAGATAAGCTCAGGAATATTTGAAAAGGTTGTTAATAGCATTTATATGAATTCTATTTGAAAATTACAGATATTAAATCCAGAAAAATATTAATTCTAATATTATATAAAACAATTTATTATAAGCAAAATAAGAGAAGGAGAAACAAATGATATTCCACGCATTTTTAATAAAATACGCAGAAATCGCCATCAAGGGCAAGAACAGATACATCTTCGAAGATGCCCTTGTAAAGCAGATGAACATCGCCCTTTCCAAAGTAGAAGGTGAGTTTGAAGTAAAGAAAGAACAGGGAAGAATCTATGTATTCTGCCCGGAGCAGTATGACTATGATGAGACAGTAGAAGCCTTGCAGCATGTATTCGGTATTGTTGGAATCTGCCCTGTAGTGATCTACGAAGATCAGGGATTCGAGCAGATGGCAAAGGACGTAGTTTCCTACATGAAGAACTGCCATCCGGACTACGACGGAAGCTTTAAAGTATATACAAGAAGAGCAAAGAAATCCTATCCGATCACATCCATGGAAGTCAGCGCAGAACTGGGCGGCCGCATTCTGGATGAATTCCCGGATGCAAGTGTAGATGTACATGAACCGGATCTGACTCTCTCTGTGGAAATCAGAGACAAGATTTATGTATATTCCCAGACTATCAAGGGCGCAGGCGGAATGCCGATCGGCACAAACGGAAAAGCCATGCTTCTTCTTTCAGGCGGCATCGACAGCCCGGTAGCAGGATACATGATCGCAAAACGTGGCGTTAAAATTGACGCTGTATATTTCCACGCTCCGCCATACACCAGCGAGAGAGCAAAACAGAAAGTTGTAGATCTGGCAAAACAGGTAGCAAAATACAGTGGACCAATCCGCCTTCATGTAGTGAACTTCACAGATATTCAGCTCTATATTTACGACCAGTGTCCGCACGATGAGCTGACTATCATTATGCGTCGTTACATGATGCGTATTGCAGAGCATTTCGCAAAAGAAAGCAGATGTCTCGGTCTGATCACTGGAGAAAGCATCGGTCAGGTTGCCAGCCAGACCCTGCAGAGCCTTGCAGCAACAAACGAAGTCTGCACACTCCCTGTATACCGTCCGGTTATCGGATTCGACAAACAGGAAATCGTAGAAAGATCCTGGGAAATCGGAACCTATGAAACATCCATTCAGCCATTCGAAGACTGTTGTACTATTTTCGTGGCAAAACATCCGGTTACCAAACCAAACCTGAACGTGATCCACCGTTCTGAAACAAAACTGGAAGAAAAAAATTGACGAACTCATGAAGACAGCGCTGGAGACTGTTGAGATTATTGAGATTGACTAATATCGATTACAAACATTCGGAATCTGCTGACGCTACTTCCTTATGTTTGAACTTGAAACTCTGGTATACAAAAAAAGAGGAACTGGTAAACAGTTCCTCAATGACTGCGAAAAAATTATTCTGTAACGTATTTGCCTACGATTGCCATAACGGTATCAAGAGCAGCGCCATCAGCGTGGATGTTTAAATCGATTGGTTTGGATAAATCAAGGCTGAAAATACCCATGATAGATTTTGCGTCGATTACATATCTTCCGGATACTAAATCGAAATCGCAGTCGAATTTGCTGATTTCATTAACGAACGCTTTCACTTTATCGATAGAGTTCAGTGAAATTTTAACTGTTTTCATTATGAGAACCTCCCTTAATAATAGTTATTTGCTGACCTGATTGTCTGTCAGCTTACAGTTTTCATCTTAACGGCAGAGACCATAAAAGTCAAGGTGAAAACGGATAAAATTTCCAGAAAGATTTAGTGAAAATGTAGAACAGTGCTAAAATATCAGACTGTTTTGTAGAAAATGAACAATAACTAAAGCGAAAACAAAATCTATTCTGTAAGCATATAAGTTTTCGAAATGTCAGCATGTATACAAAGTCCAGACTACAGAAAATGAGTATGCAGGTATAGAATTATAAAAACAGAAAAATCAATTAGGAGGAAAGAATGGGAAAAAAAGTTGCACTTCACAACTTAGGATGTAAAGTAAACGCCTATGAAGTAGAAGCCATGCAGCAGCTTCTGGAAGAAGCGGGCTACGAGATCGTACCTTTTGAACCGGGGGCTGATGTATATTTAATTAATACCTGTACAGTAACCAACATTGCAGATCGTAAATCCAGACAGATGCTGCACAAAGCAAAGAAAATGAACCCGGATGCTATCGTGATCGCAGCCGGATGTTATGTACAGACAGATGAAGGAAAACTGGATAAAGATGAGGCTGTAGACCTGATCCTTGGAAACAATCAGAAGGGAAATATTGTCCAGGTACTCGAGGAATATGAGCAACAGCACACCAGGCAGAAACATGTGCTCAAGATCAACCAGACAAAAGAATATGAAGAACTGGCAATTGATCATACAGCAGAGCATGTACGCGCATATATCAAAGTTCAGGACGGCTGTAATCAATTCTGTACTTACTGTATCATTCCTTATGCAAGAGGTCGTGTCAGAAGCCGTAAGATCGCGCATGTAATGGATGAGGTTCATGCACTTGCATCAAAAGGATACAAGGAAGTCGTTCTGACAGGAATTCATTTAAGCTCTTATGGTGTAGATTTCCCGGCAGAAGAGAAAGAAACACTGCTTTCCCTGATCCGGGCAGTACATGAGGTAGAAGGAATCGAACGAATCCGTCTGGGCTCCCTGGAACCGGGAATCATCACAGAAGAATTTGTGCAGAGCATTGCCGCATTGCCGAAAATGTGTCCGCATTTCCATCTGTCCCTGCAGAGCGGATGTGATACCACACTGGAGCGAATGAATCGCAGATACAGAAGCGCAGAATATGCAGAGAAATGCGGGCTTCTGAGAAAATATCTGGGAAATCCTGCACTTACCACAGATGTGATCGTTGGTTTTCCGATGGAAACAGAAGAAGATTTTCAGGATTCCTATGATTTCGTAGAGAGCATTCATTTTTATGAAACTCATATTTTCAAATATTCCCGCCGCCATGGAACAAAGGCTGCAGCCATGTCCGGACAGCTCACTGAAGCACAGAAAGCGGTCAGAAGTGACAAGATGCTTGCTTTAAATGAACAGCATGCGAAAGAATATGAAAAATCCATGCTCGGCGGTGAACTGAAAGTACTTCTTGAGGAAGAAGTAGAGATTAACGGAGAGCAGTGGTATATCGGCCACAGTATGGAATATATTAAAACAGCAGTGAAAAAACAGGACAACTACAGTGTGAATGACATCATTACTGTAAAAGCTGAAGAATTCCTGGAAGAACATACATTAACAGGTGAGGTTCTGGGAATAGAATAGTTACAGTTCACACACCACTATCCCGCGAGGTGTTTTGGCATGAATATGCCAAAATCCCGAGACATACAAGCCAAAATTCCATTGCCGCAGGCAATCTGGAATGAATTTTGGCTATGTTACTGAGAACGGAGTGAACAGTAACGAATAATCATCAATAAATTTGCGGTTGCACAATACGTGAAATTATATTAAAATATAGAAGAAAATATGTGTATTGTATACGAAATTTGCAATACATAGCAAAGCAGAATTACTAAGAAGGCTTTGCGACAATAAATCAGGTAAGGACGTGAATAAAATGGCAGAGAACAATCTGGGTAATACCCAATATTTCAGAACAAAACCAGACCAGGAGCTTCAGGTAAAAGAAGTTCTGGATCTCGTTTACACAGCAATGGATGAGAAAGGATACAATCCGGTCAATCAGATCGTTGGATATATTATGTCCGGAGATCCTACTTATATTACCAGTCACAAGGGCGCAAGAAGCATGATCATGAAAGTAGAGCGCGACGAACTGGTAGAGGAACTTTTAAACGAGTATATTAAGAACAAATCCTGGGAACGCTGATATGAGGATTCTGGGATTAGATTATGGATCAAAAACAGTCGGTGTAGCCATTAGTGATCCGCTGGGGATCACCGCTCAGGGTGTAGAGACGATCTGGCGTAAACAGGAGAACCACCTGCGCCAGACACTTGCTCGTATTGAAGAACTTGTTTCGGAATATCACGTGGAGAAGATCGTGCTTGGATATCCGAAGAACATGAACAATACGATTGGAGAACGTGCCCAAAAATCACTGGAATTTAAAGAAATGCTGGAGAGACGTACAGGTCTTGAAGTGATCATGTGGGACGAGCGTCTGACAACAGTAGAAGCCAATCATACTTTAATGGAAGCCAGTGTGCGCAGAGAGAACCGCAAGCAGTATCTGGATCAGCTGGCTGCTGTTTTTATTTTGCAGGGATATCTGGATTCCCTGTCCTGTTAGGAGATTAATAAGATGGAGAAAATTAAATTTCAGCTTGAGGACGGAACAGAAGCGGAGTTTTATGTAGAGGAGCAGACCAGGATCGGAGGAGTTGCATATCTTCTGGTATCTGATTCTCAGGATGATGAGGCGACAGCCTATATTTTTAAAGACGTGTCAGAGGATGACAGTCAGGAAGCCTGCTATGAAATGGTCGAGGACGAGGATGAGATGCAGGCTGTTTTTAAAGTATTTGAACAAATGTTAGATGACGTAGACCTTGAAATGTAGCATGGAGGTGTAGTATTTGAGTAACGAAAATAACAACCAGTTTAATAATGAAGCGCGTGAAAATCATGACGGACAGTTCGGACATGGTCAGAAGAGGCCATACAACAGACCGAAGAATTATAAATATAAACCACAGCACAGAAATTCTTATGGAAGAAAACCAATGCAGGACCGCAAGGCTCCGGCAGATAAAGAGAAGAACGGAATACAGGTACCATTTAAGGCTGCGATAAAGAATTCTTCCCGCAGACCGAAGAAACCAACATCTAAATTAAAGATCATTCCTCTGGGTGGTCTGGAACAGATTGGAATGAATATCACAGCATTTGAATATGAAGACAGCATTGTTGTGGTAGACTGTGGTCTTGCTTTCCCGGAAGATGATATGCTCGGAATTGACCTTGTCATTCCGGATGTCACCTATTTAAAAGAGAATATTTCCAAAGTAAAAGGCTTTGTGATCACTCATGGACATGAGGACCATATCGGTGCGCTGCCGTATGTACTCAAAGATGTAAATGTCCCTGTTTATTCCACGAAGCTGACCATTGCCCTTATTGCAAATAAGCTGAAAGAGCATAATATGACCAATACTACCAAGTTAAAGGAAGTAAGGCATGGACAGGTCATTAATCTTGGTGATTTTTCAATTGAATTTATCAAGACAAACCATAGTATCCAGGATGCATCTGCACTTGCAATCTATTCTCCGGCAGGCATCGTAGTGCATACCGGCGACTTTAAAGTAGATTATACTCCTGTATTCGGAGATGCCATTGATCTGCAGCGTTTTGCAGAGATTGGAAGAAAGGGAGTACTGGCACTGATGTGTGACAGTACTAATGCAGAGAGAACCGGATTTACCATGTCTGAACGTTCTGTGGGACATGTGTTTGATAATCTTTTCAATGAATATAAGACAAACAGAATCATTATTGCCACTTTTGCATCCAATGTAGACCGCGTACAGCAGATCATTAACACAGCTTATCGTTTCGGACGCAAGGTTGCAGTAGAGGGCCGCAGTATGGTAAATGTTATCACAACTGCAGCAGAGCTTGGATACCTTCGCATTCCGGATCAGACTCTGATTGAGATCGATCAGGTTAAGAATTACCCGGATGAACAGGTAGTGCTGATCACAACAGGAAGTCAGGGTGAATCCATGGCAGCTCTTTCCCGTATGGCTGCAAACATCCATAAGAAAATAGTGATCAAACCGAATGATACTATTATTTTCAGTTCCAATCCGATTCCGGGAAATGAGAAAGCGGTATCCAAGGTTATCAATGAGCTTTCCATGAAGGGTGCGAAGGTTATCTTCCAGGATGTCCATGTTTCCGGACATGCCTGCCAGGAAGAAATCAAGCTGATCTATTCTCTGGTAAAACCGAAATATGCAATCCCTGTTCATGGTGAATACAGACATCTGACCGCACAGAAAAATGTAGTTGAGGAACTTGGAATCCCCAAAGAGAATATCTTTGTCCTTGCATCCGGAAATATTCTGGAGCTTGACAGCCAGAGTGCACAGGTAACAGGCACTGTACACACAGGAGCAATCCTGGTAGACGGACTTGGTGTAGGAGATGTAGGAAATATCGTTCTTCGTGACCGTCAGCATCTTGCAGAAGATGGAATTATGATCGTTGTGGTTACGTTGGAACGCCACAGCAATGTGATTCTTGCAGGACCGGACATTGTTTCCAGAGGCTTCGTATATGTGAGGGAATCTGAGGATCTGATGGATGGTGCAAGAGAAGTGGTAGAGAATGCACTGGATTCCTGTCTGGAACGTAATATTACGGACTGGGGCAAGATTAAGACAGTTGTGAAGGATGCGCTCAGTGAATTTTTATGGAAACGTACCAAGAGAAGTCCTATGATCCTGCCTATTATCATGGAGGCATAAAATGGAACCAAATACAATAGAGGAAAGTATTAAAGGGCTTCTGGAGGCTATAAAGGAGAGCCCTGAATATCTGGAATTTCAGAAGCAGAGTGATATCCTGAAAAAGAAGCCCGAACTGAAGGCACGTGTGGATACATTCAGGGCAGATAATTATAAAGTCCAGAATGAATGTGATTCCGATAATCTGTTTGAAGTTGTAGAGCAGATGGGAAAAGAATCCGCAGAGCTGCGCAGACACCCGGAAGTGAATGCGTATCTGGATGCGGAGCTTGCTTTGTGTAAAATGATGCAGAGAATCTGTATAAAACTGGGAGAAGGTATTGATATAGATGTCCCGGGAATGTGAGCAGATAAACTGTAAAACAGTTATCCTGCTGTGAGCAGATAACTGAGCGGATGACTTTATCCGCCTGACATACAGAAAGGAAATAGCTTATGAGTGATACCAGAGAACGTGCAGGTGCAGCAGGTGTTGTTGTTGCAGGAACGTTTTTTAAGATCGTACTTTATATATGTGTGATAGTTTTACTTTTCTGGGTAGGAAAGGCTTCTTATCAGTTTGGACATGATGTCTTTAATCAGCAGGCCATGAGTCCCGGAGAAGGACAGGAAGTTACAGTGGTGATCAAGGAAGATACTTCCTTGTACAAGATTGCCAAAAGCTCTTCAGAAAAAAGGGTCTGGTCAAGAGTGCAACGGTATTTTATGTTCAGGAGAGACTGTCTACTTATCATGGAAAGCTTCAGGCCGGAACGTATCTGTTAAGTACAGCATATACACCTAATCGTATCATGGGAATTCTGGCAGGTGATGATGAACAGGAAGGGGTAAGTGATTCGTGATAGTTGACGAGCGGATGCGTACCTATATTAATTCACTGGATATGGGAAATACACCGTTTCTTGAAGAATTGGAGCAGTATGCCATCAGGGAACGGGTGCCGATCATCCGGAGAGAAATGCAGAGCTTTATAAAAATGTTTCTGGCTGTAAACCGGCCGAAGCGTATTCTGGAGGTGGGGACAGCCATTGGCTTCTCCACACTTCTTATGTGTGAATATGGTCCTGAGGATCTTGAAATCGTAACGATCGAGAATTATGAGAAGAGAATCCCCATCGCAAAAGAGAATTTCAGGAGAGCCGGACGGGAAGCGCAGATTACTCTGCTTGAGGGAGACGCAGGACAGATATTAAAAGAACTGGAAGATTCGTTTGACATGATTTTTATGGATGCTGCAAAGGGACAGTATATCAACTGGCTTCCGGATGTGATGCGTCTTATGAAAAATGGCGGTGTTCTCATCTCTGACAATGTGCTTCAGGAGGGAGATATCATAGAGTCCCATTATCTGGTAGAGCGCAGAAACAGAACCATATATAAGAGAATGCGTGAGTATCTGTATGAACTGAAACATAATCCATCCCTGATAACTTCGATCATTCCCCTGGGAGACGGAGTTACAGTCAGTGTGAAACAGGAGTGAACAATATGAGAAAAATAGAATTGCTGGTTCCGGCTAGCAGTCTTGAGGTGTTGAAGATTGCTGTTATTTTCGGAGCAGATGCAGTATATATCGGTGGAGAAGCCTTTGGACTTCGTGCCAAAGCAAAGAACTTTTCCCATGAAGATATGAAGGAAGGAATCGCTTTTGCCCATGAACATGGAGTGAAAGTTTATGTGACTGTAAATATTCTGGCCCATAATTATGATCTGCCGGGTGTGAGGGAATATCTGACAGAACTGAAAGAACTGAAGCCGGATGCACTGATCATTGCAGATCCGGGAATCTATATGTATGCAAAGGAAATATGCCCGGAAATCGAACGTCATATCAGTACACAGGCAAACAATACTAACTATGAGACATATCGTTTCTGGTACAATCTGGGAGCAAAGCGTGTGGTAACAGCCAGAGAGCTTTCGCTTGCGGAGATTAAAGAGATCAGAGAGCATATTCCGGAGGATATGGAGATTGAAACATTCATCCATGGTGCTATGTGCATTTCCTATTCCGGAAGATGTCTGCTCAGTAATTATCTGGCAGGACGTGATGCCAACCAGGGAGCCTGTACCCATCCCTGCCGCTGGAAATATTCCATTGTTGAGGAGAAACGTCCGGGAGAATATATGCCGGTATTTGAAAATGAAAGAGGAACCTATATCTTTAATTCCAAGGATCTCTGCATGATCGAGCATATGGACGATATCATTAACAGCGGAATCGACAGTCTGAAGATAGAAGGCCGTATGAAAACCGCTCTCTATGTCGCAACAGTTGCCAGAACTTACCGCAAGGCAATAGACGACTATATGGAGAGCCCTGAGAAATATCAGGCAAATATGCCATGGTACCAGGAACAGATTTCCAACTGTACCTACAGACAGTTTACAACCGGATTCTTCTATGGAAAACCGGATGAGAATACACAGATTTATGATAATAATACTTATCAGAAGGAATATACGTATCTGGGATTTGCTGAGGCAGTGGATGAACGGGGTTATGCGCAGATCACTCAGAGAAATAAATTCTCTGTAGGTGAGACAATTGAAATTATGAAACCGGACGGACAGAATGTAGCTGTCACTGTGAAGGGAATTTATGATGAGGAAGGCAATTCCATGGAGAGTGCGCCTCATGCACAGCAGAAGCTGTTTATCGACCTGGGAACCGAAATCCAGGTTTACGATCTGTTAAGAAGAGCAGAGTGATTAATAAACGCAGCCAACGTTAAATTTGTTGGCTGCGTTTACTGCATTTGCGGGAAAAGGCCTCGAAGCTTTTGCAGAGCAGTTTTTTACGATCCTGGAGACATAAGAGCGGCTGATACACAGTTTTCGGGCAATTTCCCGCTGAGTTTCTTCCTCCATGCCAAAGAGCCCATATCTGCAGCAGATCACCTGATATTCCTTATCTGACAGGACTTTTTTCAGAGAGCGTAGAAGATAGTCGGTATTTTCGCGGATATAGCAGTCTTCTACAATATCTACAGGTGCACTCTCGATCACATCTAACAGATTAATCTCATTTCCTTCTTTATCTGTTCCTATGGGTTCATATAGGGACACTTCTTTTGAATGCTTTTTCTTAGCACGAAAATACATCAGCAGTTCATTTTCTATACATCTGGCAGCATAGGTGGATAACCGGGAAGCCTTCTGGGGTATTAAAGGTTGTGACAGCCTTGATCAGTCCGATGGTTCCAATAGAGATCAGATCATCTGTATCCTCACCGGTTCCCTGATATTTTTTGACCACATGTGCTACCAGCCGGAGATTATGCTCGATCAGGATATTCTTTGCCTGAGAATCACCCTCCTGATATTTTTGAAGATAATATTTTTCCTGGGATATGGACAAAGGTTTTTGAAAGGCCTTCAAATCGCTACCTCGAAGGGGATTTCTATATAGTTTATGTCGAGGACAGGGTGTTGGTGCTTTTCCAGAAAATTTTGAGCCTTTTTACAATTATTTTACCTGTTCTGTACAATTGTGTGATGGCAGAGTGTTTTTTTCTCTGATATGCTTAATAAAGCTGGTGATGAACAAGGATATGATTTTCGATGCTGATGGACAGGCTGCACAGACCGAATTGAAAGATCAGAGAAAAGGAGCAGTCAGATATATGATAAAAACCTATGTAATAGATACAAATGTACTGATTCAGGCACCGTATGCAATAAAAAGGCTTTGAGCCAAAGGGAGTGAAATATTTGAAATACAAGGAAATAGCAAATAACAAAGAAATTAATGCATATCTGCAGAAAGGTAATGCAAATCTGGGACAGCTGGGTTTTACAGATCATTCAAAGGCACACTGCGTGCAGGTTGCACATCAGGCAGGAAAGATACTGAAACGGCTGGGATATTCAGAACATGAAATTGAACTTGCAAAGATTGCCGGCTATATGCATGATATTGGAAATGCCATTAACAGAACCCATCATGCAGAATATGGTGCACTGCTTGCAAATGATTTACTGAAAGAAACAGATATGTCCCTGGAAGACAGAATAACAGTGATAGCGGCAATCGGTAATCATGATGAATCAACAGGAAGCCCTGAGGATGTGGTTTCAGCGGCACTTATTATTGCAGATAAAACAGATGTAAGAAGAAGCCGTGTGCGCCAGAAAGAACAATCCGCTTACGATATTCATGACAGGGTAAATTATGCAGTTACAGATGCCAAGCTGAAGATTGCGGAAGACAGATCAGTAATTGCACTGAACCTACAGATTGATGAAAAAATTCTGTTCCATGTATGATTATTTTGAGATTTTCCTTGAGCGTATGATGCTTTGCAGGAAAGCTGCGGAAATACTTGGAACAACTTTTAAACTGACAGTAAATGGCCGTAAGGTTTTATAGAATAAATGAAAAAGATAGAGAAATTTATTGAAAGAGATGCTTGCAAAAAGGGTATCTCTTTTTGTGTTGATTTTTGCAGCGGATGTTTTAAATCTGCATTGAGAAATTAGAATGATTACAGTATAATGGATGAAGAATTTAACCGAATAAACTGCTCAGCAGTTATCAGGTGTAGAACTACACAGCGAAGTGGATGATTTTATCCGCTTGAATACAATACAACAGGAGAAGCACATGAAAATATATTTAGCCCCCCTTGAGGGAATCACAGGATATACATACAGAAGGGCACTTTACCAGTGCTTTGGAGGTTTTGACAAGTATTTTATTCCCTTTATCCTTCCAAATCAGAAAGGACATCTCAGCACCAGAGAAAAGAAAGACATTATGCCTGAGAATAATGAGGGGATGTATGCAGTTCCCCAGATTCTCACAAAGAATGCAGAGGATTTTATCCAGACAGCGGAAACTCTGCAGGAGTACGGATATAAAGAAGTAAACCTGAACCTTGGCTGTCCGTCAAAGACCGTTGTGACGAAGGGCAGAGGTGCAGGATTTCTGGACAGACCGGATGAACTGGACAAATTTCTGGATGAGATTTTCCGTAAATGTGATATGAAGATTTCCATCAAGACCCGTCTGGGTATGGATGATCCGGAAGAATTTGAGGATCTGCTGACAATTTATAATAAATATCCGCTGGAGGAGTTAATTGTTCACGCAAGAGTGCAGAAAGACTATTACAAAAATAAGCCCCGTCTGGAAACATTTGGAGAGGCTGTGGAGCACTCAAAGAGCCTGGTTTGCTATAACGGAGATATTGCCACAGCAGAAGACTGTACCAGATTACAGGACATGTTTCCGACCCTGGACTGCATTATGACAGGCAGAGGAACACTGAAGAATCCTGCACTTGCCAGAGAGATCCGTGGCGGTGCACCTGCGTCAAAGGAAGAAATCCGCAGATTTCATGATATAATGTACAATGAATATTGTGAAGACCTGTCCGGAGACAGAAATATCCTGTTCCGTATGAAAGAATTATGGTCTTATCTGGCACCTATGTTTACAAACAATAAAAAATTATGCCAAAAAGATTAAGAAGGCTGAGAAATGTGTGGTATATGAAAATGCAGTCAGAGAATTATTTGGCTGTGAACAGTTAATTGGAGAAGTGGAAAATGCGGATATGGAAAAAAATTACTGGATCATTATAACAGCTGAAAGATATAGAACTCACAGTATTTCGATAAAAAGTAACTGATTAGTATCTTTAAGGTTGCAATAGTTTTTTATTAAGAAGGAGAAAAAAGAATCCTATGAAATCTCATGTATTTCAGATGAAATATTTCTTAGCAGGCATCTATATTATCTGTGTTATATTTACCTGCTTTAACGCCAGGTTTTATCATACGCCTCTGGCGAAGATATCTTCAGTAACAGAAAAGGAAACAATGAGCAGAAAAGGAACCAGGGATGCAGAAGAGCATTATTATACTCAGAAAATTACAGCGCGTATATTAAACGGTACGCATAAAGGGGAAGAGATTTTTATTTCTAATGAATATACATCGTCTCAGGTTCAGAATCAGAAATATCATAAAGGAGACACGGTCCTTTTAAGTGGTTCCAGGGAAAATCCAGGGAAATCCATACGTTCCATAAAGCGTGATGGTTATCTGGCATTGCTGGCAGGTGGTCTGTTTTTTCTTCTGATCTGTATTACAGGAAAACAGGGATTCTATACGATCATATCGTTGATATTGAACACAATTATATTCGCCTTTGGATTTCAGACTTTTATGAAAGGGGAAAATATCTTAAATATCTGCAATGTAATTGCTTTTTTATTTTCGATAACAACTCTGATCTGTCTGAATGGAATCCACAGAAAAACATGGGCTTCTGTTATTTCAACCATATGCGTACTGTTTCTGATCATGGCATTATTTGAATTTTCTATTCAGTTTTTTGGAGATTTGGATTATTCTAATCTGGAATATCTGGGGAGTATGAGTAATTCCGCTGATATATTCTGGACAGATATTATGCTGACAGGACTTGGAGCTATCATGGATGTAGCTGTAACTATTAGTGCTGCAACAGGGGAAATTGTCCGGAAAAATCCAGATGTTTCTCTGAGAAAATTAATACATTCAGGACGGGAAATCGGATATGACATTATGGGAACCATGATAAATGTGTTGCTTTTTGTTCTGGCAAGCAGTATGATCCCTATGTTTATCCTGAAAATGAACAATGAGATCAGGTTTATAACGATCATACGATATCATATTCCATATGATATCTGTCGTTTTCTGATTGAAAGTATAGGAATTGTACTGGCAATCCCTGTATCTGTTTTTATTTCTTCTATTATCATGAAACTACCATCTCTGAAAAGGAGCGACAAAAAATTGATAATTTTTCTTGCACTGGTATTGATTATTTTAATGATTCTGATTGGTGGGGAGCGCGGAGCAGTTTCTCTTATGACATTGGCCGGTAATATTGTAATTCTGTTTATTTCGATTCTTCTGATGTCCATTGGTTTCCCGGCTCTGCTTCTGATATTGGCTGCAGGGGCAGGAGTCTGCTATAATTCCCTGTTCTACCAGAATGGAAACAATCCAAAGACACGGGCAGCTTTTCTGGCTACCTTGCTTGTGATGCTGCTTTTATTTATTCCGATTTATCTTATTATATGGAGATCAGGAAGCTATGGACTGAATGAGCTTCAGCTTTCAGAAGATGATTTTATGTATTATTACAGTACGGATATCCATATTAATATGCTTCATGTGGCAGTTTTTGTAACTGTTTTCAGTACTCTTGGAGCGGTTATTGATACTGCTTTATCTGTAACTTCTTCTGTATATGAAGTCTGGACACATAAAAACAGCCTGACAGCAAAAGAACTTACTTCTTCCGGCTATCAGGTTGGAAAAGAAATTATAGGAACAACTGTAAATACGCTGCTTTTTGCTTATCTTGGAGGCTCTATTTTGTTATTTGCCTATGTTCAGACACAGCAATATAACCTGGAAATTATTCTCAATTCCAAATTTCTTTTTCAGGATGTTGCAATCATGCTGTCTGGGGCGATTGCCTGCCTTTTTACAGTACCGGTATCAATCAGATGTGTGATTCGCCAGATTCATCATGCTACATCTGAAACAGATCACAGCTGATCGGATTTGTTTTCACAGTCTTTGCAGATTCCATGAAGCATATCTCCGCTGCACTGCAGACGGAAACCATGATCCCGGAACAGATGCGCAAAGAGAACATTAGAAGGATTGGAATTAATTCTGTTCATTTTTTGTCCATACATTATCCTGTAAAATGGGTCGTATCTGGAGCAGTATCTTTTGATGTATTATCTATTATCAGCAGTATATAGTATCGCTTCTCGACTTACATTTCTTTTGTGATGCTGTATATAAAAGGACTAACTGTCTGTGGGGAGCAGTCATACTACATATAATCTATAATGCAGTAGGAGCAATGATTATAATTCAATGAAGTAATTTTTATGAGGTGATTTTATGTGTGAAAATGCAAAAAAAGAAATATCATTCCATTGAGATGACCACAGGATCTCTCTGGAAAAATATACTTCTCTTCAGCCTTCCTCTTATGGGATCACAGGTACTGGAGGTTCATTTTTAACTTAAGCGATGTTGCCGTTGTTGGACGGTTTGCAGATTATATGGCACTAGGTGCCGTCGGCTCCACAACTTTGCTGGTTACTCTGTTTACCGGAATCCTTATCGGAATGGGTGCCGGTGTCAATGTCCGCGTAGCTCACGAACTGGGTGCCGGTAATCAAAAAAGGCACAGAAGAAACAATCCATACTTCTCTTCTTTTGTGCGCAATCACAGGTCTGCTCGTCTGCGCCATCTGTTTTCTGTTTTCCGGGCGGATGCTGTCTATGATGAACACGAAGCCGGAACTTATTGATCAGGCTATTTTATATATGAAGATCTATTCCCTGGGAATGCCTGCAATGGCCGTATACAATTTCGGAAACGGCGTATTAAGTGCCATAGGCGATACGAAACGACCATTGATCTACCTTTTCATTGCAGGTGTGGTCAATGTTCTTCTGAATCTGCTTTTTTGTTATTGTCTGTCATATGGCAGCCGCAGGCGTTGCAACAGCCAGCGCAATTTCTCTGTATATCTCTGCTTCTCTGGTGATGATCCATCTCCTCAGAAGAACCGATGACTGCAAAGTATCTCTGCGTAAGATCTGCCTGCACCCCAAGGCCTGCAAAGCAGTTCTCATGCTTGGCATCCCTACAGGCCTTCAGAACGGAATCTTTGCTATTGCAAACCTGTTTGTGCAGACTGGTGTCAACTCTTTTGATGCAGTGATGGTTTCCGGAAATGCAGCTGCCGCAAATGCTGACTCCCTGATCTATAATGTCATGTTTTCTTTTTATACTGCATGTGCAAGCTTTATCGGTCAGAACTGGGGTGCCGGTAATAAAAAACGAATGCTGAAATCTTATAGAGTCAGCCTTACATATGCCTTCATTTTCGGTGCAATCCTGGGTGGACTACTCCTTGTGTTTGGCCCACAGTTTCTCTCTCTGTTTGCTACGGAACCAACAGTTATTGATGCTGGTATGCAGAGGATTCGTATTATGGCATTCAGCTATGCGTTTAGCTGTTTTATGGATGGCAGTATCGCCGCATCCCGAGGCATCGGAAAAAAGTATTCCGCCTACCATTATCGTTATCCTGGGCTCCTGCATATTTCGTATTGTCTGGATTTATACAGTATTTGCACATTTCCAGACGATTTCATCACTGTATCTTTTGTATATCTTCTCATGGGGAATTACAGGACTTGCAGAAACTCTGTTTTTTGTTGTAAGTTTTAAGAAAATATGGGCTGGAAAATAGTCACAGCCACTCTGTGATTTATATGCCAGGTGGATTCCACAATTGACTGGAAAGAAAATCAGCTTACAAAACGGGTGAAATCTCAATCGGAATTGACCGAGCTGAAAGCGAGGGATACTTCTTGTCCGAGGGGCAAGAAGGTGGGCGTGATAAGAATTAGAACAATCGGTATTTTTATGTGTAAAGGAGAAACGAATGAAACTACTTGTGATAGATATACAAAAGGAATAACAGATAGCAGACTTTTTAATTTTGATGAATTTATTGATAATACTTCAAGAATTATACAAGCAGCTAGAGATAATCAAATAGAGGTTATCTATTTTCAGCATGATGATGGACCAGGAACGGGATTTTCAATCGGTGATGAAGAATTCGAGATTGCAGAACAGGTGCATCCAAGGGAAGGTGAAAAGATATTTATAAAAAATATCAATAGTTGTTTCGGAAATAAAGATTTTACAGATTATGTTAAAGATGAAAATACATTAATGATAGTTGGGTTACAGACAAATTTCTGTATAGATGCAACTGTGAAATCTGCTTTTGAAAGAGGATATAAAGTAATTGTTCCACAAGGGGCAAATTCAACGTTTGATAACGACTATATGTCTGGAGAAGAAACCTATAAATATTACAATGATATGATGTGGCCAAAGAGATTTGCTACATGTGTATCTGTTGATGAGGCAATTAAGTTGATGCAAAGTTAAATTAGGATTTGAGGAGGAAATATGGCATCAAGCAAGGAATACTTAGAGTTTATTTTAGGGCAGATATCTGAGTTAGAAGAAATTACTTATCGAGCTATGATGGGAGAATTTATTATTTATTATCGTGGCAAGATTGTAGGCGGTATCTATGATGATAGATTACTTGTTAAACCAGTAAAATCAGCAATTAGTTATATGCCGACAGCTCCGTATGAATTACCCTATGAGGGAGCAAAAGAGATGTTGTTGGTAGATGAAGTTGATAATAAGGAATTTTTGACAGGCTTGTTTCATGCAATGTATGATGAATTGCCAGCCCCAAAACCGAAAAAGAAGAAATAGACAACTTCAAGTTTTATTGATTAGGAAATTGGGGAGTTATGCATTTTGTAAAGGGGGATCTATAAATGAAAACGTGTTGTTTGGTATGGGAAATTCCTGTAATAGAGGGAGAACATTATAATCCAATTATGAATGTCATTTATATGCAAAAAGCAAAGAAAATTTTTTGAATCAACTAAATCGATATTTTTCAGGATGAGAATATGGATTGGAAGTGTGTTTTAGACCATTCAGCATGTACTTATAATGAGATTTTTTCTAGTGAACATCAAGCAGTTATTTTTGCTCCGAAAGCCAAAACAAGACAATGGTTATATAAAAAAGAAATTCAGGCTGTAAGTATTCCAAAATATTATTTGGATTTTGCAGAATATAATGAAGGAAGTTGGATAAAATAGCAATTTTTTTATGAACTTAAAAAATAATGTACAATAGATTTCCTTGTTATGGGGCAATGATATGTGGTGTTGGAGGATAAGCTTATGAAAAGCAAAAGGACAGTTATAGGTATCATCATTGGAATCATAGCAGCGATGCTCTGGAGTGTTGTTTTTATAAACTCATTAAACAGCATGGCGGGAATTGGAATCGGAATATGCTTGGGTATATCTTTTGGTATATCTGGCAGTCTTATTTTTTCAAAAAAATGATAAAGATAAGTGATAATACAACTCGTTAAGGAAAGAATCGAAGGTGGTGCAAACGAAAAAGCAGTATTGAGACTTTTCATTAACTGCCCTTTCGTTTGCATCAATTTCGATTTTTTTCTGGTTGAACAAAGCGCGTCAACTCTATATGGACTTTTAATTCTGACACTCTATTTATAATAGGATAGCGTGTACACATAGAAACACATAGAATTTATCATTCAGTCCTGTATTATGACAC
>ENA-OQES01000247-OQES01000247.1-human-gut-metagenome-genome-assembly--contig:-NODE-247-length-23868-cov-3.249695_pt1 | contig 23868 bp, 22 predicted proteins | sample MGYA00242798_ERZ504641 | MGnify/ENA primary metagenome ERZ504641 (study PRJEB26092, sample SAMD00036327) | human gut metagenome | host: Homo sapiens | study: EMG produced TPA metagenomics assembly of...
ACTTCCAAGTCCAGCGCCGACCGACAGGGCTTGTTCGGCATCCTTTCTGACGGAGCTTTGGTGCAAAACCTGAACATACTGAACGCTGACATCTACTCCGCCAACGACCATCTGGTAGAGGCATTCTGGCTGACTGGCCAACGGCTCCACCGTTCTGAACTGTTACACCTCTGGCCGCGTCGAGAGCGCCGCTGGCAACAAAATGCTGGGCGGTCTGGTCGGTCAGTGTACATGGGACTCCCAAATCATCGGCTGCGGCTCCGATGCTGCGTCGTCAGCACCTCCTCCACAGAGGATTGCGACACAGTCGGCGGTCTGGTCGGTCAGTGGGAAAAGTTCCCTCCGGCCGATTCCCTGATCTCCGACTGCTGGTTCAACGGCTCCGTTTCCTGCGGCACGTGATTCCGCTGTCGGCGGCATTCTGGGTGCGAAAATTTTTGATTTCTACAGCCAGCCGGGCGTTACCATCCGCAACTGCCTTGCTGTCTCCAACAATTTCACCTGCGCAGAGCCGGAGAACATCACCTATGTTGCGGCCATTGTGGACAGCAGCGTCAGCAGCTGCTACTGGCCGGTCAGCCTGCCCGACGGCAACACCTGTGCCGCAGTCGTGCGCCTTGTCGTTGACTGGAGCGCGGCACTGCCGGGGCAGAACCCCCAATTTTGACGAGGCGCAGTGCGGCCAGCCCATCAGCGACTTCAACGCCGATGCCCTTGTGGATGCGCTGAACGCCAACGCGCACCCCCGGCGTGACCTGGATCAAGGGCGGCAGCCACGCCACGTTCAGCTGGGATACCATCACGGTCCCCGCGACTACACCGCCGTGGATGCCGCGCTGGACGCGGTCAATGCGCTGGTGCGCGACCACTATGTTGATCTGACCGCCGTGGATGACGCTGTCAACGCCGTGGTGCGCGGCTACAGCATCGCCCGGCAGAGCGACGTGGACGCCATGGCGCTGGCTCTCCAGAACGCCCTGAACGGGCTGGTTTTGAAGGACGCCGACTACACCGCCGTGGACGCCGCCCTTGCCAAGGCCGCTGCGCTGAACCGCGACGATTACCTTGACCTGACCGCGGTGGACACCGCTGTCAATGCGGTCATCCGCGGCAAGAAGATCGACGAGCAGAGCGTCGTGGACGCCATGGCTAAGGCCATTGAGGACGCACTTGTCGCCTTGCAGACGAAGCCCACGCCGACCCGGCCCCCACCGAGGCCCCGCAGGCCACGGCAGCGCCGACAGCTGCACCGACGGCAACGGCAGTCCCCCACCACGATCCCGACAGCAGCACCCGCCGTAACCGCCGACCCCCCGCCGTACAGGCGGCCAGCGCGACTTCCCGCCACTGGCGACGACGTCAACCTCGCCCTGCTGTGGGCACTGCTGGTAAATTTCCGGCGGTGCGGCTGCCGTGCTGTATAGCAAGCGTAAAAGAGAGTAACGGGCGCTGACGCAAGGCCCTACAAAAGCCCCTCAGGCCTCGCGGGCTCGGCCAGCTCCCCCTGTAAGGGGAGCCTTTCGCGGACGGCGAAGCCGTCCGAAGCAAGCCTCCCCACACGGTGGAGAGGTGGCCGCGAAGCAGGCCGGAGAGGCTCTGCCCGCTTGCCGGGCAAGCAGCCCCCGTAAAGCCCGATGGAATCCCTCCGCCGCCTTTGGCGGCACCTCCCTTTGACAAGGGAGGCTTTGCACCCACCAAACAAAAAAGCTGCTGTCCCCCATGCCGGGAGACAGCAGCGTTTTTATTTAGGCAATACCGCATAATTCTAAGTGCCGATACGGCGAGCGAGGTGCGGCGGCTGCTAAGCCAAAAGCGCAGATAATACTTTGTGTATTATCGAGCAATTTTGGCAACGCAGATGCCGTGCCGCACACCGAGCCGCAGCGAGGCGCTTCGGAGCGCAACCGCCGCTTGCGGCGGCTCTTGGCGCGGAGATCCGCCGGAGCGGCGCTTAAGCCGTAAGGCGGGAATTATGCGGTGTTGCCATAGGTTTATTCAGCAAGCTCGCCCACCAGCAGTGCGGCGCGCGAGCCGGTGATGTGGACGTCGGCCCACTGGCCGATAAGACTTTCAGGGGCCTTGAACTCCACGACCAGATTGTTGTCGAGGCGTCCGTTGACGGTGCCCTCATTGCGGCCCGCAGCCTCGACCAGCACGCGGACGGTCCGGCCTGCCATGGCGGCGGTGGCAGCAAAGGCGAACTCCTCCTGCGTTTTCAGCAGGCGGTCCATGCGGGCGGCCTTCTCAGCGTGGGTCGTTGGGTCGGGCAGCTTGGCCGCCGGGGTGCCGGTGCGCTTGGAATAGATGAAGGTAAACAGCTGCATATAGCCCACCTTACGGATGAGGTCGAGCGTTGCGGCAAAGTCCTCCTCCGTCTCGCCGGGGAAGCCGACGATGATGTCGCTGGAGAAGGTCACACCGGGAATTTTTTCCTTGGCGTAGCGGATCAGATCCATGTACTGCGCGACGTTGTAGTGGCGGTTCATCTCCTTGAGCAGCCGGTCCGAGCCGGACTGCACGGGCAGGTGGATATGCTTGCACAGATGCTCCTGCGCGGCAATCGTGTCGATGAGCTTGCGGCCGGCGTCCTCGGGTGGCTCGTCATGAAGCGGATCTGGTAGTCGCCGGGGACTTCGCACAGCAGGTTCAAAATGGTCGGCAAAGTCGATGGGATGTTCCAGCCCTTGCCGTAGCTGTTGACGTTCTGGCCCAGGAGGGTGATCTCCTTATAGCCCTGCTCGACAAGCTGCCTGAACTCCGCCAGAATTGCGGCGGGCTCGCGGCTGCGTTCCCGCCCGCGGACGTAGGGCACGATGCAGTAGGTGCAGAAGTTGTCGCACCCGTACATGATGGGTAGCCACGCGCGGAAGCCTGAATCACGGCGGATGGGCAGCTCCTCGACCACGGCGTTGCGCTCGGCGGGCTTTTCCAGATAGCGCTTGCCCTTGCGGATGCGCTCGGCCAGCATGGCGGGCAGCCGGTCAATGCCGTCCACACCAAAGACAAGGTCCACATAGGGGTAGCTCTGACGCAGCTTTTCGACGATGTGCTCCTGCTGGGCCATGCAGCCGCAGACACCGATCATCAGACGCGGGTTCTGCTCCTTGAGCTTTTTCAGCGCGCCGACATTGCCGAAAACGCGCTGCTCGGCGTGCTCACGCACGGCGCAGGTGTTGAACAGGATGAGGTCGGCGTGTTCGACATTGTCGCACAGGCCGTAGCCGACATCCTGCAAAACGCCCTTGATCTTCTCGCCGTCGTTGACGTTCTGCTGGCAGCCGTAGCTGCGTACATACGCCAGCGGCGGTGTCTCATAGAACGCCGCCAGCGCCTTGGCGGCGGCATCGTTGTGGGTGTAGGTCAGTTTTTCCAAGTGAATTTCTCCTTATGTAAACGCCCAAATGGGCGCACCTATCCAAACATACCATATTAGTATAACAAATTCGAAGCAAAAGCACAAGCGGCAGAAGGTGAATTTTTTGTGCCGAATTTTTTGTGCCGTCGGGCGGGGAATCCGCTTTTTGCACCCGTTCCGCAAAAAGGACGGCAAAAAGACGCGGCGGGAAGATTGACATTTCCGCCTTCTTGCGCTACAATACATATATTATGCCGCTGTGGCGGAACTGGCAGACGCAAGGGACTTAAAATCCCTCGGTAGCGATACCGTACCGGTTCGATCCCGGTCAGCGGCATTTACCCGAGCCGAAACAGCTTTACCGGTTGTTTCGGCTTTTTCTATTGGACCCTGTGAGGCATGGTATGCTGAACCATAAATCTACCCGCAGCGCCCGGCTGTTCTGGCTGGGGGCGCTGCTCGGCGCTGCCGTATTTTTGCTGGTGTACGGCCTTGCACCACTGGACGTAGCCAACGACGCCTTCTGCCGCGGCGGCTACATTGAAAAGGACATCCAGCAGCACTACGCGGGCTGGCTGTTCTACCGAAGCAGTGCGCCGGGCTGGCCGCTCGGCGTAACGCAGGCCATCAACGCGCCGCAGGGCGTCAGCGTTGCGTACACCGATTCTATCCCGCTGCTGGCTGTGCTGTGCCGCCCGCTGGCGGCAGCGCTGGGCGGGACGTTTCAGTATTTCGGCTGGTTTACCCTTGTCTGCTTTGCTTTGCAGGGCGGCTTTGCGGCGCTGCTGTGCGGGCTGTTTGCTGAGGACTTGCCGCCCCTTTGGCGGGTTCGCTTGTGTTTGGCGGCCAGCCCGATTTTTGACTGGAGCGCGCGTTCCGGCACACCTCGCTCGGCGCACAGTGGCTTGTGCTGGCGGCGCTGTACTGTTATTTTGTCTGCCGCCGACAGAGCCGGTTTGCGTCGCGCGGATTGTTTGTCATCAACATTCTGGCCGTCGGTATCCACCCGTATTTTCTGCCCATGACCTACGCTGTCACACTGGCGCTTTTGCTTGAGTATGCCGTAAAGCAGCGGCAATGGCTGCGGCCCGCGCTGTTTTTGGGCGGCAACATGCTCTGTACCGCGGCGCTGGGCTGGGCGCTGGGGTTGCTTTACGGCACAGCCACCAGCGGCGGGCAGGCGCTGTACGGCTATTTTGCCATGAACCTGAACGCGCTGTGGAACCCGGCGGGTGTGAACGGCGTTTTGTACAGCCGCCTGCTGCCCGCACAGAATCAGGTCGGCGGCAACTATGACGCCTTTGCCTATCTGGGGCTGGGCGTGCTGGCTGCACTGCCTGTCGTGGTCGTGTCAGCGCGGCGGCATATCCTGGGCGCTGTGCGCCGTCACTGGGCGCTGTGCGCGGTCTGCGCTGTGCTGACCGCGTTTGCCGTCAGCAACGTCATCACTGCCAACGGCGTGACGCTGGCCACGCTGCCGCTGCCCGCTTCCTTTATTAAGCTGTTCTCGGTCTTTCGCTCCGGCGGGCGGCTGTTCTGGCCCGTCTACTACCTGCTGACGCTGGCAGCGTTCGCAGGGCTGGCGCGTCTGCCCCGCGGGGCCGCCTGGGTCGCACTGTTTGCCGCCGTGCAGCTGTGGGATGTAAGCCCGGCGCTTTTCCAGCGGCACGATGCCATGCAGGCCGCGCAGGTCACGGACGCGTTCCCGTCCGAGCTGGACAGCGATCTCTGGCAGAGCGCGGCACAGTACCGCCACATCGAATCCGTACAGGGCATGCAGGCCGACAGCTTGCACTTAGCGCTGTGGGCTGCCGACAACGGCATGACGACGAACGATCCGTTCGCCGCCCGCTACGACGAGACTGCTCTTGCCGCCGAGCGCCAGACCGCGCTGGACGCTCTGGACGCGGGCGCGCCGCAGAGTGACACGCTCTACCTGTTCGAGGACGAGGGTGCCTTTTTGCAGACCGTGGAACCGGTCAAGGCGCTGGCCTGGTGCGGGCGCGTGACGAGCGCCGACGGCAGTGCCAGCTGGTATGTCATTGCGCCGGGGCTGCAGGGACAGACGTTTGACACTCTGTGTACGCCCTACGACGAGCACTATCCCCTGCGCTTGGCAGACTACACCGACGCGCTGTGGAACCGCGGCGTGCTGGATGAGACAAAGCAGACGGTCTGCTTTAAGGATTCCCCGTTTGCGCGTGCCAAGCTGGACGGTGCGGCGCTGCTTTGCGCGGGCGGGCAGGAGTACCCGATTTTGAAGGTCGATGACCACGACGCCGGTTGGCTGATGGTCACCTTGGATATTGAGGATGCCACGGTTTTGTGGGATCAGGAGTTGACGACAAAATTGAAAGAACTGCATGTAAAAACGCCTGCTGCCCGTGCGGCTGGACAAGTACCTGATGGACCAGTTTCCCGCTTTGGGCATGGGACGGCTGAACAAGGCCCTGCGCGAGAACAAGATCAAGCTGAACGGAAAGAAGCAGCCGCTCTCCACCCGCGTGCAAAACGGCGATATTATCAAGCTGTTCCTGAACGACGACCAGCTGGAGAACCGCCCCACCCCCGCCGCCGTGTTTGTGTATGAGGACGACGACATCATCATTGCCAGCAAGCCCGCAGGCATCGCTGTGGACGGCCCGGACAGTGACACGCTGCTTCGCCGCGTACAAACGAAGCTGGCCGCCGAGGGCAAGGCTGCCCACGCCGTGCTCTGCCACCGGCTGGACACCGGTACAAGCGGGCTGGTGCTGCTGGCGAAGAACAGTGCGGCGGAGGCGTTTCTGACCGCCGCCATTAAGGCGCGCGATATTGAAAAGCGCTACCTCTGCGTGACGTTTGGCCGCCCGAACCCGCCCGCCGCCCTGCTGCGCGACTACCTTTTGAAGGACGCCGAGCGCGGCATTGTGCGCATCACCGACACGACGGCGGGCGGCGCGAAGGAGGTCATCACCGGGTATGAAACGCTGGCTGTCAGCGGGCGGCTGGCCCTGTTGGAGGTCGAGCTTGTGACCGGGCGCACCCATCAGATCCGCGCGCATTTAGCACACATCGGCTGCCCGATTCTGGGCGATTCCAAGTACGGCAACAACGCCGCCAACCGCGAGCTGCGGTTCAAGTATCAGGCGCTCTGCGCGTGGGAGCTGCGCTTTCCTGCGCAAATCAGCGACCCGCGGTTTGCGCATCTCGCCGGGCGGGTATTCCACGCCGAGAAGCCGTGGTATTACCAGCAGATTCTGGACGGTACGCTGAAGTAAAAAGCTGATACGGAATTTGTCCCTACAAAAAAAAGCAGTGCCTTCCGCTTGGAAAGCACTGCTTTTTCTTTATGCCCTGGCGTCCTCGGCCAGACTGCGCCTGCGCAGATACAGCAGGGCTGCGGTCAGAATGGCAAGCGACGACACCAGCGTGATGAGCCAGTTTTCGGTAAAACCCGCGATCAGGTAGCCGGGCACACAGGCCGCCACGACGACCATGGCGTACTGCATCTGGGTCTGCACGTGGTTGATGTGGTTCGACTGTGCACCGGAGCTGGACATGATGGTCGTGTCCGAGATCGGCGAAATATGGTCGCCGCAGACCGCACCCGCCAGCACCGCGGATACCGCCACGATCATCATGGTGGGGTCCGTCTCGGAGAACATATTGACGACGATGGGGACCAAAATCGCAAACGTGCCCCAGCTGGTGCCGGAGGAGAACGCAATAAAAATCGCAATGCAGAAGATCAGCAGCGGCACAAAGCGCATGAGATCCTCATTCAGGCTGACGGCCTGGCGCACAAAGTCGCCGATACCCAGCGCGTCGGTCATGCCCTTCAGCGTCCAGGCCAGCACCAGAATCAGGATGGGAGGCATCATCAGCTTGCCGCCCTCTGGCACGGAGTTCATGAAGTCCTTAAAGCCAATAACGCGGCGCGGCAGGTAGAACAGCAGCAGGAAGCCCACCGTGACAAGACCCGCAAAGACAAGCGACTCCGACGAGGAGCAGTTGGCAAAGTCCTCGACAAGGTTCGTGCCGCCGTTCAGGTAGCCGGTCCAGATCATCGTGGCGATGGCCGTAAAGATCATGACGATCATCGGTGCAATCAGGTCAATGACCTTGCCCTTGGCAAATTTACCGCCCTCGGTGGGGTCCTTGATTTCCTGGTTTTGGAATGCCTCCCCGCCCGAGGTGAACAGGTCACCGTGGGCGGCGTTGCGCTCGTGCTTTTTCATCAGGCCGAAGTCGAAGCCCAGCAGCGAGGTAAAGAACACCATGTAGAGCGTCAGCATCGCGTACAGGTTGAACGGGATCGTGCGGACGAACATCTCAAAGCCGGACATCGAGCTGCCCGCCGGAACGTAGGAGTTGACCGCCGCCGCCCAGGACGAGATCGGCGCAATGATGCAGACCGGGGCCGCCGTGGCGTCGATGAGGTAAGCCAACTTGGCGCGGGAAACCTTGTACTTGTCGGTAACCGGGCGCATGACGGAGCCGACGGTCAGGCAGTTGAAGTAGTCGTCCACAAAAATCAGCGCACCCAGCAGCGAGGTCGCCACGAGCGTGGCGCGCTTGCTCTTGAGCTTTTTCGCCGCCCACTCACCATAAGCGCGGGTGCCGCCGGACTCCTGCATGAGCATAACGACCATGCCCAGCAGGATCATGAACATCAGAATCGAGAAGTCGACGCTGTCGATCATCGTGTTGAACAGTGTGTCAAACGCGACCCAGGGGTGAAACTCTGCCACCAGCAGCGCGCCCAGCGCACAGCCGGCGAACAGCGAGAGATAGACTTCCTTTGTGAGCAGCGCCAGCAGAATGGCGATGATCGGCGGCATCATGGGACCACCAAGTTCCTACAAACATTTCTTACACCTTTTCCTTTTCAAATATTCCTTTGTCAGCTGCGCCACTGTGCCGGAAAGCAGCAGCAGCGCAATCAGGTTCGGGATGCTCATCAGACCGTTGAAGGTATCGGCAATGCTCCACATCAGGCCCAGGTCCATCGTAGCACCCAGGATGGAAACGAAGGAGTACACCACGAAGAAGGGGCGCACGACCTTGTCGCTGCGGCAGAGGAATGCGATAAAGCGTGAGCCGTACAGCCCCCAGCCGATGATGGTGGAGAAGGCAAAGCAGCACAGTGCCACCGCCGTGAAGATGGATGCCCAGCCGCCGTAGGTCGTGGTAAAGCCGGAGATCGTCAGCTCCGCGCCCGCGGCGGTGCCGTAGTTGACCGTCGTGCCGCTGCACAGAATGACCATAGCCGTCAGCGTGCAGATGACGATGGTGTCCGCAAAGACCTCAAAGATGCCGAACATACCCTGCTTGACCGGCTTTTTCGTGTCGGCACAGGCGTGGGCGATGGAACCCGTGCCAAGGCCGGCCTCGTTGGAGAAGATGCCGCGGGAGACGCCCTTCTGCATACTGATGAACAGGCTGCCGATGGTGCCGCCCGTGAAGGCCGCCGGGTTGAACGCACCTGCAAAGACGGCCTCGATCACCGCCGGGAAGCGCTGAATGTTCAGAATAACGACGCCCACAGCCAGCACGATGTAGAACAGTGCCATGAAGGGCACCAGCCGTTCACTGACGCTGCCGATGCGCTTGATGCCGCCCAGCAGCACCATGGCGACGAGCATCGCCACAACGATGCCGACAACGAGGTTCAGGGTGGAAAGCGCGTTCTGACCGACCACATTGAACTCCGTCAGGGCCGTGTCGATGGCGGCGACGATGGTGTTGACCTGGGTCGCGTTGCCGGTGCCAAAAATCCGTCAGCACGCCGAACAGCGAGTAGAGCACGGCCAGGAACTGCCAGTGCTTGCCCAGACCGTTTTTGATGTAGTACATCGGGCCGCCGACCCACTCGCCGGTGGCGCTGCGCTCCCGGAAAAATGTACGGCGAGCGTGACCTCCGCAAATTTGGTGCACATTCCCAACAGCGCGGAGCACCACATCCAGAACACTGCGCCCGGCCCGCCGATGGCGATAGCGCCCGCAACGCCCGCAATGTTGCCCGTGCCCACCGTGCCCGCCAGCGCCGTGCAGACGGCCTGGAACGGCGTCATTTGCACCGTCAGAGGCATCCTTTTTGCGGAACATACGCCCGATGGTGGTTTTGATCGCATACGGGAAATTTGCGGATCTGCAAAAAAGCCCGTCCGCACACTGAGCAGCAGCCCCACGCCGATGATGCACACCATCGCCGGGATGCCCCACACAAAGTTGTTGACCGCCTGATTGATGGTTGCAATTGCTTCAAGAACCATAAAATCCCATACCTCTTGCCTTTTGATTTTGCCGCAAAAATCAAAGGCCTGCAATCCCGGCCTTCCTGCCGGTTTTACAAGCCTTTTGTCCGTTCATGACAAGTATGACTTATATCACTGCTATTGTAGTATAGCACGATACCGGGTGCTTTGCAATCCCCCCAGGGCGGAGTGCTGGCGGCACAGTTTATATTGTCAGTGAAACTTTTTTGCGGTATACTACGGATTATAGATAGAAACACCGCTGAACAGGAGGAGAAGACCATGAACGATGACAAGCTTTGCATTTCCCCGGATGCCTTGATTGCTATGATCGTGACCGAGGCGCAGGACCGCGCGCTGGCGCAGATGTCGGGGCCGGAGGCCGCCGGGGACGTGCAGCCGTCGGATGCGTTTCTACGCAAAATGGACGCGCTGGTCCGCAATACCCGGCGCAAGGCTGACCGAAAGCGGCATTTGCGGGCGGCCAAGCGGCTTTTAATTGCGCTGGCCGTGGCAATGGCGATTTTCTCCTGCATAATGCTGCCCGTCAAGGCCGTGCGGGACGCGGTTGTCCAAACACTGATGACGTGGCATGACCAATTTGTGGCGGTCAGCTATGTCAGCGAGGAGTGGGGCGTTATGCCGGAGTCAGTGACGCTGTCCCATCTACCGGACGGCTTTACCCTGACCGAGGTCAGTGAGCCGAAGGATGTCGGGCACTACTATGCCTCGTATGATAATACGGAGACCGGAGCGTTCTTTACCGTAATGATTGTACCCATTCAGGGTAGGCAGGATGTCTTCCTGGACGATGAACACTCCCAATATTACTCGATTGCCTTTGACGGCCACGACGCGATTTGGGGCGATATGTTTGAAGGCCAAATGAATGATTTGCTGTGGGAGCATAACAAACTCGCCTGCTCCGTAGAGGGCAACATCAGCCTGCATGAGCTTATCAAAATTGCCCAGGGCATTGTGCTGGAATAAATTTGACAAATTGTGTAACCAAACGCCGCCTTGTGACGGATACCTTATAACACGGAAGTTTATATTCAGGAGGAGCCTACGTGCTGGTTTTCTATCTTGCCGCGCTGGACAGCGACGACGACAAAAACAAATTTGAATACATATACCGCAAATATTACCGCTTTATGCTGCACACGGCTGCGGGCATTATTAAAAATCCCACCTTGGCCGAGGATGCGGTGCATGAGACGTTTGTGCAGCTGCTGCGTGGAATCGACACGCTGCGCATTGATAACGAGCGGGCCCTGAAATCCTACCTTTATATGGTGACCCGGGAGCGGAGCATTGATTTCCTGCGCAAGTGGGAGCGCCGCCGCGGTGCCCAGCCCGATTACGAAAGCCTGGCCGCCGCGCTGGACAACTACGCGGAACCGGAGGAAGTGGCCCTGACAAATTTGCAGCTGGACAAGGCTATTGCCCTGCTGGACGAAATGCCGCTGATTTACCGCCAGACACTGGTTTTGCGCGTGAAGGGGTATTCCATCCGCGAGATTGCCAAAATCACCGATTCGAGCGAGTCCAATGTCAAGACCCGCATCCACCGCGCCCGGGCCATGCTGCTGAAATCGTTTGGGGAGCAGGCGGAGTGAGCAGGATTTGAACGTTCCTGCGCCGGAGTTTCTGACCGACGAGCAGCAGTTGCTTTACCGCCGTAGGGGCGGATTCCATATCCGCCCGGACACTTTGCGGCTGTTGAACACAGCCACGGGCGAACCATGTTTACCCCCTATCGTCTCTACCCAATTTTCTATCAGGAGTTGATTTTCATGTCCGAGTCCACAATTACCCACAGCGCCAACGGCGTAACCTGCACCATCGAAATGACCGCCGACGAATACCTTGTATCCACCGAGCCGCTGCTGCGCATGGCCGCACTGTCCAAGTGGGCTACCTTCCCGCGGGGCGTGTCTTTTGCGGTGTCCGCCGTTGCCTTTTTCCTGCTGGTCTCCTATGTCACAGAAATTCCGGCGCTGTGTACCTCGCCCGGGTACGGCCCACAGTATGCGGTTGTTTTTGGTGTCGTCTGCCTGCTGCTTCTGCATATGTTTTTGTTGTATGATCTGCGGGCTTATTTTGTATTTTGCTACCGCCTTTTTCATCGTCATGCCATAAGATGGAGACTCCGCCGCTGCTTCGGCGCGGATGCTCTGTGCAAGCAAACCGTCACGTTTTGCAGCGACAGCTCCATTCGCTGCACATCTCTACATCAACCTGCCGCTGACGGCCCGCTTGCCGTTCTGCCCAAAAAGCGCATCCTCTGCGCCGTCCTGTCGGGACATTTCCTCATGATTTTAGTAAGCCGTTCCGCCGCTCCCCGCACAGATTTGTCCGCGCCGGAGAGCCTATACAAAGCACGCATTTCCTTGAAGGATAGCATCTGCATCTCCGCCGCGCCTTTTCGTTCTTCCGATTGGGAATCTCTGCTTACCCAGGTCAAAGCAATGGATATTCCGATTCTAACTTCATCTATTTCTACACGGTTAAGTTAAAAGGCAGGGTTCTCAAATACAACTAAAAAGTCACATTCAAAATCACATTGAATGTTGCATTTTCATTTGTACAAGATAGATTTTACAGCCGTGCGCGTACCTCGTCCATCCATGTGTCGATTGTGGACTGGGGCGTGACAAGATTCGGCCCGCCGGTGGAATCAAAGCGGAACTCCCGTTTCTGTGCAAACGACTCACCGCGGCAGGCAGTATGAAAAGGAGTATGTCGCAACAGCCCCGTATTTGATTTCAATACCAAATGCAGGGCGTTTTCTTGCCATTTTGCGCGATATATTGTAGTCTTATGCACTTTCATAGCACTGTAACTTGTGGCTTGTCGCTTATTTGTCGCTTAAATGTGCTATAAGACACAGAAAGATAGTGAAAGATAAGCAACCGTAGGGTTCGTGTTCTCCGTAGCTTGTCAGCCCTGCCGGGAACGAGCAGTGGGCTGTTTTGATAGCATAGTAGCCGTGGTCGATGCCGATAATGATGCTCATAGTGGAAATCCTCCTTATTATAATAGGTATAAAATGGAAAACCTGAAAACAAACTGAAAACTGTCAGAAAAAGCAAAAAATCCCCGCAGTCGGCAGAAAAACCGACCACGGGGAAATTGAAAACATTCTGAAAACAGCAGGATTTATTCTGTCTTTTCTCAAAAAATTGCCCCCTCCCCTGCCAAATTCCGGAAAGCGGCAGGAAAAGTGGGCATCAAGTTGGGAAAACCGCCCTAAAATGGTTGGACAACACTGTAAAACCGTGTCCAAAAATTGGTTGGCGAAATCGTCGATTTTCGACGATACAACAAAGAAAAAAGACTGTGATATCTTTTTCATCACAGTCTTATGGAGGTGACGACCAGATTTGAACTGGTGAATGAAGGTTTTGCAGACCTTTGCCTTACCACTTGGCCACGTCACCATATAAGTGAAAACTGATGTTTACCAATCTCCACTGTTTTTGGAGCGGCCGACGAGGCTCGAACTCGCTACCTCCACCTTGGCAAGGTGGCGCTCTACCAGATGAGCTACGGCCGCAGGATGTGTATTCTTTGCGAAGAATACACAAGAAATGGTGCCTCCGATCGGAATCGAACCAATGACACGGGGATTTTCAGTCCCCTGCTCTACCGACTGAGCTACAGAGGCAAATGGCGACCCGAATCAGGCTCGAACTGACGACCTCTAGCGTGACAGGCTAGCGTTCTAACCAACTGAACTACCGGGCCATATTAAGTGGAAGTTAACGGGCTCGAACCGCTGACCCTCTGCTTGTAAGGCAGATGCTCTCCCAGCTGAGCTAAACTTCCCCATAATGGAGCGGCCGACGAGGCTCGAACTCGCTACCTCCACCTTGGCAAGGTGGCGCTCTACCAGATGAGCTACGGCCGCATGTTGGAGAGTTTTGCTCAATCGCTCTCTCCGGGCGACGTTTGTTATTATAAACTATATGAGCGGAAAAGTCAAGCGATTTTTTACACTTTTTTTGCATAAATTTTTATGCGTTTTCGCCCGACTCATTTTCGGCGGTGGAAGGCCAGTTTTTGAGCAGTTCATTCAGATCCACCTTATAATTCTTGTTGCAGAACTGGCAGTTCACCTCGGCAATGGGGTCCTCGTCGCGCATACGCTCGACCTCCTTTTTGCCAAGGGAGCGGATCATCTTTTCAACGCGCCCAAGGCCGCAGTCGCACTTGTAGGTCACATGGTAGCTGTCGAGAATATCGGGTGCAAAGCCGGCCAGAGCCAGCTCCAGCATATCGCGGACGCTCTTGCCCTCCTCGAGCATTGTCGTCACGCTGGGCATGGCCTTGATGTTCTTCTCGAGGTGCTCGATCTCCTCCTCGGTTGCGCCGGGCAGCAGCTGCACGACAAAGCCGCCCGCGCAGCGGACGCTCAGGTCCTTATCGACGAGCACGCCCAGCGCGCAGACAGTGGGCACCTGCTCACTGATAGCAAAATAGGTCGTGATGTCCTCGGCGATCTCACCGGAGGTCAGCGGCACCTGGCCGATGTACGGCTCGCGCATACCCAAGTCACGGATGACGTCCAGCGTGCCGTCCTTGCCGACGGCTGCGCCGACGTTCAGATGGCCGTCAGCCCGCGGGGGGAGTTCCACAACGGGGTGCTCGACGTAGCCCTTGACGTTGCCGGTGCCGTCGGAAACGGCCAGCAGGCGGCCTGCGGGGCCGCCGCCCTTGATCTGCAGCGTCACCGAGTCCTGGGTGCTTTTGAGCATAATGCCCATCATCGAGGCTGCCGTCAGCAGGCGGCCCAGGGCAGCGGTGGTGACGGCACTGGTCTTGTGCAGGCGTTCCATCTCGCGGACGATTTCCGTAGAGTCAACACCGTAAAACACGATACCGCCGTTTTCGGAGATACCGCGCAGCATGTTATGATTCTGTTCCATTAGCTTTTTCCTCTTGTGTGTATTGCTTGACAGCCGTGATGATCCAACGCGGGCTGTCGCCGCGCACCGGGCCAAAGCTCTCGCCGTCGGCGACTTTGGCCACGGCGAAGCCGTACTTTTCCAACAGGGCGCACACGGTGTCCAGCGCATAGCTGTACTCGCTGAACGCCTCGTGGAAGTGCTCCCCCGTCTCGTGGTAGTCAATGTTGATGGTAATATCCACCCGCTGCGCCGTCTCGTCATAGCGGTTCGACCAGTGGCAGTCGGCGTCCTCGGCCTCGATGTCAAAGGTCTGGCCTGCCAGAATGTGCCGGTGCTTATAGGGCGTGTTCAAGTCAAAAATTGAACACGCCGCCCCGCTCCATAAAGTAGGCAGCCTTGCGGATGGCCTTCTCAAAATTTTCCTGCGGGCCAATGTGGCTGAAGGTGTCAAACGTAGACACCGCGGCGCGGATCGTGCCGTACAGGTCCAGGTCCAGCAGGTCCTGCTTCAGCAGCAGCAAGCGGCCCGTCAGGCCCAGCTCGTCGGCCTTTTCGCGCAGGACACTGAGCATCTCCTCGGAGCGGTCAATGCCGATGACATCATACCCTGCCTGGGTCAGCATCAGGGTCAGATCGCCGGTGCCGCAGCCCAGGTCGGCCAGGATGCCGTCTGTGATGCCGTGGGCCTTCAGCTCGTCGGTAATATAGCCGTAAAGCGCGTCATAGTCAGCCTCGCCGTTGAACTCGTCGTAGAAATAGGCAAACTCGTTGTAGGCCATCGGTCAGTCCTCTGTCTCGGGGGTCATGCTGGCCTCAAGCAGCGTGCGCAGCTCGTCCATGCCCAGCCCGTTCTCGGCGCTGGTCAGCACAACGCCCTGGCAGCCGTAGGGAGCGCAGATCTTTTCAAATTCTTCTTTGCGGGCGGCCATCTCGCTCTTTTTCCAGCTTGTCGCCCTTGGTCAGCGCGGCCACAAACGGAATGCGGTGGTAGTGCAGGTACTCAAGCATCTGCACATCGTCAGCGCTGGGCGCGTGGCGGCTGTCCAGCAGCTGGACAAGCAGGCAGACGGCACGATCCGCCTCAAAATAGCTGTTGATCAAATCGTCCCACCGCTCGCGCTCGGCGTTGGAGACCTTGGCATAGCCGTAGCCGGGCAGGTCAACAAAGTAGGCCGTATCAACGCGGTAGAAGTTGATGGTTGCCGTTTTGCCCGGCGTGGCGCTGACGCGGGCCAGCTTCTTGCGGTTGCAGAGCTTATTGATGAGGCTCGACTTGCCGACGTTGGAGCGGCCCGAAAATACGATTTCAGGGCGGTCACTGTCCGGCAGCTGGCGGGACAGACCGTAGGACGCGAGGAATTCGCTGTTGTTGTAGTTCATGGGTGTTCCTTTATGTTTTGGGTGTGCTGTGTATTGCGGGGCGTCGAGGACGCCGCCCCCTGCATGCGCGGCACGGCGTAGTGCGGGCGGATATGGAATCCACCCCTACGGATGTGGCTGTATAGGGGGGCGATGCCCGTCATCGACCCGCGGGCGGGTGCGGGCCTCCGTCACTACAGAGCGGCGTTCAAGGCGAATTACATCACCGCGGCGGGCTCCTTATGTCCCTCGGCGGGCTTGTCGTTGGCGATGAGAGAGGTTGCCTGCGGCACACCACGGACAGCGCGGGCGGGGGTGCGGCCCGGGCGCACAAGGGCGTGCTTCAGCACCTCGGACAGAGTGCCCACGGGGATGAAGCGCACCTTCTCCTTGACCTCGGCGTCCACCTCATACAGGTCGCTGGCGTTGTCCCTGGGGATGAGCACCGTCGAGATGCCCTCACGGAAGGCCGCCATACTCTTTTCCTTCAGACCGCCGATGGGCAGCACGTTGCCGTGCAGCGTGATCTCTCCGGTCATGGCCAGGTCGTGGTTGACCGGGATACCGGACAGCGCCGAAATCAGCGCCGTCGTCAGTGTGACACCCGCGGAGGGGCCGTCCTTCGGCACAGCGCCCTCGGGGGCATGGATGTGCAGGTCGATGTTTTTGAACTTGTCGGGCGTGATGCCGTATTCCTCGGCGTGGACCTTGGCGTAGGTCACGGCGAGCTGGGCACTCTCCTTCATGACATCACCGAGACTGCCGGTGATCTCGATTTTGCCGGTGCCGTTCGGGATGACGGCGACCTCAACAGGCAGCATCTCGCCGCCGACACTCGTCCACGCCAGACCGTTGGCAATGCCCACGGCGTCCTTGCGGGAGATAAACGTCGGCTTGACCTTCTCGGGGCCGAGCAGCTCCTTGACCATCGCTGCGGAAACGCTGATCTTCTCGGCCTCCCCTGCCGCGATCTTCTGCGCACATTTGCGCAGCACCGACGTGATGGTGCGTTCCAGATTGCGCACGCCGGCCTCGCGGGTGTAGCCGTCGATGATGGCATACAGTGCGCTGCCCGTCAGGGTCACGCGCCCCTCCAGGCCGTTGTTTTTCAGCTGCTTGGGCAGCAGATGGCGCTTGGCGATGTTGAATTTTTCGGTGCGGGTGTAGCTGGGCAGCTCGATGACATCCATGCGGTCATAGAGCGGGCCGGGGATCGTGGAGGCATCGTTCGCCGTCGTGATAAAGAGCACCTCGCTCAAATCAAACGGAATATCGAGGTAGTTATCCTTAAAGGTGCGGTTCTGCTCGGGGTCCAGCACCTCGAGCAGTGCGCTGGACGGGTCTCCCTTGTAGTCGCCCGCCAGCTTGTCGATCTCGTCGAGCAGGATGACAGGGTTCGTGGACTTGGCCGTCGTGATGGCGCTGATGATGCGGCCCGGCATCGCGCCGATGTAGGTGCGGCGGTGGCCGCGGATCTCGGCTTCATCGTGGACGCCGCCCAGACTCATGCGGGCCAAATTTGGCGGTCCATGCACTCGGCAATGGAGTGCGCAATGCTCGTTTTGGCCGACGCCGGAGGGCCGACAAGGCAGATGATCTGCCCCCGTTGACGTCCTGGGTTCCAGCTTGCGCACAGCCAGCAGCTCGAGAATGCGTTCCTTGACCTTCTGCAGGCCGTAGTGCTCACGGTCCAGCACCTTGCGGGCGTGGGCCTGGTCAAGGTCATCCTCGGTGGCGGTGTGCCACGGCAGGGCCAGGCAGGCATCCAGATAGCTGCGGATAACGCCGCTCTCGGCGCTGCTGCCCTGCATACGGGCCAGACGGTCACACTCTTTCAGCAGCTTTTCGGTGGATTCTGCATCAAGGTTCAGTGCCTTGACTTTCCCGCGGTATGTATCGGCCTCGGCGCGGGTGTCCTCGGCGTCGCCGAGCTCCTCGCTGATGACATTCATCTGCTCACGCAGGTAGTATTCGCGCTGGCCCTTGTCCATGCGGGCGTTGACCTTGTCGTCCAGGTCGCGCTCGATGTCCATGATCTGGCATTCCTGCCGCAGCAGGGTCAGCAGCTTTTCGAGGCGGCCCAGCAGGGTCGATTCGTTCAGGATAACCTGCTTATCCTCATACTTGAACAAGAGGTTGGCGGGCATGTACTCGCTTAAATACAGCGGCGAATCGGAGGAAACGATGTTATAGACGACATCCTTGGAAATTTGCGGGCTGTAGGACAGGTACTCCTCAAAGCAGTCCTTCAGGCTGCGAACGAGAGCCTCGACCTGGTTGCGCTTGTCGGCAGGGATGCCGCGCACAGCCACGGGGCGTACCGTGGCCTGCAGATACTTTTCGCCGGCGTCGAGCTCCAGCAGACGGGCACGGGTCTTGCCCTCGACGAGGACCTTCACGAGGTCGTCGGAGACGCGCAGCACCTGCTTGATTTCGGCAATGACACCGTAGGCATACAGGTCACGAAGGGCCGGTTCTTCCTCATCCATCTCGCGCTGGGCGACGAGAAAGACGCTGCTGTTGGCGTGCATGGCGGCCTCGATGGCGGCAATGGACTTGGTGCGGCCCACCTCAAAATGGACCACATTGTTGGGGAAAACCACCAGCCCGCGCAGGGCGATGGCCGGCAGATGCACCACATTGCGGGCGATCTTGATCTTTACTTTTTCAGACATTCTTACTCTCCCATAGCCTGCAGAACAGGCGTCTTGTTTGCGTTTGCGGCAAGCTCCGGCGGCAGCAGGATGCGCGCCGCACTGTGCGCGATCTCCGCGTGCATCCGCAGCTGGGGCGAGCACTCGCCGTCCAGCGTTGTGATGAGCGGGTTGCCGTCCAGCACCTCTATGTCAATGCTGCCTGTACGGAAAAACGTCATGTACGGAGCAAATTTTTCAGTGACGGTGTCATTCCCCGAAAGATGCTCCCCTTTTTTGTAGCTGCCCAGAAGCCCCGGCAGCTTTAAACGCGGCACGGGCCGCAGCAGCACCACATCCAGCAGACCGTCGTTCATGCTGGCGTGGGGCGCGGCGCAGTAGCCGCCGCCGTACTGCTGGCCGTTGCAGACCGCCAGCATCATGAAGGTGTCCTCCAATTGGCGGTCATCGACGGTGATGCGCAGACGGTGCCTGAAGGTGCTGCACACGGCCTCGAGAATCGACAGCGTGTAGGCCGTTGTGCCGCCGCAGAAGGGCACGCGCCGCCATTTGGGGATGCCGTTGGCGACCTGGGCGTCGATGCCCGCGGCATAGATGTCGATGCCGCAGCCCTGGGGCGTGCGGATGACGTCCGCTGCGAACGGTTGTGCGGCCAGCTGTGCGTCAAGGTCCAGGAACTGCGCCTGCGTGCCGAAGTTGCGCACATAGTCATTGCCGCTGCCGCAGGGCACACAGCCGATGGCGGCGTTCGGGCGGCCGACGGTACCCTGCAATATTTCGTTCAGCGTGCCGTCGCCGCCGCAGGCGTAGAGGTATACTTCTTCCCCGCCGGCGGCGTATTGGGCGGCCAGGTCGCGGGCCTGCCCGGCGCGGCGGGTCACCTCAATGGTAGGATGAAGCCCTGCGCGGCTGGCAGCGGCGTGGATCTGCGGGATGAGCGCCACGCTGGCGTCCACCTTGCCCGCCGTTGGGTTTATGATAAAAATATGCTGCATCGGTTTGTCCCTTTCAGCATCGGTTACTTGCGGTCTACAGATACTAATTATTGTAGCTTTTTTGCCGCAAAAGTGCAATACCTTGGAGGAAATTGGTTGACGGAGAGATTGGCTTCCCCCTCGGGGGAAGCTGTCAGTGGCCTCGACCACTGACTGATGAGGGGCGGATATGCCGTTGCTGCCCGGTAAAGTGCTGCGGCGGCAAGGTCTGCCCTCATCCGGCCCTGCGGGGCCACCTTCCCTCGAGGGGGAAGGCTTAGGAGTTCTCCCACACAGCCAGAATTTCGGTAACCTTTGCAAATATCGCGGCGCTGGAGGTTTCGGGCTTTAAAATGCCGTCCTGCAAAACGGTAATGGTATACCGCGGGTCGTCCGCCGGGTAAAAGCCGCTGAACCAGTAGTTGAGCAGCTCCTCGCCGTTCTCGTCGTACTGGCCGGTCTGCGCTGTGCCGGTTTTGCCGCCTGCCGTGCCGGTTTTGGGCTGTGCCTCGCTGCCGATCCCCTCCGACACGACGGAGGCCAGCATGCTGCGCAGCACCCGTGCCGTGGCCGCATCAAAGACCGTGCGGGTGTCAGCCGCCCGGGTCTGCCCGGTCAGCGTGCCGTCGGCGTCAACAATTCCCTGTACAAAGGCCGGTGTCCTGTACACGCCGCCGTTTGCGACGGTGTTCATCATGGCTGTAATTTGCAGCGGCGTCACGGTCAGCGCCCCCTGGCCAAAGCTGAACGTCGCCAGTTCGCCTGGGTTTTCAAGCGCGGCGGCATCGGGCAGTGTGCCCGATGCGCCTTGCAGGCCGGGCGCAAGCTGTGTGGCCGTGCCGAAGCCGAGTGTCTCTGCCATTTTGCGGATGCGCTGTGCCCCCAGCAGGCGGCCCAGCTCGATGAAATAGGTGTTGCAGCTTTGTTCCAGCGCGCCGCGCAGGTTGACCACGCCGTGGGCGCGGCCCAGTGCACAGCGGTAGGTCTGCCCGGCAACCTCGATCTCACCCGTGCAGTCGTGGGTGTACCAGTCAAGGCCGCTCTCGTAGGCGGCTGCAGCCAGCACGACCTTGAACACCGACCCGGCACTGAATGCACGGAGAGGCCGGTTGAGCAGCGAGGTATCGTTCGCGGCAATGCTGGCGGCGACATTCTGCGGGTCAAACGACGGCATACTGACCGAGGCAAGCACCTCGCCGGTGGCCGTGTCCATCACGACGATGCAGCCGCGCGGCAGATACAGCGTGGCCAGCCCCTCACAGGCGCGCTGCAGGTCGGCGTCCAGCGTCAGCCGCACGCCCTGCCCCGTGCCGGGTGTTTCCACCGCCACAAGCGGGCTTGTGTCCGTCAGCAGGCGTCCCTGCGCGGTCATAAAGCAGGTCACAGTGCGCGCGTCTCCGGAGACGGTCAACAGGTCGTCGTAGGCTTTTTCCAGGCCGGACACGCCGCGGCCCTCGCTGTCCAGATAGCCCAGCAGGTGCGCGGCGGTGCTGCCGCCGAAATGCTGCGGCACGGTGCAGGTCGTGATGCCCTGTGCGGTCAGGTCGCGGTCCACCTGTATCAAAAAGGGGCTTGCAAGGTTGCGGCGCTCATACAAAAGGCTCTGCTCCGCATACGGGACATACGGAAACAGCGCCGTGTACCCGGCGTCTCCGGGCAGGCAGAGTGCGTAATACTGCGGGGAAAGGCCGGTCAGCCTGCGGCCCGTGCGGTCATAGAAATCGCCCCGGGCGCGCGGCAGGGTCAGCGTCTGGACGCTCTGCCCGCCCGCACTGGCGGCATAGGCCGTCTGCTGCCCCACCCAGTAGGTGCGGCAGAGCACGACGCCCGCCAGCAGCACCAGCACAGCGCAAAGCCCATACAACCGACGCAGAGACAAGGCACATCCCCCCGGTGGAAGTATGGGCGGCAGGTCAACCTAAAATACCTCTATTACCCATATCATTTTGGGTTGAGTCCTGTTAATTGCGCAGCCTCCTGACAGCCCAAAGCACCAGATACACCGCCGCCACGCAGGGCAGAAAGCCCATGGCATCAATCGCAACGTCGCTCAACTGCGCGGCACGGCCCGGCACAAAATACTGGTGGAGCTCATCACCGGCCGCATACAGCATACACAGCGCCGATGCCAGCAGTGCCTTTTGCCGCAGCGTAACGCGGTGCAGCCACAGCTGCACGGTCACGGCCATGCTGACGCCGAGGGCACAGTAGATATAGATGTGCGCCCACTTGCGGACGTTGGCGTTCAGGTTTGTGGTGCTGAACCACAGCGGCGTGATGGCTTTTATCCTGCCGGCCTGCACGGTCTCGGTAACGGCGCGGCTGACCTTGGTGGACAGCTCCGCCGGCTGCGAGGACAAGACAAAGATCACTGCCATAATCGCCAGCGTAACGGCCAGTGCCGGATATTTTGCGTATTTTTTCCATGGCGGCTCCCTCGCTGCGTTATTTCTGTCTATTATAGCACACTTTGCCGGTTTATACAAAAATGGCCGAAGCCTCTTTTTCGCGGAGACTTCGATCTTAAAGATTTCCAGCGGTTCATGCCGGACACAGAAATTTACGTTGACCGGATTGCGGATATGCGGGTCAATGACATGAACGCCGTGCTGGCAGCCGTCCGGCAGATGGCGCTGATGAAATAGAACCGAAAACACATCCGTCCGGCTTTACAAAGCCGGACGGATGCCAGTTTGTCAAAGAACCCCATCATCAAGCAGCGCAACAGCCGTCCGCGGCTTCAAAAATCCAAAAATATTTCCCAAAAGCTTGCAAGCAAAGGCGTTTCCACGCCCAGTTTGCAAGCTTTTTCAGATTCATGGCAGCAAATTTAAGCCTCACCCATTGCGTAACGCGGGTCAGGCCTCTCATGTGGGTATAGCGCATAGAGTGTTTTTCTTTGGCATCTGCAAAGACACGCTCAATCGTTTCCTTACGTTTTTCGTAAATGCTCTTACCCAAATCTGTTTTGCGGATTCCCTCTACCACATCCAGATACTCCTGCCAGATGTGGCGCTGGATTAGTTTCTGTCCCTTGCCATTAGCACCGCATTTTTCTCTGCAAGGGCAGTTCATACATACGCTCGGCGTACTGCGGTAGGTGCGTTTTCCATTTCTGTCGGTGGTAGTGTGGCGCAGCAGCTCACCGGCAGGACAGACCATGCAGTCTAAAGCTTCGTTGTATTGGTAGTCCCAGGGCTTAAAGGCGTACTTTTTCGTATGTCTTCTTGTATACGGAAGGACAGGGATGCGTCCATCCCGCAAAATCTTTCGGGCAATCCAAGGTGTTTTGTATCCGGCATCCATAGCAAGGGCTTCTGCTTCGGGGAAACGACTGCAAACAGAATCATATACGGCATCCCAGGCAACACTGTCGTGGATGTTTCCGGGAGTGACTTCCACAGCCAATACAAAGCCGTGCCGTTCGCAGGCAGTATGCGCCTCGTAGGCAAACTGCCGCTCGTGCTCGCCTTTTACAAACATTCCACAGTCCGGGTCTGTGGTAGACACCGTTTTTTCTCCTTTGGGCGGTTCGTCGTCGTCCTTGTCCTCAATTTCTTTCTTGCCGAGCTTTGCACGCTCCTCGTTTACTTCTTTGCGCAGGACTTCATCGTAGACTTTCGCTGCCTTGTTGACTTGCTCCTTCTGGAATTTCTTCTTGTTTGCACTTGCCTTAATATGTGTACCGTCGATAAAGACTACACTGGGGTCTACCATACGGTTGTTTAAGGCCTTATTTAAAATATGGTCGAAAATCTCAACGCTGAGTTCAGCTGGAAAGCGATTGCAGAACGCATAGCTTACCGTTGCAAAATGCGGGATATGCTCCAGCAAATCATAGCCGAGAAACCAGCGGTACGCAACATTCACATCGCATTCCCGCCACGTCTGGCGCAGGGACGGGATACCGAACAAATGCTGGATGAGCACCATTTTAATAAGCACGACCGGGTCTGTGCCGGGACGGCCCACCTTGTCATTGTACAGAGGATTCAGCCGCTCATACAGCCAGTCGTAGTCCATGACCTTCTCGATTTTGCGCAGAAGATGGTCTTTGGGTACGAGCATATCTATGTCAATAACCATTGCTTTGCGGCGGGCGTCTTCGGCGTGCTTTTCCATGAGGGGGCCTCCCTAGGTGGATTTTCTTCTATTATACCAAAAGCCTTCGCGGTTGCGAAGCCTTTTGGGGAGTATTCTTTGACAAACTGACAGGGACACCGGCCCTTGCGGGTCGGTGTCCCTGTTTCTTATGCGATTTTACGCCTTCTTAAAGCCCACGCTCTGCATGAACCTGACAAAGGCGGCCTGACCGGCGGCGTCCTGCTTAAAGACACCGGCGTTCTCCAAAACATGGCTGAACACGGTGCCGAT
>ENA-OQES01000248-OQES01000248.1-human-gut-metagenome-genome-assembly--contig:-NODE-248-length-23776-cov-11.574231_pt1 | contig 23776 bp, 37 predicted proteins | sample MGYA00242798_ERZ504641 | MGnify/ENA primary metagenome ERZ504641 (study PRJEB26092, sample SAMD00036327) | human gut metagenome | host: Homo sapiens | study: EMG produced TPA metagenomics assembly of...
CAATGCCATTCTCGCAATCCAGAGAATACTGTGCTTTATAACGATACATCTTTCGCTCATACGCAGCCTCCGCACGTTCAGCTGCCCGAATAGTCTCCATTACTTCCTCTGTCACATCTACAAAAAAGTCTGTTGTATAAACATCAGGATAAAGTTCCCGAAGGTTAATTTTCTTCATTATGTACCTCCATTTCGATTCACGGGTGATTGACGGGTGAATCGAATGGAGGCGGAGACCGACACCGGCAGACAACCGGGTCATCTCCGAAAAAATGGCAACAAAAAACGCCAGATTTCCGTGATGGAAAACTGGCGCGCCAAGAACAGCCATTATTATACTGAATTACATGGAACGATAATGCCGATGCAATGTTATACTTGCCCGGAGGAGGAGCAATGCCTTTTTTAACTGATGTAGATCATGTGAGCTTTGAAAAGGCAAACGGGACACGGCAAAATAGCCTCCAATCGGCTACCGTGTCCCTGCAAGTCGTCATAGGTTTGTGTAAACGCAAAGAAACCGCGATCAGGTAGCATCCAATAAATTTCCCAACTCTACGCATAACCGTTTCCTCACTGAACGAAAGTAAGGAACATGGCAAGCGCAACAATTCCCACCATCAGCAGCAGCCAAAAAACGCTGATTGCAGTTGATACAATATTGATAATGCTGCGGCTTTCCCTGCTCCGCACACATACCACCGAAAGAATCAGGCCCAGCAGGATAAAAACGACATTGGCCCCAGCCCAAGTGGTTCGGTCTCCGTCCGACAGCGAAAGGTGCAGAAGCGATGGGGCAAGAGCCGCCAACGGTAGGATGCTCACAATGAGCGCAGCGATACTAACTGATTGAAGTTTTTTCTTTTCCATAGTTTTACCTCATTTCTTTTTTCCCAAATTGGGTAACAGCCAGCGCGAAAAACAGGCCAAACACTACAATCGCGCACGGCAGGAACGGAAACACCGAAAAAGCGGCGTCGGAAGTTTCTGCTGTAAAGTCATGAAGAGAGCAGGAAACGAGATAACCGCTGTAACAGTACGGGTAGGCGATCCACAGCGGCGTATTCGCAATCAATACACCGGGAATCACAAGCAGCAGATTTAATCCCACAGAAAGAAGCGGCTTTTCAAACAGCACAGTGATGGCCCACATAGCCGCAATGCACGGCAGCATAGTCAGAAACAGCCCCAAGCACCATTTCAGAAGATACAGGATCGGCAGGGTTTCTGTTACTTCCATTGTCTGTGTCGCAATCAATCCAGCGATTACAAATACGACAAGAAACACCACCATCTCCATAAACAGATAAAAGGTAAGCACACAGAATTTGGCAATGGATAATGCGCAGCGGCTGACCGGCAGCGCCAGCATTTTCAGAATCCCGTTATTTCCTGTTTCTCGTCCTGCGATCATCACGCAAACCACGATCATGCTGAATGGAAGCAGATAGTAGGCGTAAACAAGCGCACTTTGAATAAACATGGCAGGCCACGTATTGGTGTATTCCGGTGTAAAGTAGTTGCTCAAACTCGCAACCCCGGAAACCACCACCAATAAAGGTGCAATGAAAATCAGGGGTACGATTTTGGAGCGTTTTACTTTCATAAACTCGATTTTGAGTAAATCCAAAAAACTCATTTCTTATTATCCCTCCTTACTCGTAGCGTCTGTACTTCGCCAGCCACAAGCCCACGGCAAGGAACAACAGTGTTTCCACCAAAGCGACAAGGGCAACCGTCGAATCAGGCTGGGCGCTCATGGCTACTGCTGGTTTCAGAATAATCACAAAAGGATGCACCAGCAAAAGCGTCAGCCCCGAATTTGCAAGGGCCATACCACTCAGAAAACCGGCAACACCAATTCCAAGCGGCACCCACATATTTTCAAAGCGCGAGGAAATCAGCAGCATAAACGACAGTACCGGCATGGATGTGAGAAAAGAGTATCCGGCAAAGCGTACCAGCGTACCCATCTCAAATGCTCCGTCCGGCAAGTCCGTCATTCCGATCTGTGCAAGTGCCAGGTTTTGCAGCACGATAGCAACCAAAAACATGACCGTCAGAATCAGAAATTTGCACAGATACATGGCCGGGACGCTGATGGGAAGCATATACATCTTCTTTACGGCACTTCCCTTAAATTCCATGTTGTAGATCATGCAGGTAGCAACCACGATACCGAACAGATTCAGCACCATAATCATGCCGTAGAGCTGGGTCAACAAGACATCCATCGGGGCCAGCGGCAAATTCAGAAGTGTGTCTTTCCGCACAATGAAATTGACAAATGCGTAGGCGGCTCCCAAGACACCAACGGCCAGCAGCACGGGAATCACGCCGGTTCGCTTTCCTTTCCGAAGTTCGATTGCCAGCGTTTTCATAATTTTGCCCTCTGCTTTCTGTCCATGTTATCTTTCTCAACCATAGAAAGAAACACATCTTCCAGATTGTCCGCAGCGAAGCCGGATTGCAGGGCGTATTGACGCAGATCATTCATGCTTCCCTCAAACAGCAGCCGCCCGTGGTTGAGAATCCCAATGTCATCTGCAATCAATTCGATTTCAGACAGCATATGGGACGAGATCAGCACCGTGCAGTCGTAAAGGCTGGGCAAGGATTTTACCAGATTGCGGATTTCGTGGATACCAGACGGGTCAAGACCGTTTGTGGGTTCGTCCAGAATCAGAATCGGCGGACGCCCCAAGAGCGCCCCGGCAAGGCCCAAGCGTTGCTTCATTCCCAGCGAATACTGTTTTGCCAGCCGGTCGCCAAACTCGGTCAGCCCTACCAGTTCCAGAGCATCTTCCACATCAGCTTTCGGCAGTCCCAAAATGCGGCGGATAATGTCAAGATTTTCCCGCCCGGTGAGATTTGCGTAGAAAGATGGCTCTTCGATGAAAGAGCCGATCTCTTTGAGAATGGCAATCCGATCCTGCGGAAACTGTTTCCCATCAATAGTAAAGCTGCCTTTTGTGGGAGCGGTCAACCCCAACAGCATTTTCATGGTAGTGGATTTGCCTGCCCCGTTCGGGCCAAGAAAACCATAAATGCTGCCCTTGCGAATATGAAGCGAAACATGATTGACCGAAGTGAAGTTCTTATATTTCTTGGTCAAATGTTCCGTTGTAATGATATAGTCCATAGAAACATCTCCTTTCGATGCTTCTATGGTACAACTTCAACCTGACATCTACATTCTCCCGTCCTTACTTTTACCTTACTTTTTGAGGATGCCCTCCGCAGACTTGAAATCCTATGTTATAATACTTTCGGGAGGTGACGCTATGGACAACTCTTTTCTGCATCGGAAGAAGCTCTTGCTTGTAGACGATGAGCCAGATTTGCTGAAAATGGTATCCGATATTTTAAGCGATGCTGGTTTTGAAACGGTACTTACTGCCGCAACGGTAAAAGAGGCTATAATAACGGCAGAAAAAGAAAAACCCGACTTGATGGTTTTGGATGTCATGCTGCCAGATGGGGACGGCTTTTCCCTGATGAAGCAGCTCCGCACTTTTACAAATGTGCCAATCATCTTTCTGACCGCAAAAGACGAAGCAGCAGACAAGTTGGCCGGTCTTGGCCTTGGAGCAGACGATTATATTTCAAAGCCGTTTATGCCGCAGGAGCTATTACTGCGTGTCTATGCGGTTTTGCGCCGAACTTATAAAGAGGACAGCCCGCGGGTTTTCCTGGATGGATGTACGATTGATTTTAGCCGGGCAGAGGTCAACAAGGGCGGCGAGATTATCCCCCTGACCGCAAAAGAGCATACCCTGCTGGAAACGCTGGCCCGCAACGAGGGAAAGATCGTTACGGTTGACGCTCTTTGCGAAGCATTATGGGGCGACAATCCTTTCGGCTATGAAAATAGCCTGAATGCCCATGTACGGCGGATTCGGGAAAAAAATTGAAGCCGATCCCTCAAAGCCCGTTTCCCTGATTACGATCAAGGGGCTGGGTTATAAACTGATTACAAGGAAGTGACGCCATGAAATCTTTTGGAACCTATATTTCAAAGCATTTGGCGTCTTTCGCTGCGTTTCTTTTGATCCTGGTAATTGTCAATGTCGTTCTGTATGGCGTGACTTTCTATCACACAGTTTCAGAGGATTACGGAGAAGCGTCCCCGCGCGCCATGCTTGAGCTGACCTCTACTGCGGCTACCACAGAAGGTTTGCCCGATTACGCAGAGCAGAAATTGCGCCAGTACAATATCTGGGCCATGTATCTAACGTCAACGGGCGAATGCTTCTGGCGGCTCGATGTGCCACAAGAAGTGCCGCAACATTACAGCATTCAAGAGGTAGCTTTATTTTCCAAAGGCTATCTGGAGGATTATCCTGTTTTTGTCTGGAGTACAGAGGATGGATTGTTAGTTCTAGGGTATCCAAAGAATAGCTATATGAAGCTCACCAGCAACTACTATTCCATGGAGACTATTCAGAAAATTCCCCTCTATGTGATAGGAATGTTGGGCATGGATGTGCTGTGCCTGTTTTTGGCCTACTATTTTTCAAAACGCAGGATCATCCAGAACACGGAACCGATTGTAGATGCCATTGAAACATTGGCCGATGGCAAACCCGTTTCTCTCCATATTGATAGAGAGTTATCCGAAATTGCGAACAGCGTAAATAAAGCCTCTCTGATATTAAGCAGGCAAAACGAAGCCAGAGCCAACTGGATCAGCGGGGTCTCTCATGACATCCGAACTCCGCTTTCTATGATTATGGGCTATGCAGACCGGATCGCCGCAGACAAAACAGCCAGTGAGGGGGTAAAAGAGCAGGCTGTGATCGTGCAAAAGCAAAGCGCCAAAATCAAAGAACTCGTGCAGGATTTGAATTTAGTATCGCAGTTGGAATATGAGATGCAGCCGCTTCATAAAGAGATGGTTCGCTTATCCAAACTACTGCGATCCTATGTAGCAGACCTGTTGAATACAGGAATTTCCGATAGCTACAACATCGGAATTAAGATCACTCCTGACGCCGAAAATGCTGTGTTGGAATGTGATGCCAGATTGATTTCGCGAGCCGTAAACAACCTTGTCCAGAACAGCATGAAACATAACCCACAGGGCTGTGAAGTCTGCATTTCTCTTACAGCATCGCAAAACCATCTTATCTTGGCGGTTACGGATAACGGAATGGGTCTGCCTGCTGAAAAGCTGCAAGAGCTGGAAGAAAAACCGCATTATATGGAAAGCACAGATGAACGGCTTGATTTAAGACATGGGCTTGGATTGCTGATTGTCCAACAAGTCGCCATAGCTCATAACGGCACTTTCAAACTTACTAATGTTTTCCCGAAAGGGTGTGAAGCTGCTTTAATATTCCCGTATATCGGATAAACAGGCAAGTACAAATCTATAAGAAAACGCCAGATTTCCGTGAGGGAAAACTGGCGCGCCAAGAACAGCCATTATTATACTGAATTACATGGAACGATAATGCCGATGCAATGTTATACTTGCCCGGAGGAGGAGCAATGCTTTTTTTAACTGATGTAGATCATGTGGGCTTTGAAAAAGCAAACGAGACACGGCAAAATAACCTCCAATCGGCTACCGTGTCCCTGCAAGTCGTCATAGGTTTGTGTAGGCGCAAAGAAACGGCGGCTCTGAAAATCAAAGCCGCCGTTTCAAATGGGCATGAAAATATGTCAGCTCTACGACGGCTTTTTTTACTTTTGCCGTCGTCCGGCAGAGTATTATTCAATATTTAATTCAATGTTTCCAGTGAAATTCTCACATTCAATGCCGATATAGTTTCCACCTTCAGGGAGTGTAATTGTATCACTATATGTTCCGGTTGTTTCAAACAAAGTGACTGCTTCATCAGCTCCAGAAATCCAAAATACTTTTGCAGTTCCCTCCGTAACCTCCAGCGCGCAGTCAATAGACAGATCCTTACCAGCTTCACGCTTTATGGAAGTTCCTCCGAACAAATACTCTGTACCTGAAAAATCCTCATAGTTGGCTGTATAGCTTCCTGTATAATCATCAATTCCTTTTTCTTTCGTACCTTGTAAGGATGAATTTCCGGTAAGCGCTATGGAACCAGCAGACTGAACAATATTGTTATACTGATCGAGAAATTCGTCTTTTGTACAACCTGAAAGCACAGAAGCACCCAATAGTATCAGGCATAATGATAAAACTATTTTCTTCACAGCTATCACCTTCCTTTCCTGCGTACAGCACGCTTTCCTTTTCCCTTGGCATTTGCCTGTTTACGGGATTTCATTTATTTTTTGTTACTGGACATCAGTAACAACAGCACCGCCCAGAGAACCATGATGCCAACCCCAATGACCGCCAACAAAGGGGTTGAGGATGTGGTTGTTCCGGCATATTCACTCATGTCAAATCCCACTAAAATCAGCGCAGCAGAGAACGGATAGATGCTGGCAAGGATACCACTTTTGAAAAACAACATGCTGTATCCAAGGAAGAACGCCAGAATGGAACCGCCCAGATATGCCCCTCGGATCTGCCCAAAAATCAGGATCAGCGGCATACAGACCAAATAGGTCGTCAGAGCCGCTAACACGATCTGCGTACCTCCATGAAAAAACACTTCCGCTGTCAGTCCCGATAATCCAACCGTCAATCCAGTAATCAAGGTAATGCCAACGCTGTATATTCCCAGCAGAACTGCAAGCATACCGACTAAAAGTAACTTAGCTCCCAACATTTTCGGCATAGAAACAGGAATTGTCATGATGTTTTTCAGTGTATCATGAGTGGATTCTCTGTCTATAAGCCATCCTCCGATCATTACCAGTGAAATTGGAAGGAATATCTGAGTGTTTCCCCAAACAACATTTTCAAATAGTGCAGAAAAATCATAATTTGGATTTCGGTACTCTGCCTCCACAATCAACTGACTTCCATACTGAACCAAAGGACAGAGTGCAAGCGCCACCAGCCCTACCAAAAGAATCTGGCACCGGCGCAGTTTCAGTAATTCCGATTTTAATAAGTTCCACATAGTCACACCCCCTTAGATTTCCTGTCGCCGGTAAACAAATGCAATCAGCGCAAGAAATACAATGGCTTCCACAATAATCACACCGAATACCTGAACACCATTCAGAAAATACGGACTGACCCGTTCCAACAAATCTGCTAACTCCGCACTGGTCTGGCTTTGGTCATAAAATTGGAATGTCCAGCGGAAGGCCAGCGGCCCCGGAAACAGGGTTCCTATGTTCAAACCAAAAGGCTGTGTGAGAAACATATCGTTCGTGGAAAGGATAGAATTCGCAATCGTATAGAAAAAGGTAATCACGACAGACACGATATAGTTTTTATTAAGAAGAACAACGAGCAGAATACAGGGAAGTGCGCCCACCCACATAATCAGCCCTTCTTCAATTCCAACGCCAAACAAGGTCCAAAACCCAACCGGTTCCCAACCCTGAAACAACAAAACCGCAAGATTTACCAATCCTCCAACTGCCATAAAGCCAACGGCAAACAACAGTAAAACCAGCATCTTGGATAGCACCAGCTTGGTTCTATTTACCGGTACGGTAACAAGGTTTTTCAGTGTGTCATTATCAAATTCCTCAAACAACAGATTCGAAGCCAGTATCACAAGAAGCGGCATCAAAAGCAAATATGCACTAAGCTGGAATAGGCTGGACATCACTCCATTTACAGCATCCACATCAGTGTTTACATCTGCCAGAAAGAAAGCATAAGCCAATGGCATGAAAACAGAAAGCAGTAGGGAAATAAATACCAATGGCTTCCGTTTTAATTTCAAAAATTCGCATTTGATTAGTTTAAGCAATTCCTTCTCCCCCTGTCACACGCTTGAAGTAATCTTCAAGACTTTCTTCACAAGTATGCACCTCCGATACCTCCAATCCGTTTTCTACAAAGGCAGTTACAATTTTCCCCACAGGCAGATCCAGGTTGTGCAGGCGCAGATTGTGGTCGTCCTGTATGGAGAAATGGTTTTCATGGAAATTGCGTTCCAAAATTCTTGCCGCCTGTGCAGTATCAGAGAGCGTAAACCGGATATGCTTACTGCATTTTTTGCTCCAGCTCAGCAAGGCTTTCTTCTTCCAGTAACGCGCCGTGGTCGATAATTCCAATATCGTCAGCCAGCAAAGAAATCTCCGAAAGAATGTGACTGGAAATCAAAATAGTTTTTCCTCTTGCGTCGCAAAGCTCTCGAATAAAGGATCGTACTTCTGCAATACCGATGGGATCGAGACCGTTGATCGGCTCATCCAAAATCAAAAGTTCCGGATCGTGCATAACGGCAAGGGCGATCGCCAACCGCTGCTTCATACCAAGAGAGTATTGCGAAAACAGCTTTTTATCCTTGTAAGGAAGCCCGACCAAATCCAGAGCGTCCTTGATTGCATGGCTGTTCGGCACTCCCCGTAGAGTAGCAAAAATACGCAGATTTTCCGTTGCGGTCAGATTCGGATAAAAGCCGGGGGACTCAATTAGACTGCCAATGCGGGGGAGCAGCTTCTTTTCATTCCCTTGCAAAGACTTTCCCCAGATTTTGACCTCCCCGGAAGTCGGCTTCGTTAAGCCCAACAGCATTTTCATAGTTGTGGTTTTTCCGGCTCCGTTTCTACCCAACAGACCATAAATTCTCCCACGCTTCACATGGATATTTAAGTCAGCCACACTCTTTTGTGAGCCGTATTGCTTCATCAGATTTTTTGTTTCAATGATATAATTTGTATCCATATTCAAAACCTCCTGTTCTGTAAGGTATTCTATCATGCTAATCTTGCATTAACCTTGCCGCAACCTTGCATTAACCTTGCAATTAAGGAATGAATTGCAATGCAAATCCTATTCCGCTACTTCTCAATCCGTTTGGGGATTGAGAAGGTTCCCATGCCATTTTCTAAAAGACTTCTGAAAATAAGTAAGGCTCCCGCCATAAAGACGGGAACCCGCTTAACTCTCCAAAGGAAAAAGCAACATAAATTCAGTTCCTTTTCCCGGCAAACTTTCAACTGTTATACTCCCACTCATCTTTTCTACAAGCTGATGGACAATAGAAAGACCAAGACCGCTTCCTTTTTCAGACCGTCCTTTGTCACACTTATAGAGCCGTTCAAAAATGTGTTTCAAATCTTCCTTCTCAATTCCCACTCCATTATCCGCCAGCAGCAGCTCCATGTTATTTTCCTTCTTTGACAGGGCAATTTTGATTTTGTCTGCATGGCTGTGAGCGATTACATTTTGAATGAGATTATTGACAATCCTCATATAGCTGTCCATATCCAATCTTACCCGGACAGGCTGTTCAGGAATATCAATGTCATAATTAACCTGTTTATCCTCAAAAATCGGTATCCAGTCGATCAGAATATTTCTTGTCAGCTCTGCGACCTCAACGCTCTGGATCTCCAAAGCAAACTCGTTGGAATTTAACTTGAACCAGTCAAAAAGTACATCAATGTATTCTTTCAGATCATGAGCTTTCCGACGGGCGGTTTCAATATAATCATCCCGGTCTTTTCCTGTGACCAGTCCTTTGTGTGCAGCGTCAAGATACCCAAGCAGAGTAGTAAGGGGCGTTCGCACGTCATGGGAAAGGCTCGTCATAAGCTGGCGGTTGGTTTCTTCTGTCTGCCGTACAGTTGAAAGTCTGCTTTCATAGGCCACAACGATCTCATTAATTTCATAGGCAAGAGGTGCTGTCAGTTCATTTGTTGCAGATAGAATACGCCGGTTGCCATTTCCGTTTTTCACATCAACCAGCACATCGGTCATTTCTGCTATTTGTTTTTTTACACGCCAAACGAGAACGATGGAAGTCAATACAGCCCCAACAGCAATCACAATGGACAAGAATACGATAATTTCCATGCTGACTACACCTCCTTATTAAACCGGTAGCCAATCCCTTTGACCGTTTGTATATACTTTGGACTTGAAGGATTGACTTCTAATTTTTTACGAAGTCGGCTGATAATCGCCATAATGTTACTGTCATCATAGAAATATTCTTCGCCCCATACTTCCTCATAAATCTGCTGTTTGGTCAAAATTTTCCCTTGATGTTTTGAACAGTACAGGAGCAAATCAAATTCCTTTGGGGGCAGTTCAAAAGTGCCGTTTGATGTAGTAACAGAACGATTTTCAAGGTCAATCTGCAATCCGTCAAAATTTAGCTTTTGTATGGCTCCAGCTTGCTGATTAAAGCGAGTGTAGCGGCGAATAAGAGACGCAATACGGGCAATCAGTTCATCCATATCAAACGGTTTTGTAAGATAATCGTCCGCTCCGGCCCGTAAGCCCCGTACTTTAGAAATGCTGTCATTTTTAGATGTGAACATCAAAATCGGCAGACTGTTCTCTTTGCGGATTTCTTCCAGCGTTTCAAAGCCATCCATACCAGGCATCATCACATCCAGCACCACAAGCTGATACTCCTGCTCTCTTAATTTTTGTAAGCCCTCTTTTCCGGTATTACAAAAATCAGCTTCTATGTTTTCTGCTTGTACGCTACGTTTAATCAAAGCGCACAGTTCTCTGTCATCATCTATAATCAGGATTTTATTCATGGTGCAACCCCTTCCCTTGTTTTGTCCTTCCGTCAATCGGCTTTTCTGCGTTCTTTGGGATCAGCCAAACACCGGCCATTTTCACAGCGCCGGGGATACGCCCACCAGCACAATAATAATTTACCCTACGAGGTGTCACGCCCCATTTTTCGGCGGCCTCTTTTAGTGTCATATAATCCATTATGCACCTCCACAGAGTACATTATAGTTCTTTGTCTCGAACAATACAAGTTTATCTGTTCCAACGCAAGCGTTTCTTTGTTGTATAGTTCTTCAGGTGTTTTTGCGTAGATAGCTACGAGCTTACCATTCGCGTCTTTGATTCTGGTCCTATAATATAGGACACCTCTTTTCATAACTGTGCCATATGTACTGATGAAGAAGGAAAACTTGTCCTTCTTATTAACACTGACAAAAAAGGCAAAAAACAGGCGCATCAAATGAAATTTTATCAAAAATATTTTACAAGCTGCTTTAATCCACGGCGGATACTGTCTCGGACACGGCTTGGGTCTACACCTTCTACTTCGGCAATTTCGTTTACCGCCATTCCCAGATAGTATCGGGCATAAATTCGCTTTGCCTGTTTCTCCGGCAGCTTCATCACAGCGGCATAGACCTGCTCCTGAAACTGTTTTTCCTCCAGAAGCATCTCCGGTGTTTGCGGCTTCAACAGCACCGCATTTTCAATGCCATTCTCGCAATCCAGAGAATACTGTGCTTTATAACGATACATCTTTCGCTCATACGCAGCCTCCGCACGTTCAGCTGCCCGAATAGTCTCCATTACTTCCTCTGTCACATCTACAAAAAAGTCTGTTGTATAAACATCAGGATAAAGTTCCCGAAGGTTAATTTTCTTCATTATGTACCTCCATTTCGATTCACGGGTGATTGACGGGTGAATCGAATGGAGGCGGAGACCGACACCGGCAGACAACCGGGTCATCTCCGAAAAAAATGGCAACAAAAAAGCGCCAGATTTCCATGAGGGAAAACTGGCGCGCCAAGAACAGCCATTATTATACTGAATCACATGGAACGATAATGCCGATGCAATGTTATACTTGCCCGGAGGAGGAGCAATGCTTTTTTTGAACTGATGTAGATCATGTGAGCTTTGAAAAAGTAAAAGGGGCACGGCAAAATAACCTCCAATCGGCTACCGTGTCCCTGCAAGTCGTCATAGGTTTGTGTAAACGCAAAGAAACGGCGGCTCTGAAAATCAAAGCCGCCGTTTTATAGGCGCGTGAAAATGTGTCTGCTGTACGACGGCTTTTTTCTTTTGCCGTCGTCCGGCAGATTAAAATATTGAATTACAATTCATTGATGGTTGCAGTAATCGGCATGTTACAGATGCGTTTTGCCGGAGCGAAAGGTGCAAGAAGAGAAGTGAACACAAGCAACACCAGTATTTCTCCAATAGATGTTAAAGGGATTTGCCATGCCGTTCCCCAATAATTTGTAATCATCTGCGAATAGAGAAAATGATGCAGCGGTAACCCCAGACCACAACCTGCGAGGAGTCCAAGCGTAGTGTACGTGGCGGTTTCCATGAGAATCATCTTCTTGATTTGTAAACTATCCATCCCCACTGCACGCATGGCTCCGTATTGATTTGTTCTTGCAGACACGCTCATAGAAATACTGTTTACCGTATGAATAATAGTAATCAATGTGATCACGGCGAGGAATCCATAAACAAACAGGCAGAACATAAAATAGGTATTTTGTGTGTCTTTGTTTTGCGCCAGTCGATCATAAAAGCGATAATGTCCATTTGCCAATACGTGAAGATCATTTACATTCTGCTCTGTTGCTTTTTTGGACAGCTGTACGTCAAGAACAGCATAGGCATCTTTGCCTGTAATTTCCTTGAACGTTTTCTCTGAGCAAATCACAGTTGGCTGATCCGATGTATCAAAGGGACTATCTTTCAAGACTCCAGCCACGGTAAGCTCTGTCTGCTCCAGCTGAATCGTATCTCCAACCTTCAAAGAATTGCTTTTATCAAAAACCGTCAGTACACCGTTGCCTTCAGAGACAGCCGATATATCACCTGCAATCAAATCTTCAGCTGCCCACTGAAACTGCTGATTCTCATAAGAAATCAAATCAATTTGCCCCAATTTCCCTTCATATTCTGCAGGAAGGCTTTGATACATCCGCCCAAATACCCGCTTTACATACGGCCGGCTTTCCACCTCTTTGGCAAAACTTTGTTTAATGTCGCACAGGTTATCAGGACTACTATAAAAGACATCTGGTGCCCATGGCTTTAAGGGATTGAGTGCCATATTCACCCATTGTATAAGAACGGAAAAGCTCAAAATCATAATGATGCTGAGTGCAAAGGAGCCAGTCATGAGAAGTAGAATTTTTTGGAGAGGATACGGCATGATGAATCCCCAAGGCCATCTCAATTTTCAAAAAGTTCTGCTTGATTGGCCGGGATGTGTTCCAATTTTCGGAAAGATTTCCGGTAACAGCCGCAACCGGAGAAACACCTGCCGCCCGCCTTGCGGGAGAGATGGAAGATAACAGCACGGTCAAAACACCAACAACAATTCCGCTGATGATACCGACACTACTAATCCCAAATAGCGGAATCTGTACAAATTCAGCGCCCGCACCAAACCGGAGCAGTGCACAAAGCATCCACGTGCCCACAATCCCAACTATCACGCCAATCGGAACCGCTGTTTTGCACCAATAGAGTGCTTCCAACTTGACTATGCGCATAACTTGTGCCCGGCTTGCTCCAATACAACGAAGCATTCCAAAAAATTGTGTTCTCTCTGCGGTTCTGCTGTTCAGGCTTCCCGCAATCATAAAGACTCCCGCAGCCAAAACCAGAACAAACAAGATTGCAGCTACAAGGTACATTCCCATGACATAAGAATCACTGCTGAAGCCCGTCAATCCCAGCAAAGCCGTGTTTTCGGATAATGTTTCGTCTGTAAAGCCATATGTTTTCCGCAACTCTGCAATCACCTTACGAATATGGATATTCTCGTAAAAGCGCACAAAACAAACGGGAGCAAGCTTACTTCCTTCTGCTTTTGCAAGACTTTGGAAGGAGTCCCAATTTAGAAAAGCCCCCACAATGTCGGCATCTGTGGTAATGGTAACATCTCCTCCAAAACCGGAAATCGTATAGCCAAAATCTCCAGCTGGTGTATGTACGGTAATCGCCTCTCCAATCTTCAGAGAAAGCAGTTCTTTTGAACGATTCGAAAGTAAAATTTCATTCTCTTTTGTAGGATATCGGCCTTCAGTCAAATTGTCATAGATCTCCGTTAGAATCGCATTATCACCACCTACGATGACGCAGCTTTTTCCATTGATCGTATAGTCTTCGGATAAATCAAAGTTCAGTCCGTCATAACGGGAGGACGTCATCACATCTGTTCGCTGTGCGATTTGCTCAATCTGTTGCTCGGATGGCTCCTTCAACATGATATGCCAGTTCCCATGTTCTTTGATCACTCGTGTCTTTTCCATTCGGATCGCCATATCTGCCATGCTGAAAATCATCGTAACCAACAGCACTGAGATAATGATGCACAGCATCGTCATCCTATTCTGTCTCTTCCGCACCTTTGCAGAAATCGGAATAAGGCTAAGATAGCTTTTCATTCGCGGCACCTCCCGAAGTCGGTCAGTACACCGTCCGATACCTGCAAAACCCGGTCAGCCGTTTGCGCGATACTGCGATTGTGGGTAATCATAATGATGGTTTGTTCGTATTTTTTCGACGCCTCTTTTAGCAAGGCAATAACCTCGCTGCTATTCTGCGTGTCCAGATTGCCGGTCGGCTCGTCAGCTAAGATCAGGGCTGGCCGGGTAATCAGTGCCCGCCCAATTGCCACACGTTGCTGCTGACCACCGGAAAGCTGGCTCGGCAGGTGATTTCGGCGCTCTTTCAGATTCAGCACCGCCAGTAGTTCTTCCAGATACTTTTTGTCCGGCTTCTGGTGGTCCAGCAACACAGGGAATATGATATTCTGCTCCACGGTCAGCTCCGGCACAAGGTTGAACGCCTGAAAGATAAAGCCGATATTCCTACGCCGAAACACGGTCAACTTCTTGTCGTTCATGGAAAAAATTGTCCTTGCCGTCGATCAGCACCTTGCCTGACGTAGGCGTGTCCAATGCGCCGATCATGTTCAGCAGTGTACTTTTGCCGGAACCGGATTCCCCGACGATTGCCACATACTCGCCCTTTGGAACAGAAAAGCAGACATCCTTTAATGCCTTGACAGCGGTTTCTCCGTTGCCATAGGTCTTACTGATATTTTTGACTTCTAATAAGTTCATAGTGTAAACACCTCTTTCTGAATGATTTTGCGATATAGGCAGGCTGTCTTTGTTTGTCCTGCCTATGTGTGAGAGAATAGCACCTGAATCTTACTGTAAGCCTACAGCCAGCCTACAATTTTGTAGGAATCAAAAAATTCATTGTGAAAGTTGTCCCGATACCTAATTCGCTGTCAACCTCAATGGTGCCGTTATGTGCTTCAACGATTGCCTTTGCCAAAGGTAATCCCAGTCCAATCCCTTGCTTGTCCTTAGAAAAACGACTGCGATAAAACCGCTTGAAGATGTGATGTATATCCTCTGGGTGGATGCCGCATCCATTATCCGTTATCACAATTTGGACACCAGACGGCAACTCCTTCCACGCAACACGAATTGTTGCACCACTTTCTGTATGGTCAAACGCATTTTTCACGATATTGTCGATTGCCTCATTCAACCAATCACGATCACAAAAAATGAGAAAGATGATCCGAGCCAGACAGAATGATTTCTTTCTTTTCCTGTCTGGCTCTATATGCAAAATGCAGTTCAATATCCCGCATCATATCTGCAACATTTTCTGCGTTCTTTTCCAAGACAATGGCTCCGGCATCCAATCTTGTAATCTTGAGCAGACTTTGCACCAGTGTTTCGATACGGTCAAGTTCCTGCTCAGACAAACCCGCAAATTCTTTCACGGAGGACACTTCTATATCCTCGTCTTGAAGGAGTCCGTTATAAATATTGAGTGCTGCCAGCGGTGTTTTCAGTTGGTGTGAAATGTCGGAGATTGTATTTTTCAAAAACTCTTTCTCTCGTAACTCGTTATCTGCATGGGCATTTAACACTGCCGCTAAAGAATTGATGGAATGAAACAGTCGGTACAATTCGCCCTCATTGTCACATTCAATACGGGCATTGCGATCACCATCAAGATACGCATTGATTTCTAATATCGCCTGCTCCATGATCTGATTTTGCCGATTAAAATATACAAAGCAGACTGCCCATACAGCACCGCCAGCCAATAGAAAAAGGATTAGCAATAACAGAGAAAGCCGGCGATATGACAGCCATAGAAAAACCTCGGCTAAGAGAAATGTAACCCCCAAAACCAGTGAAAGCGAAAGAAATAGATTTTTGATTTCTTTATTTGCCAGTATCTTCATTCTGCACCTCACCCGATAATATTCCATTTATATCCCATACCTCGAACAGTCAGGAGCATTTGTGGTTCGCTTGGATTATCCTCGATCTTCATACGAAGCCGACGCATATAGACCGTAAGGGTACTACTGTCGATATAATTCCCGTCGCAATCCCATAGCTTATCTAAAATTTGTCCCTTTGTCAGCACCATGCTTGGGTTTCTCATAAACAAGCACAGTAGCTTGTATTCCGCGGCAGTCAAATCCAACAGCTCCCCATTTTTGAAAACCTGTCCTTGCAGCAAAAGAACCTTGATGCCATTCGACTGCAATTCTGTGTCTGCTGCTTGAAAAGAATTTGCACGTCGAAGTAAGGCGTTAATCCTTGAAACGAGAACCCCCAGTTTGAACGGTTTTGTGATATAGTCATCACCTCCAATATCCAGCCCCATAATAATACTTGTTTCCTCATCCGAAGCCGTCAGAAAAATAATTGGCACCTTTGATGTAAGTCGAACTCTTTTGCAAAATTCAAAGCCAGACCCATCTGGCAGAGATACGTCCAACACCAACAAATCATATTTTCCGTCTGTCCACAATTCCTCCGCTTCTTTGAGCGTTCTGGCGATATTTAATTCAAATCCCTGCTTTTTGAAAGCAAAAGAAAGCCCGTTAATCAGGCTTAGATCATCTTCAAGAAGTAATATATTACTCATACTTTTCTGCCTTTCCTTGTTTTGTTCGACCATCAATCGGCTTTTCCGCATCCTTTGGAATTAGCCAGATAGTTGCCATCTTTACAGCTCCAGATATGCGCCCGGCGGCACAATAGTAATTTACTCTACGAGGTGTCACGCCCCATTTTTCGGCGGCCTCTTTTAGTGTCATATAATCCATTCTGCACCTCCACAGAGTACATTATAGTTCTTTGTCTCGAACAATACAAGTTTATCACCAATCGCAGCTTTATATAATCGGCATAATCGTACAGCTTGTCAGACATAATAAGGTCATTCCATCATATAAACCGGAACGATACAATATTATTGAGGTGAACGATTATGCCGATTGATGATTTGACTGCTTTAGGGCAAAAAAGTGCGGGAAGCCCGAAAGAATAAAGAACTGACACAACAGGAGCTTGCGGATCTGAGCCATGTTTCTGTAAAGCAAATCGCCAATATCGAAAAGTGGAAAATGAATCCTTCTTATTTGATTTTGAGAGCATTGGCAAAGGTCCTGCACATCTCTTTAGATACGCTTATAAATCCAGATATTTCTCTGGAAGATGAAGGTGTCAATCAGATGAAAATGCTTTATTCCAGCTGTCCGCCAGAAATGCGTGACACCCTGTTGCATCACACCCAGGAAACGGTGAAAGAACTGACAGAGTTGTCCGAGATATTTGAAATGAATTGAGCCAGTGAGTGAAATTTAACGATTCTCTCACTGGTTCTTTTCAATTTCGGAGAAAAGAGGCAAGCAATGCCTGTGTTAATACACACAGGCCCGCAGAGAAGAAAATCCCTCCGTGATTTTCCTCTCCGCTTGCTTGTTGAGGGCAGCGCCCCCAAGCCCCTTTGAACACAGAATTTCATTCTGTGGCCACGCGTTCTGCGAACGCTTTTGACCAGGACCAGCTTACCGCTGGCCGTGGTCTTTTTTCTTTTTCAACATCCTGTTCTACCTCCATTTTCAGCACCCGATCCACATTGGCCTTTGCCGTTAAAAGCTCCCGCATTTCCTCACGGGAACGCCGATACTCGGCATAGGTCTTTTTCTTTTCTTCCAGCAATTTTGCGTACTCTGTCTGCAACTCTTTGACCTTGGGCAGTTTCTTGACTCCCATCTCATCAAAGGCATTCTTAGCAGCCTGGTGGAGCAGAATTTCTTCCTCATGTTCTTCCCGGAATTTCTTAGAGTAACCGGCCTTGCGGTATGCCACATAGACCTCACGGGTCTTGGCATAATTTACGATGTGAGTACGCAGAACAGCGATCTCTGCCATGCGCTTTTCAGCCGCTTTGATCTGCGCCGAAAGCTCATTGTGATGTGCCGTGGCAGCCGCAGCCTTTTCTTCCAAAACCGCATACTCCAGCAGGTTATGCTCTGACAGGTAATTCATGGTCTGCGCCATTTGCTTCAGATTAAAAACTTTAGCCCAACGCGCATAGCCAGCACCTTTTCCTGCCGCAATTTTGCCTGAATGTCCACCAGCAGATTGACCTTCGGCGGTTCTGCCTGTGTGACTGTTTTCTTTCGCGGGGTATGTGCTTTCTTCCCGGAGAGAACTGCCCGCAAATCTTCCAATCCATATCCTTCGCCCAGACTGTCCACGCGGGCGGCTTTCTCCCAACCAGAGAGCTTCAGTCGATACGATTTTCCGCGCTTTGAGACTTCACAACCATACTCTTGCAACAGCTTCAGCAGTTCTTCAAAGTCAGCAGGACTTTGTGATAATGCGTTGTCAATCGCCACACGAAGCAGCTCTCGGTGAGAGGGCTTTGCCTGATTGCCCAGCCATTTGTTATAGCTCTTTCCGTGAGGTTCCGGATTCTCTACAATGGACAGTCCATTCTCAATACAGATGGTGTCACTTAGCCGACGAACCGCCTTGGTGCTGCCCCAAAAGTTTCGGAACTTCCGGTCATATTCTAAGCTGACCGATGACCAGATAATGTGATTATGAATGTGAGACTTGTCTATGTGGGTGCAGACCACAAAGGCATGATTGCCCTTGGTAAACCGCTTGGCAAATTCTACACCCAGACGGTTGGCTTCTTCCGGCGTGATTTCACCGGGTTTGAATGACTGGCGCACATGGTAAGCGATCACATCGTCCGCCCCGCGCACCCGCCCGGTGGCGGCGATATACTGCCGCTTCGCCAGCAGAAACTCTGCATCGGCGGTCCGGCTGTCACAGCCATAGCCGGTAATTAGTTTTCCGTTGTCAGTCTTTTGCGGATTTGCCACATAATCAATAATATCGCTGATTGCTCGGCTCTCAGTGCGCCCCTTTCCGATATGCAGGGGCATGATGCGTGTGGTTGCCATAGAAGGGCCTCCTTTCTAAAAAGAAACGGCCTGCATGGTGCAGACCGCTTTTGCTATTCTATAAAATCGTCCTCGATGTCCTCTAACCGCTTCGGAGGAAACCTCATCTCGTATTGTTCTTTTGCCAGCGCACGAACTTCAGGGCGCTTATCTTTCATTCGGTTTTTCAGCCAGGAAATCTGCTCCTTTGATAACCGCCAAGGGAGATTCTGTAAGCGGTTTACCGTCATTTGCTCCGCTTGTTTCTCCGGCGATAAAGAAGCACAGGATTTACAGATGTGCGCCGCATGACCTTTGCCGGAAAATTTTTCGTTAGCCTTATATTCTCCGCAGACTTTACAATAATGTCCATGCTTCTTCATAGGCTCGATTCCTTTTCACTGAGCGCATGTAAACTGCGAACCGCCCCCATGATGATGTTCCACTCCAGATCTGCCGCATAGGAAAACTTCCTGCGGTAAGATTCCCAAAGTTTCTGCATCACCGGACTATTTTCCACTTCTTCAAAAACTTCGGCAGCTTCTGCAAGATGTTGTTCTGTCCCGCGTTTGTGGGCAGTGGCCCGCAGCGCATCATGGAGCGTCTGCCGGTTCAATGTGTTCCCGTGGAGCTGATCCAGAATATAAATGTCATAGAAATCTCTCATGCGGGTGTTGGTGGTGGTTCTGGTGATGATTGTTTCCAGCTTTTCAGACAGAACGGTTTCCAGATTGTATGCCCAAATGTCAATGGAGCGATCTTCCAGCATCAGCTTGAAAGAGTAGCGTACCTCCCTGGGGGTAATGGCATCCCCCGTGGAAATGTCAATCTTCAAAGGTGTCACCACACCGTCAAAGGTTGTAGTCATGCTGACCCGAATCCCAGGATACTCCGCTTCATCCATAATCTCTGAAATGCTTTTCAGCTGAAATTTGACGCCATCATCAATCGGCACACTCACAATAGCAGAAATCAGGTTCTCGATCTCCTCTACATTAACATTGGCTCCTTTTACAGTAGCGTCCAAGTCCATCGTGGAACGGGCATCCATTCCAACCATTGCCGCTACCAGCATCCCGCCTTTCAGAATAAATTTGTCACGATATTCAGAAAGGGAAATTCTCTCCAGAAAACGCTCCATCATATAGTTTCGCATTAAAAGCTGTGCATCCGCAGATTTTTCTCTGGAAAGATTGCGAATTAAATCTTTTAGCTGCCTTGCTGTTTTTATCATAAAAGCACCTCCAAATACTGCCGTAAAATTTTTTCAACCCGGAACATATCGGCATACCGCATCAAAGTCCGCAGATCCTTGTCCTTTCTTCTGGCATACATCTTCAGCGCACCTTGAAAAGTCTGTATTTCCATGCTGCTTCGGCTGCGGAGCAGATCGCAGATGGTGCGCTCCATATCATAGATAGGAACAGTATGCCCAAAAGGTGTTTGGCCAGTTGTCAGCCCTACCTCATATAGTTCTGGTTTGATGGTGTAAACAGAAAGGCCCTCTGCCTTTAAGCGAGTGGTGCTGTACCCTCTGCGCACCGTGATAGCGTATGGAGATGGTTCCCGGTCTGTCAGGTCATGGAAAAATAGCGCCGATTCATGGGAAAATACTGCCTGACCACATCGCAGATGTAACAGAAACATCGCATCAATCCAGGTGTCCTCGGAAACATAAATTCCGTGAGCAACCTGCTGAAGATTTTTCTCTTTGACATATTCATAAAAAATGGGTTTTACAATTCCGCTGGCGATTACCTGTGCGGTTTGCAGCATCCCATCATGCTCGGTCAGAAGTCTGTCTAATTGCTCAAACCGTTCTGATTTGGTCACATCCATCACTTCCTTTCGTGCTACTATTATACACGGATGTGGCACAGAAGTAAATATAGCAATTTAACAGACACTGTCTGGCATTTTTGTGACCGCGCATTTTATCCATAAACCAAATCCTGAATGGCAAACTTCAAGTCCTGCACCTTGCCCAGCAGCCAGATGGCAGCCATTGGCAGACCATAGGGACTAATAAGGAATGCCATCACCAGCAGGATAATGCCGTTTTGCAGGGAACAGGTCAGCAGGACCGCCACGCCCAGCAGGGCGATTACCATGCTGATAAGTCCCAGCACCAGACCGGAAACATAGACGATCCCCACACAAATCCAAACGAACAAGGTCAGCGCCAGAATTACCGGAGCCACTACGATCTTCAACAACAATTTTAACAAAAACACTAATGCCCTCATTGTTATGCCTCCTCCCAAAATCACAGTTCCAGTTCCTGATTCCATTATCCCTGTCTCACAGCCAAAAGACAAGGATACCGCCAAAAAGAAAAAGCGGAGGAAGGTGCGGCGAAGAAACGCCGTTCCTCCCTCCGCAGATGGGGTATTTGTCCCGGTTACGAAAGTTTGGAGAGTTGTGTCAGTATCTCTTTAACTCCGTCCCATAACTGTTCCTGCCGCTGGGATATATCCTCCAAGTCAGCATTATAAACCCGCCCGGTCTCATGCACTTTGCGGGTCAGCTGATTCAAGTTGTTGCTGCTTCGACGCATCAGAGAGACCAACTCCTTCAGCTCCGGCAGTTCCAGCTTGACTACATAACCATCCAGCGCCATTTTCCGCAGATAAGCACTCAAATTCTCTGTCCCGTATTGCTGCATCTTTGATGGATCAGCTCCAGTTCCTCTGCGGACACCCAAAACAAAACCGGAACATCCCGCTTTCGCTTGGGGCTGCTCATCGCTCCGGCTCCCGTTTCTTCGGGGCGGCAGGCTTGCGGGCAGGCGGTTCCTGCCTGAGCTTTTGCAGGACAGAGCTTTTCTGCGGTTCCTGCATGGTTTTTCTGGCCTGCCTGGTAAACAGATCGGTCAGACCGGGATTGACCCCCTCCACAACCAGATAGGCACAGTGGCGGGAAGCATCGCTGTCCTCCGGCATGGGAATGGTTTTTGCCCAGGCTTTATTGTCCTGAGAGATACGCCCGTCATGGTTCTTGTGCTGGATGGTGTTGGCAAGAATAAACTGTACCCGTTCCGTCCCGAACTTTTCCAGCACATCTTTGACCGCCGCCTCCGTATCCAGCCGATTCTCTGCATAGTGGGCGCTGATGGTCTGCTCAATGGCTTCTTTGCAGGCGCTGTTTGCCTGATACGAACAGTTATATTGTGCCATCTCTCCATGCTCGGACGCATAGGCAGCAGAATATGGATAGACCGGTGTTGTTCGCAGTTCCTCTTTGGCTCTGCACACATCGTCGGCACGGCTTTCAATGCTGTCCCGGATCACATCCATATAGCCGGTCTCCAGCTTTTCAAAATAGCGGTACACATCCGTCAATGGAGAGGGAGATTCCAAAAGTGCCTGAGCCTGGGTGTCGGTCAACTCCAGTTCCTCCATTGCCATCACGATGTCCTCGCGGATGGTGTACTCATAGGCATGGTTTAAGACTTCTTCCGGGGGCTGGCTTTTCAGCCAGTCCCGGAACTTGTCCTGTTCTGCAGCCATCTTTTCATAAAGAGCTGTATTCAGATCGTTAGTATTCATGTTATCGCACCTCCTCATGCTGTTTTGGTTTCTTGTCTGTACTGCGGGGTTGCACCGGGCGTTTTAGGTTATCCAGCACCGAAGGCCGTGTGCTTTTGGCAACAACAGACTCGGTGTGTGCCTGCCCCTTTCCGTCGATGTTGAGCAGGGTATCCAGCTCCACCAGACGGGCGTTTTTGCTTCTCAGTTCTTCTTCATAAAGGAATGGCTTTCCGACTTCCTCCTTTGCCGCAGCCTGCTGCTGATAGAGGTTATCCAGCTGGGCCTTTGCCGCCTCCAAACGCTGGGGCATCTGGGCGAGGGCATTGTCGATACGGGTAAGATTTCCGCGAGGGTCTGTACCAAGGGTTGCCCGGTGGGTCATCTGTCCTTTCAGCAGGAGCGTATATTCCTGTTTCCAGGCGGAAAATTCCACGGACATGGCATAGCCCCGGTAGCTGCCGATCTGCACCGGATCGGAGGTTTTGACCTCCTTGCAGGCATCCAAAAGAGCTGCACCAGCGTTCTCCTTATCGGTCAGCAGGTCTCCACGAATCTCCATACCGGCAAAGCCGTCCTCTGGGTGCGGGTGAGCTGCCAAAATCTCCAGATCGGATTCAAAGCCCTTGATAAAACCTTTGTGCTTTTCAATCTCCTCCGGGAAGTATTTGAGCAGTTGGTCCTCCAGACGATATTGTTTGCTCTGGTGGTCGGCTTTCATCAGCTTCAGGCGGGATACCTCCACATCCAAATCCATACGCTCCTTGATGCGGGGATCTCCGGCACACAGAGCCTTGATCTCGGCAAAGGAAAGTGCCGTTTCATCCACATCATCGCAGGAGCGCACCGGCGATTTAGAAGTCATGATCTGGCTGATGAATTTCTGCTTGTTCTCCACCGTCTGCCAGAGGTATGCGTCAAAGGTTCCTTCGGTCACATAGCGGTACACATGAACAAGGGGATTCTGATTGCCCTGGCGCTCGATACGGCCCCTTGCGCTGGGCAAGGTCTCCCGGTCTCCACGGACAGTCCAGGTCATGAAGTGCCACCAGACGGTCTTGCACATTGGTGCCTCGCCCATCTTGGCGGTGCTGCCCAAAAGGACACGCACCTGACCGGTACGGACTTTAGAGAACAGCTCCTTTTTCCGCACTCGGTGTTGGCTTCATGGATAAAAGCGATCTGGATCAGCAGGCATTCCCTGAGCAA